>Ga0265798_10007467_pt1 | contig 14129 bp, 8 predicted proteins | sample P3T30metagenome_FD_192430 | JGI IMG/M metagenome (GOLD analysis project Ga0265798, IMG submission 192430) | Plant litter microbial communities from East Loma Ridge, Irvine, California - P3 T30 | ecosystem: Environmental > Terrestrial > Plant litter > Unclassified | place: USA: California...
CCGACGCACAGGGCGAGCGTTACCGCGACCAGGGCGATGCCGAACCAGGTGAGCGGACTTGGCGTCAGGCTGCTCCAGCGTGTCCAGCTCAGTAGCAGCAGCGCCACCGCGCAGGCCACGTGGCGCCAGCCGATGCGCAGCTCGGGCGCGAAGGTTTGCAGGATGATGCCGACCAGGAACAGCGACCAGATCCGCACTTCCCAGACGTAGCCTGCCGCGACATCCGGGAACAGGTTGGCGGCCAGCAGCAGGAACAGGGCGGCGCCGCGCATCCACGTGCGCAGCGGCATCGCTGCCGCCAGGCCGATCAGCGCCACCATCACGTACATCCGGCCTTCCCAGTACAGGGTCCACAGCGGGCCGTTCAGGGCCTGGCCGCCGAGCAGGCCGGGAATCGCCTGCTGGGCCGGCGGGATGTTGTAGACCAGGCCGTGCAGCACGCTGTTGCCGAAGATGTAGCGCCAGGGAGCAATGTCGAACATGTCGCGCCAGCCATTGGCGGAGAAGAAGCAGACCGCCACCGTGGTCGACACCAGCATGCAGGCGAACAGGCCGGGCACCAGGCGCGCCACCCGGCGCAGCGCGAAGCGGCCCAGGTGCGGGTCGCCCATCCAGCTGCGCGCGATGAACATGCCGCTGATGACGAAGAACACGCCGACCGCCAGCGCGCCCATGTCGGTGCTCGGCGCCAGCAGGCGCGACACCGGATCGGGCCCGGGGGCGGCGCGGTTCAGCATCCAGACGTGGAATGCCAGCACCGCCAGCGCACACACCAGGCGCACCAGGTTGAAACCGTTGGCGTGGGAAGCGATCGCCGCCTCCATGGTCGGGAGGCGGCTGGCAGGTGCTTGGGTCATGGTCAGGGAAGTTGCCATTGCCAGCTGAGCTGGATCTGGCGGTTATCGTATTGGAAGATCGAGATGTTCTCGCTGTTGCGCACCGCGCGCGCCTCTAAGCGCAGCGACTGGTCGCGGCCGATCGCATAGTTCAGCACGGCGCGCGCGACGCGGGTGTTCTGGTCGCGCACGGTATTGATCAGGCCGGGGGCATAGACGGTGCTGCCCTCCCAGCTCTGGTAGCTGAATGACAGTTCGCCGCTCAGGCGGCGCCACAGCGGGCGGCGCGCCTGCAGGGTAGTGGCGAAGCCGTGGCGGTCGCCGCCCGGACGGTCGCGGCGGGCGCGGTCGGTCAGCCAGCCGTGGCTCAGGCTGGCGAAGCCGGTGTCGCCGCGGTAGCTCAGCTGGCTGGTGAATTCGAGCGTGTCCGAATCAAAATTGCTGAGCGACAGGAACTGGTTGTGCGAGGCGCCGCCACTGACGTGCAGCTGCATGCTGGCTGGCAGCGGCACCGGCACCCCGACGCGGGTCTGCAGCTGCAGCTGGCGCTGGTAGAGCTTGCCGCCGAGGGCGGTGGCGCCGGCGATGGCCGAGACCCGCACCGGCCACTTGCCGAAGCGCCAGGGGCTGTCCACGCCGGCGTAGACCGAGGTGCTGTCGTAGCGCCGCAGCGAGTCGTTGCGGCGCGATACCACCTGGGCGAAGCCGCTCAGGCCGTTCGGGGTCAGGTCGCGCGTATGCTCGAGCGAGACCACCGTGTACTGGTCGTGCTGCGGCAGGAACTCGGCCTGCAGCGGCAGCTCGACCTGGCCGCCTTCGCGCTCGACGATGTAGCTCGGGTTGCGTGCGCCCTGGTTGACGTTCATGTCCTGGCCGCGCCCCAGCGACACCGAGGTCGAGCTGGACGGCTCCCAGCTGTCGCACCCGCCTTCGCGGGCGTCGGCGATCAGTTCCAGGATCGGCCGCGCCGGGTCGAAGCGGGTCTCGACGATGGCGAACAGGCGCTCGGCTTCCTCGGCGTGGCCGAGGCTGCATTGGATCAGCGCCACCTCGAGATAGGCGCCGGCGTGCAGCGATTCCTTTTCGATCACCCGCATCAGGGTGCGCGAGGCGTCGTCCTTGCGGCCCTCGGCGATCGCCTGCAGTGCGTTCTCGTACAGCACCTGGGCTTCGGTGGCGGCGGGCTGGGCCGCGGCCTGGCCGCTGGCCAGGGCCAGCAAGGCGAGCATCGCAAGACGGTGCGCGCTCATGCCAGGTCCTCCAGCGTGTACAGCGACGTCGCCTTCTCTTTGCCGCGCAGCATGCGTTCGCCGAGCGGCAGGAAGCGGTGGCGGGTGGCGCGTTCGACCGTGCCGGGGCCGACGATGGCGTCGTGCGGGAACTCGCGCGCCACCTGCTCCAGGCGCGAGGCGGTATTCACGCTGTCGCCCACGGCGGTATAGATGCTGCGGAACGTGGTGCCGAAGTCGCCGGCCATCGCCGCGCCGCTTTCGATGCCGATCCGTACCCGCAGCGGCGGGCGGCCGGGACCGAGGCGCGCGCTGCGCTCGGCGCTCAGGCGCGCCACCCGGGCCACGATCTCGCGTGCGGCGTCGAGCGCGCGGTCGGCGTGGTCACTCATCGGCAGCGGCGCGCCCCAGAACGCAACCAGGCCGTCGCCGGTGTATTTGTCGAGGGTGCCGTTGTGCGCGATCACCGGGCCGGTCAGGCAGTCGAGGAATTCCTGGGTCAGGCGCGCAGCTTCTTCCATGGTCAGCGATTCGACCTGCGTCGTATAACCTTCCATGTCGGCGATCAGGGTCGTCACGTCGAGCTGGCGCGGCTTGAGCGGGTCGGCCAGGTCGCTTTTCAGCAGCTCCTGCACCACTGCCGGCGCCACGTACTGGCGCAGGGTGTCGAGCAGGTGGCGCGAGCGCGACTGCGCCACCTGCCACTGATAAGGTACGGCAAAGGCCAGCAGGAACAGGTTGGTCGCCAGCGGGCCGGTGGTCGAAAAATTCAGATCATGCGGCGCGATCAGGCAGGCCAGGCCGACCCAGGCCAGCGAGGCCAGGGCCAGCGAGCCGACGCTGGCCACCGCCGACAGGCGCGGGAAGGCGAAGGTCGCGAACAGCGCGCAGCCGGCCGCGTACAGCAGGGCCAGCGCGGCGCCCGGCCACGGCTCGGGAGATTTGCCCTGCTGCTGGTCGAGCAGGGTCGACAGCACGGTGGCCTGCACGCCCAGGCCCGGGCGGCTGTTGGCGAGCGGGGTGGCGACCCGGTCCACCAGGCCCAGCGACGAGGAACCGATCACCACCAGGCGTCCGGCCAGGTCTTCGCGCACGTATTCCCGTTCCAGAACTTCGGCGGCCGTGACCACCGTGTAGGCGGGCCAGTCGCGCTCGAAGGCGACGCGCAGGGTCGGCGCGGTGGCGGCCAGCGGCTTGGCGCCGCTGCAGCAGTTGATCAGCGCGAGGGCGAGGGCCGGATAGACCTTGCCTTCCCAGGCGGTCCATAGGGGAATACGGCGCAGCACGCCGTCCGGGTCCGGCACGAAGCCGATGTTGCCCACGTGCGGCGCATGCGCCAGGCCGGCATGGTTGGCGTTGTAGCCGGTGGCGGCCACCGCGCCGGGCGCGTGCGTAGCGGGCATACCGGCGGCGGGAACGCCGAGGCGCTGCGGGATCGAGGCGGTCTGGAAATCGAAGGCTTGCGCCAGCACCACCGGTCCGTGGGCGGCGAGCGCCGCCAGGCGGGCGTCGCCGGCCGGGTCGGATGCATCGGGGAACACGATGTCGAGTGCCACCCCGCGCACCCCGTAGTCGGCGATCAGGGTCTCGACCAGGTCGGCCACGCGGCTGCGCGGCCAGGGCCAGGGGCCGAGGCGGGCGGTGCTGGTCTCGTCGATGTCCACCACGAGCACGCGCGGTTCCGGCGCGTTGCCCACGCCTAGGCGCAGGAACAGGTCGCGTAACTGTTCGTTACCGAAGGCCCAGCTGCCGGCGCTCGTCTGCGTGTACACGCACAGCAACAGCGCGGCGATCGACATGAGCGCCTGCGCAGTGCCTGGGGTTAAGCGAAAGGAGCGTAGCGTAGAGGGGAGAGGCGACAAGGAAACGCTCGGTGTGATCTAAAAGCAACGCTATCGCGTGGATGATTCTACGAGTATAACGTTCAGTATCAGTACTGACAAAGTTCTAACTAGAAATTATACCTGATGAATAAACGCCGGAGCTGGGTAAAATGTGACGGCTGTCACGTTCTCGCAACCGAGCCGGGGCGGATAATCGCGGGGGGAGGAACTCAATGTTACGTAGTCTGATCGTTATCGCATCGCTGGCCCTGGCGGCCTCGACCCATGCCGCGGAAGCAGGCAAGGTCATTTTCGTCGCCGGCGCGGCCCAGCTGGTCGACCAGCCCGCGGTCGAGGGCGCCAGCGTGCAGGAAGGGCAGATGCTGCAGACCGGCGCCGACGGCTTCCTGTATGTGAAGACGGTCGATAACGGCCTGTTCATCCTGCGTCCGAACACCAAGGCCCGTATCGTCACTTACCAGATCGACGACAAGAACCCGGAAAACACCCGCATCAAGCTCGAGCTGATCAGCGGCATCGCGCGCAGCAAGTCGGGCGACGCGGTCAAGCGCGCGCGCCAGAACTTCCGCTTCAATACGCCGGTCGCCGCGATCGGCGTGCGCGGCACCGATTTCACCGTGTTCACCGACCAGGCGACGTCGCGCGTGTCGGTGCTGTCGGGCGGCGTGGTCGTCACCGGCTTCGGCGATGCCTGCCGTCCGGAAGGCATCGGCCCCTGCGAAGGCGTGTTCAGCCGCGAGCTGTCGGCCGGCCAGCGTGGCAAGGTGCTGCAGGTCCAGCGCGGCGCCCAGGCGCCGACCGTGATCAATGGCGACAATGTGCTGCAGGGCCAGCCGGCCACGCCGCCGGGCGCTCCGGTGGCGGTGGTGGCGCCGGTCGGCAGTGGCTCGATGACCCCGGTCGAACAGACCGTGAACACGCGCCAGAACGAGCAGCTGGCGGTCAATCTTGCGAACCAGGCGCCGACGCCGCCGCAGGGCCCGGGGCCATCCCAGCCGGTCACCCAGCCGCCGGTCGGTGGCGGAGCGGGCGAGCCGGCCGCGCCAGCCGAGCCAATCCCCTCGGTCGATCCAGTCCCGCCGGTCGGTCCTGCGGAACCGGTGACCCCTGTCGAACAGACGCCGGTCGATCCCGTGCCGACCTTGCCGACGCCGGATCCCAACGTGAAGCAGGCGGGGATCTTGTGGGGCCGCTGGGTATCGCTTGGCGGCCCCGTGGAGGACTTCAATCTGACGCTGGAACGTGCCAAGCACCAGCTCGTGGCCGTGAATGGGAATTTCGCGATTTTCCGCACCGCTGGCCAGGAGTATGTCAGTCCGGAGCGCGGGGAGGTCGGCTTTCTCCTTGCCGATAGTGAAGCGTATGTGATTACCAATTACGGCACGACCAGCTCGGCAGCTGCTGCGACTTTATCGAATGGCAAGCTGAATGTGGATTTCGGCGGCAGGTCGTTCACGACGTCGTTCAATGCCACGTCCCGCAAGGAAATGTTCAGCTTCCGTGGCGAAGGCACGGTAGGAAAGGACGGCACGCTGTATGGCGACCGTGCCGATGGACGCAGCAACTTCGTCAATGTCCAGGGCCTGCTGAGTAATGACAAGGGCGGCGGGGCAGCCTATATCTTCGATGGGCAAATCGACGCGCGCCGCACGATCAATGGCGGCACTTATTGGATGATTAATAAATAGCAGATGTGAGTTAATAAGAAATGGCCGCTTCAAGCGGCCATTTTTTATATCTGACAATTCCTTCAGGCAGGAATATGCTATATGCATAAAAATCGACAAGTTTTTATTGATAAATAGAGTTTAACCTGCCGATCTTTTTGTATCAATTTGTAAGGCTAGCGCAACATCTCACGGCACGTTTGTCATGACAGCTTGCATACAAATTCAGGACAACTCATGAATTTTCTCTAGGGAGAGTTCCGCTACGATGACTTGCCTTGCGTTTCAGGAGTGATTCTTTGATAATGGGCCGCCAAAATTTTTTGGATGTCTGAGGGAAAGACTGTCAAAGAGTGTGACAACCGTCACATTTTTGAGAATCCCCTTCTGTCATGATTCGTTTCGTCGGAGCTGCAGACGCAGTTACTACGATGCAAATCAACTTAAATCTTGATCTGATCGATCTCATTAGGAGCTTTAAATGGCAACCACGTATCACAACGATCTGCAAAAACTGTACGTCGCATACTTCAACCGTCCTGCAGACCCAGGTGGCCTGGCCCACTACGAAGGCGTGCTGGAGCGCGCATTCACCGCTGGCGGCACTGCTGAAGTCACCAAGACCATGGCTCTGATCTCGGCTGACTTCGCCAAGTCGATCGAATACCAGACCACCTACAACCAGGCAACCAACTCGGCTGTCGTGACCGCCGTGTACCAGAACCTGTTCGGCCACGCTCCGGATTCGACCGGTCTGGCATTCTACGTCAAGGCCCTGACCGACAAGACGATGACCGTCGACACCATGGTCACCTACATCGCCAACGGCGCCCAAGGCACCGACAAAGTCGCCTACGACAGCAAAGTCACCGTCGCTACCGCGTTCACCAATGCGCTGAACACCCCGGAAGAAATCGCTGGCTACAACGTGACTGCTTCGCAGACCTACGTCAAGAACATGCTGGCTGGGATCAAAACCGCCGCACAAGCAACCGCTGCAATCGTGCCGGCTACCCTGGATGCAAGCGTTGCTGCTTCGATCAAGGCTGGCGTGCCATTCACCGTGGCCAACGGCCTGGCTAACCTGGACGTGGCAAACAAAGCTGTCGTCGACTTCCTGGCTAGCGCCGAGATCGACCTGGACGGCGACGACGAAGCTGACGAAAACGTCACCCCAGGCAACATCGCTACCAACGTGACCCAAGCCCAAGGCACTGTCGGCACCCTGGTTGCTGATGCCAGCTACGCTGGTGCCTCTGATTCGGTGAAAGCCGCAATCGTTGCTCAGAAAGTCGCTGATCTGGGCAAAGCCCTGGAAACCCAGCAATCGACTCTGACCACCGCCGTGACCGCCATGAATGCCAAGGCTGGCCTGGGCAATGCCGTCGCTGCTTCGACCTCGGCAGCTGACGCAGCCAAGGTTGCCGCTGGTGAACTGGTGATCGCCAACAACAACCTGACCGGCACCAAAGCAGTTGTCTCCGCTAACGCCAACGTCCGCGTCAACGCCGATGGCACCGTCGACCTGACCTCGACCACCGGCGGCGTGACCACCGTTGTCAAGGCGCTGGCAGTCGAAGAAGACGGCGAGATCGTCCTGGACGTCACCGCAACCGAAGCCGCTACTTACAACGGCCTGGTTGCTTACATCGCCGCTGCCAATGCACAGCCTGCAGCAGCCATCGCATCGCAAGATGCTGCTGACGCTGCGCTGCTGGCCAACGCACGTGTCGAAGTGATCGACCTGAGCGCATCGAGCAACCTGGTGACCCTGGGCAATGCATTCAAAGTTGGCGGCCCGGTTGACCCAGCTGCTGCTAGCAATGCTCCGACCGCTGATGAAGTCGCTGCACAGCTGAACGGCCTGAAACTGCTGGCTATCGATGCCCGTGAAAAAGCTGACGCAGCTCCAAGCGACGGTGCTCTGGCTGCTGCTGCTACCGCAGCTGAAGGCGATGTGGGTACCTTCCGTACCGCGATCAACACCTTCCTGACTGCTAACACCACGACTCTGGCAACTGCAGTCACTACTGCTGAAGGCAACGTCAAGTCCGCTCAAACGGCTTACGACAAGCTGAACGAAGCTGTTGCTGATCTGTCGGATGCACAAGCTCTGGCCGCTGAACTGAAATCGCTGAACGACGCTGTCACCGCAGCTAAGAAAGAGTTCACCGACAACAAGTTCGCTGCACCGACCGACGTCGGCGTGACCTCGAACTTCGGTACTTCGGGCAACGACATCTTCGTCGCCAAGGCTGGTGTTGCAGCTGCAACCATCACCAGCTTCGGTCTGCAAGGTAACGACGTCCTGTACGTTGGTTCGGGCTACGCCTACAACTCGGGCAAGCTGACCGACGGCGACAACTCGGCTCTGGAAGTGTTCTTCACCCAAAAGGGCAGCAGCACCGTCGTCACCATCGAGACCAAAGCATACGGTTCGGACGCAAGTGTCGCTGTGCAGACCATCACCCTGACCGGTGTGGACGCAGAAGACCTGAGCTTCAACAACGGCATCATCTCGATCTAATCGACTGGTTCCGGCGGCCTTGCAGCCGCTAGCGATAAACCCCGCGACTTCAGTCGTGGGGTTTTTTTTTGTATCTTTGACGCAAAATTTGTGATGCAGATCACAAATTTCAAGGTTTATCCCGCATAATACTGTCCGAGTTCGTTTATCTGGCGAACCACGGCGTTCGCGGCACGCCCCATTCCCATGCCGCACCCTGTACACATCAATGAAAAATAATCTGTCGAAACCGAAGAACGAGATCGACCAGGCCCTGCAGATCTTCAAGCGCACCTTCGTCACGGTCGGGGTGTTCAGCGCCATCACCAACTTGCTGGCGCTGGTGCCCTCGCTGTACATGATGCAGGTCTATGACCGCGTGCTGGGCAGCCAGAACGAGCTCACCCTGGCCATGCTGACCATCCTGATGCTGGGCGCCTATCTGCTGCTGGGCGGACTCGAAATGATCCGCTCCTTCGTGCTGGTGCGCGTCGGCGCGCGCTTCGACATGCAGATGAACAAGCGTGTCTATACCGCGGCCTTCGAGCAAAACCTGAAAGAGGCTGGGGGCAATGCCGGTCAGGCCCTGTCGGACTTGACGAATATCCGCCAGTTCCTCACTGGTAGCGCGCTGTTTGCCTTCTTCGACGCGCCCTGGTTCCCGTTCTACCTGATCGTCATCTTCCTGTTCCAGCCGGCCCTGGGCTTCCTGGCGTTGGGCGGCACCATCCTCCTGATCATCCTGGCCATCGTCAACGAGCGCGTGACTCGCGATCCGTTGAAGGAAGCGAACTCGATGTCGATCAGCGCCAATACACTGGCCACGAACAACCTGCGCAACGCGGAAGTCATCGAGTCGATGGGCATGCTGCCCAACCTGATGCGCCGCTGGTTCAAGCTGCACACCAAGTTCCTCAACCTGCAGGCCAGCGCCAGCCACAAGGCCGGCGTCATTACCTCGATCACCAAGTTCGTGCAGCTATCGTTGCAGTCGCTGGTACTGGGCCTGGGTGCGATCCTGGTCATCGAAGGCAAGATGTCGGGTGGTATGATGATCGCCGCCTCGATTCTGGTCGGCCGCGCCATGCAGCCGGTGCAGCAGCTGATCGGCGTCTGGAAGAGTGTCAGCGGCGTGCGCAGCTCCTACGATCGACTGGTAGGCATGCTAGACGCCAACCCGGAGCGCGCCGTCGGCATGACCCTGCCAAAGCCGACCGGTGCTGTCAGCGTGGAAGGTGTGACCGCGTCGCCGCCTGGCGGCAAGACGCCGGTGCTGCGCAACGTTAATTTTGCGATCGCCGCCGGGGACGTGCTCGGCGTGATCGGCCCGAGCGGCTCCGGCAAGTCGACCCTGGCGCGCCTCCTGATCGGTGTGTGGCCTGCAATGGTCGGCAAGGTCCGGCTGGACGGCGCAGACATCTACCAGTGGAACAAGGCCGAGCTTGGCCCGCACCTTGGTTACCTGCCACAGGACATCGAACTGTTCGCCGGAACGATTGCCGACAACATCGCCCGCTTTGGCGAAATCGATTCCGAACAGGTGGTGCTGGCGGCGCAGCGCGCCAACGTGCATGACATGATCCTGCGGATGCCGCAGGGCTACGACACTCCGCTGGGCGACAGCGGTGCTGGCCTCTCGGGCGGCCAGAAGCAGCGCCTCGGCTTGGCTCGCGCAATGTACGGTGACCCGGCTCTTCTGGTGCTGGACGAGCCGAACTCCAACCTCGACGAGGCGGGCGAGGCGGCGCTGGTGCAGTCGCTCAAGGATGCACGCGCACGCGGCAAGACCATCGTCCTGATCACCCATCGCATGAGCGCGATCAGCGTGACCAGCAAGCTGCTCCTGCTGCGCGATGGCGCGGTGGACGTGTTCGGCCCGACCCAGAAGGTGCTCGAGGCGGTCAACGAAGCAAACCAGAAACAACTGCAGGCGGCGAAAGCGGCGCAAGCCCAGGCCCAGGCCCACGCCCAGGGCGCGCCGGCGGCGCCTCCGCCTGGCGCTGCTGGCCAGCCGACTGCTGCTACTGCTCAATCGGAGCTAGGTAAATAATGGAACTCATCAAGAATACCAACACCGCCAAACGCGACGTGGCGGAAGTCCTGACCCACCCGATCGAACCAATGGAAGTCGATACCGACGCCAGCCGCTGGGCCCGTTTCGGCTGGCTGGTAGTGCTGTTCGGCTTCGGCGGCTTCATGCTGTGGGCGCTGCTGGCGCCACTCGACAAGGGCGTGCCGATGAGCGGCACGGTGGCCGCGCAATCGAGCCGCCAGGCAGTACAGCACCAGAGCGGTGGCACGGTGCAGGAAATCCTGGTGCGTGATGGCGACAAGGTCAAGGCCGGCCAGGTCGTGGCGCGCATGAATTCCGTGGTCGCCAAGTCAGCGGTTGAAATGTCTGAAGCGCAATATCTGGCAGCGATTGCCAATATGGGGCGCCTGATCGCCGAGCGTGATGGCCTGAAGAAGATCAATTTTCCGCAGGAGCTGGTAGCGCGCCGCGGCGAGCCGCGCGTGGCCGAGCTGATGAGTCTGCAGGACCAGCTGCTGTTCTCGCGCCAGAGCGCGCTGCAAAGCGAACTGTCGGCCGCGGACGAAAGTATCGCCGGGCTGAGAATGCAGGTCCAGGGCTTGCAGGAAGGACGCGACAGCAAGAAGGAACAAATGGCGCTGCTGAAGGAACAGCTGGGCGGCATGCGCGACTTGGCCAAGGAAGGCTATGTTGCCCGCAATCGCTTGCTGGACCTGGAGCGCACCTATGCCCAGCTCAGCGGCTCCGTGTCCGAAGACATCGGCAACATCGGCCGTTCGCAGCGCCAGATCATCGAGCTCACGCTGCGCAAGTCGCAGCGCGTGCAGGAATACCAGAAGGAAGTCCGTACCCAGCTCAGCGACATGCAGCGCCAGGCCGACGCCGAGCAGGCACGCCTGGCAGCCCAGCGTTTCGAGTTGCAGAACGTCGAAGTGCGCGCCCCGGCCAGCGGCACCGTGGTCGGCAAGGCCGTGTTCACCAATGGTGGCGTGATTCCGGCGGGCTTCCGCATGATGGACATCGTGCCCGAGGGCGACCCCCTGGTGGTCGAGGGCCACTTGCCGGTCAACCTGGTCGACAAGGTACACCCGGGCCTGCCGGTCGATCTGATCTTCTCGGCCTTCAACCAGACCAAGACGCCGCACATCAAGGGTGAGCTGCTGACCGTTTCGGCCGACCGCTCGGTCGACGAGCATACCGGCATGCCGTATTACGTGGTGAAGGTAAAGGTCTCGGAGGCTGGCCTCAAGCAGGTCGCCGAGCACCACATGGACATCCGCCCGGGCATGCCGGTCGAGCTGTTCGTCAAGACCGGCGAACGCACCATGATGAACTACCTGATGCGTCCGATCATCGACCGCATGCAGGCCGCAACCGGAGGCGACTGATGACGCAGCGACGTACTCTCTCGACCATGGCGTCGGCGCTGGGCGCGGCGTTCTGCCTCGCCGCCGTGGCGGCTCCGGCCCACGCCCTGAACCTGCAGCAAGCCTACGAGGCCGCACTGCGCAATGATCCGACCTACCGCATGCGCCTGCAGGAGCGCGAGGCCGGCAAGGAATACGCCGTGCTGGGCCGCGCCGGCCTGCTGCCGAGCGTCTCGGCCAGCCACTCGGTCACCCGCAACGTGGCCGACCAGACCGCGCCGCAGCGCGACATCCTCGGCCGCGTCACGATGGTCGAGACCCATCCGCGCTACCTGAGCCGCTCCAGCACCGTGCAGCTGCGCCAGCCGATCCTCAACCTGGACGCGTTCTACCGCTACCGCCAGGGCAAGGTGCAATCCGCGCAGAGCGAGCAGGCGCTGGAAGCCGGCACCGACGACGTCGCGCTGCGCACCGCACGCGCCTACATGGACGTGCTGTTCGCGCAAGACCAGGTGGCGCTCTCCAAGGTACAGCGCGACATGTACAAGGAGCACCAGGCGGTCAATGGACGCCTGTTCGAAAAGGGCGAGGGCACCCGCACCGACATGCTCGAGACCCAGGCCCGCTACGACCTGGCCGAGGCGCAATTGATCGAAGCCGAAGACAACCTGAAGGCGGCGCGCGACACGCTGCAGGGCGTGATCGGCATGGACCCGGGCTCGCTGGACGAGCTGGCTGCCAACTTCCGACCGCTCGTGCTCGACCAGGGCAGCTACGAGGAATGGGAACAGCTGGCGCTGAAGAACAACAATATGCTGGCGGCGACCCGCCTCGCGGTCGAGAACGCGCGCCTGGAAATCGGCCGCAACCGCGCCGGCCACGCGCCGCGCCTGGACTTCCTGGCGACCTATAACAAGGGCGACAGCGAAACCCTGAACCAGTTCGGCATCCAGTCGACCAACCGCCAGCTGGGCATCCAGCTGACGGTGCCGATCTATAACGGCGGCGGCATCAATGCCCAGACCCGCCAGGTGGCCGCCAACTACGGCCGCGCCCAGGCCGAGCTCGACGTGCGCACCAACGAGATCCTGGTCGAACTGCGCCGCGCCCATAGCGTCGTCGAAAGCAGCGCGCGCAAGATCGATGCGCTGGTCAAGGCGGTGGATTCGGCCAAGCTGCTCATGACCGCGACCGAGCAGAGCATCAAGGGCGGTGTCCGCATCAACCTCGACCTGCTCAATGCCCAGCAACAGCTGTTCACCAGCCAGCGCGACCTGGCCCAGGCCCGCTACGGCTACCTGCTCGGCCTGCTGCGCCTGCGCGTGGCGTCGGGCACGCTGGATAGCCAGCATGTGCGCGAAGTAGCGGCTTACTTCCGCTGATCGTAAAAAGGGCCGGCATGCATGCCGGCCCTTTTCAATTGGGATTCAACGGGATTGACGCGGCACGGCGCCGCAATGCCTTACCACGCGGCCGCGTCCTGGCCGGCAGCCGCAGCCTGCACGCCACCCTTGGCGCAATGCGGGCACGACACCCCCACTACATAGTCAGGCGAGAGCTGCTGGCGCGGCGTGACCACCGCACGGCAGGCGAAGCATTGCGCGGTTTCGGTCGGCTCGAGCTTGGGATTCAGCGCGGTGCGGTAGTCGAACACGAAGCAGTCGCCCTGGTAATGGTCGCCGCCGACTTCCTCGAAATACTTCAGGATCCCGCCGTCGAGCTGGTACACGCGGTCGTAGCCGATTTCCTTCATGTGGATCGCCGCCTTCTCGCAGCGGATGCCGCCGGTGCAGAAGGTCACGACGGTCTTGCCGGCGAGTTCTTCCTTGTGCTTGGCTGCCACTTCGGGGAATTCGGTGAACTTGTCGATACGGTAGTCGAGCGTGTTCTCGAAAGTGCCGACATCGACTTCGAAGGCATTGCGGGTTTCCATCATGACCACCGGCACGCCGTCGTCGTCGTGGCCCTGGTCGAGCCAGCGCTTGAGCGTCTTCGGTTCGACTGACGGCGCACGGCCGAGTTCCGGCTTGATGAGCGGCATGCGCATGGTGATGATTTCCTTCTTGATCTTGACCAGCATGCGCTTGTGCGACTGTTCGGTCGACAGGCTTTCTTTCCATTCCAGGTCCGCCAGGCGGGCATCGCTGCGCACCCAGTCCAGGTAGGCGTCGATCTCCGCGCGCGGGCCGGAGACGAACATATTGATGCCCTCCGGCGTCAGCAGCACGGTGCCCTTCAGGCCCAGTTCGTTGCACGTGTCCTGGTATTGCGGACGCAGGTCTTCCAGGTTGTCGAGGGTGATGAATTTGTAGGCGGCGATATTGACGTGCATGGCGGGCGAAAAAAGACGGGACAAGACAGCCGGCTATTATAAGTCAGCGCAAGAGCGCCGCGTCGATGCCCGGGCCAGCGCGGCCGGCAAAACGACAAGCAGCGCTCAGCTGTAAAGTTTCGACTTTTCGTAAATACGTTACCGCTAATGCAAAAAAGTTAGCAGAGCGGATATAGCTCGTGTCGATTATATTGAATTTATGTCATTTTTTCGTTGCTTATCGCTGACAAAGATTATGATTTTACTGATTTTTCTTCAAGATAACTGTTCAGCATCCTTATACTGATGCCGCACGGCAATGTCGCCTGTCCAGTTT
>Ga0265798_10007468_pt1 | contig 14129 bp, 13 predicted proteins | sample P3T30metagenome_FD_192430 | JGI IMG/M metagenome (GOLD analysis project Ga0265798, IMG submission 192430) | Plant litter microbial communities from East Loma Ridge, Irvine, California - P3 T30 | ecosystem: Environmental > Terrestrial > Plant litter > Unclassified | place: USA: California...
CCCGCTCCAACAGCATCAGCAGGACCGGCAACAGGAACGAGATGCCGAAGCCGAACAGGAACTGCATCGTGAACGAGAGGTAGTTGCCGATCGCCGGCAGCGCTTCGCGATGGATCCCGCCGACCATCCCGTCGAAGCCGAGCAGGAAGTGCAGCGCCATCGGGATCGCGACGTAATAGGCCATCGCGGCACCCGTCAGGAACAGCACGGGCGTCGCGAGGATAAACGGCAGCAGCGCGCCGCGTTCCTTCTTGTACAGGCCGGGCGCGACGAACTGCCACACCTGGTTCGCGATCACGGGGAACGACAGCATCATCGCGGCGAAGAACGCGACCTTGATCTGGACGAAAAACGCTTCGAAAATCTCGGTATAGATAACCTTGTTCTGGCCTGCTGCGAGCAGCGGGTGAACCAGAAAGCCGAAGATGTTCTCGGCGAAATACATCGCCACTGCGAACGTCACGACCAGCGCGGCGATGCAGTAAAGCAGCCGGCGCCGCAGCTCGATCAGATGGTCGAGCAAAGGCGCCCGGCTTTCGTCGATCTCGCTCATGTCTGGCTTTCGGCGTTATGAAGGGTAGTCGCGGGCGCTGCGTTCACGATGACGCCACGTCGGACTTGCCGGTCTTGTCGTCGGGATGGGGCGCGGTCGCGGCCGGCGTATCCAGCGGTCCGTCGAACAGGTCCGGACCGCGATCCGCCAATGGCTTATGCTCTTGCTCGGACGGTACCGGCGAAGAGTGCCCGGACGCGGCAGTCACTACCGGCTTCTCGACCATTACCGGCTCGTCGGTATGATCGACGGACCGATAGTCACGGCGATGCTCCTCCGTCTCCGGCGAGTGCACCACCTGCGTGGTATCGGCCGTCGAGTCCGTGCCCGTCTGCGGATGCTCGCGCATGATGCGTTCGTTTTCCGACGCCCAGCGCTTTTCCATCTCTTCGAGTTCTGCCTCGCGAACCATCGAATCGAAGCCCGAGCGGAACTGCCGCGCGACGCCGCGCGCCTTGCCGACCCAATAGCCGACCACACGCATCGCCTTGGGCAGATCCTTGGGACCGATCACGACAAGCGCGACGAAGGCCACGAGCAGAAACTCGGAGGGCGCGATATCGAACATTCAGCCGCGCCTATCTAGGGTCGTCAACTCTGCCGGCTTCAGGCAGGACGGTCGTCGCGGACGCGATTGCCGTCGCGATCGAACGCGGGATCGGCAGTCTTCTGCGCTTCGATCCGGGCCGATGGCTTGGCCGGCGTCTCGTCGTCGTTCTCGGACATGCCCTTCTTGAAGTTCTTCACGCCCTTGGCGACGTCGCCCATCAGGTTCGAGAATCGGCCACCGCCGAGAAGGAGGATCGCGACGACCGCGAGAACAAGCAAGTGAATCGGGCTAAAACCGCCCATGGCAATTCTCCTGGAAACTGAACCCTATCTAAGCCTCATCCCGCCGCTTTGCCAGCCACCTCGCCATCTTCCCGATCGTCTTCGCCATCTTCGAGACGATCGAACGCCAGATCGACCGGATCGAGCAGCCCGGCGGCGCGCAAATCGTCGATTCCGGGCAGGTCGCGGCGGCTCTGCAGCCCGAAATGGACGAGGAACGCAGGGGACGTCGCGAACATCAGCGGGCGGCCCGGCACTTCGCGCCGCCCAGCCGGCTTCACCCAGCCCGCTTCCATCAGGACGTCGAGCGTCCCCTTCGAGATCTGCACCCCGCGAATCGCCTCGATTTCCGCGCGGGTCACGGGCTCGTGGTAGGCGATGATCGCCAGCGTCTCGATCCCTGCGCGGCTGAGCTTGCGCGGTTCCTCGCGGTCGCGGCGGAGCATGTGCGCCATGTCCGGTGCGGTCTGGAACTGCCAGCGCTCGCCGCGTCGGACGATGGCGATACCACGGCCGGCATAGTCGGCCGTCAGCTGATCGAGCGCCGCGCGGACGTCACCGCTGCCGACATGCGCGCGAACCGCGTCGAGCGTCAGCGGAGTCTCGGCCGCGAACAGCACCGCCTCGACGGCGCGCGTGAGGTCATCGGGCGGGGTCACGCGCGGGCTCTCAGATACAGCGGCGCGAAGGGTGACGCCTGGCGCAGTTCGATCCTGCCCTGCCGTGCGAGTTCGAGCGCTGCGACGAAGCTCGATGCCAGCGCCGACCGCCGGAGACCGTCGCCGGCTTCGGGGAGGAAGCTTTCGATCACGCTCCAGTCGATCCGTTCGCCGACTAGCATCGACACGCGCTCAAGCGCCGCCTCCAGTGTCATCACCTCGCGGTCGGCAACCACATGCATGACCGGACGAGTCCGCGCGGAAATGCGACCGTACGCGGCGATCAGGTCGAAGATCTCGGCCTGCCATGCGGCCTTACGCACCGTCCGCAGACCCTCGGGCGCGCCGCGCAGGAACACGTCGCGCCCGGTCCGGTCGCGCGCCATCAACCGCGCGCCGGCCTCGCGCATAGCGCTCAGGCGTTCAAGCCTTAGTTGCAGTCGCAGCGCGAGTTCCTCCGGGTCGGGCTCGGCGAGGGGGTCGCGTGGGAGGAGCAACGCCGATTTCAGATAGGCGAGCCATGCTGCCATCACGAGATAGTCGGCGGCGAGTTCCAGCTTCAGCGCGCGCGCGGAGTCGACGTACGCCAGATACTGCTCGACCAGCGCGAGGATCGAGATCTTTCGCAGATCGACTTTCTGCCCGCGTGCGAGCGAGAGCAGCAGATCGAGCGGGCCCTCCCATCCGTCGAGATCCAGGGTCAGTTGCGCATCGTTCATCGCCGGACGCTACAGCGCACGCTGCCGGGCATCCACCCTCCACGTTTGACGACCGACCATACGGACCGTAAACGTTTCATATGGTCAGGGTGAACGTGAGGCTTGAGTGGGTATCGTGAAGATCGACGACGCGCTGCACGAGGATGCACGGCGGGCAAGCCAGGTACTGTGCCGGTCGATCAATGCGCAGGCGGAGTTCTGGATGAAGATCGGCATGCTCGCCGAGGCCAACCCGACTCTGTCGTTCAACGATATCGTCACCGCGCAACTCGCCGCTGCGTCGGTCCGCGTTGCCGACAAAACGGCAGCCTGAGATGGTGAAGACGCCGGCAGAACTGGCGCTGATGCGCGTATCGGGTGCGTTGCTGGCGTCGGTGTTCGAGATGCTTGACGAGCAGGAGTTGGCGGGGCTGTCGACGTTGCAGGTCAACGACATGGTCGATCGCTACATCACCGACGACCTCGCCGCCCGGCCCGCGAGCAAGGGGCAATATGGCTTCGAATATGTCCTGAACAGCTCGATCAATCACGTCGTCTGTCACGGCGTGCCGAACCTACGCGACGTCATCCGTGACGGCGACATCGTCAATCTGGACATCACGCTGGAGAAGAACGGCTTCATCGCCGATTCGAGCAAGACGTATATGGTGGGCACCGTTCCGCCCGCCGCGAAGCGCCTCGTGCGGGTCGCACAGGAGGCGATGTGGCAGGGCATTCGGCAGGTCCGGGCGGGCGCGCATCTTGGCGATATCGGCTTCGCGATCGAGCGGCACGCGAAGAAGCACGGCTATGCGGTGGTGCGCGACTATTGCGGGCACGGCATCGGCCGCGAGATGCACGAGGAGCCGCAGGTGCTCAATTTCGGGCGCGCCGGGACCGGCATGACGCTGCGCGAGGGAATGGTGTTCACGATCGAGCCGATGATCAACCAGGGGACGCGCAAGGTGTCGACCGAGGATGACGGTTGGACCGTAGTGACCGACGACGGCAAGCTTTCGGCGCAGTTCGAACATACGGTGGCGGTGACGCGCGACGGGGTCGAGGTGCTGACTTTGCGGGGGGACGAGCGGGCTCGGGGGTTGGGGTGATCGCGGGGTTCGCAACCGTTCAACCCATTCCGTTCGTGCTGAGCAGACTCATTAGAGCTGTACCGAAGGTGCGTGTCGAAGCCCGGGATCCACGCGCCAACCTGTCCTTCGATACGCCGCTTCGACAAGCTCAGCAGCTACTCAGCACGAACGGGATGTCCCTTCACCAACACCACCCCGGCGCAGGCCGGGGCCCAATTGGAGGACGGTGGTAACGGAGGATCGCGCCCCGTTACCGCGACCTCTCCAATTGGACCCCGGCCTTCGCCGGGGAGGTGCGAGAAAAGACGCGCGCTACTCGTACCAAATCAGGTCATGCGCGCGCCAACAGCGCATCGCGCGTTGCGGTCAGTTCCGCGAAATCACCCTTGGCCGCGCCGACCGACTTCATTGCCCGATCGAGCCTCGCGCGCGACGCTTCCGAGATTTCGCCAAGCCGCCCGGCGATCTCGACCATCTCGTCCATGCGCGCCCAGCAATCGAGCACCAGATCGCACCCGGCGGCGATCGCGCCCGCCGCCTTGTCGCCGGCGGTGCCCGACAGCGCCTTCATGTCGATGTCGTCGGTCATCAGCAGGCCGTCGAAGCCTATCCGTCGACGGATGATCTCGTCGATCACGATCGGCGAGAGCGTCGCGGGGCGGTCGGCATCCCAGGCGTCGAAGACTATGTGCGAGGTCATGCCCATCGGCGCCTGGTTGAGCGTGCGGAACGGTTCGAGGTCGATCTCGAGGTCGGCGTCGGTCGCAGTGACGGTCGGGAGGTGATGGTGCGTGTCGACCTTCGCGCGGCCGTGGCCGGGCATGTGCTTGACGACACCGACCACGCCGCCTTCGGCCAGCCCTTCGAGCGTTGCGCGCCCGAGGGCTGCGACGCGCATGGGGTCGGAGCCGAACGTCCGCGAGGCGACGGCTTCGGTGGTGTCCGACTGCGACACGTCGAGCAGCGGCAGGCAGTCGACGGTGATCCCGACCTCGCTGAGCATCACGCCGAGCGCCTGCGCGTTGGCACGTGCCGCGTGGATCGCGGTCATTGGCGCGCGTTCATAGGCTGCATCGAACACCGGGCCTGCCGGGAATTCGGGCCATTCGGGCGGCCCCATCCGAGCCACACGCCCGCCCTCCTGATCGATCAGGATCGCCAGATCCTGGCGTCCAGCCAGCGCGCGGAGCGAGTCCGTCAGCGCGCGCACCTGCGCCCGGTCGACGATGTTGCGCTTGAACAGGATGTAGCCGGCCGGCTCGCATTCGGCGAAGAATGCGCGCTCGGCGGGGGTGATTACGGGGCCGGACAGGCCGAAGATGACGGGCTTCATGCGTTCTTCCTAGCGAAACCGGCGTGCGCGATCATCCGTCAATAATCCTTCGACACGCGGACGTTGGCGCTCTGGCGGCCGAGCGTGGAGATGCTCGACAGCAATGACAGCCAGCGGGTAACCTGGAACTCGACCTGCGTGGCGGAATAGCCCTGCCCGTCGGTGACGATCTCCGCATACAGCCGCCGCGTGACGTATTTGCCCGCCGCGATCGAGGTGCCCTGCCCGGTCTGCGGATCGGCGGGGAGGATGCGGAGGCGATCGAGTCCGGCGGCGCGGCGCACCGCGTTGATCGGGTTGAGACCGCTGCCGCCGCCCTGCAATGCCGCGACCGCCGCGGCCAACTGGAGAGCCTCGGGCGCGGACAGGTTGGTGATCGAGGTGCCGAACAACAGCCGCGAGAGGAGCTCGTCCTCGGGCAGCGCTGGCGTGCTGGTAAAGCCGATCTCGGGCTTCAACGCGTAGCCGGTGACGCGGATCGATGCGCTCAGGCCCGTCGAGTCCGCATTCGCCTCGATATCCAAAGCGGGGTTCGCCGGGACCTGACCGTCGAAGCGTATGATGCCCCGCGCCAACTCGAACTGCCGCCCCGCGAACTCGTAGTCGCCGCGGATCAGCGTGGCGCGGCCGGTGATCGCAGGGTTCTCGGGCTGGCCGGCGATCTGGAGGTTGGCCGACCATTCACTGGTGAGGCCGAGGCCGCTGACCATCACCTGGTTCGGCGCGCGGGCCTTGATCGCCAGCGTCCAGGGCTTGGTCGGGGTAGCGACTTCCTCGCCGCCGTCGGGCAGGTTGATTTCGCGGATGTTGAGCTGGGGCACCGCGCTGGCCGCGGTGGCCTGGCCGAGGCGATAGCGGCTCTTGTCGAGCACGACGTCGCCGGCGATCGTGCCGCCCGAGCCGTTCGACTTGAACGTCAGCAGCCCCGTCACGGTCGCGCCGATGTCGTCGCGGTTGATCATCACCGCCTTGTCGGCCTGTAGCGCGAGGTCGAGGCCGATCCCGGCGGCGGCGGCGAATTCGAACTGACCGGTGCCGGTGACGCGGCCGCCCTTGCCCGCGTCCGCGCCGAACCGGTCTATCACGAGCCGCGAGCCACCGAAGCGCCCGGTCGCCTGGACGTTGGTGAGGACGGTGCCGGTGGTCGCGCTCTCGATCCGCGCGCCGTTGGCCTGGACGACGCCGCGCAGGGTCGGGTTGGCAAGCGTGCCGACGACGTCCGCGCCGATCGCGACCGGGCCGGACAGGTCGAACAGCTCGACCCCGGTGAGGCGCCAGAGCGTGTCGGCCGGGCCGCTGTACCGCAGTTGTCCGAACAGGCGGGCGTTGCTGATTCGGGAGGCCAAGTCCCCCTGCCCCAGCGGCGCGAGTTGGACCTGGGCGCGGCCGATGGTCTTGCCGGCCGATGCGATGACGGCGCGCAGGCCGAGTTTGTCGGGGGAGAGCACCGCCGCGATGCCGACGTCGATCGGGCGCGACGAGAGGACGAGGCCGGCGCGGCTGAGCCCGCGGATCGTCACGTTCGCCTTGCCGGTCGGGGCTGCACCATTTGCGGTCGCGATCGTGAAGCTGCCCGACGCGCTGCCGCTGAGACCGAGGCCAGGATAAGCGATGTCGAGGATCGCGAGCGGCATGCGCGTCAGGCTGGCGTCGATCGCGGTGCTGGCGGCAGTGAAGCGGCCGCCGACCTGGGCCTCGCCGCCCGAGAAGCTGAGCTTGGTCGGCGCGAGGTGCCAGCCATCGTCTTCCTGGGTCAAAACCGCCGGCGTGAGCAGTTTCAGCGGGCGGCCGTCGAGCGTGCCTTGCGCGGAGATCGCGTAGCTCGTGGCGGTCACCTGCGTGACGCTCTGGATATCGAACGCCCGGCCGCGGGAGCCGGCGATCGATGCCTTGATCGTGCCGACGCCGCCGCGCAGCGACGCGGACCCGTTGAACCGCGCGAGGCTGAACGTGCCGCGGCGCAGGCCGAGGCCGGTCGCGGTCGCCTCGATCGAGGTGCCGGCGGGATCGAGCAACGTGACGAAATCGAGCTTGCCCTGGCGCAGCGCGATGCCGTCGAGCGTCGCGGCCTTTGCGGCGAGATGCCCTTCGACGCGCTGGATCTGGCCGACCGGGCGGAACAGGAGTTCGCCCGAAATGCCGCCGCCGGCAACCGCGAGCGCGCCGTTGAAGCCGCCATCGACGACCGCGATGTTCCCGCTCGCCTTGGTGCCGGCTACGTTCAGCGCGGCGATGGTGATCGTCGCACCGGCGCCCGGCGGCAACAGGATCGCGCCGTTGGTGGTGAACGGCCCGAGCCGCGATCCGCCCGCTGCGGTGAACGCGAAACCCTGCGGCGTCGGATCGAGATGCGCGCGGACGTTCGACAGCCCGAGCGTCGCGTTCGGGCTGGCGAAGACGAGATCGAGCGTCGGCTTCTCGATCTGGCCGTCGAGTTTCAGCGTCACCGGGCCGTAAGTCTGCTGGCGTCCGCCGCCCTCGAAATGGAAGGTCCCGTCGCGCCGCCGATAGCCGTTGCCGGTCAGCCGGATTTGCGGCGCGGTCAGCACGAGGTTGGTGAAGTGCATCACCCCGTCGGTGGTGCGTTCGAGGTTGGTGGTGATCCGCGGCAGTCCGCCCGCGAGGCTGCGGAAGAACGCGTTGTCGAGCCGCACCATCTGCGCGCTGCCCTGACCGATCACGCGCGTGCCGTGGCGGTTCGGGCCGGGGACGACACGTAAGGTCGATTTCACGTCAACGATGCCGAGACCGGGTATCAGATAGCGGCCGAGCCCGCCGTTGATGCCGACCTCGAACTGGCCGTTGCGCAGGTCGACCGCGAGATTGATGCTGCCGGTGAGTTTGTCCGAGCGGAGCTTGAGCGCGTCGCCGGTGAGCAGCGTCGGCGTCACGCGGAGCAGTCCGTCGACCGACAGGTTGCGCAGGATCCCGCCCGCGACGGTGCCAACGCCAGTCACACGCGCGGCGGTGAAGCGGATTGGGACGGTTACGGGTGCCGCGGACAGGCGGCCCTTGCCGGCGGCGTGCGCGTTCTCGAACCCGGTCTGGTCGAACGCGAAGCGGCTGGCATCGAGGCGGTAGTCGAACGCGGCGGTCGCGAACGGGCCGTCGAGGATCGCGCGAAGCTCGACCATGTTGCCGGTCATGTTGTTGAACAGCGCGGGGGGTCGGAGCAGTCGTGCCTTGATCCGCACGTCGCGGTAGGCGTTGGCGGCGAGATCGATGATGCCGGTCGTGTCGACGGCCAGCGCGGGCGTGCGCAGCGAGAGCTGGCCGTCGAGGCGGCGGTTGGCGAACCCGGCGCTGCCGTTGACGAGGATGCGCGGTGCGGTCAGCCGTTGCAGCCGGCCCTTCAGCAGCGACGACGGCGCGAGCGTGCCCGACAGCGTGTAGCGGCCGGCGACCTGCGCGAGCGCGAGATCGACGACTCGCGTCGTGCCGACGATGCCGTTCGCGCGGCCGTTCCACTTCGCCCAGCTGCCGTCGCCGGTGACCGCGACCGCGACCGCGACCGGGCCCTTCGCCTTGACCATCCGCGCGAGCACGCCGCCCGCAGCCCCCTTTGCGGCGACGTCGAGGTCGAAGCGGTCGCGGGCGGGCTCGGCGTCGATCCGGAGCTTCAGGTCGTCGCTGCCGGCAACGCGGGCCTTGAGGTCGACGAGTGCGCGGCCGGAGCGGATGTCCGCGCGGCCTTCGAGCGTCCCAATCCGCTCGGTCCCGAGCACGCGCTTGGCCAGCGTGAGGCGGCCGACCGAAAGCTTGCCGATATGGATGTCGAAGTCGGGCAGGATCGGGCCGCGCGTCTTCGACGGGCGCGTGCGCGGGGTATGCGTCAGGATCGCGCGATCGACGATCAGCCGGCGGATACTCAGGCGGTTCGAGAACCAATCGAACGGCGACCAGTCGAGCGTGACGTCGGGCGCCTGGAAGACCAACCCTTCGAGATCGTACACGCGGAGATCGGTCAGGCGGGTGTCGCCGTACAGCGAGCCGTCGATCCGACCGACCGTGAAGCGCAGTCCGTTCGCGGTCTTGATCGCCGCGATGCGGTCCGCGACGAAACGGTGGCCGACATCGGTGTCGACGATCAGCAACGCCGCTCCGACGATCGCGAGAAGCCCCAGGACCGCGCCGACGATCCAGCGCCACCAGGCTATCCGACGCTTCGGTGCGGGAAGGTCCTCGGTCAAAACGCCTGCCCCAGCGAGACGTAGACGGCGATGCGGCTGTCGCCGGGCTGCGGGTTGATCGGTGTGCCGACGTCGAGCCGAATCGGGCCGAAGTTCGAATAATAGCGAACGCCGATCCCCGTGCCGTATTGCAGCCCGGTGAACTTCGGCAGCGGCGAAGTGTAGATATTGCCCGCGTCGAGGAACGGCACGATGCCGAAGCTGCCCAGAACGCGGACGCGCGCCTCGATCGAGAATTCGGTGAGGCTGCGGCCGCCGATCGGGTCGTTGTTGGGATCGCGCGGGCCGATCGACTGGTAGCCATAGCCGCGCACCGACGCGCCGCCGCCGGCGTAGAAGCGGCGTGACGGCGCGACCTGATCGCGTGGGGCGCCGACGATGGTGCCGAGCCTGGTGCGCGCGGCGAGGACAACGCGGTCACCGAATGGTTGGTACACGCTGCCGTCAAACTGGGTGCGGGCATAACCGAATACCGAGCCTTGCAGCGACACTTCGGGGCTGATCCGGCCGCCGAGGCGGAAGCCCTTGGTCGGGTTGAGCAGATCGTCCGAGCCGTCGTAATTGAGGCTGGTCGGCAGCGCACCGATGAAGAAGGTGCGGCGCCGTGGAGCGCCGGTCGAGAGGATCACATCCTGCTCGTCCGACGCGAGCAGTTCGGCACCGACGGACCATGTCCAGGTCTTCTGGAAGAAGATGTTGGTCTGGCGCTCCAGCGTACCCGCGAGCGAATAGGTCTTCGCGTCGTAGGCGTCGCGGTTGGTATGCGCGGCGGACGCCTGAAGCGTCAGCACACGGTCGCGCGCCTTGAAGTTGTTGCGGCGGAAGACGACCGAGCCGAGCTGTTCCTGCGTTCCCAGAACCCCGCGCAGCGTCAGCGCGCCTTCGGGCGGGAACAGGTTGCGGTGCGTCCAGCTGAGTTCCGCCCGCGCGCCTTCGCCGGTGCCGTAGCCGAGTTCGCCCGCGACGGTGTGCGGCGGCGCGCGATCAAGCTTTACGGCAATGTCGACGGTATCGGGTGTCGCGCCTTGCACCGGTTTAAGATCGACCGCGGAGACGAGGCTAGTCTGGATCAGCGCGCGGCGGAGGTCGTCGAGCTTGGCGGCATCGTACAGGTCGCCGGGCGAGAAGCGCGCGATCTCTGCGACATGGTCCGCGCCGAACACCCGATTGCCGGGTAGCGCGACGACCTGTCCGAACTTGCGCGCACCGCCGGGTTGGACAGACAGGTCGAGCGTCGCGGTGCGGGTGGCGTGGTCGACGACGATGGCCGGATCGCCGACCTTGGCGAACGGAAAGCCCTCGCGCCCGATCTGCGTCGTCAGCTTGGCCTGCCCCGCAACGATCGCATCGGAATTGACCGGGTCTTCGGGCTTGATCCCGAACGCAGTCGTCAGCCCCGGTGCCTTGTCGCCTGCCGCGGCGATGCCATCGATCGTCACGCCCTTGAACTTGTAGAGCGTGCCGGGGGTGGCCGAGAGCACGACCATCGGCTTGGCACCCGGCTCGACGCGCGTGACGACGTTGGCGTCATAATAGCCTTCCGCGCGGAGCAGGCTGTTGAGCAGGTCGGCATCTTCGCGGGCGCGGCGATCGAGTTGCGCGGCGTTGGCGGCCTGGTGGTCGTTCGCGTCGAGCGTCGATAGCTGCGCGAACCGCTGTCGCAGCAGCGCGTCGTTGACCCCGTCTATGCCGTCGATCCGCCAGGCGTAGCGGCTCTCCGCATTGGCATCGACCGCGGCGACGGTGGCGGCCGGGTCCATTGGCGACGTCGCGAGATCGGGCCAGGCGACGCCGATGTCGGGGAGCGGGGCGAGCGGCGAATTGGGGTCGAGCGACATCGGTGTGTCGGCGGTCGAGCTTGCTTGCGTTTGCGCCGGCACGGGCGCGGTTTGTGCTCCTGCGGCACGTATGCCCGCGCAAGGTAGGGCACCCGCTGTCGTCAGAACGAAAAAGGCGGCGGCCGGCCCGGCTCGCCCGACGCGGAACACCATGTCCGGCTCCTAGCCGGGCTTGTCGTTGCGGAACAGTATCTAACGCCGTATTTCCGCCACGTTTCGTCCGGGCGGCGGATCAGATGTGGCGTGTGGCTGGCGTCCCATGGCTGCGCGTGGCAGGACATGGCGATGGCCGAACCGACTTCCCGCGACACCCTGCCCCCCCACAAGGACCCGAGCGCTGCGGGCGGGTTCCTTGTCGCGCTGGGGATGCTGGGTGGTGCGGGGGTGGGGTTTGCAATCGGGCAGGCGACGCCGGGGTTTCTGGTTGGGACGGGCGTTGGCGTGTTGGCGGCGGTGTTGGTTTGGTTGAGGGACCGGCGGTAGAGGGCGTTCGCCCGCCCATCTCCCGTTCGTCCCGAGTAGCCGTCGAGTAGCTCCAACGGAGCGTATCGAGACGGCGGATCGAAGGACAGGTTGGCGCGTGAGACCCATGCTTCGATACGCGCCCTCGATACGCTCCTGACGGAGCTACTCGGTCGCTACTCAGCACGAACGGGATGTGGGGTGGGCTCCCGTACCATGCTGATTTACCCGTGCCATGCTTATTTAGCGGCCACCTACCTCGTCTAGACTACCGACTCCCACGCCAGATCTGAAGCGGTGCGCTCGGGTTCAGCCCGCCCTGATGCACCGGACAACGACGATACCGAAAGCGGCGATCCAGGCAGATCCAGACCTCGTCGAGCCAGCCCTGCTTCGTCGCGGTAACCCGCATCATGTCAGCCTTCAGGCCGGGGTTCACGCCCGTCATCTCAGCCGCGAACCGGCCTGCAGTCAGTGGCGCACGCGACAACGCGTCCATGTCCGGATAGCGAAGCTTACCGTACAACCCGGCGGACTGGTTGAAATACTTCGCCGGACGATAGCCGGGCATACAGGTGCCGTGCTTGGCCCATTCGTGCTGGAGCAACTGCGCGGACGGCGTCGTGCAGAGATGCGCACGGATCACCGGAGGCGGTACGAACTCGGCGTCATGACAATATTGCGGCCAGTCCTTGCCGACCCCGTCCGGCCAGAGCCCATGCAGCGTGAAGCCGAACCGATTCCCCGCCCCGCACTGGAAGGTCGAGCCCGTCCGATCGCCATTCTCACGGCAATATTGCGGCGCCCAGGTGATCGCGAGCGTATAGCTGCCGATCGGGATATCGCGCTTCGGCTGGCTCTCCGACGGCAGGTCCGGGCGGACGCGCTCGACCGACGTGGGAGTCGAGCATTGATAAGCCTGCGCCTGCACGACGCTCGGCAGTGCGATCGCGACGGCGGCGAGGGTCAGCCTGGAGATCATGCGACGTTTCCTCTGTCGGTATCCGTGTCGAAATCGGCGTCGTCGTCCTGACCGAACCAGGCTTTGCTGCCGGGCCGGAAGAGGTGGACGGCGGCGGCGACGTAGAGTGCTTCTGCGATGAGCGAGAGGATCGATGCGGTGCCGACAATCGCACTTCCGGTCGCGAGCGTCGCAAGCGCCTGGACGGCGGCCCAGGTCGACAAGGCCGCGAGGATCACGACCACCCATTTCGCGACGACGCTCGGCGCACGCGCGGTGAAGTACCAGAGCAGCACCGTCACCGCGATCCCGATCGCCTGGAACGTCGGCAAAATCCACGTCGCCTTGGCGAGTACCGGATAGGCGGTGACGATCGCCTCGCGCTGCGTCCAGGTCATCGCCGCGACGATCGTATCCAGTATGAACGCCGCCCAATAGAGGCGCTCGTAGCGAACGATGGCAACCGGCCTGATCATGGTCCTACTCCCTGACCTGGCCAGCCGAAGGCCCGCGCCGGATCTGGCGGAGCTATTCGACGGTCGCGAAGTCCAGCCCTATATCTGCTGCGGGCGCCGACTGCGTCAAGCGGCCGACCGACACATAGGTCACGCCGGATTCAGCAATCGCGCGGATGGTGTCGAGATTGACACCGCCCGATGCCTCGGTGGGGACACGACCGGCGACGAGCGTCACCGCCTCGCGCAAGATCGCGGGCGGCATGTTGTCGAGCAGCAGGTGCGTTGCGCCCGCTTCCAGCGCCGGTTCGATCTGGTCGATGCGGTCGACCTCGACGATGATCTGCGCGATCCCCGCCGCCTTGGCGCGCCGGACCGCCTCGGCAACGCCGCCGGCAACCGCGACGTGATTATCCTTGATCATCGCCGCATCCCACAGACCCATGCGGTGGTTCTGTGCGCCGCCCATCCGCGTCGCGTATTTCTCCAGTACGCGGAGGCCCGGGATCGTCTTGCGCGTGTCTAGCAGGATCGCGCCCGTGCCCGCGATCGCGTCGACATACGCGCGCGTCATCGTCGCGATTCCCGACAGATGCTGGACGGTGTTGAGCGCGGATCGCTCTGCCGTCAGCATCGCGCGCCCTGCCCCTTCGAGCCGCATGAGTTCGGTGCCGGCCGTCACCTGCTGCCCGTCGCGGACGAGGCGTTCGATCCGCACGCCCGGGTCCAGCGCGCGGAAGAACGCGTCGGCGAGATCGAGCCCGGCGACGACGATCGGATCGCGGCTGTCCATCACCCCGGTGAACCGTGCGTCGGCGGGAATCACTGCGGCCGAGGTTATGTCGCCGATCGTGCCGAGATCCTCTGCCAGCGTTGCCGCGACGAAGGCGTCGATATCGAACGACTCGGGCAATGCTGTCTTCACCTGTCGTCTCCGGATTGTTCGTCGAAAATATGCTCGGCGCGCGGTGCCAAAAAAGAGACGGTCGGAACAGTGACTTCACGGTTCATTCGACTCATCGAATTATTTTTCCGGTATAGGAACCATTCGAGACGTC
>Ga0265798_10007469_pt1 | contig 14128 bp, 12 predicted proteins | sample P3T30metagenome_FD_192430 | JGI IMG/M metagenome (GOLD analysis project Ga0265798, IMG submission 192430) | Plant litter microbial communities from East Loma Ridge, Irvine, California - P3 T30 | ecosystem: Environmental > Terrestrial > Plant litter > Unclassified | place: USA: California...
GGCCGCCGACCGTCGCCATCCGTGCGCGGAAGCCGTGACGGCGTGCGCGTACCAGGTTGCTCGGCTGAAAGGTCCGCTTCATTGGTCATTCCCTAGGTCATCAAATAGAAAACGGCCGCCACGCGGACGGCCTTGATGGCTGGGCGCTTACGGAAAGGGGCCGGGGAAGTCAATTCACACCGGTCACGGCGGTGGCGCTTTTAGCCGCCTTCGCGCGCTCGTGCCGCCGCATCGCGCTCTGCCGCCGCATCATCCGATCGACGAAATGCCCGGTCTTAGGCCAGCGCCGCTTCAGCCGCGCCCATTTCAGCCGCGCCCAGCGCGAATTGCGCAGCACCAGCACCATCCCACCCGCGAACAGGAAGATGCCCGCCGGTCCCGGCAGCGGTGCGAGAATCGGCGCACTCAGGATCAGCAGTATCCCGAGCAACAACTGGCCGAAGCGGAGAACGGGGGAGCGGACTGCTTTCACGGAAGGCATGTGGGTCCGGTGTATTAGGATGGCAAGACGGTGGGGCGATCGGTGCGACCCGTCCTTGCAGACATGGCAAATCGGGTATGAATAAGGCGTGACGTCGTGTCGCGGGGGAGCGGGCATGGCGGCGATCGTGGCAACGGTGGCGTATCTCGGGCTGGAAGCACGTGCGGTCGAGGTGCAAGTCCAACTGATTCCAGGACTTCCTGCGTTCAACGTCGTTGGCCTCGCGGACAAGGCGGTCGGCGAAAGTCGCGAACGCGTGCGGGGCGCGATCGCCGGGATGGGGCTGTCGCTGCCGCCGAAGCGCATCGCGGTGAACCTGTCGCCCGCTGATCTGCCGAAAGAAGGATCGCATTTCGATCTACCCATCGCGCTGGCGTTGCTCGCGGCGATGGGTGTCGTCGATGCCGAGGCGCTGGCCGATTACGTGATCGTCGGCGAACTCGGGCTCGACGCGCGGATCACCGCATCGCCCGGCGTGCTGCTCGCGGCGCTGCACGCGTCGGAAGTGGGGAAGGGGCTCGTCTGTCCGGCAGCGCAAGGATCGGAAGCGGCATGGGCGGGCGAGATCGAGGTCATCGCCGCGCCCGACCTGCTGGCGTTGCTCAATCACTTCAAGGGCCACGGCCTGCTGAGCCCACCCAAGCCGGGAATTGCCGAAGCCGCGGATCACGGTCCAGACCTGCGGCAGGTCAAAGGGCAGGAGACCGCCAAGCGTGCGCTGGAGATCGCTGCTGCCGGATCGCACAACCTGCTGATGGTTGGCCCGCCCGGTTCCGGCAAGTCGCTGATGGCGTCGTGCCTGCCCGGTATCCTGCCGCCGCTCGACCCCGCCGAGGCGCTCGAAGTCTCGATGGTGCAATCGGTAGCGGGGACGCTTTCCGGCGGCCGCCTGACCCGCACGCGGCCGTTTCGTGCTCCACACCATTCCGCATCGATGGCGGCACTTACCGGGGGCGGCTTGAAGGTGAAGCCGGGCGAAGTCAGCCTGGCGCATCTCGGCGTCCTGTTTCTCGACGAACTCCCGGAGTTCCAGCGCGCCGTGCTCGATTCGCTCCGCCAACCGCTGGAGACCGGCACGGTCAGCGTTGCTCGGGCCAACGCGCACGTCACCTTTCCTGCGCGCGTCCAATTGATTGCCGCAATGAACCCGTGCCGATGTGGCCACCTTGGCGACGCAAGTCTGGCCTGCGCGCGAGCCCCCAAATGCGCCGCGGATTACCAGACGAAAGTGTCTGGCCCGTTGTTGGACCGAATCGATCTTCACATCGACGTCCAGGCGGTCAGCGCCGCCGACCTGATCCTCCCGCCGCCGAGCGAAGGCTCGGCCGAAGTCGCCGCTCGCGTCGCCGCCGCCCGTGCGATCCAGGCAGACCGGTATCGAGACCACCCGGTTCGCACGAATGCGGAGGCTGACGGCGCATTGCTCGACGCCGTTGCCACGCCCGACGAAGCCGGCCGCAAGCTTCTCGCCCAAGCCGCCGAAGCAATGCGCCTGACCGCGCGTGGCTACACGCGCATCCTGCGCGTCGGCCGCACCATCGCCGATCTCGCCGGCAGCGAAACAGTCGGCCGCATCCACATTGCCGAGGCGCTCAGCTACCGCCGCCAACCGCCGAGAAACTGAACGGTTACAATTCCGCGTCAAGACAGCTTGCGGCGGACGAAAGCTTCGTCTAGCCAACCCGCCGCTGCCCCTGTGGCGAAATTGGTAGACGCGACCGACTCAAAATCGGTTGCCGCAAGGCATGCTGGTTCGATTCCGGCCAGGGGCACCATTTCTTTCTGACGATCACGCTTCGACCCTTGGGCGGGCGTCACACCGGTCGTTCCCTTGCGAAAATTTCGCCGGTAAGGACGCGGGATGGCGAAGCGACCGGTCCGATATGTCTCGTCGCGACGGCGAAAGCGATCCGGGCTGAGGCCATCGTCCGAGCATTGGCTGCTCCTGCTCGGCGCAGTCGTTGCGTTCGCGGTCGTCATCGGATGGCTGACCGATGTGCCCTGGCCGACCGAAACCAACGCAGGTAATCGCAAACCGCGGCTGACGATGGCGCAGGCGCGCGCCTCGAATGCGCTCGTCCCGATCGCGACCGCCAAGCGCCGGGCGGCGACGCCGTTCCGCTTCCGTGGCGGTCCCGCCGCGCGGCTCCAGGCGACCGAATGCCTCGCGACCGTCGCGCTGTACGAGGCGGGCAACGGCCGCGACGCGCAGCGCGCGGTGATCCAGGTCGTGCTCAACCGCGTCGGCGCGGCGGGCTTTCCCAAGACGGTGTGCGGCGTCGTCTATCAGGGCGCGAACCGGACGACCGGGTGCCAGTTCTCGTTCAGCTGCGACGGATCGCGCACGCGGCGGCCCGAACATGACGGCTGGGAGCAGGCGCGTCGCGCCGCGCGCCGTGCGCTGAGCGGCTATGTCTACGCGCCGGTCGGTCGCGCGACGCACTATCATACCGACTGGATGGTGCCCTATTGGCGAAGCTCGCTCGTCAAGGTGGCGACCGTCGAGTCCCATATCTTCTATCAACGGCGATGACGTCCATGCTTACACTTTCGAGACCGCTGGCCAGGGTCGCCTGCCTCGCCGTGTTCTTCGTGACGGGGTGCGCGGGCGGATCGTACCGTCCGGTGAGCGACGCGCAGGTCAAGCTCGGCGGGCCGTATCGGGTGCGCGGCACCACTTATGTCCCGGCGGCGGACCCGAGCTACGACGTGCTGGGCTATGCGAGCTGGTACGGCAGCGAATCGGGCAACCGGACCGCCAATGGCGAGCGTTTCCGTGCCGAGTGGCCGACCGCGGCGCATACCACGCTGCCGCTGCCGACCTATGTCGAGGTCACCGCGCTCGATACCGGGCGGCGGATCATCGTTCGGATCAACGATCGCGGCCCGTTTGCCGGGCATGCGCGGATCCTAGACCTGTCGCGCGGCGCCGCCGAACTGCTCGGCATACGCGCCGGCGGGCTGGCCGCGGTGCGCGTCCGCCGCGTCGAACCTTCCGAAAAGGATCGCGCGCGGTTGCGCAAGGGGAAGGCCGCACAGGGATTGCCGCCGATCTCCGAGCATGACCGCCTGAGCTTCCGGTCGCAGCTTTCGGCCGCGGGCTTCTGAGGCGCGCGCTCTACATCGCCAGCGCGCGATCGTAGCCGGTGAGTTCGAGATACCCCCGGCCGCCACGCGTGCGCACTGCACCCTCCCAATAGACCGGCAGTCCGCTGCGGCGTGCGTCGAGTTCCTGCGCGTCGAACATCGGCGTTAGGCGCCAGCGCTGGATCCGATTAGCGATACGCACGCTCAGTTCCTGCGACACGGGGTATGTGGCGCCAGTCGCTGCGCTGCGCCAGGTCGCGAGCGGGCGAAACGCGACGTCGTTGGGCCCGAACACCGTCGTCGTGCCATCCGCGCGGCGCAGCGATCCGCCCGACCACAGCACGCCGCCATCCTTGCGACGGATACGGAACGCCATCAGCGCCGAGCCGTCGTCGAAGTTGAGCCCGGTCCAGTCCCACCCTTGCGCCGTCGGCGCGAGATAGTTCGACGACCATTCGCGATCGAGCCACGCCTCGCCGCGCACCGCGGCCGCTCGCCCGCCGCGCATCACCCGCCCGGTCACGCGCAGATGGGGGATCGAGTAGTAGTAGCTCGCTTCCTCGGGCCGCGGCCCCTTCTGGCTATAGCCGCCACGGCCCTGCGGCAGCGGCGGCTGCGTCGGCTGGAGATCGAGCGCCAGGCCGAACCCATCGGCGGTCACGCGCGTCGTCCAATGCCCGTCCTTTGCGCGCAGCATCCGCCAATCGCGGATCGCGATATCGGCATCCCCGGTGCTCGCCTGCGCCAGACCGAAGCCGGCGCGCGCGGCGCGTTCGCCGTGCAGCAGCCGGCCGGTCGCGGGATCGGACAGCGCGGCGTGCGCGAACAACACTTGGTTCGGCGCGAACCGGCTCGGATTGCGCGCGTCGCCCGGCGGCCGCGTGCGGAAGAAGGTGACCTGAAACCCGAGATCCTCGCCCGCATCGGTCTTCAGCCAGCCGGTGACGTACCACCATTCGGTACGGAACGTCGGATGCGCGCCGTGATCGGCGGGGAAAAGCAGCACGATACTCGGGCGGACGACGGGGTAAGGCGTGGCGGCCGGGGCGGCGACGCCGACCGATGCGATCAAGCCGAGCAATAGCGGCAGCTTTAGGCGCATCACCAATCCTCCCGTACCGATTGCACCGCGCCGTTCGCGGTCGCGCGGCGTCCGGCCAGCACGGCGGTTATCGCGGCCGCCCCGGTCAACGCCGCGGCGACCCCGAGCAGCGTCTCGTAGGGAATTCGCGTCGTCATCGTCCAGTTGAACGACTGGGGATTGATGACGTGGATCAGTACCTGCGACAGGACCAACCCTAGCCCGATCCCCGCAAGCGCACCCGTCAGCCCGACGATCGCGCCTTCGATTCCCAGCATCGCGGTCAATTGGCCGCGCGTCAGCCCCAGATGCCGCAGCATCCCGAACTCGCGTTCGCGCGCGATCGTCTGCGCCGACATCGTCGCCGCCACGCCGGCCAGCCCGACCAGGATCGCGACCGCTTCGAGCAGATAGGTCACCGCGAAACTCCGGTCGAACAGCGTCAGCGCGAGTTTCCTGAGCGTTGCCGGGCGACCGACCTCGACCTGATCGCGCAGGCTTGCGGGCAAGCGCGCGGTCATCGCGTCGGCGACCTTGCCGATATCCTCGCCGGGCCTGACCATCGCCGAAATCTCGTCGCGGCCGTCGTCGCCGGTGAGCCGCTGGTAATCGCCCTCGTCGATCAGAACCGCGCCGGCCTGCCGACCGTAATCGCGCCAGACGCCCGCGACCACGAACCGCGTGCGGCCGGCGATCGGCAGCGTGATGGTCTCGTCCGGATCCCAGCCGTAAAGCCGTTGCGCGGGTTCCGAGACCCAGACGGGCAGGGCGTTTGCATGCAACGCTGAGCCTCTCGCGATCAGGACCAGCAGCGGATCGCGCCCGCCGCGTTCGGGCCGCGCGATGAGGCTGATCGGCGGACGGTCGGGCGTGATGGTCAGCGGGATCTGGCGGCTGAAGGCGAGCCGCGCGACGCCGGGCGTGGTGCCGAGACGCGTCCGGGTCGCCGGATCGAAGCTCGCCCCCGCGGTCGTGCGCAGATACAGATCGGCACCCAGCACCTGCCCGAGCCATTCGTCGACCGCGCCGCGAAAGCTCGTCACCATCGTCGCCATCGCGATCATCAGCGCGGTCGACGCGACGATCCCGCACAGCGCGGTCGCCGCTTCGCCGGGGGCACCATGGAGATGGCGGATCGCCAACATCCCGGGCACGCTCCCGCGCGTTCGCTTCGCCATCGGCGCGAGCAGCGTCCGGGCGAACCACGGCACGCCGGCGACGCCGCCCGCAAGCATCGCCGCCATCCCGGCAAAGCCGAACAGCGGGAGCCCGTTTATCGCTGGCAGCATCGCCACGCCGCCACCGACCAGCAACAGCGCGGCGGCGGGCCACCACGGCACGGCGCGGCGCGGGTCGAGGACGTCGCCGGCGTTCTTTAACGCGGCGGCGGGCGCGGCGCGGGCGGCGGCCCGCGCGGGCAGCGCACTGCCGAGCACCGCGGCGAGTAGCCCGAGCGCGAAGAAGCCGAGCGCCGCTGCGGGCTGAAACACGACATGCGCCGCGCCGCCACCGAAATAGCCCGCGCCTAGATCGCCGCCGAACCAGTGCAGCGCTGCCCAGGCGAGGCCATAGCCAGCGGCGAGCCCCGCCGATGCGCCGACCAGACCGATTGCCAGCCCTTCGACGACCACCGCCGCGATGATCCCGCCGCGCGGCATGCCGAGCGTCCGCAGCAACGCGAACGCGCGCTGACGACGGACCACCGACAGCGACTGCGCGGAATAGACGAGGAAGCCGCCGGTCAGCAGCGCCACGAGCGCCAGCATGTCTAGATTGACCCGGTACGCGCGCGACAGCGAGTCGCCCTGCGCGTTCTGCGTCTGCGCGCTGGAGAGGACCGCATCGGCGGGAAGGATCGCGCGCAACGCCGACTCCGCTGCGGGCCGATCGGCCAGCGCCAGGTCGATCCGGTCGACCCGGCCGAGGCGCCCGAACCGCCACTGCGCGGCGGCGATGTCGATCACGGCGACCGCAGTTGCGGCATCGGAAGCGGGCAGCGTGCCGGCGATACGCAGTGGCACCGACCGGCCGTTCGCGGTCACCACGATGCGCCGCCCGACCGCGGTCCTGGCCTGCGTCAGCGCGGCCCGCGACAAGAACACCGAGTCCTCGTCGAACGGGGTATCGTTCGACGCGTCCTGGCCCAGACCCGGCGGACGCACGCCGATCAGCGACGGCGTCACCATCGCCGCGCGGATGACATCGACCCCAAGCAGCGTCAGCCGGGTCTTGCCGACCCGCGCATCCAGCGTGACCACCGGGCTCGCATCGGCGACGCCGTCGGCGCGTGCCACGCGCGGATAGAGCCGTTCGTCGATGCCGAGCGGGCTGGTCGCGCGGACCGACAGTTCGGCCGCACCGCTGACGCCGCGCATCGCCCCGTCGAACGCCGCAAGCGCCGATCCGTTGACCAGATGGACCGCGAACCCGAGCGCGACGCCGACCAGGATCGCGACCGCGGTCAACAGGAAGCGGGCAGGGTGGAACCGCCATTCGCCGCCGATCAGCCAGCCGAGCGCTAGGCGGCTCGAGCGCAGGCTTGGTTCACCCCGTTCGCCTGGCTTAAACGCCACGGTGCTCCACCAGCCCATCGCGTCCGAGCGTCAGCACACGGTCGGCGGTCGCCGCGGTCGCTGCCGAATGCGTCACCATGATCCCCGCCGCGCCGTTGCCGCGCACTGCGTCGGCGAACAGCGCGAGCACGCGCGCCGCGGTCTCGGGGTCGAGATTGCCGGTCGGTTCGTCGGCGAGGATCAACGCAGGCCGGTGGACAAGCGCGCGGGCGATCGCGACGCGCTGCAATTCGCCGCCCGACAGATCGCGCGCATAGCCATCGCCGCGCCCACCAAGACCGACCGCATCGAGCATCGCTTCCGCGCGCGCCTTGGCCGCACCGGCATCGGGCGAGATCAGGGCGAGCGGGAGCGCGACGTTCTGCTGCAACGTCAGATAGGGCAGGATGTGGAAGGCCTGGAACACGAAGCCGATCCGCTCGCGCCGCAACCGCGTCCGCGCGGTTTCGTCGAGCGGGCCGAGCTCCACGCCGTCGATCGCCACGCTGCCCTCGTCGGCGTCGTCGAGCCCGGCGAGGATGTTGAGCAAGGTCGACTTGCCAACCCCGGATTCGCCGATGATAGCGACCAACTCGCCGCCCGCGACCTCGAGATCGAGATGCTCGAATAGCCGCCGCGGCCCCGGCACCGATTTGCCGAGCGCCTTGACCGATAACAGGGGCGCGGGTTGGCTCATGATCCAAGCCGTGCAGGAGGAGGGCGGGTCGGGCAAGTCCGATTTAGCGGATATCGCTTGATCCTGTTCATCGATGTTACTGCTCCGGTATTTCATCCGGCTTTCCTGCCGCTTGCCCGCGCCGCGTCGGTCCGGCACGATCGACGCAACGGGAAACGCGAGAGGGTCCGATGGCGCAGTACGGTGATTTCCAGAACGCGATCTATGGCGCGGGCCTGCGCGGTGTCGTGCCGAAGCTGCCGGTCGATTTTGCGACGCTCGAACGTCGCGCCAGCGCGGCGCTGCCGCCCGCGGTGCTGTCGTATCTCCAGGGTGGGTGCGGCGACGAGTTCACGCAGGACGAGAACGCGCGCGCCTTCAGCCATTGGGGCCTGGTGCCGCGGATGATGGTCGACTGCCGGACGCGTGATCTGTCGGTCGAGCTGTTCGGACTGACGCTGCCGACGCCGCTGTTCATGGCCCCGGTCGGGATCAACGGCATCTGCACGCAGGACCAGCACGGCGATCTCGCTGCCGCGCGCGCCTCGGCGATGACCGGCGTGCCGCTGATGGCGTCGACCCTCTCCAACGATCCGCTCGAAACCGTGGCGCAGGCGCTGGGGGATACGCCGGGGTTCTTCCAGCTCTACAGGCCCAAGGACGTCGGCGTCGCGGAGAGCCTGGTGCACCGCGCAGAGGCGGCGGGGTACAAGGCGATCGTCGTGACGCTCGACACCTGGGTGACCGGCTGGCGGCCGCGCGACCTGAATGCGGCGAACTTCCCGCAGCTCCGCGGTCATGTGCTGATGAACTATTTCTCGGACGCCGCCTTCCGCAAGCTGCTCGCCAAACCGCCCGAGGAGGATCCCGCGGCGGCGATCGGCGCGTGGGCGGCGACGTTCGGGCGCGTGCTGACCTGGGCGGACATGCCGTGGCTGCGATCGCTCACCAAATTGCCGATCGTGCTGAAGGGCATCTGCCACCCCGACGATGCGCGGCGTGCGATCGACGAGGGCGCGGACGGGATCTACTGCTCCAATCACGGCGGACGCCAGGCGAATGGCGGGATCGCCGCGATCGACATGCTCGCCGATGTCGTCGCCGCCTCGGGCTCGACGCCGGTGCTGTTCGATTCAGGCGTGCGGTCCGGCACCGATGTCGTCAAGGCGCTCGCGCTCGGCGCCACCGCGGTCGGGGTGGGCCGCCCCTATAGCTACGGTCTGGCGCTCGATGGCGCGGACGGCGCGGCGCACGTCCTGAAGTGCCTGCTCGCCGAGGCCGACCTGCTGATGGCGGTCAACGGATACCCGAGCATCGCCGACGTGCGCGCGGCTGGCGCGGTTCGCCAACCGCGCTGAGCCGCTCAGTCGATGCGGTATTGGATCGGCTTGAAACTGCCGCCGTTCGACTGCAGCGCCGAGCAGGCGGTCATGCCGATCACCAGGTCCATCGCCGCGCGAAAGACGATCGTATCGCCGGCCTTGCTCAGCGGTGGCTCGACCGTGAACGTGCCCGTCTCGCCGTTGATCGGCACGTTCATGAAGCAGTTGAACGCCACCGGGATCTGGTCGGGCTCGATATCCCAGGGCGTGAGCGCTTCGGCGAGATTGCCGAAACAGCCGCGATGCGGATCGGTGTCGCCATAGATGATCGCGAACGTTTCCTTCGAGCATGGCGTCAGAAGAAAGTCGTGCCGTCCGACATCGTCCGAAACGATCTCCAGCATCACGTTGCTGCGGTTCGAATAGAGCAGGTCGCCGGTAGTCAGGTACAGTCGGCTCGCATAATCAAGCGTCCGCCCCGAAGAGATCGCCTCGCGAACGTCGGCACGATTGTAGGCGAGCAGGTCCGATACTTGACGACCCTCGGGATCGATCACGGTGAGCGTCTGCCCCTTGTCAAGCGTAAACCCGGCTCCCGAGCGCGGCGGGATCGTCTTGATGTCAGCCACGGGCTTCGCCTCGCTTGAAAGGGCATTTCCAGGATTCGTCGACGACGCGCCCGCTATATTGCCGGGCTTCGCTCGATTCGCCGTGGCGCGCCAGCATCGGGTTCATCGAACCGGCATATTCGAGGTCGCGCGCCAGGATCGACGAACGCAACTTGTCGTAGCGCTGCTGGTCGCGCAGCACCTCGAACTGGTCGTGCAGGTTGAACACCATCGCCGGCGACTCGAATTTGCGCGCCGGGCGGCTCGCATTCGGATGCAGACCGACCACGAAGAAGGCTTCCCCTGCAAAGCTCAACGAAAAATGCGGATCGTCGGGATCGCTGCTGACCGACGGATCGGGGCGATAGCCAAGCCACTCGTCCTTGTCGCTAAGCGACTGGGCACGCGCCCAAAGATGCGCTTCGAACTCTTCTTCGGACAGCAACGCAGGCGCCTCGAACAGAATGATGAGCGTTCGGAAGATCGCGCGATCTTCGCGGTATTTCCGCACCGTTTCACCCAGGGCCGGGGAGATTCTCATGTCATCCCAAGCAGATCGCACGTCACGGGCGACCAGGATGTCCATCTGGCCCTTGGCGAGTGCCGATTTGGCGCCGACACACGGAAACTGCGGCGCCTGCACCGTTTCGATGAACTTGCGCGCTAGCGGATGATCGTTCTGGAAGATTGGCTGGTACATGGTCGGGGAGGAACCCGCGAACCGCCGCAATGTTTCGCATCCGGCATAACCTTTGATATTGATCAGTACGAATCCCGATCTGTTCTTCTATCGCGCACGGCGGTACGAGGCCGGGCGGTACGGGGCCGGGTGATGAAGGGGTGTCGATGATCTCGGAAAAGTTTCTCATGGGGCGCGGGCGCCATGAGCTGAGCAACGAAGAAAAGCAGGTGCTGGAAGACGGCATCGAATCCGTGCGGCAGGTGCCCGCGCGCAAACAGATAGTCCGCGCGGGCGACCTGATCGAGACGAGCACGCTGCTGATCGAGGGGTTCGTGTGCCGGTATATGGACGATCGCGAAGGCCAGCGTCAGCTGGTCGCGGTGCATGTGCCGGGCGATTTCGTCGACCTCCACGCCTTCCCGATGAAGCGGCTCGATCACGACATCGCGACGCTGGGGCCGGTGAAGGTCGCCTGCTTCGAACACCGCACGCTCCAGACGATCACTGAACGCTATCCGCATCTGACGAAAAAGCTGTGGTTCAGCACGCTGCTCGATGCGGCGATGCACCGCGAGTGGATCTTCCGGCTCGGGCGGCTCGGCGCCGAAGGGCGGATCGCGCATCTGTTCTGCGAACTGAATGCGCGGCTCGAGATGATCGGGATGGCCGAGGACGGACAGTTCATGCTGCCGATGACGCAGCCGGATTTGGCGGAAGCGACCGGGTTGACCGGGGTGCATGTCAACCGCGTGTTGCGGGTGCTGCGCGAGCGCGAATTGCTGACGTTCAAGGGCGGGCAGGTCTGCATTCTCGACCAGCAGAAACTCGCCAAGCTCGCCGAATTCGAACCGCAATATCTGTACGGCACGCACGCGGACCAGTGAACCGGAATAGTGTCGCGGATCGGCGAAGATCGCGCCCGATCCTGCGGCAGGGTTCCGCATTGTGACTTTATCACTATGCTACCCGGGACATCGACCGGGAGATCCATGTGCAATTTCTATACTTCGCCGCCAGCGCCGTCGCGCTGATGGCGTCTACCTCCGTCGTCGCGCAGCTCGCGCCCGCCGCCCAGCCACCGACGACGCCTGCCACGAACCCGTTGCTAGCCGACTGGACCGGTCCGCTGGGCGGAGTGCCGCCGTGGGACAAGGTTCGCCCCGAGCTGTTTTCGCAGGCGTTCGAGACGACGCTCGCCGAACGGACCGCCGAATACCGCAAGATCGCCGACAATCCGGCCAAGCCGACCTTCGCCAACACGATCGTGCCGATGCAGTTGGCCGGCAAGCGCTACGGTCAGGTGATGACGCTGTTCGGCGTGATGACCGGCAACATGAACACGCCAGCGTATCAGAAGCTCGACCGCGAATGGTCGCCCAAATTCTCTGCGGCATCGGATGCGATCACCTTCGACAAGCCACTGTTCGCGCGCATCCAGGCGATTTACGCAGGCCGCAATTCCAGCGGCTTGAACGCACAGCAGATCCGGCTCGTGACGCGGATCTACGACAGCTATGTGCGCCAGGGCGCCAAGCTGACCGATGCGCAGAAGACGCAGCTGTCGCAGTATAACCAGCAGCTCGCGACCGCGTTCTCGACGTTCGGCGAGAAGCTGCTCGCCGACGAGAGCACCGCGATCGCGGTCGGCGATGAAGCACAACTCGCCGGGCTTCCCGACAGCGTGAAGGCGGTCGCCAAGGCTGCCGCCGCTGAGCGGAAACTGCCGGGCTTCGCGATCGTCAACACGCGGTCGACGGTCGATCCCGTGCTGACCTATGCCACCGACCGGGCACTTCGCGAGAAGGTGTGGCGCGCGTTCGTCAACCGCGGCGACAATGGCGATGCGAACGACACGAACGCGACGATCGCGCAGATCGTGAAGCTCCGCGCCGACCGCGCGCATCTGCTCGGATTCAAGACGCATGCCGACTGGCGGATGCAGGACACGATGGCGAAGACTCCCGCCGCGGCGATGGACCTGATGATGCGCGTCTGGCCCGCAGCCAAGGCGCGCGTGGCCGAGGAAGTCGCGGACATGCAGAAGGTCGCCGGCACCTCGCTGACGATCGAGCCGTGGGATTACCGCTTCTACCAGGAGAAGGTGCGTAAAGCCCGGTACGATCTCGATCAGGCGCAGCTGAAGCCGTATTTCGAGCTCGGCAACATCATCCAGGGGTCGCTCTACGCCGCCAACCGGCTGTATGGGCTCAACTTCAAGGAGATCACCGGCACCGTTCCCGTGTTCGAGCCGAACATGCGCGTGTGGAGCGTGACGGACAAGACCGGCAAGGACGTCGGGCTGTTCTACCGCGACGATTTCGCGCGGACCGGCAAGCGATCGGGCGCGTGGGCGAACACGTATCGCGGGCAACGTGGGCTCGCCCCGGCGCAGCTCGTGCTGTCGTCGAACAACAACAATTTCGCACGAGGCGCGCCCGGCGAGCCGATCCTGATCAGCCTCGATGATGCGCAGACTCTGTTTCACGAGTTCGGCCACGCGATCCACGCGATGCTCCAGAACGTCTACTATCCGGGGCTCGCCGGCACGCCGCGCGATTTCGTGGAATATCCGAGCCAGGTGAACGAGCATTGGCTGCTGACGCGCGACGTGCTCGACAAATATGCGCGGCATTACCAGACCAAGGCGGCGATGCCGCAGGCGTTGCTCGACAAGATCGAGCAGTCGAGCAAGTTCAACGAGGGCTTCAAGACCGCGGAATATCTGTCGTCGGCGATCGTCGACATGAAGATTCACACCGTGTCCGACGGCGTGATCGACCCCGACAAGTTCGAGGCCGCGACACTCGCCGAGATTGGCATGCCAAAGCAGCTGGTGATGCGTCACCGCGTGCCGCAGTTCCAGCACCTGTTCGCGTCGGACAGCTATTCGGCGGGCTATTACAGCTACCTCTGGTCCGAGACGATGGACGCCGACACCTTTGCGGCGTTCGAGGAGGCGGGCAGTCCGTGGGACAAACCGACTGCGGACAAGTTCGCCAAGGTCCTGTTGTCGACGGGTAACGAGACCGATCGCGCCGAGGCGTATCGAGCGTTCCGCGGTCGCGATCCGGATGTGAACGCGCTGCTCAAGAAGCGCGGTTTTGCCCCAACTCAAGCGGTGCAAGGAACGAAGTAATGGCTAGCAGCACACTCCCGCCGGAGAAGAACCACCGGCTGAAGTCGATCCTCGGCGGATCGGCGGGCAACCTCGTCGAATGGTTCGACTGGTACGTCTATTCGGCGTTCGGCCTGTATTTCGCACCGGTGTTCTTCCCCAAGGGCAATGCGACCGCGCAGCTGATGAGCGTCGCCGCGGTGTTCGCGGTCGGCTTCCTGATGCGGCCGATCGGCGCGTGGGTGATGGGCATCTATGCCGATCGCCACGGGCGCAAATCGGGCCTGACGCTGTCGGTGACGCTGATGTGCGCGGGCTCGTTCCTGATCGCGATTACGCCCGGGTTCGAGACAATCGGCTGGATCGCGCCGGCGTTGCTGATCCTCGCGCGATTGATGCAGGGGCTCAGCGTCGGCGGTGAATATGGCGCGAGTGCGGTGTATCTGTCGGAAATGGCGGGCAAGTCGCGGCGCGGCTTCTTCTCCAGCTTCCAGTACGTCACGCTGATTGCCGGCCAGTTGCTC
>Ga0265798_10007470_pt1 | contig 14127 bp, 18 predicted proteins | sample P3T30metagenome_FD_192430 | JGI IMG/M metagenome (GOLD analysis project Ga0265798, IMG submission 192430) | Plant litter microbial communities from East Loma Ridge, Irvine, California - P3 T30 | ecosystem: Environmental > Terrestrial > Plant litter > Unclassified | place: USA: California...
TGGAACCAAGAGTAGACGGCAAGTGCATCGTAAACTATCCGCAGCTAAGGCGGCGAAGGAGCCGCACGGAAACCCGCCGCTAAGCGATCGACACGACATTCAGCCAAACGACTAATCTAGACCCTTACGTGCATGCCGTGTCAGCACATCCCTTGCACTACAACCACCATGAGCTTCAAAGCAAAAGACCTCCATTTCGGTAATTTTGTATGTAACGCAATCGTATCGTTCGCTAACTCGCGACAGACAGCTCACAGCCAGCCTTCTTACAGCGGCTGCGCGGGCAACTCACCAGTGGAGACACAGCCCGTCATGAACATCCAATCGCGCGGAATAAGAGGATGAAGAAAGACGACGACGAAGATGATGCCCCTACGTATGTCATGGAAGAGACGAATCAGTCGCTGAGTAAAGAGGAGTATGATGCGCTTGTCTCAGGCAAAGACGACAAAGAGGGAGGGGAGCCGGCTGCAGACGAGGCTGGAAAGAAGGAAGATGGTGATGCGACGTCGCAATCCAAAGATAAGATTGCTGAGGTTGGTGCAGTCTCAAAGAAGCGCAAGGCGGTAAAGATCATCGGGGATGACCAAGACGAGAGCAAAAAAGGAGAAGAGGCAGATGTGAAGAAGCCAGAAGCGAAGCCAGCGAAGAAAACGAAGAAGAAGGCCAAAGCTGTCAAGCTCACTTTCGGCGAAGATGAAGGCTGAAGACGGTCGCATCTCAACCATCAGACATTACCCGCTTGTTAAAGACAATGCATCGAGTCACAAAGCTATCGTGGTCCTCTCTACTTGACGCCAAGGTCAACTCGGGCTGTGCGAGACCATCGGATTTGCCGGTTCCTCGAGGGCAATGATCGCTTTCATTCATCTGCAACTTCCTCGCGTGGTCATGCAGACTGGTCCGCAATGGACAGTAACAGCGACGCGATGCGTCTGGCGCAAAGGAGAAGAGGAAGATGAAGCTGAGTTGTGTGTACTCTAGCATAAAGCTCACTTTAGAGCATGGAATGTCGCATACGAGGGCTACGAGCTCTCAAGGTCCTACCTTTCAAGATGCTAGTGAGCACATGGGGAAATATAGTGAGATTAGTACATGTCAATTTTAACCGTGACAGTATACCATTACTCCCCACCGTACAATTTTGATCTTCTTTTGACTAAGCTATGCAGCATGTCATGTCTGACCTATCACCGTGGCCCTTCGTGGTTAAGAGGCAAGATGGTGCCAAGGTCGGAACGTTCCGATCGGAACGAGTATGTGAACCCAAGCGCTCGGGACTCCGCAAGGAAGTTCAACCCTCCTGCATGCGGTTTCCCTTGTCCGTCCACAATTCTGCCATACAACATGGCGAAGTTTTCGCTCGAGGTAATTCGCACAATTGCCTGATCCATCGCATTTCTCATCTATTCTTCAGGACTTTGACAAACACATCGAGAACCTGCGCGCGCAACTCCTGTTTCTCAATGAGACGCTCGATGCGACGGATCACAATGCCCCCGACTGGCTAGCTACGGACTTGACCTCGCTGCGAAACAAGTCGGGAAGATTGCAGGACGACATGAAGAGATTTAGAGACCAGCTCGAGGACGAAGGTCTGGCGGAAAAGAAGAAGGTATGCTGTGCCGTCTGCGCACGCGATGCCGAAAACCTAACAAGCGACAGGTCAAGACTTCCAACAAACGTCTTAGTATCGAGGGCGCAAAACATGCCTCTACTACGCCAACTGCGCAACCCCCGAACTCCAACCCGCATGCCATATCTCCTCTCGTGGATCAATCGCCCACACCACGCGCAAAGCGAGCCAGAATCGAAGACGACTACGTTGTTCAACATGTCGATGTCACTGAGGAAGTGAATAGGCGGTTACAAGAGAGCCGTTTGCGGCGCCTGATGCAGACGCCGAGCACAGCCCAGAAGCGGAAATTCGATGCATACGAGGATGGACCCAGGTCAGATGGGCCGGCTGGGACAGATGAGGAAGGGCAAAGAGGTGGACAAAGTGGGAGCGAGTACGAGAGAACCCCAACGAAGCGGCTGAGGAGTAGTGGAACCTTTGAGCATCTAGGAAATAGGACAGAGGACAGGCCAGGGAGGCAGAGTCCACGCTTTGAAGACAGAGTCGACGTGAAGAGGAGGAAGTTCCAACGATAATCAGCGAGAGATTTGCGCGTCTTTATGAGGTCGATTATGCATGATCGGGGCAGAATGGGACAACGGCGTCACAGGCATGGGAAGGCGAGAACAGCATATCAATAGGCACATTTGAATCATGAGCAGTTTAAACCAAGTCACCTTGTGCACTGAGTACTGTTCGCGTGGCTTCAGATCTCCGCAGCACCTCCGCTCCGAAGGGGAAGCTGCAGCCGAGGCGGGAGCTAGCCGCCGTCTTTGCATCATTGAACTTTTTGACATTGCGACCACCGAACTACTCTGACATGACCCCTTCACTCTGTCTGCTCTAACTCATACACGCGCAATCAATCTACTCCGAAACCCACTGTATTTCCAACATCGGCTGCGCGCACACGTTCTCCAGCATGGCGACACCGAACCCCGTACAAAATATGCCCATCCCACCAGAAGAGCGCCTCGCTCTCGAACAACAAGCCCGATACCAGCGCATAACACGTAACCTAGCCATCGGCGGCCTCGTTATATGTCCAATAATAGCCATACTCCCACCACGGAAACTAGATCTCTATACATTCTCTCTAGGCATCGGCTTCTACCTCTCCGCCGATCATCTCATCACACTACGAACAGGCCGCGGCCTCGTACAAAACCTCAGTCCAATGCGAACCATGGACCTACCGACCGAACGCGCAAAGGAGATGCAGAAGATATTGCAAGAGGAAAGGGAAAAGAGTCGGAGGACACTGGAGCGGAAGGAAGGGCAAGAAAAGGGTATACTTGGGAAGCTGTGGATGGGTGATGAGGAGGAGGGTTGGAAGGAGCGGCGATTGGAGGAAGAAAAGAAAGCCATTGAAGAAGGAAAGAGTTATGGTGATATGATATTTGAACAGATTTGGGAGGTTTGGAATTGGGACAAGAAGAAGGGAAAGGACGGCGAGAACAAGAAGGAGTGAACACGTCTTTTGGTCTGCAGAGCCGCATTCTCCTGTATAACACGGATGTACGATATCGCCTTTGGGAAGGACTGCCATCCATTGTGCCCTACGTTAGGGTCTCCGGGGCCGACCAGTTGCGGGAACACGTTTATGAGGTGATGACCTAGATGTCTTAACGAATACAGAAGACCTGAATCTTTGACAGCAAAGTGTCTTGAGTCAAAAAAGGCAATCAGTGAATTGTCTCTCATACAGAGCCTTCAGATGCGATTCGGATCTGCAACACTGTTGCGAGACAATGGATGCGCAGTGCAGCTGACTGGCGAAATCAACTTCTGACAAATGTCTCGAGCATGTCGCAACTAATTCTCTACTTCCCATCACAGCAAATAGTCCTCCTATGACAAGATAGCCAAGGATTACGCGAAACGAGCCTGAGCACTGACTGTATGCACAGGAGCGATGTTTGCCTATCGACCACGTACTCAACGTAGGCATCCGGCCATTGGCCTACTCCAGCGCCACCATCTATGCTCACCAAACTCACCGCGTCTACCTGTTTCAGCTCAGGCCAACGGAAGGACCAAACAGTAATTATATCTGGACATCGTTTACGCAGCCTCCCATTTTCTGTGTAACATCCTTCCCGTATCGACAGAGTCGCAGATCTCGGTAACAACACGCGCTTTACTCATTATTGCAATCCTACTGGGAACCTACAGAATGTCTCAGCCAAACGCGCCACTCAGTCACACAGCCGCCGATCTGTTCCTTCCAACCCTGGACGAGGAGCAACAGCTCTCTCAAGCCGACTTTAACGAACTATTCGGATCAGATGGCTCAGGGCAGCCTGTCTTCTCGACGAACAACAGCGACATACTCGATGACTTTGGTCTTACATACGAAGACGGCGCCTTTGCAGCTGTTGACTCATCAAACACCTCCACAACTTCGACTCCCGACTTCTCAAATTACGACTTCGGCCAAAACGCCGCGGCATACCCGACTCCCGGACCAAGTACACCCCATCCGTACCCGCTAGATCTACAACGAGCCTTCCCAGCAACAACTGATGATCCTGACCTCAACGATCGTCCTCCGCCTATGCGATCTCAAACAAACCATGCCTACCTCCACTCAGGACATTCATCGCAAAGCTACGGTCGTCGTCGGTCTTTGAGCACTGGCGATACAGATCGCATTGCCGCAGCCAACAGCATCACCAATCCCACTTTCGTTCGGCTCCAAGCACCGCGTGCGAGATCAGCTACACCAGAACACAAGAGAAGGCATGCCGCGCACTTCCAACATGGAAGGAGTGTGAGTCAAGGTCCGGCGCCGAGAGGAAGGCCACTTAATCCAACAAGCATACCGTACTATACGTACAACGATACATTCGTCGCCGACATGTTCTCTACTCCTATCGGTACGCCGCTGAACGAGATGAGAGATCGCCGGGATCTGAAACATGGCACTTGTCACAACAGTGCCGGCATGACAGATGTTACAGTTCGCTCGAAAAACCCGGTCATTCGGCATATGGCACGACCTGATGAACTTGCACGAAGCAGACAAATCATCGAGATTGGCGCTCTAGCGGTTGCCAGTCACTTGACGCTGGATCCTAGATTTGGGCTACAAAGTCCAACCACAAACAGCGCCCAATTCCTCAAGAAGCTCGCCGATATCGAGGAACATCTGGAAGACAAAGAAGCAAAGGAGGCTCTTTCCGCGTGTAAGACGATCCGAGACGCTTTGTCGAAGAGGATTGAAGCTGAGTCCATCGATACAGCAGACGAGGTGGCAGAAGATGATTTGGAGGCGCCCAGTAAAGTGCTTGAAGGAGCGCAGTATGGTATTTACGACGGTCACGATGACAACGAAATCATGGGGTTGTTGATGAGAGAGAATGGCGTTGGTGGCCAGGAGACTGGATAAGATCCAACAAAACGTCCAAAACCGGTAAAGCTGGGCGTCGAAGGAATAGATGCGAGACGTAGCGCGATTGGGTCGTTATTGGGCTGAGCGTATACATGGTTGATTTTGGGCTATACATGAAGTGAATAAATACCTAGGTACCTCTGATGCACAAGAAACGAGTTGTGCTGTACATTGGTTCTTTAAAACCATGCCTGCCACAGAACCTCATACCCCGATGCTGCTGCAGATCCGATTGGCAACCAGAGTCTTACTTCTGTGAAGACTGGGAGCGATGTGAGTGCTGCATCTCGTATTCCAAACACGCTAGCTCACGACTTCACATGACCCATGGAAGCCGCCCCACCCGCCCCAGCTTACATACAGACCCAGCCACACAACCTCAAACGTGTCAACACGGGTGACCCTACTACAATTCATCATCGTACCTCTCATCATGATATTCTGGATAACGCCTCTCGCTGCGATTCTCGCGTTTGCGCGATGCGGAGCTGCTGAAGCCGCACCGGAAATTACGACAGTTGCGGAGGGCTACAACGTGATTGCCAAGATCCCATGTGTTGGGTGCCCTTTCCTATACCAAGACACATCAAAAGGCAACGATGCGCCATGGGCTCAGAGAAAAGACGACAACGCTCTGGTAAACCATCCCTAATGTCAAGGAGACCAAATCGCCCGCTAACGTGCCCCAGCTTCTGAACATCTCCCTTCCCTACGACTCAGCGCATCTAAGCATCAACAATGCCCCACTTTTAGGAGACTCCAAGATTCTACCGAAACTATATGTTAACCAAGTCTTGTTGGACACGTCGAAAGATGATCTCGACAAGCTCGTCGCATCTGATCAACTCGACAACCTTGGGGGCGCTTACTTTGGCGCGTCATACGCCTACTCCCTGCGCCACGTCAAAGACTCCAATGCACTGGTGCTGCACTTCGATATCATGCAATTATGGACTGATCTGACTTCCCCGGATCTCACAATCGTCATGGACAGGAAAGAGCAGAAGATACTGGAGCTCGTCCTCCTGCAGCGTCCCCTGCTGTCCGCTGGTGACCCAGCAAGCGCATACGAGATTATTCGCGCTACACTCATCCCGCGCGCACATTCAAGCATAAATGGCAAGCGGATCCAAAAGACGGCGATGTGGTTCCACGATTGGGACGACAATGGCAAGAAGGGTACAGCGACTCACGTTGTCAACTCGGCTTCTGCGTCCTTCGTCACCTGGCTTAGTTCCGGTATATGGTCTCTGTTCATCTTTATTCTCGCAGTCATGGCATTGTTCGTCGTCGTGTGCATGTTTTGCATTTTTGGGTGTGGATGGCACAAAGATGAGTATGAAACAGCACAACACGGAAAGCGCAGCAGTGGGAAGGGTGCTTGGGGCGGAAACGACATTGAGGCCGTGCGGAGGTTCATGACGCCTGAAGAGCTGGGACTCCGAGGCAGTGGGAGGGTTGTGGGGGTTGGGAAAAGCGATTGATGGACTGCGAGATGAAGAGCCATCATCCAGTCCGTGATCCATCCTGATTGACTTCCTTCCTGACCTCGGCTCGATCCTCGTGCGTTCGATGCGCGACCACTTTCATTATCATCGTCGTGTTCTTGAAAGTCTCGAAAAATCCTGCTGCAGAGCCCACTTGGCAATGGCACATCACGTTCCCGACCGCTAGCGCGTCACCGTCGAGCCCACAAACAAGAACACCCCTGGGCAGATCACCGCGCCAGCGAACACATCTCCCGCGCTCACACCTCCACGATGGCACTACCGTGACTGCGACGATCTTCGGCGGTCCAAGCCAAATATCTCAAATAACCGTTCACGCAAAACGAAAAAGCAACCGGCTGCGACGGCCATGTTGCTTCTGCTAGCGACGCGCGACGTCATTCCGTTACTCTCCGCGCGCCGCTAAACGTCATTCACCCAAGCTCATTTCAACGTCGCGACTCGCACCGAACCCTTTCATTGCACGATCTTCGTGGAGGCCACGGTTAGTCACATGGCTAATTCCAGGCCAGAGAACTGTTGGTCTCGATGCGCGTCAACGTTGGTAAAGTTTGACAGCAGTTCATCGCAAGGCATCGTCATGGTCTGGGCTTGTGAGGTATGACCGCATAGGTTTGGTTGATATGATAAAGACCCTCAAGTTTGCATGTTGGTAGAGTATCATCAGTATAGTAATCAATTTCATCACTTAATTCACAAGGGTGCTGTCCTGCACATCCACCGAACACGCAATGGCCATCACCAACACCACGTCCACCGTCCAGGCAATTTTCGCCCTCCATGTCGTTACAGCAGGCGGCTCCATCATCCTTATTCTGGCCGCTCTTGCGTTGTTCGGTCGCCAGCTCGTCGGCGGCCCTGGACGTCCCCGTACATTCAAGAAGTTTAACAGGTCAACTCTGAACAGGCACAGGTACACCAATTCATACCCCTTCTTTCCAATGCCAACTCAACTAACACACAACAGCTCCACTGGCACACAGCTCTTCCTCATCACGGGTCTCACCACCCTGATGATCGCCTATGCCGCACAATCCTCCATCGTGGCCCTCCAATCCCGCCTCCCCTCCCCCTTCTACATCACCTCCGCCTACGCCTACCCCCAATACACCGAACCCTTCGGCAACAACGACTCCATCAAGTATGGAAAGATCATCTCCATCCTCTCCTTCACCTACCAAGGCGCCATGATCATCATGAACGCCTGCATCGTCGGCGCCATCTGGATCCACGCCAATCACGTCCAGAACAACGGCACTGGTATCAAAGAGCCTGGTGTCTTGTCTTGGGCTTTGAACGGCTTCTGGATGTTGGCTATCCTTGCTCTTGGCTTCGCTAGTTGGGCTGTTGGTCTTGCGCGTCGCGGTAGTGGAAACTCTGCATTGGCGTACCCGAGTTTGATTGCTGTTGACTACATGGTGAGGACGCTTTACGTTGTTTACGTAGCGACTGTCATCGCTGCGTCGACTAGTGCGACTCTTGAGGCCATCCTGTGCTGGATTGGTATCAAGAAGAACGGTGTTGTAGGTGTAAGTTCACTCCCTTCCCTGCTACCCACGACCATATACTAACGACATCTAGAACCGCTCAAAGTCAGCCCTCACCCGCTTCGTCATGCTCGTCACCCCAATCGTCTGGGTCCGCAACGCCTTCTCCATCGCGCAGCTCGTCCTCATCTACCGCAACACAAACAACTACTCGCGCACCACCAACCAGGCCCTCGCCTTCCTCTTCATTATCTTCGGCGAGCTATGCGACCTCGGTATCTTCGCCCTTGTTCTACTCGGCGCCTGGAGCTTCGGTCGCAAGGATAATCAGAGGCCTGACGTTGTCAAGGAGGCTAGGTACAGCGAGAGCATGAGGGATAGTGCTTACATTGCCAACCCTAATGCTGCTTATGTTGCCGACCACGACACTGCTTATGTCGATGGACCTGCTGGACCTGCGTTTGAGGCGGGTAGGGGTCCTACTTACATTCCCCACGTTAACTAAGGGAAGAGAGCATGATGTTGTACGATATGTACGAAACATTGGGAGGAAATGATTTTGAAGCGTTGCAAGCGTATTAGCGTGTCTTTTAGGTACATAATTGTTAATGAAGTATTTTGAAAAGATTCTTCGTTCACTCTGCGCACATAACATTTCCATCTCCCATGTCCTTGCTGTAGATCAACAACATTGCGACTCCTCGCCCTCCTTATCTAGTATCAAGTGTCTTTGGGCGTGTTGTCAAAGACGGTAGACGGGGTGCTCTCTGGTTCCTTGTCGGCAGGTTCATCGTTGGTAGCAGGGTTTGTCTTGCGGCGTTTCGCGGATTGTGAGGGGTTCGGTCCAGACGCGCTGGTCGTCCTGTTAATGTTCCTGTTAGCCGACGTACGAACAAAAATACACTGTAGTCTTGCCTCTCTGGCTTCGCCTTGTAGAATGGGTTGTCCCCATGGCAGTGGTACAAGCAAGCTTGTAGAATCACACGCTTGGAAGGACCAGAGCCGAGAATGTGACAGCGGTACGCGTAGCCGTGCGATACCATTGCGACGAAGTCTTGGGGAAATCTCTTGTAGTTCTTAGACCAGAGCTCGTACTCGGTGTTCCAGACAGTAAAGTCAGTGATGAATCTGCGTAGCGGGTCCTTCGCTTCTGTGCCGTCGAACACAGCTATAGCTTGTTCGCAAACCAACTTCATACGATCTTCAGTCTCTGCACCGTCGCCCCATTTAATCAGAGCATCCATCAGGGTGTCTCTATACTTCATATCACCGAGGTAATGACCAAGAAGATAGCCCTTGATTAGACTTCGCCCTTCAGAGATAGACCTGCCGTCGCCCTCGGCTTTCATGAACAGGCGTTCGGTGTAGAGCCATTGGTTGTAGATCAAGAAGTCTTTCGACTGATAGTCTGTAAGGACGGCCGTGAGTTCTGGGTGCTCGCGTTCATCGAATTCCAAGTATGCCTCGATCAACGTAGATGAATCGCGGATTAGCCTTTCGTGGACGGTGAAGTTTTCGTGATCGGGTTTTATGCCGACGGTGATCGTGACCACACGGTTTCCCATGCTTCTCTTATTAGCAGAGTTGAGTGAACGCGTGCACTGTACTTACCGAAGCAGCTTGCGCTCCGGGTAGAGCGGCATCGTGGCTGAGAGGTGCTGCGCATTCGCGCGAGGCGATGGGAATGCGATAATGACGTGTGAAAGCGCAGAAAGTCGTGGTGGTGTAGGAAGACAGTCGGAGTGGTTGAAACAGCTCTGGTTCTGAGAAAGGTGAGATACGGAATGAGGCAGCCACGTGAGGTGGATGACGTGTTGTACACAGACTCTCGTGAAGAATGGAAAGAGCACCCGGCTACTCTCACCTCACCCTCACATTTGAATATTGAGCCCCATCTTTACTGTCAGTAGGAGTACATAGATTTGTGCATGTCTGCATCTTTGAATTGAGTGCAGCATATATCCCGAGGTCTCTCACATGTGTCATGGTGCGTGCGGCATTCTTCTCCTTCCATACCACCCACGCTAGGCATCCAGTCTCACATGGTACCTCATCAGTCGAAGCAGGTCGTGTAACACTGACACAAGCTCACACCACATACAGTCCATCCTCAAGCCCGCCGCTTTGCGTCTGATAAATCGGCGTCATCGGGCGCTGCGCGCTTCGTTCCAGCAGTCAATGACCTATCCTCGTTCAGCCGCAGTCATGTCATCAGTGAAGGGTGTGACATACGTGCTAGCTTTCTTCCTGTAGCAGGGTTTCTCGTCGCCGTGACAGTGGTACTTGCAACTTGTTTGCCATTTGTTGAACGGGTACTTGTCTGGCTTCAGAGACACATATCTTCCAGTGACAGCCAGGAGGAGGTCCATGATCAATTCCGGTTCCATGGCGTCTCTTTCTGCAGGTAATGCTCGGAGTCCGGCGCCGCCCATGACCCATACAATGATGTCTGTGATGAGCTTTCTGGTCGGCGACCCATCTGGTACGTTCTGGTAAAACTTCGATCCATAGCTTGGAGGGAACACGACTGAGTTGCGCTGTAGTTCGCTTACGCATTGGATGAGGCTGTCGTTCAAGGCATCCCTAAAGTCGGTGTCGAGTAAGTAATGACCCAGGTTGAACAGTTCAGGTAGCTTCACGAGCTCTTGCAACAAGGCTGATAACGGATCATCATTGCGTTGTCGACTGTGGACTACGCCTGTGAGAAGCCACTGGAGGTAGACGGCAAACGTCTTTCTGTCGAAGTCGGGTAACGATACCATGCGCTCTTGTGATTCTTTCCATGGTCCCCTCATCGCTGCATCGATGAGCTCGGACGAGGCACGAAGGCAATCTTCAGGAAGCATGAACACATCCTGGTCAGCTTCACCAACTTTGACAGTGATCATGTTTCCGTTCGCACTGCGCATTGTTATTTTGCTGGTTCATGCTACTCCACACTGCACTTACAAGGCGACCTCGTCTTCGAACCCTTTCTGCATTGTAGTGAATAGTTTGTTGCTCGACTGCCGCGTGCAGGCTGGTGTTATGGTGTCGGAGAGATGGTTCGTTTCTGCCCAAGTTGAAATATGTCCTGCAACTTCCTCTGAGGCAGGCCGCATCTTGTGAAGTGAGAGCAGATCGCGCCTTCCGCCACTGTTGGGAAGCGACCACCCCGGCTGCACCACCAAGATCACGTCTGCGTCAAACGAACTATACAGTGGGGACCAACAATGGATGCATTTCAATACGCTCGCTCGCTAACCAAACAATAGACACAAGAAATAATAAATCGCTCAACGACAGAAGCGCGCGCCATAACAACGCGCACGCTGGGTATCTTACAAACATCCAAAAGGTCATGCCATGCCCGGCCGTATCCAGAAGGAAAGAAAACCTTACCGATCGTTCCACGTCTCAAGACCGCATTAAGCGACCTAAAAGCCCTCAAGCATACGCTCCTACCCGGTCGTCGCCATGGAAGAACCCACTCCCATCGAACCCTTCTTCCTTCGGCGTGGCCCAGACTTCTGGCGAGACGTCGTCGTAGCTCGGCTTGCGGGCCAGGTCCTCAGAGTAGACGCTCGCGTCGTCGTTGGCCCAGCGCTGGTTCCTGTCGTGGCTCTGCTGGCCGTAGACGACGTTCCGGTCGTGCGCTGGAGCGCGCGGTGTGGAGCAGCTTATCCGCTGATCGCCTTCACGCGAGATGATCAAGGTGTCGGGCGAAGGAGTAGGATACGATGGTGATGTAGCAGTCGCCGAAACGATGAGCTTGTTCACCAGGGCATGCAGGTCCGACACATCGTGCTGCAGAGTGCGAACCTGCTGTTCCAAGGCCTTCCTCGCGCTCCTCTCATGTCTGAGCGCCTCATAGACGTTCCGCAGAGCTCGTGCAGTCTCCTCGTTACTTCCAGTGTGGGGAACGGGAGGTGCGGCAAGCGTTGGAGAACCAGGCGCAGGCTCAGGCTCAAGGGTCTCACTACTTGATTGGACGATGAGCTCTTGATGAATGCTCGGTGCTGATCTTGAGTGAGAGCGCGATGCAGATGCAGACGAACTCCGGTTCCTTGATCGCAGGTTGCGCGGTGCATTTTCGAGGATGATGGTTTGCCGGTTGTTACGGGATGACATCCGGCGGGTGAGTGTTTCGAGATTGGAGTACCTGGATTCAAGATCTTGAACGCGATCCTCGATGGGTATGCGATGTTGGCTCTTCGCTGGTGGCGGAGGCGGCGGCGAGATGCTTCGGACTTGCGGTGATTCTGGGATGGTTTCCTCTTTGGGTCCGAACAACGCATTCTTCAGGTCACCGAAGTTGAAGGCTGAGACTGGGGGCTGAACACTACGTTCTTGCTCGCGGTTTGGCTCTTCCGTAATCGGCGTCGCGGTCTGCGATTCGTCCGCTTGAACGAGCGTCGCGCTCATCTCGTTGAACGACTCGTTGTCTGGTTCTCGGATCATGGGCTCTTGCATCGGCACGGTGCGGACCGTCTCTACAGTCTTCGCTGTTTGCGGTCTACTATAGATGCTGCCGGACATGTAGCTCTCCCTCCAGAACTTGATCTCCGCACTCCTGCCTCTCTCCGTCGAGGCGCGCTCTTTTGCGAGATTGTGAAGAGCATCTGCACTTCTTGATCTCCGTCTGTCGTGTTTGGACGTTACTGTTTGAGTCGGGCTAGACAGTGCGATACCGATACCGGGAGACATCTCATCTTCTTCAGCCTGTTCGTCCCACGCTGCCAGCTTTTCCCGAGGCTCGTCGAAACTGTGTCGATGAGTAATGGCACTTGGTACAGTGGGCAGCGTGGCTCTTCGGCGACCGAGATCCGGCCTGTCCGTATCGAATGTAAGGTACTCTTTCGGCGGACTTGCCGGCGGCGCATTCACGTTCATGGGGTACGGGAGATGTTGGCCTAGCGGATGTAATGGCTGTAGCTCCTCCACTGGCAGATCAGATATCCGAGGATTGGACGGGGGTGTCCTTGGTTCTCTTGGTGGTGTTGATCTCAGCATGGTAGTGTCCTGTTCTTCGTCAGATTTCATTCGTCATGCTGTTCTAGACAAACTCACACTATGGTGGTAGCTGTGGCCACGCTGCATTGGCTCTTCTTCCAGATCGTCCGCTCGGTCCGGGCCTTTTCGCCCGAACATCTTACGGAAGACATTTCTGAGGCCGCTCTTGCGCTTATTCTTCTTCTGCGCAGCTTTACCGGCGCTCTCTGGCGTGGAGCGAAACGGCGACGGGGAAGCGATCGAAGTCGATGGCACAATGCTTTCGCGCTGTACTTCGTCCAAGTGTCGCACTCTTGGCGGGGATCTTGAAGAAATCGGGCGCTCGGGAACAGCCGAATCGCGCTGGGGCTGCTGCTCTCCCACAGGATTTGATCGCAAGGCTGACATATGCTGTTCAGGCACAGGCGGAGGAGACTGAAGTGGTCTTGGCGGGGTTTGCGGCCTTTCATACTGCTCTTCTGGCGCGTCCTGCGACTGCAGTGTCCGGTCCAGCGCGCCATTTGCCGCGTACTCCTTCTCTTCCTCTTCATTCAACGGCACATCCTCGGTAATAGGGATCGGCCCGCTAATTTTTAAGTTCCCTCTTCTGATAGCCTCAGCCTTCCAGCTGGAGCGCTCCAGAGGCGAGGGCGAGGGGGTCGACGCACTCATATCGGCGACGACAAAGCCTTCTCTTTGAAGCATATGGATGCTGCGATGTTTTGGATTTCGAGTGTTGGCGAATGCGCTTCTGCGGACGAGTTCTGGAAATTGCGCTTAGACGAGTTTTACCGGGATGACCCAGCGAGCGTGAGGATCTCGACTACCATCACCGATGTTGCGAAAGCAATTGATGGGTAAGAAGCAAAGCAAAGGCGGACCGGAGCGACAAGCGCGGCAAACGTTCCTCCTCCGAAAATAGATGCAAGGCAAGAATAGGCAATAAGGAATTAACAACGATAGCCCCCAAGACTCGAAAGAAGCGAACTCGATCAGAAAGAGCGACGAGGTTAAACAATAGGGAGACGTGCCACAGACGACGTAACGAGAAGAGCAGCAAAAGAACGGGGGGCGGCGCTCTTAGGGTCTATGTATCAGACCGAGAGCGTCATGTACCCTTTGGACAAGGGTGCCAATAGAGTGGGGAGG
>Ga0265798_10007471_pt1 | contig 14126 bp, 14 predicted proteins | sample P3T30metagenome_FD_192430 | JGI IMG/M metagenome (GOLD analysis project Ga0265798, IMG submission 192430) | Plant litter microbial communities from East Loma Ridge, Irvine, California - P3 T30 | ecosystem: Environmental > Terrestrial > Plant litter > Unclassified | place: USA: California...
TCTCCCTCCCCACCTCCCTCTCCATCTCAATCCTCTCCACACAACTCCACTCCTCGCGCCGCAGCAACTCCGCTGGATCCTCGACGCCGTCGCCATCATACTTCGCACCCGGGTGCGGATGTATACGTATATTAAACCCCGAGACGACGAATAGACTCGCGAATTGCTCTTCTTCGTCGTCGCACTGCGAGTGCACGCAGCGCCTGTAATGATCGGACATGCAATCGTACGCGGCGAGCGGGAGATACAGTGTCACGCTTGATTCGAGACTGGAGCCGATGTTCTTGTCGAAGCGTGCGCGTTCCTGGGCGGACTTGATGAGTGCGGCGAGGCATGCGGTGTGGTGCTGCATGAGAGTCATTTCAAGCGCGTCGTTGACGTGCTGCACCTGAAGTGGGGTCCAGTGTGCGCGCGCGGGATGGGTTGAGTTCTGGCGTAGTGGGTCTGGGAGGTGGGCCCATGTTTCTTCGACGAGGAGGGGAGTGATGGGCGCGAGCATCTTGAGAAGCTCGTAGAAGATGAGGCCGAGAACGCGCTGGATGCGGGCGCAATCTTTGATGTCGCAGGTGTATATGCGGTCTTTGAGCGTTTCGAAGTAGAAGGCCGAGAGGTCGTTGGTAATGTACTTGTTGAGCGCGTTGATGCCCTTGTAGAACTCGTATTTGGCATAGGAGGCGTGTATGTCCCGGCTGATTTGGATGAGGCGATGGACGGCGAGGCCATCGGCTAGATCGACTTCGCCGACGTCGTTTGCTTCTTCGCCTGGCTTGAGATCATCAAAGGAAGAAAACTCAGGTGGACATGAGGGGAGGGAGAAGATGCCGAGGAGCCATTTGAAGGTTACGCGATACTTGTGCAGGGCTTGATTGACGGACATGAGGACGGGCTGACCAATTGTCACGTCGCGTGTATAGTCGCTGCTGGCTGCCCAGAGGCGGAGAGCGTCGGAGCCCATGGCATCGTACGTCTCTGGGCCGGGCTTCGCTGGCGCCTGACCTGCTGCTTTACCTTTCTGCTTCTTGCGCTTGATGGGCGGGAGCAGCTCGCCAGACATGATCTGCATGGGCGAAATGACGTTACCGAGAGACTTGCTCATCTTGCGGCCTTCGGAATCGAGCGTGAAGCCATGCGTAATGAGTGTCTTGTATGGCGCCTTGACGACGGAAGTAGAGTAGGACTGCGTAGCAACGTGAGTCAATAGCGAGGACTGAAACCAGCCGCGATGCTGGTCTGTGCCTTCGAGATAGACATCGGCAACGGGCTTGTCAGCTTGCGGGGGAAGTAGAGTCCAGCTCGTGCCACTGTCGAACCACACATCCATGGTATCTCTACCTCGAACATAGGTACCAGTCAAGTGTTTAGGTGTCCATGCCGGATCATCCTGCGCATCTGTCCACCAGGCATTGATGCCCCGCTCTTTGATCACTGAAATGACATGCTCAATGACTTCGGAGTCCATCGCAGCTTCCAGTGTGTCACCATTGACCTTATAGAGAGCAGGAATAGGTACGCCCCAGGCACGCTGACGGGAAATGCACCACTGGCTGCGGCCTTTGATGAAGCTTTCCAGCCGTGATCGACCAGTCTCAGGCAGAAATTTGACCTTATCCATAGCCCTCAAAGAAGCGTCCTTGATGCTTTCAACGTTTGCAAACCACTGCTCCGTGGCGCGTGTGATGACAGGCTCCTTTGTCCTCCAGTCGATGGGGTACTTGTGGCGATAGACTTGCTTCCCACGCAGCAGACCCTCGGACTCCAGATAATTGCACACCGCATTACTGCCTGTCTTCTTCTCATCGGCTACCAGCAACCCTTCGAGGACCTCGGGCTTTTCCGGGAAGGCCTCCTTCGTGAAAGCACCCGCGTCATCTATCGGAGCAAATGCTGGCATTCCCAAAGCGTGACAGACGTGGTAGTCGTCCATACCGTGTCCAGCAGCAAGGTGAACGAGGCCAGTACCAGACGAGTCTGTCACGAAGTCTGCATGAACAACAGGCTGCAACCCTCGCGTCTTCTGGAAAGGGTTTTCGTACTGAAGCTTTCCGGCAAGATCCGCTCCCCGTAATCCAGACAAGACGACGTACAGCTCGTGACCCAGCACAGCCTCGTACTCCTTGATGCGCGACGCCGCGACCAGAGTCAGCTCGCCGGTTTCCTTGTCTCTGACCAGGCAGTACTCCATCTCACTGTGCACAGCGATGGCACTGTTAGCAGGCAGCGTCCAGGGCGTCGTAGTCCATATGACTACATTGATCTCCTCGTCCGTCTTGAAAGTACACTTCCTCAGCTCATCCGAGACGTGTACGGGGAACCGCACATAGGCCGCCAAGCTCTGATGCCCCTCATCGTACTCCAGCTCGGCCTCCGCCAGCGCTGTGCGTGAACTCGGGCTCCAATGCACGGGCTTGTTCTGCCTGTATATCAAGCCCTTCTCAAACATGCTCTTGAACACGTTGAGCTGGCGGATCTCGAATCCGCGCTCCATGGTCTGGTACGCATTGTCCCAGTCGCCCATAACGGCCCACTCCTTGAACCCGCGCTTCTGCTCCTCGATGGTGCGGGTCGCCAGCTTGCGCGCTGCCTCGCGGACGTTGACGGCGCTGGTCTGGGTGGCATCCTTCTTTTGCGCCTGCAGGGCCTTGATCTCGATGGGCAGGCCGTGGCAGTCCCAGCCGGGGATGTACGACACCTTCTTGCCCTGCGTGACTTCGAAGCGGCATATGATGTCTTTGGTGATCTTGTTCAGCGCGTGGCCGATGTGGAGGGGCCCGTTGGCGTAAGGCGGGCCATCGTGCAGTGTGAAGGACGGCAGGTCCCTGGGATAGGCATTGACGCGCTCCTGGCTCCGCTGCCACTTGTAAAGGTCATCCGTGCATCGGCGCAGGTATTCGGCAGTCGTGGCGGGCGACGGGCGCGGTGGGAAGCTCGACTTGGGCAGTCGAAGCGTGGACGACCATGATGCGCGAAGGACACGCGTCTGGGCTAGCATAGTAGCATCATGTCGGGCGAGGGAGCAGTTTGAGCTGCCGTGGTTTCGTGGGACATTTTTTTGAAGCTTGAGCTCAGGCGGCGATGTCTCGGCGATTGCTCGGTTCTAAACTTCTCGACGCAGAACTGCAATCAAAAAAGATATAGTACAACGCGTTATGGTAGTAAGCAAAAATATTGCGACGTGAATGTAGCTCTTTGGCGATGAAGACTCTCAATACAGGAGTTTCTGTGTGGAAGCAGTGGTACATGTATCACTCATGCATCACGAACGGCACATGAAAGACCGATGAAGATCGAAAACGTTGTTCGCGTTGAGCAGAGTCATTGATGGTATTGAGAACTATACATTTCATTACAGGTCGATCGATGCCCTTCATTAGCATCTGCAAGGCACAAGCGCAGCGTTCATAGCGGTCCCAAGATAGCGAACAGCCTGCTTCTTCTCTCACTCTTGACACCGGTCCCTCGACTCCCATAGGGTATACCCATCCGATCTCCTGCCTAGCGCCAACAAGTTCGCTCTGACAACAACAATATACGCCGTCGCTCAATTCTTCCCCTCCCTAGTACTGCTGCTAGCTCTGCTCAAATGCCGCAGTAAAAACAAATACGTTTGCAACAAATATGCATCCCAGAAAGCGGTGCCCACGAAGAGGCGCAGCGTCAAGGCCCCGCAAGCAGATGCTTCGCTATCGCGCAAGAAGAGAAAAAACACTTGAGCGATTGGATGCGCCGGTACAATGCGCGCGAATGAATAGACAAGCTTCCTCGCCAGGAAAAGCGCGCTCGCTCGCGGAAACGAGAAACAAACCCGAAGGTAAACTGATAAAGCGCAATAGCAAGTGAAATAATGAAAGCTTTTTGAGGCCGCCCGTGATGTCATGCGTAAGGTATCGTATCCTAAGAAATTCAGAGGACAAGAGAGCCAGCGTGAAACGTCCATCGAGACCAGACCAGAAATTGCTTTTATGTCGTCAGAGAAGGGAATGCCGTGGTATCGGGTGGAGCGTAGTTCGTTTAAGTAGCAAAATGATTTCGCTAGGGTGATATGGCGTCTTCAGTCGTCACTATTGAGCGATCGACCTGGGTCGCTAGTTGGTGGTGTTCGGAGCTGGGACGAACTGCCAAAACTAGACAGCTGCTTTTGCTCTTCATGCCTGGGCTTTCGCTTGAAAAAGCTCTTGATTTTGCCGCTTGTTGTCCGCTTTCCAGGGCTTGTGGGAGACGGCGCACTCGAATCCCCATTTGTTGGCATCGTCTCAAGCATCGGCTCCTTGGTATGAGCCCGAACTTCCGCGTCACCGTTCCTAGGGTCTCGAGTGCCTCGCCGGGTGCTCATCTGGCGCCACCAGCTTGAGTTACGAGACACGTCCGATCGCGTTGCATTGCTGTCTCCACTCATCTTATTCGTGTCCCAATGCTGAAGCTTCGAGCCATCCAGGTTGCCATTCACGGTATGTGCTAGGTCGACCTGGGAGTGACTTTGTGACGATGGCTGCGGAAGAGGGTAGAGATTGACGGCTATGGAATGATTAGTTAATCTGCGCTTATTGTTGGTGAGACGAAGGGATTCAGTGCATGGGTATGCTTACCCGGACTACGTCTAGCCTGCGATGGAGCTGTGACAGGTCTGGTACTTTCCTTCTCCTTCCTCGCAGCGGGTTGACCAAGCGGGTCTTTGTTCTGGGTGGGAGTGGAGACTTCAGGTGTGATTGTCGATTCCTTGGACGACTTATCGGGAGCATGTGGATTTTGTGTGACTATGATCGCTGTCAAGCTGGCGTCTGCACTTCCTCGTCGTGAACTATGGTTCTCGCGTGTTGCTGAGTTGCGTTGAGTGACGATGCCGACGGCGGATGCGCGCCTGGAGCCTTTCTCGCCAACGAGCGATGATCGTCGTGATGCATCTAACGCCGTATGGACGGACCCAGTGGACTCTCTTCGAGGTTCGTTCTCGGACAGGATTACTCTGTTGCTGTCAAGCACATTGGGCGGGGCAGAGGTACTGGCATGCGGCTTGCCTGGGCCACCTGAAAAGGGACTGGGTGCAGGATCAAGGCCAAAAGCCGGGCTCAATTGACCCAGCTCCAGCCTGGGATTCTTTTGTCTTTTCAACCGCTCGTCGTCAATCTTCTTTTCCCAGACTGCTTTGTTGGCAAGGATCTCGTCGACGGCAAATTGCATTGCTGGCAGAATGTCTGTGACTGCTTCGAACAAGGGCCTCGCGAAGATGTTCATAAAACCGATCTGCGACTCTCCAAGCTTGATGATATCATCTCGAACTGGTGGTCCTCCAAACAGACACGAGTCGATCTGCAGCTCTTGCTCCATCATGCCTTGATTACTGAACTCGTCGGTAAGGATATTGGCCCATTTGGCGGCAGTTGCGAACTTGCGAGCCTGACAGTCATGTTAAACGTCGTCACTCCACACCGAGAAGGGGGACAGCTTACCACATTGCAAATGTCTGCACACTTGATCAAAACACCACAAGCCAGATCCTTCTGGTCTTCTTTCATCTTACCGTTCCACCCGTCAGTCACGCCTTTGTCATGCGCAATCTTTTGTTGCAGGCTTCCGAGGTCGCTCATATACTTAAAGTGCAGTCCCATGTCTGTAGCAAGGATGTTGTTGATCATCAGCTTCCGGAGTGTGGCATCGGAGAAAGCCTTTGGCCAATATCGACGGAGTATTTGCGAGTAGGCAGCGCAGTGAAAAGATTCGAGGACAGAGCGGTCGTTGTACAGTTGTGCCAGAGGGGCGTTGAGCGCGACGAGAAAGGCATTGTTCACACCAGGATGGCCAACATCGTGCCCGATTGCAGATATCAAGAGCGTAAGTGCGTCCACTGGTTGCAAAAGGTCTGCGATGGGTGATTTGGGGGAGACTGGGAGTGACGTGGTCTCTTTCGAAGGATACGGAGGTAGTGTTCCGATCCTGACAAGAAAATGGAAGAGAGCCTGTAAGACATCGACGACGTGACGGAAGTTGTGGTACTTCACGAATTCGTTGTACGCTGTGCGGCAAGCTAGGAGATAAACGACAAGCTCGTCTGCACACAAGGTCAGCAAAGAGAGCTTACAGCCTCTGAGAGGACTCACCCTCGGGGATTGACCATTTGGCCAGCTCTGGCATCTGTAGTGCATGCTTTAGCATCACCAAAGCTCCGTAGAGTAGTTCGTCGTCATTGAAGTTGTGCGCAGAGAACGCCCAGGTGCCGACCGCCGCTTCAACGACAGGTTTTCGGTCTTGGTTAAGGCCAAAGTCACTGCTGATGTTAGCAGAAAGCTCGGAAGGGCCTTTGGGGCAACGCACGTCGACTCGAGCGAGTCTCCGACTGTTTCTGGGTTGCAGATGCCAGTCATCAGATTAGACACCATTGCTTCGCGTAGATATGCGTAGGGCTTTGTATCGTCAACGCCAACCCAAGACAGCTTCCGATTTCTCTTATTAGTCAGAAAGCTTGCTTCCTCGCGTGCGAACTCCTTCTGCAACCGATAGGCATGTACCACCAAACCATGCATGCGATGTTTGGACAGTGGGCTCGGCAGGACGTCAAAAGCACCTGCATCGAGGTAGCGTGTCAGGCGTACGGTGTCTGTGAGCACCTGTGCTCCCAGTATGCCTGGCGAAGGAAGACCAGAAGGTGCAGCGTCGCGCTCCAGGCCGGTCAACATAACCACGGGCACTACCAGCTTTGAGAAGTTTCTCGACGAGATCTCTGAGGAGACGTGAGTGAGCAGGTGCATTCCATATATGTCGTCGGGCTCGCTGGTGTCTATCCGGATCAAGCGCGATGATGTGGGTGAGGGTGTGCGTGGCTCGCGCGACATTCGCTTGAGGCGCTGCTCCTCATCGTAGGGGACGTCTATGATGAGAAAGGTCGGCACTTTGCCTTTGGGTGAGTCGAGTATGCTGGTGATCTTGGACAAGCATGCCCTGCCTGAGCCAACTATGTGCACTATTCACTGTGAGCATTAGACGAGGGCGTGCGGCTGATGAAGCCTACCTTCGTTGAACATGGACAGTATCGCCTCTACATTGGCGTGCACCTCGGCAGGCGGCGTCTTGCCCAGGCCAAAGTAGCCATTCCCCAAGATGCCGGTGGTCGTCCTCGCAACAAGCGAGTCGGAGAGAGTCTCCCGCCGCACATGCTCGGAATCGTGCGCCCTCCGGTCGAGGTAGACCACATTGCAAGCGGCATGTGAATCCATCTTCTCCACCTATGCTGCGGCGACCAGGCGGCGCTGGTCTTGGCTTTCCTGAAGCCTCCCGCACAAAGGGGAGGATGTCGTGTGTGCAGTCGCAAAACGGGGTCGTGTTGGCGATGCGGTGGGTCGCCTGGTGTGGTTGCGCGATCTAGCCGTCGCAATTGATGCAGAATGTGGTCGCGGCCCACGGAAGGTGAAGTCGCAATCGCAGTCCTATGCGATGCGATGCGAAGCGCTTATCGGAGCAAGCGCTACCCCGTGCAGGTGGTTCTGGAAGTCGCGAGAGGCGGGACGGAAGGCGCGAACAATGCGGGTGGAAGCAGCGAACACGGGAGCACACAGCACGGCAGGCACGACTCGTGGCAGTTGAGACGGACGTCGACTGCGTGCGGTGCAGCGGTGCTCGACGGGGCCCGGCTAGCTGGTTGGCGACCAGACGGGGAAGACGCCAACGGTACAAACAGGAGGGTTGCAGCGACCGCACAGCTGTCGCAAGCGCAGGGACTTTATGCTGGTCAGTGTCGCAGGCGCCTCCGGGTTCGCTGAAGGTCGAGCAGCAGCATCAGGGCGCAGAGGGCGTGTCGCAGAGGGTGGTGCGCCGCGGTAGGTAGGTAGGTACGAGTAGGTATGGAGGTTGGTACGTGGGATGACGGGCGTGGAGTTGAGGAGGACTGAGCAGCACACTGCGAATCATTGTACTCGACGCCAGAAGCAGCAAGGCGTCCTCGCTCCCTCCCCACTTGATGCGATTCCACACTGCAGTCGAAGGCCTAAGAAATTCTGGAAGCCTGCCTTCTGCAGACGCCAATTGTCCGATCAATGACACGACGGCTTGACATCGCTCGTGCATCTTCTCATTGCATCAACAGCGAAGCGATTGCACATCTTCTGCATCGACAGCATGCAGCGTCCACGCCCTCCCTCTCCCAGTCGAAGCAGACCCAAACAGCGGCTCTGAAGGTCTTGGCTGCATGACGGGGCCTGCCATGCTGAAACCGATTACATATGCAAGGCCATGCTCCGGAATGCTTCCAGAGGCCATCCCTTTCTACAGTTTCGCGTGCTTCCCACGCGCTGGCTAAATCGTTCCTCGCCAAATTGCAGCTGCGTTCGCACAGCAATTGTGTGGAATCACCGCGCTTCCTGCAAAGTTGCTGGTGTGCTTGCCACCTCGCTGTCCATCATTACAGGCCTTCTCGAAGTGGCAACCAGTGAAGCGAGCGAACTGAGACATTCTGCTCTCGTCCCGCAGATCTCATCCTTCGCCAGATGATGATGCCTGCGATTTCTCATCGGCCGCTTGCGTCAAGCTTCGCAGATCAACGCTTCCGCAGATCCTCGGCCGCTGCACGCTTGACTGCCGTCACCATCCATCTTCGTCTGAGGTGTCTCGCCATGCGCATCGCACATCTTAGCTAACGACATGGCCATGTTCAGCAGCGCGTGTGCGCGAAGACGAACACGGCAGGTGCAGAATTTGTGGCAAGCCGATGCCTCGGGCAGACTACAAGTACCGTACACAGTAAGCAGCCCGTGAGATCGACGAGCAATGCCACTCATATCAAGGATCCCACCGCGTCACGCTTGTCTTCGTTCACCCTCGAGCCAACCGTTGGGCACGTCGGCCCTTGCTTTGGCGACGATCTCGCTAGTGGCTGCGATAAGAGACACCCTGCTGTGGGTGAGGCTGCACGTCGCCGCACATGACAACCAAGCTGGAAGCTGGAATCCGGGGCACCTCGCCCTCTCTGGCAATGAAAGACTTTTTCTTCCCGCTGCATGCACACCTTTATCCCGAAGCCGAAGTTCAGCCAGCGAACTGCATGGCCCATTTTCGCAGCAGGTGACTCTGCAACGCGCGCTCTATATTGCGCAACCACATGCCTGGTCTCTGCATTCGCTGCGAAGCGAAATTCGAGATCATGCAAGCGAGGTCGAGTCTAAGATCCAACTCTCTGGTGACCGGTCATGGCTAATGTGGTCTCAAAACATACTTTGGAGATCACGTCCAGTGGAATTCACATGTTGCATCGCTGCAGTCATGGTAAATTCACCATTCAAGCCACGTGTCTCAGCGCTCAAAATTTGGCAAGGCTGTCTGAATCAGAGATACGTCCTCACTAATCCAAGTATCTACTTAAATTCAGCCTCTGGATGCATGCCATCAGGAATCTCCAGCGCACTAGTATACGCGCTGTCATCGATCATCTTTCCCCACGCATCCACTATAGCCGGCAAGACAGTTCTGCCTGCATAAGCGACCTTAGTATTCGGTACTGGCCACGCGACCTTGTTGTTCTTGTTATTCAGCTTGCCGGCGTAGCTCGAGTTGAAGAACATCTGGCTCAAAGGAACTTTGCCCGACCAAGCCCTCACTGTATCACCCGTCTTATCAGCCACAAACTTGAAGACATTCGCGCCGACGTCCCAGCGGCCCAAAGTATGCAATTCCCAGTTTGCCTGCACGGTCGAGATCTCACTGTAGTGGTTGTAGAAATTATTGTCGGTGGTGCCGACGAGAGAGGAGGGAACGGCGTCGCCTAGGAGTATGGCTACGACGCGGTTCTGGCGGCCGTAGGTGTGGTTTTCGTCAAAAGTGACCATCACTAGCGTGTTGTTCATGAAGTTCTTGTTGCTGAGGAGTGGCTCTAGGAACTTGCGGCTCCATGTACCTGAAGAAGTCAGTGAGTATCGAGCTGAACTGTGTGAGCATGTGCTTACCGGCCACTGTTACAGTTGTGTCGTGTCCTGTGAAGATGAGTATACTGAAGAATGGCAGGTCGCAAGTTTCTTACCGTCGCTTGTCATGTTCGGAGTAATGAACATCCACTGCGGAAGTGCGTTGGCCTTCAGGTCGTCGTTGAACATCGAAAGAGGCTTGGTCTTCGCCAGCCTGTCCTGGTTCTTCGCAACGGAGTCGTAAAGCACCGCCGGGTTGTGCTTTCGCACGTACATGTTCGCTCCAGTTCTGGGATTCTTGTAGTTTCCTTGAAAGCCGACAGAAGGCATATCTTCCTGGTACTCTCCCCAGCTCACTCCCTTGTCTTCGAGCAGATCCACAACGGTAGACACATTCGATGGGATCGCGATCTGGTCGTCGTGGTTGATGCCATAGTAGTCACCCGATATGGAAGCTGCGTAATTCGGCATCGAAGGGTGCGTGACGCCGAAGTAGTTTGTCAAGACTATGCCCTTCTTTGCAAGGGATGACAGGCTCGGATCGCCAGCTGCAAGGTCGTAGTCGGTGTTTTCGAGCCATATGGTGACAAAACGATCGAATGCTTTGCCTTTGACCCATTGCGCAGATCCTAGGCTGGCCAGTCCGGTCAACGACAGTAGGAATCGCATCGCGAGTTTATCGTTTCTCGCCGGCTCGAAATGCCCAGAACGGATCCACGAAGATGAAGGAAAAGAGGACCAAGTTCTGCTCTGACAGCGGCCAGGGAAAAGTTCGCAAGATTCCCTTTCACTAACGCCTGTGACATGTCCAAGTGCAGCACCGGCCGAGTCCGTTGGACAAGTACTACGGCGTCCAGACAGTCTGACTACAGACCATCTAACCAACCACAAGTCTTGTACAACACATGTGCGCACATAAATTGAGCACTTCGCCTGCCGTCTACGTTCACTAAGCTTTTCAGGCAGGTGGCTAAGCTTCGCCGTGTAAACGTGTGGGGCTGATTGGCCAAGCTGGACCCTGAACACCAACCACTCCATTATTGATGAAGCTCCACGGATGATGTATGCAACTACCCGCGCTAGCTTGCCACTGGTTTGTGTGGTCGAGTGACGGCAAGGCCCGAGGACGAACCACGATTTTGCGTCACGACATAATTATTGGAACAACACGATGGACGTCAGGGCCGCAAGTGACACTGACACGACTGCCAACGAGGTCTTTTGTTACTCCAGCTCCTTCTTACAAAAGACATACAACAATGCAAATGTCGAAGCCCATCACACACATCAGGGAAGAGCAGGTCAGACTATTGAGGCAGGATGACCATGACGATGGTCAAGGCAGCATTGATTTCGACGGAGAAGGGCTGCAGTGGCAGCATTCGAGAACACCTCACACACCACGTCGTCGATGGCTACTTTTGGGGTTCCTTACCTTAGTCCTTGTCATCACTTTAGGAGTCATTGTCGACCTCCAGCCTATACGTCACAACCACTCTCTCGTGGCCGCACGCTTTCGGTCGAGCGGAGACTACATACTCGACCCCAACTGGGATCTCGATGCTGCTCCAAGGACGAGACATTACGACTGGATTATTGATGACCATGACTTCAACCCTGACGGCGTGTGGCGGCCGATGGTTTTGATCAATGGCAAGTTTCCCGGCCCGCTGATTGAGTGTAATGAAGGTGACGAGATTGTCGTGGAGGTTGTCAATCACGCTTCAAATGCAACATCGATACATTGGCACGGCTTGTTTCAAAATGGTACGAATTGGATGGATGGCACGGTGGGTGTTACGCAATGTCCGATTCCACCGAATCATTCTTTTACCTACCGCTTCAACGTTACAAGTCAGAGTGGTACGTACTACTACCACTCTCACGCGGGCATGCAAGCGTCGGATGGCCTGGTAGGGCCGCTGATCATTCATGCAAAAGGAACACAAGAGAAGGAGCTTCAGAAGGTGCCATACGAACAGGACCGTGTGGTCATGCTGTCGGACCATTACTACGATTTGTCTTCGAAACTTTTGGATGAGTACTTGGCTCCCGGGAACGAGAACGAAGAACCTGTTCCGCCATCGGCTCTTATCAACGGACGGAATATACGCAAATGTTCAGATTTGCCGAATCGCAATTGCTCGTCTGTGGGTCCCGTGGGTGCGCTCTTCGATCTGTCAAGCACATCCAACACCAGGCTGCGAATCATCAATGTCGGCGCCTTTGCCGAGTTTTCTTTGCAAATCGACGAGCATGAGTTCCACGTCACTGAGGTTGATGGCACAGATGTCTACCCGCAGAGTATACACCGGCTGAACATCAATCCGGCGCAACGATACAGCATCGTTGTGACACCGCCACTAAAGGAACAGAACAAGAGTCTGTACTGGATGAGAGCGAGGATGATTACACACTGCTTCGCGTACGAAAACCCGGAGCTGCAAGAGGAAGTCTGGGGTGTGATACATTACAAGGGCACCGAGCAATTTTACAACGACACAGCGGATGACCTAACGCCACAAACCAGTGACTGGGCAGACATCATTGACGTCGAATGTCGTGACCTCAACACATCCTCCTTACACCCTGTCCAGCCCATCTCCGCACCACCCACAACAGACCACTTCATCCACCTCCGCGCATCCTTCCAAATCCGCGACTGGCGCCTAAGCCGCGGCTACCTCAACGACAGCTCCTTCCACCCCACCCCCAAAACTCCAATCCTCCACACGCTCCTCTCCTCACTCACCCCACAAACCATCCCAAACCTCCCCAACGGCACCAACACCGCCCTCTTCAACCCCGAAACACAACTCGTCTACCAAATAACCGGTACACCCAGCATAACCATTCTGATTCAAAACTTCGACGACGGAAACCACCCGTTCCACCTCCACGGCTACAAGTTCTTCGTCCTGGCTCAGGGCCACGGGTACCCGCCCGTCGATGTCCAGGATACTCTTGATCTGGAAAACCCGCTGAGGCGGGATACGGCGAGCGTTGAAGGGTACGGGTGGCTGCTGATTCGCTTTGTGGCGGACAATGCGGGTGTCTGGGCGTTTCATTGCCATGTTGGATGGCATAATGAAGCGGGGCTCGGGATGGTGTTTGCAACGAGGGTGGAGGGGATGGTGGGGTGGAAGGGCGATGAGAGGATGAAAGAAGTCGAAGGGTTGTGTGGTGGTTGATTTGGTGGAGAGGAAAACACGCGTCGTTGAAGATTCGGTGTTGTTACGCGTCGATTGGCACTCCTTGCGCGGATACCTCGATCGTGGACGGTTCTGTCGGCCCTCGATATGCCTCGACTCGATGACATGGCATCATCGCGGCTCAAGAGTTCCAGAATGAACCGCTGCACATCGGCAAGTGACCGGAAAGTCTAAGACTCACGTTAGACTCAGGATGGTTGACCACAACCTGTCCCCTCTTCTCGATCCCAGTGGATTTCTGGAACAAGGCTTTAGACGTACCTACGGCAAAGACGGCGTATGATAGGCGGAGAACACGTGCAAAGTCAGTTTTCAACGAAGATGAATTGTCAGGTGTAATCAGAAAGCACGCTGATCATCATCGCTGAGCGGAGAACTCGAAGTCATTTCCACGCAGGTTTGCGAGCAGGTTTAATGGGATATTTGCGTCAAAATAGAAACCATCAATAGTCCAAAAGTCCAGAAAAACTGATTCGTCACCACACGTGCTGAATCGGTTCAACCTATGCGAACACATGACTACCTCCTTGCCTTCTTCTTCCTCGGCCCATCCTCCGACGCTCTCTTCCCACACAGCGTATTCCCACCCTTCATCCCAGAAGTCTTCAACCTCAACTTGATCTTCAAAACCCCCTCCTCACGCTTCATTTCCTCCTCCACCTCCTCCTCACATCTCTCCACTCCACAACTCCCCTCCATCCCCCCCGTCCCCGGCAACCAACTCCACCTCCTCCCCACCCTCTGATCCTTCGGCGCCCCCAACTCACCTACGATATCACGATCATCAGTATAACCGCCGCGCCCATCATAATGCGTCCATTGACTCGCATGCTGAAAGAAAATCTCACGCTGCTCGACCTTTAGCGCACCGTTGGAATGCACGACTACGACTTCGATCTCGTCGTCTGCGCCTGCGGTCTTGGTGCCGTGGAATTTTGGGAGTAGGTGCGATTTGTAGGTTGAGGGGTTGAGGAGGTAGCGGCCTGTGTTTGGGGGCTGGGGCTCGGGGTAGAGGGGGTAGAGCGGCGGAGCT
>Ga0265798_10007472_pt1 | contig 14125 bp, 13 predicted proteins | sample P3T30metagenome_FD_192430 | JGI IMG/M metagenome (GOLD analysis project Ga0265798, IMG submission 192430) | Plant litter microbial communities from East Loma Ridge, Irvine, California - P3 T30 | ecosystem: Environmental > Terrestrial > Plant litter > Unclassified | place: USA: California...
GTCGAGCGGTTGCAGGCTATTGACCCTTCACGAAGACAAGCGTAGTGCGGACATCACTTGGTGCTGCTGCGCTGAAGGTGCTCTGCAAACGGTAGCCCTGCTGATACAGCTTTGCAAAGAGTTTCTGGTAGCCTTGCCCTGACTTATCCAAGCGTTCTCCAACCGCTCCGTTTTCAAAAGCTAGTTGCTCGCTTTTGCCGTCGGGCCGGGTGATGCTCACATTAACACGTCGCACTCCTTCGGTGATGCGCACTACTGTTACCTCTGGACCACCTATCTGTGCCAGCACCGGCTGGGAGGCCAATGCCACTAGGCACGCTCCTATGCATAAGAGTCTTTTCATGGCTGCTAATATACCTGCCCCATCTACTACTCAGCTATGGCCTTTCATCCACTCCGTCAGGCAGATTAGCAACTTCATGCCCGGCGCAATACAGGAGCCCTTACGATGACCTCGCTGCGTCGGCTGGCGAAATAGCCGACTACCTCGACCAGTTACATAAGTGCATCCAGCCCAAAACAGATAGCGCCCACAATAGTGCCCACCATCATCAACCAGAGTAGGAACTTTAGCTTGTTGCCTAAGAAGACCCGCTTAAGTAGCCAGTTGAGTAACGCCACAAAGCTTACCGCCGCCACTACTGCGATGGCCAGCACCCAGTACACGGGAATGGCGGTTGCACTAAATGCAGAAAGCAGAAACGTCAATGGCATAGCCCCAAAGTACCTCGTCAACTGCTGCGTACTGCCTCCCAAGTTGATGCCAATCAGTGTTACGGACGCTTTGTAAAGATGAGCGTCGCAGGCCCATTGGTACTGCCACTACCAGCAGTATAAGTAGTAGTAAGAGTATAGCCCTGCTGGGCTAACTCAACTAGCAGACTGCGTGTGCATTCAGCCTGGCCGCTGGTAGCATAAGTTGCTCCCTTCTCCCTCAACTGCTTCAAGTTAAACTCCCGATGTTCTGGTTTGCTGTCGGCCCGGGCAATATCAAGATGTAGCCACCCATAGCTCTCTGTCACCTTCACTACAACAATGTCAGCGGCACCCGTCTGTGCCATCACCGGCAGCGAGGCTAACGCCACTAAGCATGCCCCCAAGAATAAGAGTTTTTTCATAGCCGCGAAACTAGTGCTGTGTACCGCCTCCTTAGTCGATACCTAGGTAGCTTTTATTGCTCTCTAAGTCTGTTGGGCTGTTTTCTAAAAATAACGTACCAAGCCGAGCCTTCGCCTGCATAAGTCTCCACGTGATACCCTTGTGTAAATAGGCTGTCAGCCACTATCTGAAAAGCTGACGGATAGACGCTGCGGCCCTCGTATTGCCGCTGAAAGCTCCGCGATTTGAATTGTCCGTCCTCTTGTTTAATATGGATAACGATACGAGTTACGTCCGCAGGTAGGCCTACTACTGTGTACGCTGGTGCTTGCTGCGCATGCAGTGGTGGTCTGCTGAATGCTAATAGGCTCGTCCCCATAAAGAAGAGCTTTTTCATAGTTACAAAGTAATGCCCCGGACTGCTGCAGGAGTAAATGCCAATCTAGGGCTCACGTGCTCGTGGTCGTTCATGGCAATAGCCACACTGCCGTATTCCCGATGCTCGACATGTAGCTTAGGTGCTGCCCAGACGAAAGCCAGCGTAGCCGTCGCCTACGGTGGTGGCCGATTCGCCGACGTAGGTGCGGGTTTCGGTCATGACGTTAGTTAAGGCAAAAAGAGTGCTTCCACCAGAGTGCAATTGCTGGGCGAACCGTGACGGGCTCGGTGGGTAGATAAGCACTATCGCGGCGGGCCCGGCTGCGCGCTATGAGCGACAGCCCCTGTATCGTCGATTTGTTGGGTAGGGAGAAATAGGGCATATTTTAAACAGCTAGTCGCACTGAGGACAAACAAGCTCGTCTAGGTGCAGAAACGGCTACACACTATAAAAAGACCTTGGAAATGGGTAGGAGAGAGGCTAAAAACAGTCTTTCTGGCACCCTGAGAGGCACATCAGCAAAAAGGCCACTGTAAATACATGATTTACAGTGGCCTTTGCCAATTAAGAGCCCCCAGTCGGACTCGAACCAACGACCCTCTGATTACAAGTCAGAAGCTCTACCAACTGAGCTATGGAGGCTTAATCGTGGTGCAAAAGTAAGCACGTAAGTCTTTGGTGCCAAACAAAAATTATTAAAAAAGCGAGCACCTAGGGGTACTCGCTTTTTTAGTAGTTGAGACTGAGCTACTAGCTGCGCAGCTGCTTGAGCTGCTTTTTGAGCTTGGCCACGCGGGCGTTGGTTTCGCTCATGCGGCCTTGGTACTCCTGGCGCAGCTGGTCGGCATTTTTGGAGCGGCCAAAGAAGTCCAGGTTGGTTTGCAGCGTGGCCACATCGTTTTCCAGTTCCTGAATTTCACGGCGCAAGCTGGTTTCCTTACGCGTGAAAGCCTGCTGTGCCTGGGGGCGGGCCTTGAGGCGAGCTACTTCCAGTTGGAAAAGCATGTCTTCGCGGTCGGTCGGCGTAATACCTGCCGTCTGGTCCAGGTATTTTCCCATCAGGGTGAGGAACTGCTCTTCGCCGCGGTCAGAAGTGCCTGCGCCGGGCTGGTCGCCGGTGGCATCAAGCGTTTGCCAGTCAGCGGCCAGGGCGCGGAAACCTTCTAAGGTACCGGGCTCGGAGGGCGACAAGGCGGCTACCTGCTGGGCAATTTTGTCCAGACGAGCAACCTGTTCGGCGCTAGCTGCCGACTGGCGCTCTTCGCGGTGGCGGGTTTCCTGCTTGGGACGGTCAAACACGCCATCGCAGGCGGCACGGAAGCGCTTCCAGATTTTATCGGCCTGCTTCTCGGGTACCCGGCCAATGTCTTTCCACTCCTTCTGCACCCGCACAATCACGCTACGGGCCTCCTCAAAGTCGGGGTTCTGCTGTGCGGCCTCGGCCTGCTCAATAAGCGCGTACTTGGCTTGCAGGTTGGTGTTCTTCTCTGAGTCGAGGCTCTTGAAGAACTCGTTCTTGTGGTTGAAGAAAGTCTTGTAGGCATTCCAGTACTGCTTGTTGAGCTGGTCGGCCTGGGCACGGGGCACCGGGCCAGCGGCTTCCCACTCCTTCTTAATCTCCTGTAGCTCGTCGGTGCGCGAGCGCCACTCGTTCACGCGCTCGGTCGTGAAGTCGGCAAAGGGTAGCACGCGGGCTAGCAGGGCCTGCTTCACGGTTAGGTTTTCTTTTTCCTGGGCCGAGCGCACATCTACAAACTCCTTGCGGCGCAGGTGAATGGCCTCGGAAGCGGCCAGGAAGCGCTGCCACAGGGGTTCGCGCTGCTCACCGGGTACTGGGCCAATGTGCTTCCACTCATCGTGCAGCTTCTTGAGCTCGTCAAGCGCCTTATTGATGCCGGGGGCGTCTTTCAAGGCCTCGGCGCGGGCAATGAGGGCTTCTTTAGCCTCCTGGTTGCGGCGGCGGTCCAGCTCCTTCAGCTCGTAGAAGCGACCCTGGTTGGCGTAGTAGCGGTCGAGCAGGCCGTGGTAGGTGTTCCAGGTTTCTTGGCTGTCGGTCTGCGGCACCGGGCCGGTAGCCTTCCAATCGGCTTGCAGCTGCTTCAGCTTTTGCGAGCTGTCCTTGGTTTCGGCGCTTTCTACCAGCTGGCGCAGCTGGCCAAGCAGCTCTTGCTTGCGAGCCAGGTTCTGGGCGCGGCTTTGGTCTTCGGCTTTAGCATCGCGGGCGCGGCCCTCGCGGAAGTCCTGCAGCGCTTTGTTGAGCTCGACCTGGCTAGCCGGGGGCTGGAAGCTAAACTCCTGGGGCGCGTTGGCATCCTCGGCCAGCTTCTGGCGCGAGGCGGCGCGAGCGGCGGCCACGTTGGTTTCGTATTGGCGGTTGAGCTCAAAAATCTGCTGGCGGTTGCGGCGGGCGTCGGGGCGGCGCAGCAGGCCCACCAAGTAAGACGCCTGGCTTTCGAGGTCGAGCTCGGCAAAGTCGGGTGCCGGTGTTTCGGGCACGTAGTGGTCAGCCTCGTCGCTCGTCGCTTCGTCGGCGTGCTCGGCTTCGGCCGCCATGTGCGCTACCTCAGCTTGGTGCGCCTCGGCTGCCGATTCGGTAGCCGAGGTGGGCAGTGTGGCCACTACATCGGGCGTATTGTCAATGTCCTCGGCGCGGGTCAGCGACTGCACCGGGGCGGCTTCTTCAGTGGGGGCTGGCTGCTCCCCCTCAGAAGTACCTTCCGTAGCGGGAGCCACGCTGTCGCCGTAGTGGGCCACGGCCCGGGCTTGCGGGGCCGATAGCTGCTCAACGGCTACCTCGGCGGGCACGTGCTGGGCGGTTTCGGCCGCTGCGGCCGCTTCGGGTGCCTGCAGGGCGTCGGTAGGAGTAGGGGCGTTCACGGGCTCCGGGGCAGGCACGCCGGTGGCTTCGCTCAGGCCCGGCTCCGAGAGCAGCGGGTCGGCTTCGGTTTGGGTGGCCCCGCCCCCGGGGGGCACGGCGGCTTCGGCGGGCGTGTCGCTCAGGGCCGGGGCAGCCGGGCTTGCCGCTGGGTCGGGCGTGGTAGGCATGTCCGGCGCTTCGCCTTGCTTGGCGCGAATTTCGGCCAGGCGGGCTTCGAGGATGCTCATGCGGTCGGCAGGCGTGCCCTCAGTGGGCGTCGACGGAGCGGGAGTGGGGGTTTCTTCGGGTAGCATAATCAAAAACAAAAGCCGGCTCCCAGCACCGAGCCGGTGAGGAAAAAGGAAGGGGCCGAAGCCGGACGCGGGTCAGAAATCGAAAAAAACTAGTTGAGGCGAGGGTCAAGCGGATAATTGGACAGCGCCCGGAAGCGGCCGCCTTTTTCGCGCAGGATGCCCTGCCAGAACGCATCAGACTCCAAAGTAAATACTTTCCCGGCACTAGCGGGTTGCCGAATCCAGGAGCCGCGCTCGATTTCCTACTCCAGCTGGCCCGCCGACCACCCCGAGTAGCCTACAAATAAGCGGACACTACTAGGTGCGATAGCACCGCTGTTTATCAGGCCGATAAGTACGTCGAAGTCGCCCGACCAGTACACCTCCTGGCCCAAGGGCTGGGCCCCGGGGAGGTCGGCTTGCTGGTGCAAAAAATGCAGGGTATCAGGCTGTACCGGCCCGCCCACGTGCAGCGGCAGGGCGGCGGCGGGGCCCGCTTCGCCCAGGGGTAGGTCGAGCACCTGCCCTAGGGTGGTCGGCGTGGGGCGGGTGAGCACCAGCCCAAACGCGCCTTCGTCGGCGTGGTGGCGGCACAGCACCACTACGCTGCGCTCAAAGTTGGGGTCGCCCAGGAAGGGCTGCGAAATAAGAAGGGTACCGGGCTTCATGGGCAAAGGAACCAACGTGACGAAAGTAGGCTACGCAAAACGCAGCCCCTAGGGTATGGTTAAGCCGCCAACCACCCAAAAGGGTTCCGGGCAGCGGCACCGGAGGCCACGTACCCTGCCGCTACCTTTGCCCGCGCCCGGCCCCACGGTCCAGGGCCTCTTTTAGCCGTTTCGTACCCCTCATGACATCCCTTGCTTCCGCGCCTCTGCCGGTAGCCGGCGGCCAGCCGGCCGGCTGGCGCTGGCTGCTGGCCGCCGGCCTGCTTCAGCTGCTCCTGGTCGGCCGCACGTTTGCCCGCCTGCTGCTGCACCCCGGCCAGTACCTGCTAGTAGACTACTACGACGGCATCCGTAGCTATTACTCGCTGGCTACGTTTCTGCGGCAGCCGCTTAGCCAAGGGCTCGTTGACCACGGTACCAACTACCCCTTTGGCGAGTACATCTTCTACACCGACATTGCGCCGGGCTTCAGCATTCCGCTGCACTGGCTGGTGCGGGCAGTGCCGGCGCTGGCGCCCTACGGGCTGTACCTATTCGACGTATTCATCTTGTCGGGCATGGTGCTGGGCACCCTGCTGCTGCTGCGTATCCTGCGGCGCCTGGGGGTGCCGGGTTGGGTGGCGCTGCTGCTGAGCCTAGCCCTGCCCTGGCTGGGGCCGCAGGCCACGCGCCTGGGGGTGGGGCACCTGGCCTTGTCATACACGCCGGCCGTGCTGGGCCCCTTGTGGTTGCTGCAAGGGCTTTATGGTGCCTGGCGGGCTGGCCGCCCGCTGGCTCGCTGGTGGCTGGCCCTGGGCCTGGGCCTGGTAGCGGCAAGCTGGGTGCATTTCTACTACCTAGGCGTAATGGGGATGTGGACGGGGCTCTTTTTACTGCTCTGGATAGGCCGCGAGGCTCGGGCGGGGCGGCCCTGGCGCCAGCTGGCGGGCTGGGGTACCGCTGTACTGGCGGCCACGCTGGTGTTCACGTTTGGGCTGCTGCAGGTGCTGGATGCCCGCAGCGGCGAGCGCCCTGCGGGCAGCGATGGCTACGACTGGATAGAGTGGAAATTTCAGTTTACCAGCCTGTTCAAGAGCTACGGTTATAACAAGATAAAATTCCTGCTTGAGCGCACGGCCACCGTGCCCTACGAGTCTAGCTCCTACCTAGGGGCCTTCGTGCTCTACGGCCTGGTGGCGGTGGGCGTGCTAGCCGCCGTGCGCTGGTGGCAGCAGCGGCCGCGGGCGGCGGGCCAAGGCCCGGCAGCGCTGGCTGGGCCAGCGCTGCTGCCTACGCTGCCAGCCCCCGGCCACCCGACCCGCGATTTTCTAGGCCTGCTGTTGCTGGCCACGCTGCCAGTGCTGCTGGTGGCGCTGGGCGAGGAAATTCACCTCGACAACGACAGCTACGTGCTCAACAACTACCTCAACCCCTTTCTGTGGCTGCACAAGGTTACGGTGCGCGTCACGCAGTTTCGGGCCCTAGGGCGCTTCGTGTGGCCCTTCTGGTGGGCGCTCGTGCTGGGCTTTGCCTGGTACGCGGGCCTGGCGTGGCAGCAGGCAGGGGCGCAGCGCCGCCGAGGCTTGCAGGTGCTGTGGGCTGTGCTGGTAGGCTTGGCCGTGGTCGATATGGGGCACGCCACCAAGTACTACCGCAACGGACTCACGCGGGCAAACCTGCTGCGGGAGCCCGCCACGGCCGCTGTGAGCCAGCTGGTGGGCTGGCCCACGCCCGGGCGCTACCAGGCGCTGCTGCCGCTGCCCTACTGGCACCAAGGCACCAAGGTCGACGACTTGCCCTACCTAGGGGTAGACCCCGACGACCCGCACAGCAACACCGGCTACCAGCTGGGCCTGGTCACGGGCCTGCCCCTGATGTCGAACAAAGCCGGCCGCACCCCTGGCTACCAGGCGGCCGAGCTACAATCTATGTTTCGCCCCGGCGGGCCCAGCGCGGCCCTGCTGGCCCGCCTCGACCGGCGCCCCATCCTGGTGTTTCTGGATACGGCGTACTACGACGGCCGCAACAATTTTTACCGCGAGCAGCTTACACGGTTTCCCGAAGTGCTTGCGCTGTTTGAGCGCACGCCCAGCTTTATTCGCGAGCAGCACATGCGCCGCCTGCACCACCAGGGCTCTTGGTCGCTCTACGAATGGCAGCCCAAGCCCTAGGCGGCGCCCGTAGTTGACTAGCTCGTTATCCCATTATACTTCCTACCCAACCTTTATCCATGACCGACGCCGAACTCGCCGACCTGCGCCAAACCTACGCCCAGCGCACCCTCCTCGAAACCGACGTGCTGCCCGACGCCGTGCGCCAGTTTCGGCAGTGGCTCGACGAGGCCGTGGCCGCCCAACTGCCCGAGCCCGCCGCCCTCACCCTGGCCACCGTGGATGCTGCCACCGGCCAGCCCAGCCAGCGCGTACTGTTGCTGAAGGGCCTGCCCGACGATGCAGCTTTTCTTTTCTACTCCAACTACGACTCGCGCAAGGGCCACGAACTGGCCAGCCAGCCGCTGGCGGCGCTCAACTTCTTCTGGCCCGGCCTCGAGCGCCAGGTGCGGGTCGAGGGCCGGGTCGAAAAAGCCTCCGAAGACGTATCGACGGCCTACTTCCAGAGCCGCCCACGCAGCAGCCAGGTGGGCGCCTGGGCCTCGCCCCAGAGCCAGCCCATCGCTAGTCGCGAAGAGCTCGAAAGCCGCGAGCACGAAGTAGAAGCCCGCTTTGAGGGCCAGGCCCCGCTGCCACGCCCGCCGCACTGGGGCGGCTACGTGCTGCGGCCTACGCGCATCGAGTTTTGGCAGGGCCGCCCCAGCCGCCTGCACGACCGCCTGGTGTACGAGCGCGAAGGCGAAGGCTGGAAAATCAGCCGCGTGGCCCCGTAGTCACTTAACAGTTATCAAGTAGCATTTAACAGGCGGAGCAGACGTATCGCTACACCAACAGCCTATGCTGGTTAATGTACCTTGATAAGCTGTTAAATGTTAATCGATAACTAGTAATTGAAACGTGGCTGAAATTCAACCCGTGCGCGGCTGGCGCTATAGTCCGGCCCTGAGCGCTGACATCGACGCAGTGGTGTCGCCACTCTTCGATGTGGTGAGCCTGCGCCAGCGCGAAGCGCTCTATCAACATCCGCTTAATTCCATTCACCTCTCGGTGCCGCGGGCGGAGGGCGAGCTGTCACCATCAGCTGCCGCTGCGCAGCGGCTGGCCCACTGGCAGGCCGAGGGCGTGCTGCGGCAGGATGGGCTGCCGGGTATTTACGTGTACTACCAGTATTTCCGGCTGCCGGGCGAAGCCCGCGAGCGTTGCCGCAAGGGCTTCATGACCTACATTCGGGCCTACGACTGGGCCGAGGGCGTGGTGCTGCGCCACGAAAACACGCTGCCGGCCGCCGTCAACGACCGCGCCGAGCTGCTGGCGGCCCTCCAATTTCAAACCAGCGCGACGCACGGCTTGTACCGCGACGAAACCTTTGAGCTGGAAGCGCTTATGGACGAAGCCATCCAGGACCCGCTTTGCCAGACCGAGGAGGACTACCAGGGTGCCCGCGATGTGCTGGCCGTGATTCAGCACGCCGGCACCATTCGGCGCTTTCAGCAGGTATTGGCGAGCCGGCAGGTTATTCTCGCCGACGGCCACCACCGCTACGAAGGCTCCTTGGCTTACCGCCAGGCCCGCGAGCTGGCCGCTGGCCCCAACGGCTACAGCGGCCGCGAGCCCTGGAACTACCACCTCATGTACCTCACCAACGCTGCCAGCGACGACTTGCGCATCTTGCCTACCCACCGGGTACTGCGCGAACTACCTGGCGGCCTCAGCGCAGAGGAACTGCTAACCCGACTAGCTACTTACTTCACGGTGCAGCCCCAGGCCGAGGCCCAGGACTTGCCCGAGGTAATTGCTGGCCGCCGTTGGGCCTTCGGGCTCTACCTAGGGGAGGGCGCGGCCTACAAGCTGCGCCTGCGGCCCGAGGTGCACGCCCAGCTCAATTGGGACACGACACCCGAGGTAAAGGACTTGGACCTAACGGTGCTGCATTTCTTTGTGCTCGAAAAAGTGTTGGGCATCGTGGGCCCCGACGCCCAGCGCGCCTGGCCTGGCGTGGCCTACGTGCGCGGCTTGGCCGAATGCCTGCAACAGGTAGACCGCGGCGAAGCGCGCGCCGCCTTTCTCACCAACGAGGTGACGATGGCCCAGGTCGAAGCCGTGTGCTACTCGGGCGCCGTGATGCCGGCCAAGTCCACCTTCTTCTACCCCAAAACCCTGGCCGGCCTGCTCTTTACCAGCCTAGAGGGCGAGGGTAATGCATCGGCCTTCGGCCAGTATTTCCAATCGACGGCCTCCAGGGAGTAGCAGAAGTTTCGTAGCCCTGTCACTTACTACTCACTAACCGCTACCCACTACTCTTGAACTTGATTCTTGCCTCCGGCTCGCCGCGCCGCCGCCAGTTGCTCACCGACCTTGGGCTGACGTATGAAATCCGCCTGCGTGAGGTCGATGAAAGTTTTCCCGAACACCTGCGTCGGGCCGAAATCGCCGAGTACCTGGCCCGCCACAAGGCTGAGGCCTACCGCGCCGACCTAGGTACCGATGAGGTACTCCTAACGGCCGATACCATCGTGTGCCTCGATAACGACGTGCTCAACAAGCCCGCCGACGCGGCCGAGGCCCGCCAGATGCTGACCCGTTTGCAGGGCCGGGCCCACCAGGTGTATACCGGCGTGTGCCTGCTGCCTGGCGATGGCCGGGACCCGATAGTCTTCTCCGACGAAACCACCGTGCACTTCCGCGCCCTAAGCGAAGAAGAAATTGCCTTCTACGTGGCCAATTACCGCCCCTTCGACAAAGCCGGCGCCTACGGCGCACAAGACTGGCTGGGCCTGGTCGGCATCGACCGCCTCGAAGGCTCGTACTTCAATGTAATGGGTCTGCCTACGCACCGCGTATGGGCGGCCTTGCAGGCCTTTTTGTAAAGGCAATTAAGAAAATCACACATGAAGAATCAAAAGTGGACCATCCACTTTTGATTCTTCATGTGTGATTTTCTTAATTATTACCTCAGCAGCGTTTGAAAAAAGCTGTCCGTAAAGTCGGGTGCGAAATGCAGCACGTTGGGCAACTCGGTGAAGTCGCTGGCTGGGTGCGTGGTGGTGAGCACCACGGCCTGCATGCCCGCGCGGGCGGCAGCTTCCACGCCCTTGGGCACGTCCTCGAACACGAGGCAATCGGCCGGGGCCACGCCCAGCCGCTCGGCCGCCTTGAGAAACGTTTCGGGGTGGGGCTTACTCAGCGTCACGTCGTCGGCGCTCACGATGGTGGGGAAATACGAACGCAATTCCAGGCCGTCGACCACAAAATCAATGTTGAACGGAATAGCCGCCGACCCAATCGCCAGCCCGATGCCGCGCCCATGGGCCGCGGCCAGAAACTCGGCTAGTCCCGGTAGCAGCCGCAGGTGCGGCCGAAATTCCTCCTGGTAGCGCGCTTCTTTAGCTAGCGAAAGCTCGGCTATTTCTTCGGCCGTAAAGCGCTCGGTGCCAAACACACGCTCTAATACTTCGGCGTTTTTGCCGTACATCTGCGGCTTCACCTCGTCCCAGGTAAAATTGCCCCCTAAGTCATTATTGAAGATATGCTGCCAGGCCTTAGTGTGGTAGTCCATGTCGTGGACCATCGTGCCGTTGAGGTCGAAAATAAATGCTTTCATCTTCGCCTAAACCGCTGCGCTGCGTCGGGGTTTTGTGGAGCTACAGTCGTTAATAGTACCCTAGGGGCCTAGTGCCCTCGCGCCAGCAGCGCAATGCCCGCCACGATGAGTAGCAGCCCGCCGGCTTGCCCTAGGGTTAGGGCCTCGCGCAGCACCACTAGCCCCAGCAGAGCCGCCAGCAGCACCGAGCCGCCCACAATCACGGGCGTGCCTACCGAAGCTGGCACCCCGCGCTTAAACACCACGAACGTCAGAATCTCTGCCAGCCCTACGCTGAGTCCAGCCAGCGCCGCCAGCCCCAGTCCTTTGCCCGAAATTGACAGCGGCTGCCCCTGCAGCTTGAGGCGCACGAGCCACGCCGCACCGAGGCCGGCGGCTACCAACTGCAACACCACCGCGCCTACGGCGGGCGGCAGATGGTCGGAGGCCAGTTTGATAAAGAAATTGTAGCCCGCCAGGCATAGGGCTGTGAATAGAGCCAGAGGAAGCCAGTTCATAGGGTAGGTGGGGCTGGGTAGCTGCGCAAGATATGCAGTGCCTGCTGGGTCGCGTCCGCGTCCAGGCCCAATAAGGGCTTGGTAATAACGCACCGGCTTTTGATGGCTAGGGGTAAGCCATGCAGCGATAGGTCGTCGTCGAGCACAACATAGTTGGCGTGCGTGCCGTGTGTAGTCACCCACGCCGCTACCTCATCGGCTCGGGAGCCAACTGGGGATAGCGTGGTGCGGTCGTTAACCTTGCTGATAGCTGCGGGCGCCAGACCCCGCGCCTTTAGAAACGCGGCCCACTCGGCTAAGGAGTAATGAATGCGGTGCGAGGTCGTGAGCACCAGCGCCGCGTCGGTTTTGTCTAGAATGGTGGCGAGGTTGGCCGTAGCACGAGCATCGAATTTGAAAAAGCCGTCCGGTTCGGTTTCGACTGCTCGCCAACTCGGGGTAGTGATTAACACCCCATCCAAATCAAGCAAAATGACCATGTGCTTCGTAGCTGCGGGTAGGTAAGTCCTCTTGTTGAAAAGAGAAGCCCTAGCTGTTGGCGCAGCCAGGGCTTCGAGAAGTGTGAAGGCTTTCGCTTAACCTTTTACCTCTAGCAAGAACAGAAAGAAAAACGTGAATAAAGAGGTTGTATTACCTAAGTTTCTCCTTCAATATCTCCAACTCCACAGCCGGCGCAATGCGCTCGTACAGCACATTGTACGCCGCCGTAGTAATCGGCATATTCACCTTGAGTTGGCGATTGAGCTCGTGGATACTCTTGACGGCGTAGTATCCTTCGGCTATCATGTTCATTTCCAGCTGAGCCGACTTCACCGAGTAGCCGCGGCCCACCATGTTGCCAAAGGTGCGATTGCGCGAAAACTGCGAATAGGCTGTTACCAGCAAGTCACCTAGGTAGGCTGAGGCGGAGAGGTCGCGGGGCTGGGGCGAGATGGCTTGCAAGAACCGCCGGATTTCCTGTACCGCATTGCTCACTAGCACGGCCAGAAAGTTGTCGCCGTAGCCCAGGCCATGCGCGATACCACCGGTGAGGGCAATGATGTTTTTCATCACGGCGCAGTACTCGATGCCGTCGAGGTCGGCGGCCGGGTGAGCACTCACGTAGCGATTGCGCAGCAAGTGGCAAAAGCTATTGGCTAGCCCGCTCACATCGGGCGAGCCGATGGTGAGGTAGCTCTGTTTTTCGAGGGCCACCTCTTCGGCGTGGCAGGGCCCGGCAATGACCCCTAGGCGGGCGGCGGGCAGCCGAAAGCGCTCCTGCACGTAGTCGGTCACGAGCACGTTTTTGCCGGGCAGCATGCCTTTGATGGCCGACACCACGCCGCTTTTATGGCGCAGCGCGTCGCGGCCCAGTTTGTCGAGCACGGGCTGTACGAAGGCGGCGGGCACGGCCAGCACCAGCCAGTCGGCCTCGGCCACGGCGTCGGTGAGGTCGGTGGTGGGGTACACCAGGTTGCGGTCGAACTGCACCGCCGAGAGGTAGCGCGGGTTGTGGCCGGTGCGCAGCAGGTGCTGCACGTCGTCTTTCGAGCGCAGCCACCAATCGACGCGGGCGCCGTTTTCGGAGAGGATTTTGGTAAGCGCGGTGGCCCAGGAGCCGCCACCCAGCATGGCTATTTTTTCCATTATATAAGCAAGCCGGGCGGGGAAAGCCCAGCGGAGGGCGAAAAGGGAATTCAGCCTGCAAGCTAGGCTTGAACTGGGAGTTGCCAAGTTGCCGGAGGCCTACCAGCACCTGGCAGTAGCAGCGGTTGCTGCTAACTTGCCGTGGATTCGACTGCTGCGCGGTTTAGTCTAGTACCTTATGATGACTCGCTTCACGGCAGGCGTGGTGATGCTCAGTTGGGCAGCCTGCGCACTATACCCGCTAGGGTTGCTGCTAACTACCACACCTACCGATTTTGCTTTTTTACGAACGGCATTCGAGGTTGGCGACTGCGGAGTTACAGAGTGGCACCCGCTTGTAGTTATGTCGGGGCACCTGCAGTACCTAGAGCGAATTTTAGCGCTGACAGCGTTGAGCTTAGCAGGCCTAGGGCTGGGATTGCTACGGGCCGGCTGGCCGCAGCGGTGGCAGGTGTTTCGGGAAGCAAGCGTGGCTTGTGGCCAAATTTGCCGGGCGTGGAGGCGCTTGTCGGCAGGGCAGCGGCAGGGACTGGCCATTGGCCTATTGGTGCTGAGTGGGCTGCGGTTGGGGCTTAGCTTCTGGCTGGCGCCCGAAGACGATGCATGTTCCTACCGGTTGTTTGTGCGGCAACCGTTGCTGCTGATTAGCAGTTGCTATCCTATTCCAAATAACCATGTACTAAGCAACAGTATTAGCCGGGTATTTTATCTACTGCATCCTAGCTTTTGGTGGAGTATGCGGCTGCCTGTGCTGCTACTGGGCGTGGTGGGTACCTGCGGGTGGTATCTGTTGCTGTTGGTGCGTACCACTTTTCGAGTAGCTGCGCTGGCGGTTGGTATTTTTAGCTGCTTGCAGCTCAGCTTATACAATTCTGCTCAAGGCCGTGGCTACTGTCTGCTGCTGGCGCTAAGTGGTTTAGGCTTCTGCACCATCTTGGCCTTGAGTGCCCCGCGTGGTAGCCGTGGCCAGCAATTGCCTTGGGTAGTGCTGGCGATAGTGGGGCCACTGGGGTTAT
>Ga0265798_10007474_pt1 | contig 14118 bp, 9 predicted proteins | sample P3T30metagenome_FD_192430 | JGI IMG/M metagenome (GOLD analysis project Ga0265798, IMG submission 192430) | Plant litter microbial communities from East Loma Ridge, Irvine, California - P3 T30 | ecosystem: Environmental > Terrestrial > Plant litter > Unclassified | place: USA: California...
ATGGATGCGCCGCTTTTGCGAGCGTCATGGCGTGTTGCTGGCGCCGCATGGCAAGACGACGATGAGCCCGCAGCTGTTCGGCGCCCAGCTGGGCAATGGCGCCTGGGGCATCACGCTGGCCAGCGCCACTCAGGTGCAGACCGCGCACCGCTTCGGCGTGCGCCGCGTTTTGCTGGCCAACCAGTTGATCGCGCCAGCCGACATCCGCGCCATCCTCGCCCTGCTGCACGGCGACCCGGATTTCGCCTGCGTGCTGCTGGCCGATTCGCTGGCCGGCGTGGCGCGCCTGGCGCAGGCGGTTACAACCCATCCTTTGCAGAAGCCTTTGCCGGTGCTGGTCGAACTCGGTTTGCCAGGCAGGCGTGCCGGCTGCCGCACGCCCGAGGAAGCGCTGACGGTAGCGCGCGCCATCGCCGGCGCACCTGGCCTGCTGCTGGCCGGCTTCGAGGGCTACGAAGGCTTGCTGGTCACCGAGGACCCTGAAGCAGACCTGCGCGCCGTCGACGCCTTCCTGAAACAACTGGTGGCGCTGGCGCAAAGCGCCGACGACGAAGGCCTGTTCACCGGCACCGAGATCCTGCTGTCGGCCGGCGGCTCGTCCTACTTCGACCTGGTGGCGCGCGGCTTCGCCAAAGTTGGGAGCTTGTCGAAACCGGTGAAGGCCATCCTGCGCAGCGGCTGCTACCTGACCAGCGACCACGGCCTGTACCAACGACACATCCGCGAGCTGAACGCCCGTGAAGACGAAGAAGAAGGCCTGCGCCCGGCGCTGGAAGTCTGGTCCATGGTGCAGTCGCGCCCCGAGCCGAATCTCGCGATCCTCACCATGGGCAAGCGCGACGCTTCCCACGATGCCGGCCTGCCCGTGCCGCTCTGCTGGCACCGTCCGGGTCCGGGCGTACCCCACGAACTCCCGGACGGCGCCGCCATCGTCAAGATGAACGACCAGCACGCCTACCTGCGCCTGCCCGCGGGCCATCCGCTGTGCAGCGAACTGGCGGTAGGCGACCTGGTCGGCTGCGGCATTTCGCACCCCTGCACGACCTTCGACAAGTGGAAACTGCTGCTCGAAGTGGACGATGGTTACGCCGTGCGCGGCGCCATCAACACCTTCTTCTGAAAGCGGGGGGCGTAGGCTACAATTCTTGCTCGACCTTCAAGAGAGCCGCCATGCCCGCCACCCCGTCATCGCTGTTCCCCCCGATCCAGCCGCTGCGCCACGGCATGCTCGCCGTCGACGCGCTGCACACGATCTATTGGGAAGAGGTAGGCAACCCGAACGGCATCCCGGTGCTGTTCCTGCACGGCGGCCCCGGCGCCGGCCTGTCGCCCCAGCACCGCCGCTTCTTCGACCCGCAGGCCTACCGCGTGATCCTGTTCGACCAGCGCGGCGCCGGCAAGTCGACGCCGCTGGGCGAGTGGCGCGACAACACCACGCAACTGCTGATCGAGGACATCGAGCGCCTGCGCGTCATGTTCGGCATTTCGCAGTGGCTGGTGTTCGGCGGCTCCTGGGGCTCGACCCTGGCGCTGGCCTATGGCCAGGCGCATCCCGAGCGCTGCCTCGGCTTCGTGCTGCGCGGGATTTTCCTGTGCACCGCGGCCGAAGTCGACTGGTTCCTGCACGGCGTGCAGTGGTTCTATCCCGAGCTGTACGAAGAATTCATCGCACCCATTCCCGCCAGCGAACGCGGCGAACTGCTGCAAGCCTATGCGCGGCGCCTGCTGTGCGACGACCCGGCTGTGTTCTGGCCGGCGGCGCATGCCTGGAGCCGCTTCGAGGGCCGCCGCGTGTTCCTGCTGCCGCAGGAAGAAGAGCAGCCGTCCGACACGCTCGACCTGGGCGTGGGCCGCCTGGAAGCGCACTATATGGCGAACGGCGCCTTCCTGTCGGAGGACCAGCTGGTGCGCAACATCGGCCGCATCGCCCATCTGCCGGCCGTGATCGTGCAAGGCCGCTACGACGTGATCTGCCCGCCGCTGTCGGCGTACCGCCTGCACCGGGCCTGGCCCGGCGCCACGCTGCGCATGATTCCCGACGCCGGCCACGGCGCCCTGGAAACGGGCATCGCGCGCGCCCTGGTCGGGGCCACCGAACAGTTCAAGCGCAACCGCCGTTTCGATTGACGATGGCCCCCTGCGCGCCTGCTACACTACGCCCGACACACCCACAAAGCCAAGAAACGTGTTCCCATGAATATCCAGATTAGCGACATCGGCCACATGATCCAGCTGGCGATCGCGCCCGTGTTCCTGCTGACCGGCGTCGCCACCAAGCTGACGGTGCTGACCAACCGCCTGGCGCGCATCATCGACCGCACCCGCGTGCTGGAAGACCGCCTGCACATCGCCGCCAACGACGAGTACACCGACGAACTCGAAGTGCTGTACCAGCGCTCGCACCTGATCAACTACGCCATCACGTCCAGCACCTTCTGCGGCTTCCTGGTCTGCCTGGTGATCGCCATGCTGTTCCTGGGCGACTCCACCAATATCAAGCTCGACAAGTACATCGCCGCCTCCTTCGTGCTGGCCATGGGCGGCTTGATCAGCAGCTTCGTCTTTTTCCTGCGCGAGATCTTCATCTCCTCGCGCTTCATGCGCATGCGCCACGACGCCAGCCTGGTGCCACCGGTGCGGCGTTCCTAATTTCAGAATCGAGTATTCCATGCACGACTACCAGCGCCCACCCACCTTGCACAGCTACGGCATGCGCAGCGACCTCGAGCAGGCGCTCAGCGCCGGGAAGTTCACGCTGGTGCCGTCGGGCGGTTTCCTGACCCTGTCGTTCTCGCGCGCCTGGGGCAAGAACATGTTCGAGATCCTGTCGCCGGCCGACTGCTGCCTGGTGATCCACAACACCGAGGAATTCGGCGAGCGCCTGCACCGCGCCGTACAGCGCGCCCTGCCCAACTGGGCCGGCATCGACGGCGCCATCGAATACGGTTCGCGCTCGCCGCTGGGCGCCGCCTTCACCAAGAGTGCGGGCCAGGCGCGCGAGCAGGAGTGGCAGTTCGCATGGCGCTCGATGTCGCCGAATGCGAGTTTGAATCCGGTGGTGGTGCGCATCGGCAGCATCGAGCAGTTCGCCGAGTTGCGGGCGCCGGAGAGTCATTTGGTGTGATGGTGGAGACGGCGGCGGGTTCGAGAACCCACCCTAGGAATCAGGTAGGTAGGCACTTGTACCCACGCGTTGCAACGCCTGCATATCGAAACGGCCAACGTTTAGAACCCCCTCTCCACAGTTTCACGGTCTAATGCCGTGATGACCAATCCCGCCTACCCCAACCTGCTGCAGCCCCTCGACCTCGGCTTCACCACGCTGAAGAACCGCGTCATCATGGGCTCGATGCACACCGGCCTCGAAGACCGCTTCTACAACTACGGCAAGCTGGCCGCCTTCTACCGCGAGCGCGCGGCCGGCGGAGTGGGGTTGATCGTCACCGGCGGCATTTCGCCGAACCGGCAAGGCTGGCTGCTGCCGCTGGGCGGCACCCTGAACTTCCTCGGCGACGTGCCGAACCACCGCCGCGTGACGCGCGCCGTGCACGAGGAGGGCGGCAAGATCCTGCTGCAGATCCTGCATGCCGGCCGCTATGGCTACCAGCCCTTCGTGGTCTCGGCGTCGAGCAAGAAGTCGCCGATCTCGCCCTTCAAGCCGCGCGCGCTGACCGAGCGCGGCATCGAGTCCACCATCCGCGCCTATGCGCGCTGCGCGAGGCTGGCCAAGCGGGCCGGCTACGACGGCGTCGAGGTGATGGGCAGTGAAGGCTATTTGCTGAACCAGTTCCTGTGCGCGCGCGTCAACGACCGCAGCGATGGCTGGGGCGGCGCCATCGAGAACCGCATGCGCCTGGCGCTGGAAGTGGTGCGCCGCATCCGCCAGGCTGTCGGCCCCGACTTCATCATCATGTACCGCCACTCGGTGCTCGACCTGGTCGAAGGCGGGAACACCTGGGACGAAGTGGTGACCGTGGCGCGTGCGCTGGAAGCGGCCGGCGTGACCATCCTGAACACGGGCTACGGCTGGCACGAGGCGCGCGTGCCGACCATCGTCACCTCGGTGCCGCGCGCGGCGTTCGCGGGCGTGGCCGGGCGCCTGCGGAAAGAAGTCACGATTCCGGTGGTCGCCTCGAACCGCATCAACATGCCGCACGAGGCCGACGACGTGATCGCGCGCGGCGACGCCGACCTGGTGTCGATGGCGCGGCCCTTCCTGGCCGATGCCGCCTTTGTCGCGAAAGCCGCGGGCGGCCGCGCCGACGAGATCAACACCTGCATCGGCTGCAACCAGGCCTGCCTGGACCACACCTTCGCCAACCAGCGCGCCAGTTGCCTGGTCAATCCGCGCGCCTGCCATGAGACCGAACTGGTGTACGCCAGGACCAGCGCGCCGCGCCGCATCGCCGTGGTCGGCGCCGGGCCGGCGGGCTTGTCGGCGGCAACGGTGGCGGCCGAGCGCGGCCACCAGGTGACGCTGTTCGACGCTGCGGGCAGCATCGGCGGCCAGTTCAAGGTCGCCATGCAGGTGCCAGGCAAGGAAGAATTCGCCGAGACCATCCGCTACTTCAGGCGCAAGCTGGAAACCTGCGGGGTCGATGTACAGCTGAACCGCCGCATCACGCGCGAGGACCTGCTGGCCGGCGGCTTTGACGCCGTAGTCGTCGCCACCGGCGTACGCATGCGCAAGCCCGCGATTCCCGGCATCGACCATCCTAAAGTGCTGTCCTACCTCGAGGTCCTGCGCGACAAGGCGCCGGTGGGCAAGCGCGTGGCCATCATCGGCGCCGGCGGCATCGGATTCGACACCGGCGAATTCCTGCTGCACGATCCTGCACACCCGCTGCCGCAGCCCGTCGCCACCTGGACCGGAGAGTGGGGCGTCGACCTGGATGTGAGCATGCCAGGCGGGCTGACCGCTCCGCGGCCAGCCCACCCTTACCGCCAACTCTGGCTCCTGCAGCGCAAGACCACGCGTCCCGGCGCGGGACTGGGCAAGACCTCGGGCTGGGTGCACCGCGCGGCCCTGCAGCGCGGCGGCGCGACCATGCTCGCCGGCGTGCAGTACGACCGCATCGACGACGCCGGCCTGCATATCACGGTCGGCGGCGAACAGAAGCTGCTGGAAGTGGACAACGTGGTGATCTGCGCGGGGCAGGAAAGCCTCGACGAATTGACGGGCGGGGATGCTGCCGGCGGTCCGGCGTTTTACAAGATCGGCGGCGCCGTGCTGGCGTCGGAGCTCGATGCCAAGCGCGCGATCCGCGAAGGGGCGGAATTGGCGGCGCGGCTGTAGGGTAGCGTGGACGGGTTTTCCCGTCCACGCGTCAAATCACGCCTTAGTAACTCACCCGCAGATACACCCCGCGGTGATACTCATTGATATAGCGAAGCAGGAAGTACTGGAAATACAGGATCGAGAAGATCTCCATGGTCTCTTCCGCGGTCACCATCAGCATGAAGGCGAAGTCGCGCGCGCCGTGGGTCTGCAGCACGTGGTGGCCTTCGATGGTCTCGAAGCCGATCGCCGCGAACACGAAGGCGGCGCCGGCCAGCGCGAAGTGGAACATGTAGGTCTTCTTCAGGCGCAGCAGGAAGGGCGTCATGATCAGCGCGACCACGATCACGATCACCGCCGCCGGCACGGTCCACGCCACCGACAGCAGCGGCACCGCGTCGAAACTGGCGCCTGCCACGGCCTTGACCATCGTGCTCAGGATATGGCGCAGGTCGGCGAATTCGTCGACCGACATGAACAGGAAGCCGCCGGCCAGGATGCGCCAGGCGTGGACATCCTTGTGCCTGGCTCCGCGCGCCAGGCGCGCAATCATGAACAGCAGGCCGGAAGTGAGCAGCAGGTTCAGGGACGACGCATAGGTCGGCACGTTGCGCTCTTCGTAGAAGTCGAACAGCGGCACCAGGCCGAACACCATGTCGTTGCCGGCATAGTATTTCATTGCCATTGCCGCGCAGTGCGCGAGCACCAGCAGCAGGCCCACCGCCAGCAGCTTGCGGTGCACGCGATACAGGTCGGCCGGGCCGACGACAAGTTGGCGCACGTCCGCGCGCAATACCGGCGTATCGATGATCTCTGCCATGATGTTTATCCCAGGTTATCGGTATAGGTTTTATTTGACGGGATATTAGCAGAAACTGTATAAATTGTTATATCTTTTGTTGCAAAAATAGCAGCGTGGCAAAAAGAAAAGGGACCGCATGCGGTCCCTTTGCCATGCCGGCCCCTGCGGGCGCGGCGCGTGGTATGAAATGCGCTTATTTTTTACGCATTTATTTTTTGCGAACGACCACGCAGCCGATCGAGTAGCCGGCGCCGAACGAGCAGATCACGCCGTTCGCACCCTGCGGCAGGTCGTCCTGGTAGGTGTGGAAGGCGATGATCGAGCCGGCCGACGAGGTGTTGGCGTAGCTGTCGAGGATCACCGGCGCCTCATTCGGCTCGGCGTCGCGGCCGAGCAGGGTGCGCGCGATCAGCAGGTTCATGTTCAGGTTGGCCTGGTGCAGCCAGTAGCGCGACACCTGCGGGATCTCGAGGCCGGCCGCTTCCACGGTGTCGCGGATCATCTCGGCGGCCATTGGGCAGACTTCCTTGAACACCTTGCGGCCCTGTTGGCGGAACAGCTTGTCGGACGCGCCCACGCCGGCTTCGTCGAAACGGTTCATGAAGCCGAAGTTGTTGCGGATGTTGTTCGAGAACTTGGTCTTCAGTTTCGATTCGAGGATCTCGAACTGGTGCTCGCTGACGGCGGTGTCGGCCGCCTCGATGACGATCGCGGTGCAGGCGTCGCCGAAGATGAAGTGGCTGTCGCGGTCGCGGAAGTTCAGGTGGCCGCTGGTGATTTCCGGGTTCAGCACCAGCACGGCGCGCGCCTGGCCGGTCTGCACGGCGGCCATCGCGGTCTGGATGCCGAAGGTGGCCGAGGAGCAGGCCACGTTCATGTCGAAGCCGAAGCCCTCGATGCCCAGGGCTTCCTGCACTTCGACCGCCATCGCCGGGTAGGCGCGCTGCATGTTCGAGGCGGCGACCAGCACCATGTCGATGTCGCCCGCGACGCGGCCTGCGCGCGCCAGTGCATCCTTGGCGGCGGCCACGCACATCTCCGCCTGCAGCGAGATCTCGTCGTCGCCGCGCTCGGCGATGCGCGAAGTCATGTGCGCCGGATCGAGGATGCCTTCCTTCTCCATCACATAGCGCGACTTGATGCCGGAGGCTTTTTCGATGAAGCCGCTGCTCGACGGCTCCAGCGCGGTGACCTCGCCGGCGGCGATGGCGGCGGCGTTCTCAAGATTGTGCAGCTCGACGTAGGCATTGAACGCCGTCACCAGCTCGTCGTTCGAGATGGAATACGGAGGCGTAAACAGGCCGGTGCCGCTGATGACGACAGATTTCATGATTGGGCTTTCAAAGACGATAAGGGGTGTTTCCCCGAGACTGACGGCGATTCTACACAATCGGGGGAGGCGTGGGAATTGTCGGGGTGACTATTTTGTAGGCAGATCATTCGGAATGAATCGCCGGTTTTGCCAAGTCGATAAGCCCACCGTACGGTTTGCGCCGACATCAGAAGCGCGCTTCAGTGCTTCGCCGCTCCCGCCAGCGTCGCCCCCTCCTGCCGCTTCGACAACTGCATCGTCTCGCCCTTCAAATGCTTCACCGCCTGCGCCAGCTGGAAGTCGGTGGCGCTGCCGTAGGCCAGGGGTTTACGCTGGCGCAGCTTGGCCAACAAGGCCATCTGCTCCTCGATGTCGTCCTCGCGCGTGGCTTCCTCGGCGTCGCCCGTCAGGTGGTGTTCGAGGTCGGCCTCGCGCATGCGCAGGGCGTTCAGGCCGTCGTCCTCGGCGGTTTCGTCCACCGCGAAGTCGGGCACGATGCCGCGCGCCTGGATCGAGCGCCCGGCCGGGGTGTAGTAGCGCGCGGTGGTCAGCTTGACGGCGGCGTCGGTGCCGATCGGGCGGATGGTCTGCACCGAGCCCTTGCCGAAGGTGCGGGTGCCGACGATGACGGCGCGCTTGTGGTCCTGCAGCGCGCCGGCCACGATCTCCGAGGCCGAGGCCGAGCCGGTGTTCACCAGCACCACCAGCGGCACGGTCTTGAAGACGTTCGGCACGCCCGCCAGCGGGTCGGGCCCGCTGCGCAGCAGGTAGTACTCTGGCTGGCCATAAAAGCGCTGGCGCGATTCGGCCAGCTGGCCGTTGGTCGAGACGATCTCCACGCCCGCCGGCAAAAAGGCGGCCGAGACGCCGATCGCGCCTTGCAGCAGGCCGCCCGGGTCGTTGCGCAGGTCGAGCACCATGCCCTTCAGGTGCGGCTCCTTGCGCGCCAGTTCGGCGAGCTTGGCGGCCATGTCGTCGACGGTCGGCTCCTGGAACTGCGAGATGCGCATCCAGGCGTAGCCAGGCTCGACGATCTTCGCCTTGACGCTCCTCTGCACGATTTCCTGGCGCTCGACGGTCAAGACCAGCGGCTGCGGCGCGCTGGCGCGGGCGATGGTGAGCGTGACGCGCGTACCCGGCACGCCGCGCATGCGCTTGACCGCTTCGTCCAGGCCCAGGCCGCGCACATCGAGGCCGTCGATGCGGGTGATCAGGTCGCCCGCCTGGATGCCGGCGCGTTCGGCCGGCGAGTCCTCCATCGGCGCCACGATTTCCACATAGCCCTCGTCGCTCTGGCCGATCTCGATGCCGAGTCCGACGAAGCGGCCCTCGGTGCCCTCGCGCAGTTCGCGGTAGGCGGCCGGGTCGAGGTAGCCGGAGTGCGGGTCGAGCGAGCCGACCATGCCGTTGATGGCGTCGGTCAGCAGCTTGTCGCCCTTGACCGGCTCGACGTAGGCGGACTGGATGACGCCGGCCACGTGCGACAGTTCGCGCAGGCTGTCGAGCGGCATGCTGGGCTCGACCGGCTTGTAGGCCAGCGCGGAAAACTGCATCGTGACCGCGACGCCGGCGACAACGCCAACGGCGAGGAGGCCGGTGTTCTTCAGAGTGGAGCGCATAAGTAAATGTCAACGGCGGCGCACGGCCGCCTGGCACGCATGAGATAGCGCGTATTCAGTATAAACGCGTTTCGCCCGGCGCCGCAGGCGGAACGGTATTTGTCAAGGCAAGTGTAAAGCCGTTTGGGCGTCCGGTAAGTAATTGTAAGAGTGCCCGCCGCGGCGCAAACGTCGTCCTATAGTCAATTGCAGTTTTTCTCTCTCCACCCCAACAGTGGATTTTACCCACGGCCCCCTCCGTGGGTTTTTTTTCGCCCGGAGCATCCATGAACCTGACTCTTTTCGCACGCGCCGCCGCCCTGGCGCTGCTGCTGCATGCCGGCGCGGCCGCGGCCTCGCCCCTGATGGACCTGCGCGCCGACGACCTGCTGGCGATGGCGCCCGAGCTGCGCAAGGCGCTGGCGCTGAACGCCAACCAGCAGTTGCTGTGGCAGCAAAGCGAGCAGCGCACCCGCGCCCTGCTGCGCGAACGCCATGGCCGGCGCGAGCGCCTGCAGGCGCAGGCCGCGGCGCTCGCGAAGAATCCCGGCGCCGAGCTGCGCGAACTGGGCGCGGCGGCCGACGCCGAGGCCGCGGCCAGCGCCGTGGAAGACAAGGCCGTGCGCGAACAATGGCTGGTGCTGAATGACGCCCTCGACGACCGCCAGCGCGCGCTGGTGCTGCGCTTTTTGGCCGACCAGCTGGAGCGGGTGCGCGACGCCGCGCCGCCACGCGGGGAAGAGGGCGGCCGGCGCGAGGGCGGCCAAGCTGGCCCGGGCGGGCGCGGTCGCCCCGGTGGCGGCATGGGCGGGCCCGGTGGCGGAAGTGGCGGCGGCCAGGGCGGCGCCTCGATCGGCTTCTGAGGCCTGTTGTAGCGGTTGTATCGAAAAGTAAAAAAGCGGCCCCGGGTCTGGCGCCGCGCGCGCCAGCCGCTAGAATGTCTTGTTAAGAAATAATATCGACCGCCCCGCACCAGGCTGGCGGCACTATAAAAACGACAAGACATGACGACGTTTTTCCCGATCGCCTTCCGACCCTGCGGGGCCGGCTGCCTGCGCCAGCAAGCACAACACCCTGCATGAACCCTGACTCCGGGACACGGCTTAGCGGCCGCGTCCCGTTTTTTCGTGGCCCCGCGCCGCTTTGACTGCAACCGAGGACTTTCTGTGAAACGTACCCTTCTGAGCACCCTGACCCTGTCCGTCCTGGCCGCTTTCGCCCACGCCGCCGACGCCCCCCAGCCAACCGGCCAGGCAGCCGCGCCGATCTCCGGGATCGACACCCAGTTCATCGACAACTCGGTGCGTCCACAGGACGACTTCTTCACCCACCTGAACGGCAAGTGGCTGAAGTCGACCGAGATCCCGGCCGACAAGGCCAGCTGGGGCACGTTCATGCAGCTGCGCGACGACGCCCAGGCCCACCTGCGCGAGATCATCGAGGCAAGCCGGAAAAACGCGTCGAACAAGGCCGGCAGCGAAGAACAGAAGATCGGCGACCTGTACGCCAGCTTCATGGATGAAGCCAAACTGGAAACCCTGGGCGTGAAGCCGCTGGCCGGCGAACTGCAGCGCATCCGCGGCTTGAAAGACAAGAAGGGCGTGCCGGAACTGGTGGCCCACCTGTCGAAGATCGGCGTCTCGACCCCGTACGGCATCCGCGTCGGCCAGGATGCGCGCGCGTCCACCAAATATGCCACCTACATCGGCCAGAGCGGCCTGGGCATGCCCGACCGCGACTACTACCTGAAGCTCGACGACAAGCGCATGGCCGACACGCGCGCCAAGTACGAGGCCCACGTCGCCCAGATCCTGACCCTGGCCGGCGCCAAGAACGCCGCCGAGCAGGCGAAAGCCATCGTCGCTTTCGAGACCGAACTGGCGCAGGTGCAGTGGACCAAGGTCGAGAACCGCGACCCGGTCAAGCGCTACAACAAGATGAGCGTGGCCGAGCTGGCCAAGCTGACCCCTGGCTACGACTGGAACGCGGCCCTGAACGCATCGGGCGTGGGCAGCAAGCTCGATTACATCATCGTCGCCCAGCCGAGCTACCTGACTGGTTTCAACACCGTGCTGGCCAAGACCGACCTGGCGACCCTGAAGTCCTACTTCGAATGGCAGCTGCTGCGCGAATACGCGCCTTACCTGTCGAAGGGCTTTGTCGACGCCAACTTCGCCTTCTACGGCACCGTGCTGACCGGCGTCACCGAAAACCGTCCGCGCTGGAAGTCGGGCGTGTCGCTGGTCGAAGGCGCGCTGGGCGAAGCCGCCGGCAAGCTGTACGTGGCCAAGTACTTCCCGGCCGAGCGCAAGGCGCGCATGGAAGAACTGGTGAAGAACGTCACCGCCGCCTACAAGGACAGCATCGATCACCTCGACTGGATGACCCCGGCCACCAAGGTCGAAGCCCAGGCCAAGCTGGCGAAATTCGTGCCGAAGGTCGGCTACCCGAACAAGTGGCGCGACTACTCCAAGCTGAGCATCCGCAGCGACGACCTGGTCGGCAACGTGAAGCGCGCCTCGGAGTTCGGCTACAACCGCAACATCACCAAGCTGGGCCAGCCGATCGACCGCGAAGAGTGGGGCATGACGCCGCAGACGGTGAACGCCTACTACAGCAGCTCGATGAACGAGATCGTGTTCCCGGCCGCGATCCTGCAGCCGCCGTTCTTCGACATGCGTGCCGACGACGCCGTCAACTACGGCGCGATCGGCGCCGTGATCGGCCACGAGATCGGCCACGGCTTCGACGACAAGGGCAGCCAGTCCGACGGCGAAGGCAACCTGCGCAACTGGTGGACCAAGGAAGACCTGGACGCCTTTAAAAAGCGCACCGACATGCTGGTCAAGCAGTACAACGGCTACAGCCCCATCCCTGGCTACAACGTCAACGGCGAACTGACCCTGGGCGAGAACATCGGCGACAACTCGGGCCTGGCGATCGCCTACAAGGCCTACAAGCTCTCGCTGCATGGCAAACCGGCGCCGGTGATCGACGGCCTCACCGGCGACCAGCGCTTCTTCATGGGCTTCGGCCAGGTATGGCGCTCGAAGATGCGCGAAGCCCAGCAGATCGTGCAAGTCAAGACCGACCCGCACTCGCCAGGCCAGTTCCGCGCCAACGGCACCGTGATGAACCACCCGGCCTTCTACGAAGCCTTCGGCGTGAAGGAAGGCGACAAAATGTACCTGGCGCCGAAGGATCGCGTCTCGATCTGGTAAAGTCATCTGTCTGATCATCCATGCGGCCCGTAGCTACGGGACGTATGCATATCCGACCTGACGGAAAAAACGGCCGGCGCTCACGAGGCGCCGGCCGCTTCTTGTTTAAAACAGTGGAGAGACACCTATGAAAAAGCACATGCTGAGCGCCCTGACGCTGGCACTGATTGCCGGTTTTGCACAGGCCGAGAGCGGTGCAGCCGCCGCCGCCGCAACGTCCAAGACAGCAAAGGCACCGGTCCTGTCGGCCGGCATCGCCACCGAATACATCGAAACGTCCGTGCGCCCGCAGGACGACTTCTTCGAATACCTGAACGGCAAGTGGCTGAAGAACGTCGAGATCCCGGCCGACAAGTCGAGCTGGGGCTCGTTCATGGAGCTGCGCGAGAACACCCTGCCGCAGATCCGCGCCATCATCGAGAAAGCCGCCGCCGGCAACCCGGCCGCCGCCACCGATGCCCAGCGCATCGGCGACTTCTGGGCCAGCTACATGGACGAAGCGCGCCTGGAGCAGCTGGGCGTGACGCCTCTGAGCAGCGAGCTGGCGAAGATCGCCGCGATCAAGGACAAGTCCGAGCTGCCGGCCGTGCTGGCGCGCCTGGGCAAGATCGGCGTCAACGTGCCGTTCGACTTCGGCATCCACCAGGACAACAAGGATTCGACCAAGTACGTGGCCGACATCTACCAGGGCGGCCTGGGCATGCCTGACCGCGACTACTACCTGAAGGCGGACGACGCGAAACTGGCGGACGTGAAGGCCAAGTACCTGGTCCACATCGAGAAGACCCTGGTGCTGGCCGGCGACAAGAACGCCGCCGCCAACGCGAAAGCCATCGTCGACTTCGAGACCGAGCTGGCCAAGGTGCAGTGGACCAAGGTCGAGCTGCGCGATCCGATCAAGGCCTACAACAAGGTCAACCTGACCGACATGGGCAAGATCGCCCCGAACTACGACTGGGCCACCTGGTTCAAGACCACGGGCATCGAAGGCAAGACCGATTATGTGATCGTCAGCCAGCCGACCTACCTGAAGGGCTTCGCCGACATCTCGGAAAAGACCTCGCTCGACACCTGGAAAGCCTACCTGGCGATGCACCTGGTCGACAGCTACAGCAGCTTCCTGTCGAAGGCCTTCGTTGACCAGCGCTTCGACTTCTACGGCAAGACCCTGTCGGGCGTGACCCAGATCGAACCGCGCTGGAAGCGTGGCGTCGGCGTGGTCGAGCGTGCCCAGGGCGAAGCCGTCGGCAAGCTGTACGTGGCCGAGCACTTCCCGGCCGAGCGCAAGGCGCGCATGGAAACCCTGGTGAAAAACCTGCTGGTCGCCTACAAGCAGAGCATCGACAAGCTCGACTGGATGAGCCCGGCCACCAAGAAGGAAGCGCAAGCCAAGCTGGCCAAGTTCACCCCGAAGATCGGCTACCCGAACAAGTGGAAAGACTACTCGGCGCTGGTCGTCAAGCGTGACGATTTGGTGGGCAACGTGATGCGTTCGCGCGTGGTCGAAGCCGACCGCGAGCTGAACAAACTGGGTAAACCGATCGACCGCGAAGAGTGGGGCATGACGCCGCAAACCATCAACGCGTACTACAACCCGGAGATGAACGAAATCGTGTTCCCGGCCGCGATCCTGCAGCCGCCGTTCTTCGACGCCAACGCGGATGACGCGGTCAACTACGGCGGCATCGGCGCCGTCATCGGCCACGAGATCAGCCACGGCTTCGACGACCAGGGCGCCCAGTACGACGGCAACGGCAACCTGCGCGACTGGTGGAGCCCATCGGACCACAAGAACTTCAAGGCCAAGACCAAGATGCTGGTCGAGCAGTACAACGCCTTCGAGCCGCTGCCTGGCTACCACGTCAACGGCGAACTGACCCTGGGCGAGAACATCGCCGACAACTCGG
>Ga0265798_10007475_pt1 | contig 14117 bp, 12 predicted proteins | sample P3T30metagenome_FD_192430 | JGI IMG/M metagenome (GOLD analysis project Ga0265798, IMG submission 192430) | Plant litter microbial communities from East Loma Ridge, Irvine, California - P3 T30 | ecosystem: Environmental > Terrestrial > Plant litter > Unclassified | place: USA: California...
GGTCTTTGGCGCACTGCTAAGCTCAATCAATCTCCGCCAATGTGGCTGTCCGGGAGGTTGTATGGTTCGTTCGATGCTGTATGCCACAGACCTCGGTCTGTATGCGCCCTATGTGACACAGCATGCGCTGGCACTGGCCCGGACGTTCGATGCCGAACTTTACGTTATCCATGTCGTTGAACCCATGGGGCTGTTCGCCGAGTCGGTTCTGCAGAGCTATCTGGGCGAGGATGCGTTGAGGGAACTTCACAGCAGGGGCGTGAGTGCGTTCATGGATGGAATAGAGCAACGGATGCTCGACGGGTTTCGTGAGGAACTGGGTGAAGGTCACAAAGACCTGTCTTTCATTCGCACAGTGCGGGTCGTTCAGGGAGAACCCTCCAGCGTTATTCTTGAGCAGGCGCGGAAACTGGATGTGGATTTGCTGGTGGTGGGCAGTCACAGCCATCGGGCGAAAGAGGGCGAGTCGATAGGTCGTACGGCCGCCAGGGTTTTACAGCTTTCCGATGTACCGGTTTACATGGTGCCCATGATGCAGAACAGAGGGCGAGGGTAGAGCGACGGTTCGAGAAGGTCTAATTGGCTGTTCAAGTGAAATCGAGCGTGCCATCGCCCCACAAAGGTGATAAAAAGTTCTAGAATTATTCGCCTGACCATTAATCCAGTTATATACCGTCGCTGATGCCCCTAGGGTTTATCTGCTTTGAGGGATACATATGAAGCTCCAACAACTGCGCTACATTTGGGAAGTGGCGCACCACGACCTCAACGTTTCCGCGACGGCACAGAGCCTTTACACTTCACAGCCCGGTATCAGCAAGCAGATCCGTCTGCTTGAAGACGAACTGGGGGTCGAGGTGTTTGCGCGAAGCGGCAAGCACCTGACGCGTGTCACACCGGCAGGCGAGCGCATCATCACCACGGCAGGTGAGATTTTGCGCAAGGTCGAAAGTATCAAACAGATCGCTCAGGAGTTCTCCAACGAGAAGAAGGGCACGCTGTCGATTGCAACTACTCACACTCAGGCGCGTTACGCATTACCGCCTGTCATCAGCAATTTTATTCGGCAATACCCGGACGTAGCACTGCATATGCATCAGGGGTCGCCCACCCAGATCGCCGAAATGGCGGCTGACGGGACTGTTGATTTCGCCATCGCCACCGAAGCGCTCGAGCAGTTCAGTGACCTGGTGATGATGCCGTGCTATCGCTGGAACCGTTGCGTCGTGGTGCCTCAGGGCCATCCCCTGACCAAGGTGCCGAAGTTGACGCTGGAATTGTTGGCCGAATACCCGATTGTGACGTACGTGTTCGGTTTCACCGGTCGTTCCAAACTGGACGAAGCCTTCAGCCACCGTGGTCTGGTGCCCAAGGTCGTGTTCACAGCGGCAGATGCCGACGTGATCAAGACCTATGTTCGCTTGAATCTGGGTGTGGGTATCGTCGCCAGAATGGCGGTGGACGAAGAACTGGACAGCGATCTGGTGATTCTGGATGCCAGCGACCTGTTCGAGTCCAGTGTTACCAAGATTGCATTTCGTCGCGGCACGTTCCTGCGTGGCTTCATGTGCGACTTCATCGAGAAATTCGCCCCGCACCTGACTCGCGAAGTCATGGCCAAGGCGATTACCTGCCATAACAAACAGGAGATGGAAGAGCTGTTCGCCAATGTCGAACTGCCCGTGCATTGATCGGGCACAGCTGACACAGCGTCATTGCGGGCAGCACTCGATGCCCGCAATGAGCTGGGCTGCAGTCGGTCAGACCTTGGCGATCAGGTTGCCCGAATGCAGGCCGCACTCTTTCTGAGTGGCTTCTTCCCACCACCAGCGACCTTCACGCTCGTGCTGGTTCGGCAAGACCGGACGCGTGCAGGGCTCGCAACCAATGCTGATGAAGCCGCGCTCGTGCAGGCTGTTGTAAGGCAGCTCCAGCATGCGGATATAGCCCCAGATTTCCTCACTGCTCATCTGCGCCAGCGGGTTGAACTTGTAGAGCGTCCGCTCGGGCGTCGAGAAGGCCGTATCGATTTCCATGACCGCCACTGCGCTGCGGGTACCAGGGCTCTGATCACGTCGCTGGCCTGTTGCCCAGGCTTTGACGCCTGACAGCTTGCGGCGCAGCGGTTCGATCTTGCGGATGCCGCAGCACTCGCCATGGCCGTCACGATAGAAGCTGAACAGCCCCTTTTCCTTGACGAAAGGTTCGAGCTTGCTCTGATCCGGCGAGATGATCTCGATGTCGATCTTGTAGTGCTCGCGGACCTGCTCGATGAACCGATAGGTTTCCGGGTGCAGGCGACCGGTGTCGAGGCTGAATACCTTGACGTTCTTGTTCAGTTTCCAGGCCATGTCCACCAGCACCACGTCTTCGGCACCGCTGAAGGAAATCCACAGCTCGTCACCGAAATGTTCGAAGGCCAGTTTCAGAATGTCCTGCGCAGACTTGTTCGCATAAGTCGTCGCCAGCTCGGCGACGTCGAAGGGTTGGCTCATCAGGCGGCTTCCTGGGTAAAGGGTGGCGCTTAAGCGCTCGTGATGGCAGCAATGGTAACAAAATCCATCGTTGCATGGCCGCTTCGCTGGCCCGTGTGATGCGTTGCGCGGTGTCTGACGAGCGACTAGAGTGCCGCTTCCCTTTGTTTTGAAGTGTCCCTTGAGGAGCGTTCTGTGGAAATTGCCTGTCTCGACCTGGAAGGTGTGCTGGTCCCGGAAATCTGGATCGCCTTTGCCGAAAAAACCGGTATCGAATCCCTGCGCGCCACCACCCGGGACATTCCCGACTACGACGTGCTGATGAAGCAGCGCCTGCGCATTCTTGACGAGCACGGCCTGAAACTGTCGGACATTCAGGAAGTGATCGGCACCCTCAAGCCGCTGGACGGCGCGGTGGAGTTCGTCAACTGGCTGCGCGAGCGATTTCAGGTGGTGATTCTGTCGGACACATTTTACGAGTTTTCCCAGCCGCTGATGCGCCAACTGGGTTTTCCGACCTTGCTCTGCCATCGCCTGATTACTGACGAGACCGACCGGGTGGTGAGCTATCAATTGCGCCAGAAAGACCCCAAGCGTCAGTCGGTGCTGGCCTTCAAGAGCCTGTATTACCGCATTATCGCGGCAGGTGATTCCTACAACGACACCACCATGCTGGGCGAAGCTGACGCAGGCATTCTGTTTCATGCGCCCGACAATGTGATCCGCGAGTTTCCGCAGTTTCCGGCAGTGCATACGTTCGAAGACCTGAAGAAGGCATTCATCAAGGCATCGAATAGGGAGCTGACGCTCTAGCTCGATTTTGATGGGTTCTGGCGCTCTGTGTCGTCACGTTCGAGAGCCGATGCGGAGCGTCCTGGGCGGCGTTACCACGCAGAGCGCTCATCGGTATAAATAAGTCCGCAAGACGCCCAAAACGGGGGGGAACGAAAGTGGCTGACTGAATGCATACCCCGTGGGAGGCGGCTTGCCGGCGATGGCGTCAGTTCAGTCACTGATAGGTCGCTTCATAAAAAGCATCGCCGGCAAGCCGCCTCACACAGTCCATGGTCGCAGCAAGACTCGGGTATAACTCGGAGTACAAGCATGGGCATGATCGGCGTGCTTGAGATCACGCTGATCGTTCCTACGCTCCGCGTGGGAATGCCGCCCAGGACGCTCCGCGTCCGCTCTTGAATGTGGCGCAGATTGCGCGCCCAAGCTCCAGCGTTATCCACGTCATGCGCCCGGCTAACTGAATCCGCAATCTTTGCCATTTGTGACGCGGAGCGTCACGGGAGGCATGCCCACGCGGAGCGATGGGCACGATCAGTGTTGAGGCAGACTTGTGTATAACGATTAACGCTGGAGCGTGGGAGCGATCATCACTGTCCGGATCAGGCCAGCGCATTCAGCGTCTCAAGCAGTACGCGCACCTTGGTGAAGGTCTCCTGATATTCCGCTTCGCACTCGGAATCCGCGACGATGCCGCCGCCGCCCCAGCAGGACACCTGTCCGTCCTTGACCAGCAGGCTGCGAATGGCGATTGAGCTGTCCATCTGCCCGCGCACGTCCATGTACATCAGTGAACCGCAATAGATGCTTCGCCGCGTGGGCTCCAGTTCGTCGATGATCTGCATGGCCCGGATCTTCGGCGCGCCGGTGATCGAGCCGCCGGGGAAGCTGCCTGCGATCAGGTCCAGCGAATCATGGTCTGCCGCCAGTTCGCCGGTCACGCTGCTCACCAGATGATGCACGTTGGGGTAGCTTTCAAGGCTGAACAGTTGCGGGACTTTCACTGAGCCGATTCGGCAACTGCGTCCCAGGTCATTGCGCAGCAGGTCGACGATCATCAGGTTCTCGGCCCGATCCTTTTCGCTGTGCAGCAGTTGCCCGGCGAGTTCGGCGTCCTGTGCCGGGTCTTTGCCACGCGGCCGGGTGCCTTTGATCGGCCGGGTTTCGACCTGCCGGTCGCTGACCTTCACGAAACGCTCGGGTGACAGGCTCAGGATCGCGTCGTTATCCGGCAAAGCCATGAAGCCTGCGAACGGCGTCGGGCAAGCCGAACGTAGAGCCCGGTAGGCTTGCCACGGATCGCCCGAGCAAGGTGCCTGAAATCGCTGGGTGAGGTTGACCTGATAGCAGTCGCCTGCCTGGATATAGTCCTGAATCCGCTCGAACGCTTGCTGGTAATCGCTGGCGCTGATGCTGGCGGCAAAAGGCCGTTGCAGCGAGAACGTTGTCACGGCGGGCACCGGTTTGCCTTCGAAGCGTTCGATCAGAAGCGCGCACTCGGCCTCGGCCATGACCGGATGAAAGATCAGTTGACTGGTCTGCGCCTGATGATCACTGATCAAGGCCCAGCCATAGAGTCCCAAGCGTGCATCGGGCAGTTGCAGGTCGTCGATGGCCTGACCTGGCAGAGGTTCAAGTCGCCGCCCGAAATCATAGCTCAGGTAGCCGATAAGCCCGCCTGCGAAGGGCAGCGCGCAGCCTTCCGGCAGGCTGGCACTGCCCAGTGCAGCGAGGCTTGCGCGCAGTCGTTCGATGTAGGCGCTGCCGGTTTCCTGCGTCCCGACTGTCAGCTCCTGCAAGGGCCAGGCGCTGAGCAGGTCAAAGCGACCCCGATCGGCTACGGGTCTTCCGCTGTCGAGCAGGATCGCGCCCGGTGCCTGGCGAATGCGTGAGAAATACTCGGCCGGGTCGGCGCTGTAGGGCAGGGGATGAATCAGGCAGGTGGGCATATCTAAACGTCAGTATTGAGGCGCGGCCGGGGATTGTAGTCCTGTGGACTGTCGCCTCCTAGAGGTATGTCGGGATTGGGCAGAGACTGATCGTTCTCAGGCGCCGGGTACATGGCCGAACAGCGCCTGTACGAACTCGACCCGTTCCTGAGGCGTTTCCTGCCGGCCTTCCAGCGCCAACTGCTCGATGCGCGCCTCGACCGCCTGAGTGCGGTGTGTCAGGCCGCTGTCATTGGCGATCTGAATGTTCAGACCGGGGCGGGCATTAAGCTCAAGGATCAGTGGTCCCTTGTCCTGATCGAGCACCATGTCGACGCCGATGTAGCCCAGCCCGCACAGCTCATAGCATTCGGCCGAGAGTTTCATGAAGCCGTCCCAGTTGGGCAACTGCACGCCGTCCACCGAGTTGGTGGTGTCCGGGTGTTTACTGATGATGCTGTTCAGCCAGGTGCCTTGCAGGGTGATGCCCGTTGCCAGGTCAACACCCACGCCGATGGCGCCCTGGTGCAGGTTGGCCTTGCCGCCCGACTGACGGGTAGGCAGGCGCAACATGGCCATGACCGGGTATCCCATCAGCACGATGATGCGTATGTCCGGCACGCCTTCGTAGCTGATGCTCTTGAAGATCGGGTCCGGCGTGACGCGGTATTCGATCAATGCGCGGTCGCGGTGTCCACCCAGCGAATACAGGCCGGTCAGGATACTGGACACCTGATGCTCGATTTCCGACTTGCTGATGATGCGCCCGGACACCGTGCGATAACGGTCTTCGAAACGGTCGGCGATCACCAGGATGCCGTCGCCGCCTGCGCCCTGTGCCGGTTTGATCACGAAATCGCTGCGTCCGCCGATGATCTCGTCGAGCTGGTCGATTTCCTTTTCGGTCGAAATCACGCCATACATTTCCGGCACATGAATGCCGGCCGCGATGGCGCGTTCCTTGGTGATGATCTTGTCATCGACAATCGGGTACAGGCTGCGCTTGTTGTACTTGAGCACGTAATCGGCGTTTCGCCGATTGATGCCCATGATCCCGCGCGCTTCCAGCGCCTTCCAGGTTTTCCACCAGCCGATCACTTGGCCTGTTCCTCTTTCAGGAAGGCCTTGAAGCGCATCAGTTCTGTCAGGCGGTAGCCACGGTATCTGCCCATCGCCAGCATGAAACCGACCAGCACCAGCAACACCGCGGGGAAGGTGAACACAAAATAGGTCAGCTCCGGCACGCTCATGATCAGGTGCGCCAGGGACGCCGCGAACAGCGTACCGATGGCCACTTTCATGGCGTGGCTGGCGCCGCGTTCTTCCCAGGTGATCGACAGGCGTTCAATAGTCATGGTCAGGATCACCATCGGGAACAGCGCCACCGACAGGCCGCGTTCCAGCCCCAATTTATGGCTGAACAGGCTGATGGCGGCGATCAGTACCACCACGAAGGTCAGTACCACCGACAGGCGCGGCAGCATCTGCAGCTTCAAGTGCTCAAGGTAGGAGCGCAGCGACAGCCCGAGCGCGGTGATCACCGTAAACAGCGCAATGCCGAAGCCCAGCTGGGTTTCGCGGAAGGCCAGGGCAATCAGCACCGGCGTAAACGTACCCAGCGTCTGCAGGCCGATCAGGTTGCGCAGAATCAGGATAACCAGTACGCCAATCGGGATCATGACCATGATCATGAACGTCTGCTGGGTCTGCAGTGGCAGGCCGTACAACGAATAGGCGAGGAAATCCGAATCAGTGCTGGCGTCGGTCAGTTTGGCCAGACGCATGGCATTCATTTCGCTGTTGTTCAGGCTGAAGGTGACCTGCACCTTCTTGCCACCTTCGACCGTGACCAGATTCTCGTCACCGGTCCACCACAGCAGGCGATCGTCCGGCAAACCGGCTTCACCGGTGTCCGGGTTGAAATACAGCCATTCCTTGCCATTGAAACTGCGCAGCCACAGTTCAGGCGTTTGCGGCTGACCGGCGTCCAGGCGAATGGTGTGAGCCTTTTCCATCGGCACGTGGGCGATGGACAGCAGCAATTCAGTGACCTGGGCTTTCTTGCCGGCAGACGTATCGCCCGCCAGCAGAAGCTTGACGTTGTCGTCGTTCAGGTTGTTGACGCGCTTGATGGCCTCGGTGATGAAGGTCTCGACATCGGCCGAGTGCTGGCGAATCGGGGCGAGCAGGGCCTCGGCCGCGATTTTCTCAGGGCCTTCCACAGGCAGGCTGTCGCGGAAGATCGGGCCTTTGACCTTGGGTTTCTCGCCGCTGTAGCGCTTGGTCAGCACCAGTCGGTAATACAGGGTCTGATTGCCGGTGGCACGACGGGTCGACCAGGTGACCCGGCGATTGCCGTCGCCACGGTTGACACTGACGCCGTAGTTGTTGGAGATGAAGCTTTCATTGAGGCTGATGTAGTCGTGCGCCAGCGGCGGCACGAACATCTGGATCTTGACCGAATCCTTCGGATTGGCGACGAATTCGACCTTGGCATCGATATTCCACAGGTCGTCGGTTTCGTCTTCGGTCACCGGAATGCCGAGCGCCAGTATCTGATAGGCCGTGATCGCGATGCCAAGCGTAACGAGGACGCTGATCAGGATTTTCAGATGGAGCGTGAGAGAGCGCATGTATTTACTCTGCGTTTTGAGCGACGGAAGCGCAGCCAGGCTTCCCTGCCGCATATTTAAGACTTGGATCGACCAGCGCATCGAAGTGTTTCAAGGCTTCGGAGCCGATCAAAAGCGGGTATTGGAAAGCACTTCGGTCGGTCAAGTTCACTTCTATGGTGCGTAAAACTTCACCCATGCAGACCGACAGGCTGATGACTGGGCGAGCGGTGTACTTTTTTTCGTCATCCGGGTCACGGTCATCGGCGCGGCGCTTGATCTTGCTGACCCGCGCCAGCGGTCGTTCTATAGGGTGCGCATGGCTGTCGTCGATGGCCAGATAGAAACGTACCCAGCTTTCGCCATTGCGTTTGAAGTGCTTGATGTCGCGCGCGCTCAATGAAGCCGTCTTGGCACCAGTATCCAGCTTTGCGGCGACCTCAAGGTCAATATCAGCGAGTCGCGCGTACTCGTTCAGGCCGTAGACAGTCTTGTTGGCTGCAACGCTGAAGGCAGGCAGAAGCAAAAGGCAAAACAGAGTGGTGAGGGAATCAAGTCTCATAAATCCTGGCGCAATGAGCGCAAAACTTCAGGGTCAGGGCTCAAACGGGATGGGCCTGATGACGAAAAAAACAGGGTTGCAGGCTGGAATCCGGGGCCGGGCAGCGCTGAATAAATGTGGCGCGCAGTCTAGCATGAAGCCTTGCTGCTGCCAGTTTTGTGACAGCGTCCGGCAACCTTCGCTAGTCTGTGAAAAACTTCCGTTTATTAGACGATTGTCGACAATCGCTCGTTTTTCTTTGACGGATTGCATGCGTATGGCTAGATTTAGCGCTATTGAAATTCAAGGTGTCGACAATGTTGGGTGCGCTTGAAGAAGTTACAGTGTTGGCAGACGATTCGGAAACCCTTTCCGAGCACGTCTTTCGGCGTATTCAGGCGGCCATCGTCAAAGGCGAGATCGCGCCCGGCAGCAAGATTTCCGAGCCGGAACTGGCCCGTACCTATGGCATCAGCCGTGGCCCGCTGCGCGAAGCGATTCATCGTCTCGAAGGCCAGCGTCTGGTGGTCCGCGTGCCCCATGTCGGTGCCCGCGTGGTCTCCCTGAGCCACGCCGAAATGATCGAGCTGTACGAAATCCGTGAATCCCTTGAAGGCATGGCCTGTCGGCTGGCGGCCGAACGCATGACGAGCGAGGAGATCGACGAGTTGCGTCGGGTACTGGATACCCACGAGCGCGATGCCGCGTTTCAGGCCGGTGTCGGTTACTACCAGCAGGAAGGCGATTTCGACTTTCATTACCGAATCATTCAGGGCAGCGGCAACCGCACCCTCAGCCAGATGCTCTGTGGCGAGCTGTATCAGCTTGTCCGCATGTACCGCATCCAGTTTTCCACCACGCCGAACCGACCCCGCCAGGCCTTTGCCGAGCATCACCGCATTCTCGACGCGATTGCCGAACGCGATGGCGAGCTGGCCGAATTATTGATGCGCCGCCATATCGGTGCGTCCAGACGCAACATCGAGCGCCATTATCAGGCGGCTACCGACCGAGGTGAATCATGAGTCGCGACACCACAACTCCCGGGCAGCGTTTTCGTGACGCGGTTATCAGCGAACAGCCGTTGCAGGTGGTTGGCGCAATCAATGCCAATCATGCGCTGCTGGCCAAACGTGCCGGGTTCAAGGCGATTTATCTGTCCGGCGGCGGAGTGGCTGCAGGCTCGCTGGGTATTCCGGACCTGGGCATTACCGGGCTTGAAGATGTGCTGACCGATGTGCGACGCATCACCGATGTCTGTGACCTGCCGCTGCTGGTCGATGTCGACACCGGTTTTGGTTCGTCGGCATTCAACGTGGCGCGTACCGTGCGTTCGATGATCAAGGCCGGTGCGGCCGCCATTCACATCGAAGATCAGGTCGGCGCCAAGCGTTGCGGGCATCGTCCGAACAAGGAAATCGTGTCGCAGCAGGAGATGGTCGACCGCATCAAGGCCGCCGTCGATGCCCGCACCGACGACAGTTTTGTGATTATGGCGCGCACCGATGCGCTGGCGGTCGAAGGTCTTGATTCGGCCCTGGAACGGGCGGCGGCCTGCATCGAAGCCGGTGCGGACATGATCTTCCCGGAAGCGATCACCGAACTTGCCATGTACAAGCAGTTCGCCAACCGCGCCGGTGTGCCGATCCTGGCCAACATCACCGAGTTCGGTGCCACGCCGTTGTTTACCGTGGACGAGCTGCGCGACGCTGATGTATCGCTGGTGCTCTATCCTCTTTCGGCATTCCGCGCCATGAACAAGGCGGCGGAAAATGTCTACGGCGCGATCCGCCGCGATGGCACCCAACAGAATGTGATCGACACCATGCAGACCCGAATGGAGCTGTACGACGCCATCGATTACCACACCTTCGAGCAGAAACTCGACGCGCTGTTTGCGCAGAAGAAAGGCTGAAAAAAAGCCCGCTGATCGTTCCCACGCTTCTGCGTGGTAACGCCGCCCAGGACGCTCCGCGTCCGCTCTGGAGTGTGTCAAGGCGCACGAGCGGGATATCCACATGATCATTCCCGACAATTTCAAGAACTGGAGAATGCAATGGCTGAAGCAAAAGTATTGAGCGGCGCAGGTCTGCGGGGCCAGGTCGCCGGACAGACTGCCCTGTCCACCGTCGGCATGGCAGGCGCTGGCCTGACCTATCGTGGCTATGACGTTCGCGAGCTGGCCGCCGAAGCGCGCTTCGAAGAAGTCGCCTATCTGCTGCTCTACGGCGAGCTGCCGACCCGGATGCAACTGACTGCCTACATGCAACGCCTCAAGGAAATGCGCGAACTGCCCCAGGCCCTGAAAGAAGTACTTGAGCGCATACCCGCCGACACCCACCCGATGGACGTGATGCGCACCGGGGCCTCGATGCTCGGCACCCTGGAGCCGGAGCGCAGCTTCGAGCAGCAGCGTGATTCCACCGACCGTCTGCTGGCAGCCTTTCCGGCGATCATGTGCTACTGGTACCGCTTCAGCCATGAAGGCAAGCGCATCGACTGCATCACGAACGAAGACTCCATCGGCGGGCATTTCCTGCACCTGCTGCTGGACAAGATGCCCAGCGAACTGCACCGCAAGGTCATGGACGTGTCACTGATCCTGTACGCCGAGCACGAATTCAACGCTTCGACGTTTACCGCGCGTGTCTGCGCATCGACCCTGTCCGACCTGTATTCCTGCATCACGGCGGCGATCGGCACGCTGCGCGGTCCGTTGCATGGCGGTGCCAACGAGGCGGCCATGGAGATGATCCAGCGTTTCGGCTCGGCCGAAGAGGCGACCCAGGGCACGCTGGGCATGCTGGAGCGCAAGGAGAAGATCATGGGCTTCGGCCATGCGATCTACAAGGAATCCGACCCGCGCAACGAGGTGATCAAGGGCTGGTCGAAAAAGCTCGCCGATGAGGTGGGTGACACTGTGTTATTCCCTGTGTCCGAGGCCATCGACAAGGTCATGTGGGAACAGAAGAAGCTGTTTCCCAACGCGGACTTCTACCACGCGTCGGCGTACCACTTCATGGGCATTCCGACCAAGCTGTTCACGCCGATCTTCGTCTGCTCGCGCCTGACGGGCTGGGCGGCGCATGTCTTCGAACAGCGCAGCAACAACCGCATCATTCGTCCGAGCGCCGAGTACACCGGCGTCGAGCAGCGCAGCTTCGTGCCCATCGAGCAACGCTGAGCCAAGTGGGCAGGGGAGCCGTCCATGAGCTTCCCGCCTGCTTTTCGAAACCTGATTTAGCCGCTATGAACCGAGCCCAGCAATGAACAGTGAATTTCGCAAACCGCTTCCCGGCACCCGGCTGGACTACTTTGATGCACATGCAGCCATCGAAGCCCTCAAGCCCGGTGCATACGCCACCTTGCCTTACACCTCACGCGTGCTGGCCGAGAATCTGGTACGTCGCTGTGATCCGGCGACCCTGAATGCGTCGCTGACTCAGTTGATCGAGCGCCGCCGCGACCTGGATTTTCCATGGTTTCCGGCGCGTGTGGTGTGCCACGACATCCTGGGTCAGACCGCGCTGGTCGACCTCGCAGGCCTGCGCGACGCCATCGCGTCCCAGGGCGGCGACCCTGCGCTGGTCAATCCGGTGGTGCCGGTGCAACTGATCGTCGATCACTCGCTGGCCGTTGAGTGCGGCGGCAATGATCCGCAGGCATTCGAGAAGAACCGCGCCATCGAGGATCGCCGCAACGAAGACCGTTTCCACTTCATCGACTGGACCAAGCAGGCGTTCAAGAACGTCGAAGTGATCCCGCCCGGCAACGGCATCATGCACCAGATCAATCTGGAGAAAATGTCGCCGGTGGTTCAGGTACTCGATGGTGTGGCGTTTCCCGACACGCTGGTCGGCACCGACAGCCACACGCCGCACGTCGATGCGCTCGGCGTGATTGCTATCGGCGTGGGCGGCCTTGAAGCGGAAAACGTGATGCTGGGTCGCGCGTCCTGGATGCGTCTGCCGGACATCATCGGGGTCGAACTGACCGGTCGCCGTCAGCCCGGGATTACCGCTACCGACGTGGTATTGGCCCTGACCGAATACCTGCGCCAGCAGAAAGTGGTGGGCGCGTACCTGGAATTCTACGGCGAAGGCGCGTCCAGCCTGACTCTGGGCGACCGGGCGACGATTTCCAACATGGCGCCTGAGTACGGTGCCACGGCCGCGATGTTTTCCATTGACTCGCAGACCATCGATTACCTGCGTCTGACCGGCCGCGAGGATGAACAGGTCAAGCTGGTGGAGCTGTACGCCAGGCACACCGGATTGTGGTCCGACAGCCTTGAACAGGTGGAATACGAGCGCGTGCTGAGCTTCGATCTGTCCAGCGTGGTGCGCAACATGGCCGGGCCGTCGAATCCGCATGCGCGTGTGGCCACGTCGGATCTGGCTGCCAGAGGTATTGCCGGGCAATGGGACGAAGTGCCGGGGCAGATGCCCGATGGCGCGGTGATCATTGCTGCGATCACCAGTTGCACCAACACCAGCAACCCGCGCAACGTGATCGCCGCAGGTCTGCTGGCACGTAACGCCAACCGGCTGGGGCTGACTCGCAAGCCCTGGGTGAAGTCTTCGCTGGCGCCCGGTTCGAAAACCGTGGCGTTGTATCTGGACGCTGCCGGGCTGACCACGGAGCTTGAGCAACTGGGTTTCGGCGTGGTGGCGTTTGCCTGCACCACCTGCAACGGCATGTCCGGCGCGCTGGATCCGGCCATCCAGCGGGAAATCATCGACCGCGATCTGTACGCGACTGCTGTACTGTCCGGTAACCGCAACTTCGACGGACGTATCCATCCTTACGCCAAACAGGCATTTCTCGCCTCGCCGCCGCTGGTTGTGGCCTACGCGATTGCAGGTACGATCCGGTTCGATATCGAGAAGGATGTGCTGGGCGTTGTCGAGGGTAAAGAGATCCGCCTGATGGACCTCTGGCCGAGCGACGAAGAAATCGACGCCGTGGTGCAGGCTTCGGTCAAGCCGGAGCAGTTCCGCCAGGTCTACATCCCGATGTTCGCTATCGAAGAACATACCGGTCCCAAGGTTGAGCCGCTGTACGACTGGCGCCCGATGAGTACCTATATCCGCCGTCCACCTTATTGGGAAGGCGCGCTGGCCGGAGAGCGCACGCTGAAGGGCATGCGCCCGCTGGCGGTGCTGCCGGACAACATCACCACCGATCACCTGTCGCCGTCGAACGCGATCATGCTCAACAGTGCCGCCGGTGAATACCTGGCAAAAATGGGCGTGCCGGAAGAAGACTTCAACTCTTACGCCACCCACCGCGGCGATCACCTGACCGCCCAGCGCGCCACGTTCGCCAACCCGCAACTGGTCAACGAGATGGCAGTCGTCGAGGGCAAGGTCAAGAAGGGCTCGCTGACCCGGATCGAGCCGGAAGGGCAGGTCACGCGCATGTGGGAAGCCATCGAAACCTACATGGCACGCAAGCAGCCGCTGATCATCATCGCCGGTGCCGACTACGGTCAGGGCTCGTCCCGTGACTGGGCGGCCAAAGGCGTGCGGCTGGCGGGCGTTGAGGCGATTGCTGCCGAAGGTTTCGAACGTATCCATCGCACCAATCTGGTCGGTATGGGCGTGTTGCCGCTGGAGTTCAAACCGGGCACCAACCGACTGACGCTGGGCATCGACGGCAGCGAAACCTACGACGTCATTGGCCAGCGTACGCCGCGAGCAACCCTGACGCTGGTGATCACTCGCAAGAACGGCGAGCGCCTGGAAGTGCCGGTGACCTGTCGTCTGGA
>Ga0265798_10007478_pt1 | contig 14115 bp, 15 predicted proteins | sample P3T30metagenome_FD_192430 | JGI IMG/M metagenome (GOLD analysis project Ga0265798, IMG submission 192430) | Plant litter microbial communities from East Loma Ridge, Irvine, California - P3 T30 | ecosystem: Environmental > Terrestrial > Plant litter > Unclassified | place: USA: California...
CCCCGTTCGACGCGGTCCGATCGGTGCGGCAGGACGCCCGGAGAAGGCGTAGCCCGGGAGCGAGGGCACGACGACGTCATGGCCGTCGGCCACTAACGGGGCGATCAGCGCTTCGAATTCAATGAACGACCCCGGCCAGCCGTGCAGCAGGAGCAGCGGTGCGCGTGAACCATCGCCCCGCGCGTGAACGAAATGAAGCTTCTGGCCGAGTACTTCGCTGGTGAAGTGGGGTAAAGCATTCAACCGACGTTCCTGCGTACGCCAGTCGAACCGAGTACGCCAATAATCCACGAGCCGCTTGAGATCTGCGAGGCCGACGCCCGACTGCCAGCTTCCGGCGTCCGGCAGCGCCCCCCAGTCGAACGATGCGACTTTGGCGTTGATGCCGGCGAGCCGCTCGTCCGGTACTGCAATCGTGAAGGGCTTTGCCATGTCGTGTCCTCGCGCTCCGAGGCGACGTGCCCCTTCTCGATCGACAACGCGCTCGCGTACCTCGCGTTCAATCATTCGGTAGCCAAGGGTAAAGTCGAGAGACGGCGGAGGTTGCGTCAACGTCTGCACGGCAAATCGCCAACGGAACTCGATCGCTTCGCATCAAGCCATAACAAGCTCGATGTTCGGATGATCGCTGAAGATCTCCACGACGATCTCGAAATAGGTTTGCCCGGTGCCACGGTCGAGCGCGTCCAGCTGGCGACCAATCGCAGCCACGTCGAAGCCGGCCGGTCGCCGCAACTTTCTGGCGAGGAACGCCCGGGTCGTCTCGACACCGAGCGCCGTCCTGCTGGCCGCAACGTCCTGCCAGACGATACGAACCCTCTCCCGCCCCTCGATCGCGCCGTAGCCGCCATAGAGCAGGTCGTTCAGCGCATCGAGGCTTTCGCCCAATTGCCAATCTTCCTTGGCCATAAACACCCGGTTTATCTCGGCGTAGAAGGTTGGGATATCGCCGATATTCCGGCCAATGATGGTCAACGTCTTCATGAAATCACTCCCGGACCATGCCGTCGATGGGTAGCAACGAGCTTCGCCAGTTCTGCGCCTCCCGCTTCAGTTGCCGTCGAAGGCCCAGCGCAACGTTTTCGCCATCTGTCGCGTACCGGACCGAACGACGGGTCTCATGAATACCGGCGACGCATGCAGGCCATGCAACCGACGTGCCCAGCTCGGGAGAAGGTCCACCGCCGCCTGGGCGATGGTTCTTTGAAGCGGTATTGCCAGCGGATTGCCCGGCGTCTGATCCAGCACCAACCGCGCGACCTCGCGCGTGCGACCGTCTGCAATCAACGCCGGCTGCATATCACGAAGCGCCTGATTCGTGCTCGCACGGTTCCGCGGTAGGGCGTCGGCACCCAGTGCCGATCCTATGCTCGCGAACTCGGCGTAGTAGAGATCCTCCTGCGCGAGCGTCAGTCGACGATCTCCGTAGTGTTGCCAGGCAGCCAGGAAGGACCACGCCTCGGATACATGGACCCACGCCAATAAACTGGGGTCGTCGGCACGGTAGGGCGTACCGTCGGGAAGCGTGCCACCGATGTGCGAATGGACTGCGCGGACTCGCGCTATTGCCGTCTCTGCCTCCGCGCGCTCGCCATAGGTGGTGGCAGCAATGAATCGGGCAGTGCGCCGCAGCCTGCCGAGCATATCGGTTCGGAAGTTCGAATGGTCCCAAACCCCGGCTAGAACGGCTGGATGCAGCATCTGCAGCAGCAACGCGGACACGCCGCCAACCATCATGCTGACAACGTCGCCATGCACACGCCAGATCATGGAATCGGGCGGAAACAGTGCAGTATCGCTCCGCTTCACCGGCTCCTCGCCACGAGCCTGGTCATTGAACAGAGTCCGCACCTGCCGAACGATGCCGGTCTTGGTCTGGTCGCGGATCGATAGCGGGCTGTCGTTCATGCCGTCACGAACGCCCGAGCCCGTATTTAGCAACGGCGGATCGGTCGGCGACATGCTGGGACCTGTCATAGATGCCGTCCTATATTGACGGCCCCTGCCATCTGAGACCATCGCGTTGCCCATGACAAAGAGCAAGGGACGCACCGGCGCGCATGCACGCGCCAATATCCAGCCTGCACCGACAGCGACCGAGCTCGATGCAGCCAAGCGAGAGGTCGCGCAGATCGAGGGGCGGCTGGTCCGCCTCGCTGCCGGGCATCCGTCGGTCAAGATCTGGAAGGCCCGTCTTCGTGTCGCTCAAGCCGTGATCGCCCGCGCCCCGCGCGACGGTTAGGCGCTGCGACTACGGTGTCTGACGGAGTCCGCTTAGGTGGACGGACGCTGTAGCGACGCGGGCGCTATCAACCCCTTGAACTCGCTCACGGAGCCAGCGAAGATCGGTCATCAGCACCGGGAGCGTCCTCTATGCGTCGTCGAACTTTCATTGCCGCCTTGCCGGGGGCCGCATTGCTGCCGGGCATCGGTATGGCACAAGGCGGTCAGGCCGGACCCGGCGTTCCCGGCAAGCAGGGGGCACCGGGACCGGGGCAGGGCGGTGCGCCTCGGCCGAAGACCGCGACGCTCCCCCCGCGCTGGGTTGCCGGGGAGGACCGCTTCCTTCGTCCCGACGTAGCCGCGGGCGATCGCCCGGTCGGGGCGAGTTTCGCCTCGCGTACCGCCGCCTACGGCCTAAACGGCGCTGCGGGGACTGCGCATCCGCTGGCGTCGCAGGCGGGGATCGACATCCTGCGACGAGGCGGATCGGCGGTCGATGCCGCGATCGCGATCAACGCGTGTCTCGGTTTCCTGGAGCCGACGTCGAGTGGCATCGGTGGCGACGCCTATGCGATGATCTGGGATCCGAAGCAGCGCAAGGTCGTCGGGCTCGCCGGGTCGGGCGCGTCGCCAAGGGGCCTGAGCCTGGAAACAGTGCGGTCGCGGGCCCGCGGCGGGGCGCTGCCGCCGCTGGGTGCGGTGTCCGTATCCGTGCCGGGTGCAGTGGATGCCTGGTGGACGATGCACCAACGCTATGGCCGGCTGCCCTGGGCGCGGCTGTTCGAGCCGGCGATCACGCATGCCGAGGCAGGCGCGCCGGTGCCGGACATCATCGCCTATTACATCCGCCGCAGCATGGCGGCATTCCGCCGGCCGGGTAACGGCATCGAGGAAACGGCGAACGCCCTCAGGACCTATGGCCTCGCCGACGGCAAGGGCCCGGCGGTCGGGCAGGTGTTTCGCAATCCCGATCTCGCCCGCACCTATCGTGCGATCGCGGCGGGCGGACGCGACGCATTCTATACCGGCGAGATTGCGCGTGTCATCGATCGCTACTTCAAGCGGATCGGCGGCTGGCTGCGCCTTGAGGATCTGGCCGCGCACCGCTCGGAATGGATCGAGCCACACCGGACGGGCTATCGCGGCGTGGACGTGCACGCGCTGGGTGCTAACACGCAGGGCATCGCGACGCTGCAGATCCTGAACATCCTAGAGACCTTCGATCTCGGCGACGCGGGCTTCCAGTCACCGCTGTCGATCCATCTGCAGGCGGAAGCCAAGCGGCTCGCCTATGAAGACCGCGCGCGCTTCTACGCCGATCCGCATTTCAGCAAGGTGCCGGTCGAGTGGCTGGTATCCAAGGAATACGCCCGCCAGCGCGCGAAGCTGATCCGCCGTGACCGGATCCTCGATCCCGTCCATCCCGGGCAGGCGCCCAGCCACGGCGACACCACCTATTTCAGCTGCGCCGACAAGGATGGCATGATGGTGTCGATGATCCAGTCGAATTTCCGCGGCATGGGGTCGGGACTGGTCGCCGATGGTCTCGGCTTCATGTTCCAGGATCGCGGGCAGCTGTTCAGCCTGAGGGACGGCCATCCCAATATCTACGCGCCCGGCAAGCGGCCGTTCCAGACGATCATCCCCGGTTTCGCGACGCGCGGCGGCGATCCCTGGATGAGCTTCGGCGTGATGGGCGGCGACATGCAACCGCAGGGGCAGACGCAGATCATCGTCAACCGCGTCGACTATGGCCTCGAGATCCAGTCGGCGGGCGATGCGCCGCGCTGGCACCATGAAGGCTCGTCGCAATCGATGGGGGAGGACAGCGCCGGGCTCGACCCACGCGGATTGCTGCGGCTGGAATCGGGCGTGCCCGTCGCCACGAAGCAGCGCTTGGCCGACATCGGCTGGACGATCGGTGAGCCCGATGGCGGCTTCGGTCGCTACGAATGCGTCGAGCACCGCATGGACGGCGCGACGCGGGTCTATGCCGCGGCCAGCGAGATGCGCGCCGATGGCTGCGCGCTGGCTTATTGAGGGAATGACGATGCGCTACCTGATCCTTGCCGCTCTGGCTGCCGCGACGACGCCCGCGGATGCCGAGACCTACGAACTGAAGGCGACGCCGCAGACGGTCGCCTGGGGGCATTACGATGCGACCGACAAGCCGGTGCTGACGATCCGGTCGGGCGACACGGTGGTGATCCATACGTTGCTGACCAACAGTCCGGCGGGCCTGGAAAAGGCCGGCGTCGCGCCCGCGCAGATCGAACCAGCCCTGCGTGCGATCTATAACGGCGTCCCGGCCAGCGCCCGCGGCCCCGGCGGCCATATCCTGACAGGACCGATCGCGATCACAGGCGCGGAACCCGGCGATATGCTGGAAGTGCGCATCCGTAAAGTCGATCTGGCGATACCCTATGCCTATAATGCATTCCGGTACGGGGCGGGGTTCCTGACCGACGATTTTCCCTATGCGCGGATGAAGATCGTGCCCTTGGATGCCAAGCGCATGGTCGGCCTGTTTGCGCCCGGCGTCGAAGTGCCGCTGGCGCCGTTCTTCGGCAGCATGGGAGTCGCGCCGCCCCCGGCGTTCGGCCGCTACGACAGCGCGCCGCCGACGATCAACGGCGGCAACATGGACGACAAGGCGCTCGTCGCGGGAACGACCTTGTTCCTCCCCGTCTATGCCCCCGGCGCACTGTTCCAGGTCGGCGACGGCCATGCCGCGCAGGGTAATGGCGAGGTCGATATCACGGCGCTGGAAACTTCGTTGACCGGGACGTTCGAGTTCGTGCTCCACAAGAAGGCGGCGATTACCTATCCGCGTGCCGAGACGCCCAAGGCCTATATCGCGATGGGCTTCGACGACGATCTCAGCCATGCGACCCGCAAGGCGCTGCGCAACATGATCGATTTCCTCGTCGCGGAAAAAGGCATGACGCGCGACGATGCCTATATGCTGATCAGCGTGGCGGGCGATGTCGAGATCACCGAGCTCGTCGACCGCAACAAGGGTGTCCACGTCGTCCTGCCCAAGGCGGTGTTCACGAAGCCCTAGCGGCCACGGCGGACTCCGCCTGAGAAGTTTACGGTAACGCCGCGGCGACGTCGGCGGCAAAGTGCGCGATGTCGAATCGCGCGGTGCCAGGATCCTCGCCGCGCCTGACAATCACGAGCTGTCGGGACGGGATGACCATGACATACTGTCCCCGGTTGCCTTGCGCGGCGTAGCTGCCCTCGGGCAAGCCCTGCTTGGGGCCGAACAGCCACATCGTCGCGCCATAGCCCGGTCCGCTCAACGGCTGCGGTCCGCTCGGCGTCGTCATGGTGCGCATCCAGCCTGCCGGCAGCATACGCTTGCCCTGCCAGACGCCGTCCTGCGACCAGAACAATCCCAGTCTCGCAAGGTCGCGCGCGGTCGACCAGACCTGGCTGGAGAGGATGTAATTACCGTGCCAGTCGGTCTCGGCGACGGTATGCGCCATGCCGAGCGGGCCGAACAGGCTGCCCGGCAACGCCCGGTACCGCGCCTCTCCGATCGCGTTTCGGGTGGCATAGACAGCGAGCAGGATGTCGGTGTTGGCGTAGCGGAAGCGCGTGCCAGGCAGGGCCTCCAAAGGCCATGACACCGCCTGTTCGTCCACCGTGGTCCCGCCGAAATAGATCGCATCGGTGCGATTGCCGGCGGTATCGCTGTGCAGGCCGGATCCCATGCGCAGGAGATTGTCGAGCGTGATGGCATGACGCGGATCGCCGGTCTTCCATTGTGGTACGGCGGCGGGGGCTTTCAACGCGCCTGCAGTGTTCAGGCCGATGAGCGTGCCGGCGATCGACTTGCCGACCGACCAGGTCCGGTTGGACACGAACGGCCCGAAACCGCGGTCATATTGCTCAGCAAGAACTTTGCCGTCCTTCACGACGATTACGCCGACGGTCTTGGTGTCAACGCCGTAGGTAGCCCCGAATGCCTTGCCGACCGCGCCAGCCAGCGTGGGCGATGGGCGCGGTGCGATGCCAGCGTCACCTTGCGGCCAGCGACGAGGATCAGCTGCCGCAATCGAAAGTGCCGCCGTCGCCTTGCGGCCAGTCGGTGCCGTGCCGCCGATCGGCAGGGTCACGCAGCCATGCCCGCTAGTCCACTCCGCGCGTCTGGGAGGTAGCTTTGAATCGAACCCTACGGAGACGGATTGGCGGGTGCGGTCGACGTTCGCCGTGAGCGTCGGCACGATCTTCTCATAGTCCGGGTAGATGCCGGCCAACTCATCGGCATCGATCTGCTCCGGCGTACGGCCTGCATTGAAGATGCCTGAGCAATAGAGTGCCGCCTTGTAACCGGCCGCGATGGCGCGCTGGTATGTTCCTGCCGAGGGTTGTGCCACGATCTGCGCACTAGTTGGAACTGACGCGAGGAGGGCGAGACCGGCCACTTTGAGTATCTGCATGACCGCATTCTTCCATCACGCAATCAGATCGGCAATCCGTTTCTCTGCCATGCGTGTACGGGGAGCGGCACGGTCGGGCGCATCCAGCGGAGACCGACACGGCAGCGATGACTTGCCGTGCAGGCCCCCCAGCAAGCGCCTAGTCTCGCATGAATTCCGCAAAAACATCGCGCCAATCCGCATGCCAGCGGGACAGGGCGGGGCGGTTTTCGATCACGTCCCCCGCCGCCCACGCTATGCGCTTCGCATCCTGTTCGGACGTTGTCTCGTTGTCCGGGCACAGGATGTAGAAGTCGCCCGCTGCCACGCGGTCCATCATCAGCGCCACGACCTGTTCAGGTGTCCACGCGCCGGGCGGTTTCTCGGCCAGTCGACCAGCCGTCATCCCGGTCCAGGTGAAGCCCGGCACAAGCAGATGGGCACTGACCCGACTTCCGGTCCGTTCGCGCAAACTGTGAGCAAGGCCTTCAGTTAGCGCTTTCACCCCGGCCTTGCTGACGTTGTAGGCGGTGTTGCCGGGCGGCTGCGTGATGCCCTGTTTGGAGCCGGTGTTGATGACGAGGGCAGGGGCCTCGCCTTCGACCATGCCCGGGACGAAGGCCTGGACGCCGTGGATCACGCCCAGCAGGTTGACGCCGAGCACCTCGTCCCACTTTGATGGGTCGGCAAACACGTCACCGCCCCCGCCGATGCCGGCGTTGTTCATCAGCACCGAGACGGGACCGTGACGGTCGACCACCTCCTTTGCCAGCGCAGCCATCGCGGCACGATCCGCGACGTCGGCGGACAGCGCAATTGCGCCGTCCATCGACGCCGCGGCCTGCTCCAGCGCCTCGCCGGAACGGTCGACCAGAACCACCCGCATGCCCGCGTCCGCAAAGGCACGAACAGCGGCCCGTCCAATGCCGCCGGCCGCTCCCGTGACGACCGCAAGCTTGCCCGGTGCGATCGCCGCGAAAGACGGAACGCTCACGCGTCGATGCTCGCCATCGAGGCGTCTGGGTAGCGGGTCCCCTGCGCTGCGCCGGGTGGGAGAATGTCATCGATACGGGCGAGATCGGCATCGCTCAACTCCACGTCGAGCGCGCCTAGATTGTCCTCGAGATACTTGCGCCGCTTGGTACCCGGGATCGGCACGATATCCTCACCCTGGTGCAATACCCATGCAAGCGCCAGTTGGGCCGGCGTGGAGCCCTTGTCCGCCGCCATAGTGCTGATCGCTGCGACGAGGTCGAGGTTCTTCTGGAACGCCGCGCCCTGAAAGCGCGGGTGGTTGCGGCGCGTGTCGCCTGCGTCGAGATCGTCGGGTGTCTTGAACTGGCCTGTAAGAAAGCCGCGGCCAAGCGGGCTGTACGGCACGAAGCCGATCCCCAGTTCGCGCACCGTCGGCAAAATCTGGTCCTCGACGTCACGGCTCCACAGCGAGTATTCGGTCTGCAACGCGGTAATCGGGTGCACGGCATGCGCTCGGCGGATCGTCGCGGGGGCAGCCTCGGACAGGCCGAGATACTTGACCTTACCCGCGCGAACGAGGTCGGCCATTGCACCGACGGTCTCCTCGATCGGCACGTCGGGGTCGACGCGATGCTGATAGTAGAGATCGATGACATCGAGTCCGGTCCGCTTCAGGCTTGCGTCGCAAGCCGACCGCACATAGTCGGGGCGGCCGTTGATCCCCTTGAAGCTGCCATCCGACCCGCGGACGTTGCCGAACTTGCTCGCGACCACGATCCACTCGCGGCGCTCGCGTACCACGCGACCGACCAGTTCTTCGTTGGCGCCAACGCCGTACATGTCGGCGGTGTCCAGGAACGTCACGCCGAGATCCAGTGCGCGATTGATCGTCGCGATGGACTCCGTCTCGTCGCGGCTCCCGTAGAAGTCGGACATGCCCATGCAGCCGAGACCCAGCGCGGAGACTTCGAGGCCTTGCTGGCCCAGTTTGCGGGTTTCCATCAGATCAGTCCTTGTTGGCGGGCAATATGATTGTCGGGCGAAGGGTTACGGTCTGCGGAATTGCGAAGGTTCGTCCCAAACGTCGGCGGCCGTGAGCAGGACTGGGGGCTCCCCGCCCAGCCGGCTGACGAACTCGCGTCGCGCGATACGGTGTATATCGGACTCGAATTCCCCATACGTCTCGATCGCGGTATCGCTGTCGATGCCGTCGAGGTCCGGGTCGATGAACTCCGCCAACGCCTCGCTCGTGATCAGGAACTCGACCATGCCAAGGTCCGTGTGGCCGAGGAACAGGACGCCGTGCCGTTCGGCGAGCCATTCATACTCGCCCGGCTCGAAGCGAACGCTCGCAGACGCCATGGCTCAGCCCTCGTCGTTTGCGCTAGGCAGCCGCTCGGCCAGCGCGGCGATACCGTCGCCAGCGAGGGTTGCATGGGCCGCACCGTCGATTTGCAAAGGGTGCTCCGGCGTAAGCACGGCAGCGTCGCGATGCTCGGGATCGAGCGTCATCCACGTACGCACAGCGCCCTCCAGGCTTGTTACCTCGGCGAGGTTCTCGTTCCCACGCGGCACATTCTCCAACGCAGCACTCATCCGCCAGTCGATATCCGGCGTCTTCGCATCGTCGCCCCAAGTCGCTTCCGTCATGCTCAAATTCCAAATTGACCGGGAGTGCCGGCTTCCTGAGGGCTAAAGCGCTCACCTTCGAAGGCTGGTTCCAGGTAATTCGCATATCAGTCGGACGGTTCACGTCGGCGGTAGGTCCAAGCCACGACGTAGTCCAGCATGAGCTATTGGAAGCCGACGGCTGCGGGTGTCGCCTGCTGGCAGGCGCAGGGGAACCAGGGGAACAACTGGGCGGCTATTGCTGTGCCTCGTCGGACGCAACCGTACCCATCGTCATCGCCAGCAACGACATGCCGCGGTGTTCGTGATCCAGCTTCAGAAGCCTGACCCAGTGCGCGATATGCTTCCCGGCTGCCTCACCTGCCTTTCGCAGATGCTGCGGGGTCGAGAGATCCGTGTCGTTTTCGATTACCGCAGCGATCGACAGCGCGAAGAAGTCGATGATGTCATCTGCAATCAGTGCTCGATCCGGGGAGTTCGCGGCGAGATACTGCATTACGATGGGCGCGATAACCTGGAACAGGTCGATCTTGGCTTGGTCGTCCACCTTCATCGTGTTTGCGGTCATGCTCGTCTCCTCCGTTCCTCACCTGTACCGTTCGAGACTGGGGGGCGAAAGGCGCAGGCCATCGGTCCCACTAAGATCGAAGGCGCGATGATCCGCCCACAAGAGAATAGCTTTGCCGCAAAGTCTTAGCGATTGGCCGGGCGCCTCGAACCGGGAACGGTTCGGCGATCATCGTTTCCGCAACCGCGATCGGCGCCGTTGTCGAGCGGGTAGAAATCGCCGAACCAGTGGAGTGTCGCTACACGGGCGTCAGTAAATTGCCGCTCAGTTGGAGTTGCTCGATGTCACGACGCGGAGGAGCACCGAACAGGCGCGCATATTCGCGGTTGAACTGTGACGGGCTTTCATAACCCACGGCAAAACCTGCGCCGCTTGCCGTCGTGTTCCCTGACAGCATCAGGCGTCGTGCCTCCTGTAGCCGCAATTGTTTTTGATACGCTAACGGCGTCATTTTCGTCACTGCCTTGAAGTGTTCGTGGAGTGACGACGGGCTCATACCCGCGGCGGTGGCGATGTCCCCGATGCGGAGCGGCCGATCGAACCCGGTGCGGATCGTCGCGATAGCGCGGCTGACCTTATTGAGGTGGCTGTCGGCGACTGCCATGTAGCGAAGTGCAGCCCCGTGGGGACCCACGAGCAAACGGTACAGGATCTCCCGTTCGATCAGCGGCGCTAGCGCAGCGATGCTGTCCGGTCGATCCAGCAGACCCATCAGTCGGCACGCCGCGTCGACCAGATCGTCGTCGCTGCGATATACCGCGAGCGCCGGCAGATCGGCTTTCGGCGCCCGGCCGCCTTCCGCCAGGATGAGGTCCGCCAGCACGGACTGGTCGATGTCGATCTTGCAGCAGAGGTACGGCGTGTCACGATCCGCCTGGACGACGTGTCCGACGAGCGGCAGGTCGACCGAGACCAGCAAATAATGGGCGGCATCGTAGAGCAGGCTCTCTCCGCCGAGCGAGACTCGCTTGGCCCCTTGGGCAATTATGCAAAGCGACGCGTCATACACGGCTGGCAGGGGCACGGTCGGCTCATCGGCCCGGAACAGCGACAGTCGATGGATTGGCGTGCTGACCATGCCGGTTCTCGGGACATGGCGCGCAACCAGCGTGGCGAGGTCTGCGATCGTACTCATCATGGGACTGTGTCCGCTGCCAGCCATTCTCACAAGCGGAGGTGAGGTCGTTTCGGAGGATCGTGCAAGGATTGCGGAAGATCGGTCTCACGCTGGTCGGCAGTCCGGTTCCATCTGTGCGCAGCCTGCGAGGCGACACGAAAGGAACCATCATGAACGACGTCATCGACAAGACAGTGCTGATCACCGGCGCCTCAAGCGGTATCGGCGAGGCCACCGTGCGCGAACTGGCGGGCAGGGGCGCGCGCCTCTTCATCGGAGCGCGCAGGACCGATCGGCTCGAAGCGCTGGCGGCCGAACTCGGCGCCAACGTCGCGTGGCAGGTGCTGGACGTGACCGACGCGGCAAGCTTCGCCGCGTTCGCCGATGCGGCTGAAGCGCGGTTCGGGCGCGTTGACGTACTGATCAACAATGCCGGCGTGATGCCGCTGTCGCCGCTCGCTGCGCTGAAGCAGGACGAGTGGACGCGGATGATCGACGTCAACGTTCACGGCGTGCTGAACGGGATCGCTGCCGTGCTGCCGCGATTCATCGCGCAGAAGGCGGGCCACGTCGTCAACGTCGCATCGATCGCCGCGCATTTCGTGATGCCGAGCGCCGCGGTCTACTGCGCCACCAAATACGCGGTCTGGGCGATCACGGAAGGATTGCGCCAGGAGCATGATGACATCCGCACGACGATCATTTCGCCCGGCGTCGTGGCAACCGAGCTGGGCAACGACATCACCGATCCGGATATTGCCACTGCGCTGACCACATGGCGGCAAAAGTCGCTGACCCCCGACGCAATCGCACGCGCGATCCGCTACGCTTTGGAGCAGCCCGAGGGGGTGGACATCAACGAGGTCATCGTCCGCCCGACCGCAGCCGGCATGTAGGCGACGGTGCCAAACTCCGTCCGGGCGGACTTTCTGTCCCCCGGACTGGTCAGGTGGACGACCGTCTCGTCAATGGGTCAGCCAGAACCATTGGCGACAGTCCGGGTTGGAGAATGCGGATCGTCGCCCGGCATGATCGGCCCCAAAAATCAAATTATCCGTGCCTTATTTCGCAGGTCGGGGCGAAAGCCAGCCGCCATCCGCTAGCCAGTCTTGCAGGCGATCCGGCCAGTGCAGAATCGAGATCCGGTTCGACTCGTCGAGATTAAACGCATGGCCACTGTCGGCATACATGTGAAGTTCCGCCGACACGCCACTCTTGCGCAACTGTTCGTAGAGCGTGACCGTCGGTGCCGCGCAGCAAGGATCGCGGCTGCCGGCGACCAGGAACGCTGGGGGCGCGTTGTCGATGGCGGTCGCTGGGATGCCTCGCGGTCCGGGGAAGACCAACACTTGGAAATCGGGGCGAGCGGACTGACGGTCGATCGGATCGGCAGGTCGACGCTCAGCAGGCTCGGGATTGTCCGCGATCAGTGACACGAGTTCGCCGCCTGCCGAAAAGCCCATCGCACCGAAGCGCGACGGATCGATGCCATAGTCTGCGGCATGCGCCCGGACCCAGCGCATCGCGCGCCGCGCGTCGTCCGCAGCATCGCCTTCGACCGAATATTTCGAGCCTGGCTCGTTCGCGAGGCGATATTTGAGCACGAACGCTGTCACCCCCATGCGGTTCAGCGCGGTCGCGACCTTCGTGCCCTCGTTCGTCCATACGAGTAATTTGTGCCCACCGCCGGGCATGATCACGATCGCGGCTCCGTTGCGGTTCGCTACGTCGGCGGGAAAGGCGAGCAGCGACGGATCGTGGATGTTGCGGACCCAATAGTCGCGGCCGATCTCCGCCTCGCCGCGGCGTGCCGCCGAACCCGGCGCGCCGTTGGGCCAGAGCTTGATCGCGGTGTAGCGGGGCGGCTGCTCCGGCGCCGGATCCTGTCCAGCCAATGACGTGGTTGCGAAGGTAGCGGAGGCCAGCAGCGCAATGGCGGTAAAAAGGGTGCGCATCACTTCACCTCCGCAGTCACCGCCATCGCCATCGCCGCGAAGCGGATCGGGCTCAACTGGTTCTGGTCGACGATGACGCTCAACCCCTGCGTCTCGAGCGTTTCGGCAGGGCTCACCGTCAGCGATTGCGCGTATGTCGCGCTGGAATATGCACAGAGGCTTACCGAAGCGAGGGCGGTGGCGATGCTCTTGCGGGACACACGTCTCTCCTGTCGAATATCGTGGCCGGTGGCGCGCTTAGTTGCGCGGCTCTCCGGTGGAACTGTCATAAAACTCGTGAGAGGGAGTTTACTGCGCCGGTTTCAGCCAGCCGTGCATCGCCATCCAGCGCGTGAATTCATCGAACCAGCCCGTGCTCGTGGTGGTCTTCGGGTACATGCCGAAGCCGTGACCGCCCTGTTCGAACAGGTGGAACTCGACCGGGCGCTTGGCCGCACGCCAGCTGTCGATCAGCCCATAGCCGCCATTGCCGAAGAAGGGATCGTCCGCCGCGAGCGCAACGAACATCGGCGGCGCGTCGGCCGGCACCGTCATCGCGGCGAGCGGACCGTAGATGTTCCCGATGAAGGCCGGCTTCGCATCCTGTCCGGCGACGGTCGTCGCCATCGTCAGCATCGCACCTGCGGAAAATCCGACCATGCCGATGCGGCTGGGATCGACATGCCATTCGCCCGCACGCTTGCGGACCGTGGCGAACGCTGCCCTCGCATCCGCGATCTGCGGCGCAAGGCCTGCCATCATCGCAGCGGCGTTCGGACGTGGCGGGCGCATACCCTGTGGCACCGGTCGCGCGAATGTTGCAAGATCCTGTGGTGTCGGGTTCAGGCGATACTTCAGGACGAAGGCGGCGACGCCTCTGGCGGCAAGTGCACGCGCCACGTCCCAGCCTTCGTTCTGCATCGACAGCGTCTGGAATCCACCGCCCGGTGCGACGATCACCGCCGTTCCAGTGGCCTTGGCGGGATCCGGCAGGAAGGGGGTTAGGGTCGCGACGGTGACGTTGCGGGCGAACACGCTGCCATATTGGCTGTGCCACGCCTCCGGTGCGGTCGCCCCCGGGAGTTTACCGGTACCAAGCGCGATGGCGTCGGGCTGCGCCGGAGTGGCGATAGACGCCATCTCGTCGTTCTGTGCCAGTGCCGGCGTGGTCGAGGCAATCATCAGGCTGGACAGGCACAGAAGCGGGTGTCCCACCCATCGACGAACGGCGTTTATGCGGAA
>Ga0265798_10007479_pt1 | contig 14115 bp, 7 predicted proteins | sample P3T30metagenome_FD_192430 | JGI IMG/M metagenome (GOLD analysis project Ga0265798, IMG submission 192430) | Plant litter microbial communities from East Loma Ridge, Irvine, California - P3 T30 | ecosystem: Environmental > Terrestrial > Plant litter > Unclassified | place: USA: California...
ATGTAGTCATACCCCGATATTGACGGAGAAAAATTGGCGGAGCAGCCACGCTTATCACCTGCAGGAACGGAATATTCGACCACACCATTGCCGGCTTCAGATAGAACTTCTATGGGCCCCTCATCCAGCCCGGGAACCACGGCCATTAGCAGATGTAGGTGTTCGGCTTGCTCCCCATGTGGATCGGATTCGTGCATGGAGGCCACCTCTACGACTTGGTCTGGCGACAAGCCGACAGGCTCCAGCAGGCCGCGCAGCCTTGGGGGCAGTACGTGAGCCGGGATGGGAAATGCTGCTAGATAGTCAAACGGCATGATTCTTCTTGGGAGGTCTCAATAGTGGTCAAGAAATAGAAGCTTTGCTGTCGTGGTTCCTCGCCCGCCGGCAACATGACATCACGTCACCGAAGCCCCATCGTTAGGCAATGGCACAACGGGTCATTCATTCATGTCACTCAATTCAATCGGCTCAAGAATCTTTGCAGCCGGTACAGACTGACGGGGAAAGTCGTGCCGCAGTTGGCGCGCAAGCTCGCCAACTGCATCATTGCGATCCAACGCATGATGGACCAGCAAAGAAGCAACCTGCCGCGCCTGCGCCTTTGCGCCAGGCTCACGACTGTTCTCCCGACCGCGAAGCGCGTCACGCCAGCCCAGCTTTGCCCTTTTTACATCGATTTGATCTAGCACCCGAGTTAGGCCACTAGCCTCAACCTGCGCGAGAAGGCGTAGAAACAATATTCCTTCATTGTAGAAAGTGGGGCTTGGCTGCGACAACGCCTCCGCCAACCCACCGTAGTGCGGTTCGAGTAAAGCGGAAACTAGTGCTGGCTCCGACTGAACCATCCTCGCTAGGACTAATGCTCCCAGTTGCCAATCGACGTGGCCCCAATGGCAGAGCGCAATGCGCTTGCCCGCTGCTATATGACGTAGCGCGCTAGCAGGAGCGATCGCTGCGAGATGTGTCGACATGCTGACGATACGCGGTTCATTGCATGTAACCATCGCTTGGATTGCGAGTCTCGCCGCAGGTACGGCGTACGCGACCCCGAGCAGCATTCTTGCATCGCCAATATTTTCCGCCCAATCTGGGCCTATCGCTTGGTCGATCTCGCCCCAATCGAGCGCTAATACCGTCGCCTCGAACTGCTTTGGCGACGCCCTATGCATGAAGCTAAGAAGCCCTGCGGCTGCTTGGAAGTTTCGTTGCGTGCTACGCGACAAACTGATTGCGAGATCCTTCGGCGACCAGCACCCGCAGATCTTTCGCCCTACCTGCCGCATTCGCCGAGAAGGTGCCAACTTGCCTACATAGATGTGAAGCGGATCGTAAAGCCGCAACGCGTTCCACACGATATCGCGCAGTTCGCCGAACGCGTCTTGTGGAGCGGCACGTAGCCGATCGGCGATGGCCGGGATCAGTGCTTCGATCAGCGTGAACCCGAATTCTGGTTCGAAGTAGCAGAAATGCTCGCAAAAATCGGCGACGACCGACAGGTAGGCGTCCTGCGGCCATGTTGACACGATACGATGGCACGCGTCGTGGTCGACGTGTTCAAGATAGCAGGCCTTCCACACATCATCCCTGCCAGCACCCATCGTCGAAAGCAAATCGGCGATCTCACCAGCATGCAACGGGGCTGCGACACTGATCGCCGTCGCCAATGTGCGTGGATCAGCTAGCGCGACGATGCTTTCGCCAAGTGCCCTATTGGTATTGAGTACATGATTAATCACGCGGCCAATCGCATAGCATGCGCCTTCGGGCGCCGCCTGTATCCACTCTGCAAGAGTTTCCTTGTGATCGGCAATCACGTTCATCTCTTCGGGCAGATAGCCATGCAAGTTGCTGAGTAACCAACAGGCATGCCGAATGCCAAGTGGTTCTGTCGCTACCCAGCAGCGTTCTAGAACGGGAGTAAGCCATGCCGGCTGCACAAGACGACGCCATATACCGTATTCGCCAGCGGACGAAAGTTCGCCAAGCAGCACGCCCAGGCCGCCGAGCGGCATCTCAACGTCGGCGAGCACTGTTCTGAGCATAGTGGCAATCGTCTGGCGCTCTTCGGCTGTCTGACCGTCCAGAATACGTGCAAGGAGGACGCTAGCGAGACGCTGATGTGGACAGCGAAGATCATCGACACTTAGTAAAAATCGTTGCGCTACAAGCCAAGCAATCGCGGCATTGCCATCAGAGTTCGGCAACGCGCCCCCGACCAATTGCAGCAACGCTTCGCGCGAACAGTGCGCATCACGTGCTGCCAACTGGCGAATTGCCGCAGCGGCGAGCACCAAGTCCGCTCCTGCTGCACGCGCGGAACTTGCCAATGCACTCGCTCGCCGCCATCCTCCTCCGAGGATGAAACAAAATTGCCACGGATAGAGCGCTTGCTCCGCAGCCTGCTCGAGGCGCAGATCGAGCTGCTCATCTCCTGGACGATCGCCGATCCGATCATCGGCGCGACGAACAGCGGCAAGCGTCGCTTCGGGGGAAGCCCGCAAACCCTCCGCAATAACCCGGACCGCGCGCTTAGCATCAAGCTGGATGGCACCTGGAAAGCCGCCCTTGTCTTCAGAGATCGTGTACGCGCTCAACACCCATCGCGATGCGGTGGCCCGCTCTTCCAACTCACTAAGCAATGCGGGGCGGGTCAGATGTGCGTCATCAACGATGTAGAGGGTCGGTTTTGGGCTCTCGTCAAAAGGCGGCACCTTTCCAATCGGGTCAGCTAATCGTAGAACCCGCCAGCCGCGACCAAGCATTTGGCGTGCCACTTGAAGAATGGAGATTGATTTCCCAGCTCCAGGCACACCCGCCAGTCGAGCAGATCCGGCGCGCTCCAAGTCAGCAGTCAGCAGAGCTACCTCCGGAAGTGTGGGACAAGCCGCGACATCTGCGGGCCCGAGTGAACGCCCCATCAGTGCAGGCCCAAGATCACGAGCCGTTTCGAACTGAACCTCGGACCACACAGACGTCTCAATATCGACTGCTGCTGATCGTGGCGCGAACGCAATGAGGCTCCGTCGGATCTGATCGAGTTCGTCGGCTCCCGGTAGCGCACGCAGCGCTGCCATGATTTTTGGCAGATCGCCTGCATGCTCAGGATAGATTTCTTCGACCACTGCCTGATGACTGGACAGCAGCGCTTGAATCGTGTCCCATCCAATAACAACGACGGGGAATTTCCCTTCGTTCACGCGCTGCTCGGACACGAGTCGAGCATGTTCTTGAATTCGTGCGTCGTTGGGCGCTGTGGTAGCAAACGTCCAATGCCCAAGCGTTGGTTTGAACTTCTCTGCCTTGGCGAGTTCTGCATTGAACTCCAGGATAGTCGCTTTGGCTCCGTAGCCTTCGTTCTTCCCTTTGCACTGCACGCCAAAATTCTTGCCGGGTGTAGCCTCCGGCGTTCCATAGACATCAACACCGTGCTGTTGTTGGCCAGACCGGCCGTTCTTTTGCGCGAGGGGCGTCCTCCACACTGCGGCAAACAGTGCGCGAGTCAAATCTTCGAATTTCTCCCACGACTTTGGCGGGGGAATCTGCTTGTCAATAAAGTCCATTGCACAGGTCACTCTGTTGGTGCTCTGAAGGAAATCGCTGCGCCACTGCAGTCGATTCTTCGACTGCCTGTTCGTGGAGCTCGGCACCGTACCTTGCCCGCTTACATAGGTTGATATCGGCCCTCAAGCAGTTCCTTTCTTCGCTGCCAGTCTTGCCACAAGCAGACGATAGGCAGGCTTCTCATCAACCTTAAACAGATTCGGTTCGTTCTTCAGGAGATCAGCGAGCACCGGGGTCACAACATCGAACAGAGCCGTCAGTAGCGCTTCACCGACTGCGCGCGGCTCCGCAAGATCCTCGAGCAGCCCTGGCATCTCGCCGTGCGCGAGCTTGTTGCGTCCTTCGCGATAAACAGTATTGACTGCAGCATCAACAGTGAGCTTTCCATCCGGCGCGGACTCATCGATCGGTTTGAGGGCTGCCTCAGCGAAGGCCGTCATGTCCTTGGCGCTTCCCCCAGCTCCAGAAAGTCCGTCGGCTGCGCAGCCATAGTCCACAACGGCCATGAAGTCAGAAGCCTCGCGACGAGCTTCACCGACCCAGTACAGCGCATTGGCCCAGCGTTCGACGAGATGCAGCGCATGTCCGCTTCGCCGTCCATCGACGTAGTACTGCAAGATGCACCCGGCGGCATCTAGGAAGGATTGTTCGCCCGCCATCTTGGCAGTCAGCGCACCGGGGCGTCCACCAAGACCAGGCATCTGTACGCTCGATCCACGCAATATCTGCCCGTCCAGAGTGGTCGCAAACCGATCCTCTGCAAAAAGGTGCTGCCGGCCGGCTTTGGTAAAGCGTCGCGCATCCTCGACCTGGAACCTCAGTCCGATTGCGTCAATCGCCAGTCCCACCACCACCGACGCTTTGAAATGAGACCGCGCATGCTCATGCCCTTCCATCCGGATAGTCGCTACCCAGCTGTAATGGCGCAGCGTACGCAGAACATCCAACGCATGCGACGCATGGCGGCCACCCTCGGCAGCAGCTGATCGAGCGGTCAGCTCCTCCATGCCCAGTTCACGGGCCTCGACCTGGCGGATGAGCTCACGGACCTCCGAGTCCTTGACAAAGGAATCAAGCCATTCCGCTCTCGGCAGGAATCGCACTGGCCCAACGACGAATGCTGGCACGCCCTGATCCGAGTGAAACAGATGGCAAGGGATATGCCGGTCAACGTCGGGACTTGCGCTGGTGGCAAGCTGCTGCAGGCGTACTTGGTAGTCGTCGGCGAGCACAGCATAAAAATCGTCACCGAGCACCACGTCCTTCTCATTCTGGCCGTCTGGTACTTCTGGAAGGCGCGATTGGCAGTCGCGAAGCGTGTCCCCGATGGCCTGGAAAGAGAGCTTCATGAAGGCCTCCCGGTCAATTGTTTGGCGCAGGGCTTCGCGTGACTTCCAACTTTGCTGTGACAGCAAGTGAGCTGCGTCCACGCCGACTTGCGTGACCGGATACTGACCGCCTTGCGACACCGGAATGGCAAGCGGAACCAAGGGGTTCGCGCTGAGGGCATGCCACTGAGCAAAGGTCATCGCCTTCGCCTTGATCACGTCCTCGACGATCGCCTTCATCAGCTTTCTAGCGGGCGTCTCTTTTGCACCCCCCGAGCTTGCAAACTTGTTCTCTCTTGCCATTTTCCCCTCCTACTTAGCCCAATATTGGGCTGGCGCTACACACAACCAGCTTCATCGATCCGCGGGTCATGGCCACGTATAAGTGCTGCGCGCTCATGCCCTCCGTATTCAGCACGACCACCACTTCCGCCTCCAGCCCTTTGAGCAGCAGCGTGCTGCCGACTGCACGATTGGGCAACGCTCGGCCCAACAACCGGTTCTCTTCGCGCACGCGCCTGGCAGCCTCCGCAAGCAGAACGTTTCCTGCCGAAGCTACACGCAGTGCCTTGAGCACGCCATAAAGAATGACGGGCCGGTGCACGCGCACGTTAGGCATTTCACGCAGTTCCGACAGTAGTGCTGCGGCTGCGGCGATGGACGGGGCGCGCTGGAACGCCAAGGCACAGCTCTCCGCTACGGACGGTGGATTCCTCGCGGTTCCTCGGGTCAACGACTCCAGACGCCGTGTCAGCTCTGCGACACCTACGTTGGTCATGACGCTTTGCGCCAGCGCCAGCAACTGCCCCATGGCCCCCGCAGACGCAACATCGAAACTGTTGCCGAAGGCGATGAGGTCCTGTAAGTCAACTGCCTCAACGGTCGAGGCCCCTGGCGTCTGGCTTGCGAAGTTCTGCTGGCTAGAACGGTTACGGCTGTCGGCGATGATCAGCACGCGCCCGTCCGCGGTGGGCGGAAGTGTCCGCGCCGCGGCCAGTCGCTGCGGGTGGTCGTTGGGAGGGACAGTCTGAATCCACGTCACATGTGCTGGTGGTCCAGTGCGCAGATCCACCGACTGACCGGCCACCAACAGGCGGCGAGCCTCCAGCAGCCATTGTCCGAGTGCTTCCGCACCGGCATTTCGCCACCGCCACGGCGTGGCCAGTTCCGCCACGACCGGGAAATCCGCACACACTTGCTGCTCCCAGTTGGCCAAGGCGTTGCCACCGAAGCCGAAGATGCCTTGCATCGGATCGCCAAGCACGCAGGTCGGCAGAATCTGCGAGAGAAAGTAGACGAGATAGTGCTGAGGCACCGAACAGTCCTGGTACTCGTCAACGATAAGGTGCGCATAGGACGCTTTCAGGACCTCGCTGACGTGCCCGGCCTGCAACAGCTTCCAGGCGAATTCGCGGATCGCCGGGTAGTCTCGCGCCGGCGTGGCGAGCCGCAGGATGTCCGGGTCGTGACCGCTGCGCCCCGGAAAGCTCGCAATCAACCGAATGGCCCAGCCGTCGATGGTGCTCAATCGATAGGCACTATGCGGCACGCCGGCACGGTCCAGCCGGCCACGAAGTGCCGCCACGCCAGCGTTCGTGTGCGTGAGCACGAGGATGGGTTTGCGACCTCCGTGCGCGGCCAGGGCGTGGGCAATCAACTGTGTCTTGCCGCACCCGGCCGGTGCCGTAACCGTGCCGCGGGCAATCGCGCGCAGGTCGATTTCAGCAGGGCCCATGGGCAGCCCACGCAGATACCTGGTCCACCAGTGCCTTGAAGCCTGGATCGCAAAGCGGCAAGTCCGGTGCCACGATGGTCCTTGCTACGTCCTCCATCCAAGAGATGGACTTGAACCAACCGGCTTTGCGGACGCGCGCCGCCTGCCCGAGCATGGCTCGGCTTGGCACTGACAGCGCTTGCGTGTTCTGGATTTCGTCCCAGACGGCCTGAACGGTCAGCGTGTTGTTAGAGACGGTGCGCAGGTGTTCGTGAATCAGGTCGCCATGCAGGTCGTGGGCATATTTGATCAAGTGCTGGCAGGCCACTGGCGTAAGGCTACCAAACAGTTCGTCCTCCAATGCGCGGCCTGCGCGGTAGGCGACGACAGCACCACCTGCCTGCAGGAATGCCTGCTCGATGGCAGGCGTAGGCTTCTTGTCGTCATCCCGTACCACCATCACCCTGTAACCTAACGACTGGAAGGCGGCCGCGCGGGCATAGGGCCGGTCGGGCTCGCCACCGCCACAGTCGACCATGGCAATGCCCTGTGCTGCCAGAGACACGCCGCCATGTTCGACCCGGTGCAAATCCAGACCGCGCAGGAGTCCGATCTCGCTGGCCCCTTCGCACACGATCACGGAGCCAGCCAGAAAGGCCTCGGGATAGAGGCGAATGGTGCTCTGCGTGTCGTTATCGGTCCCCACGATGCGGGCCTCGTGGCCGTGGAGACTGCGGCGCAGCACGAAAAGCTGGCCGCCCGACAACTCCCTGAGCGCCACTGGCGAATGCGTGGTGAGGAACGCTTGCAGCGGGGCCGCTTCCTTGGCTCCGAGAGAGCCGAGAAAACGAGCGATGCGGTGCGGTTCAAGGCCGTACTCCAATTCGTCCGAAAGGACGATCGACGCTTGGCTGGCCGCCTTGCGCTGCAGACCGGCAACTAGCAGGCGCGTGGACCCGACGCCGAGACTGCGAAGCGGGATGCCGCCCTCGTTGTGCAGAGAGATGGTCCCGCCGCCGAACGACACGGAATGCGAGTCGAGCAGTGCCCTCGCCTTCGCGCCAATGTGGACACCGAGTTCCTGGGCGGTCGCGGCGACAATCCCCAGCGCTTCTCCCAACTGCTGCTCGGCCTGGTCGCCAAAGGTGCCGCGCGCATCCCGTGCAGCCTTCACGAGTGCCGCCGAAGCATCAGCGCGTTCCTCCGAGATGCGGTTCAGGACCGAGCCCCGCTGCCAGGCCAAGTTGTAGTCAGCGAGCGCACCGATCCGCGTGGGCGCCAAGGCTAGACGGTCCTTCCATGCGAGTGTCTTCACCAGACCTTGCTGGGAGGCGCGGTCGGAGATAAGAGTCCAGGATGGTTCCAGGTCACTGGCGACGGTCAGATTCAGGCAGAGAACCACTTCTGCACCGGCGGACGGCTCGTCTTCGACGACGCCCGTGGCGGCGTGATAACCGCGCAGAAACGCACCGAAGCTTTCCAGCGTACTCATGCTGTCATCCAGCGCGCCCAGTGCCAGCGTGATGCTGATTGGAGCGGTGATGTCCAGGCCGAAAAAGTCAGCGTCGGAAATTTGGACATTGCGCCTGGCGCCCAGGCACAGATCGATCGCATCCAGCACCGTGGATTTTCCACTGTCGCCCGTGCCGATCAGGCAATTGATACCAGGCGATGGACACCACACCAATTGCTTGATGCCACGGAAATTGGCGATCTCGATCTTTCTTATTCTTGCCATTGGGTGCCCTTGTGATGGTGTGCGGCCTGTTCCGCTTTAGATATCCCTGGTGCAGAAGCACATTGCGAATGTGTTCGATTCTTTGCGCTACCAGCATTCCTTCGCAGGACATCGTCTGAGTTCCAGTAGCTCGCGGTCACATCGAGAATCACCGATGCAACTGGCGCGCCTCAGGTCTTCGGAGCGTCTTTCGCTTCATAGATCCGTCGGGCCAGAAGGCTGGCGAAGATCAGATACTGCGCGGCCTTCTCCGGATCGAGATCATGATTTAGCGAATGAGCTTTGGGATTACGAATGCCAAGGTAAGCACCGACCAAAATTTGCATGAACCCCTTCTGGTCATTTCTGCCGGACTCCGTGTCGAGTTCGCTGAGGATCAGGTGCGGCTTTTCCAAGCTCAACACTTGTGTCGCCAGTGCCGCACCGTCGAGATCCAAGCCGGTGCGCTCTCGCATCAGATCAAAGATTGCAACGACGGAGTTCAACACGGCATCGCGGTAGTGTCCGTCCACATAGTGCTGGAAAGCATGCGCGAAGATAACCGGATGCAGCAGTTCCTCGAAGCCTATGCTCGGTTTAGTGCCGGTCGCGTCGCGCACGTGCGCTTCTGCCCTCGCCTCAACCTGGGGTAGGTCGCGCGCAAGGATGTCGTCGTAGTCATTGGCGTCGCCAAATCCGATATGCCTACCAAGATTTCCCATGTCTTGCTCGGGGAACCCTGCGCCGGTCCACAGCTTGCGCAGCAGTTGATAGTCGGCTTTCAAATAGCCATTGATCAACTTGGCCCCTGCTTTATCGTCGCTCGCAAGGAGGCCTTGTGCATCGATCGCTTTCTGACGCATTGCCCGAAACAGGGCATTTACCTCCAAGTACCATTCGAGCATTGCGTCTCTCCCCGGCTGATCTTTTCCATTTAATAAGGCATCACTAACGCCGCATGACACCTGAGCGACCGTCGGCATCGTCGCGCAGCATACGGGCGTTCGTACTTCTATTTTTTCTCAGCATCAGCTGAATCATGGCGAACAGTCGGTGGAACAGATAGTCGACCTGGTCCACATCGATCACCGGCACCTGGCTGATCTCCGAATGCCGAATGAGGTGACTGTTTCCAATGGAGTTCAGTTCTGTCGCTTCCGTCTCCAATCTCTCCCGCAGCGACGGCACGGAGGTCACTGCGTCGAGGATGATCTTGACCGAACGCTTCTTGTCGCTCGGGTCAGCCAGTGACTTGAGTCGCTCCCATGCGTCCCACAATCGCTCCAGCGCTTCGCGACGCACTAAGGGATTGCGGTCCGAAAACTTGGCCCGGCACTCGTCGAGCATGTTGTCGAGCGTGCGATCTCCGGTATTGAAAAGCGTTCGTTTCAGTTCTTTGCCAAGCACCGGCGGGAGCACTCGTTCAATTCGACCATTGGGCAGCATCTCGAATGCAACCCCGTTGCGCGCGAAGATGCGATTGACGGTCACGCGGAAGTCCTCCTGCCCCGCTTCCTGGTCGAAGGTCAGGTGGTGATGACTGAAGAAGTCGTGATACTTCCCCGAGATCGGCTTTGCCACTGACGCGTGAACGAATTCGATGAAGTCCAAGACGAGCAAGGTGTCCGGCGCGAACGGCTGGCGCTTGGCAAAGTAGCCCTCCCCATCAAGAGAGACTGTCTCCAACGGCCAAGCCAGACCCGGCATTTCTGCGCTTACGGAAGCCGCCAAGGCGTCCACATCGCCGCCGCAAGTGGCTTGTCCATCCGGGCAGCGTTCGGGAAAGCGCAGGCCGAATGCACCGCTATTGATCAACGCCTGTACCGTTGCCACGAGGCCCGCCCAGACAGTGGGCGAAATCACCTGCTCGGTGCGTGCGCGCGGACCGTTCTGACGATCGCTGAAGTAGTCGCTTATCACGTTGGCTCCGTTCGCGGCCACGCCGCGATGGTGGCGACGTGTCTATCCAAAAATTTCATTCCCCGGCGCAGGACCATGGTGTTCAAGCTTGTGGCCTCAGCAGCAACGCGCTAGCTGGACCAATGCATTCTTCTAGCCGCTCGCAGCTCAAGTCGTTCACGGCTTCCAGCGTCAAGCATCCGGCGTTGAAGAGCCCGAGGTATTGCCCCCTGATCAGAGCGAGCGGCAAGTTCGTGAGCGGCAGCGCACCGGCCGGAAGGCCGAATTCGAGTCGTTGCAGAACTTCGTCGAGTCCCGCCAGGAACGTGGGCTGGTCCGGGAAGAGCGCCGACAGGATTTGGTGCGTCGAGCGCAGGTGAAAGCGGGTTGCGTCGGCGATCCCGATGATGTTCCCGTATCCGACAGCGCCTCCGAAGGGCGTGGTCGAGAACCGCTTCTCCAACACGTCGACGGGCGTACCCTCGATCCAGTCGTACAAGAGCGCCGCGCGCTTGCATCGGCACCAGAACTCAATCTCGTCCCGGCAATATCGCTGCAGTGCCTGCGTCATCGAATGCCCATAACGCTGCGCCACATCATTGGCGCGCACGCTCTCCGACCGCCCCCGCTTCATGACCGGTGTGTAGATCGCATCCATTTCGTCGAGGACCTGCACCATCGCCAGCACCTGGGTGGGCGACGTCTGTGCGGCGTTCAGTTGTTTCATCAACTCAACCAGTCGCAGGCTCGACTCAAACGACAAGGACGAAGCCCCGCAGGCCCGTCCGAGCAAGGTCAGGTGGATCAACTCGCCCTCGCGCTCGGCCAGCCCCGCCTGCAGCAGGCGCTCGACCAACGCGGTGACTTCATGCTCCACGATCGCGATCCATTGCGGGTTTGCGCGTGATGCAGAGTAGCCGCCGAACGTGTTGACCAGGAGGCCAGGAATTTCGGTGGCGCGCACGCCCCGAACCTGGCTAAGCAAGCGCAATGTCCAGGTTGGCAGGTCGCGCTGCTGGAAGGACGACGTCACGTCTTCCGGCACGCCGAGCACGTACTTCTGGAACAGTTGCGCGCGCTCCATCGGCGTGTCGGCGAGGATGATGGCCTTGCCGGTCTCGTTGTATCCGAGCCGTCCCGCCCGTCCTGCCATGTTCTTGTACTCGGCGACGGTGAATGGGCGGCCGTCGTCACCGATAAACTCGTTCTCGGCCAGGATCACCGTCGATGCCGGGGTGTTGATACCGGCAGCCAGTGTCGTGGTGGCCACCAGCGCATGGATACCGCCGCCAGCGTTGCGATAACCTTTCTCGACGGCTTCGCGCTCCGCGCGCAAGAGATTGGTGTTGTGGAACGCAGTGCCCCCAGCAAGGCATTCCCGCAGATCCTGCGAGGCGCCGGTCAGATCCTGAGTCGGCAGCACGTCCAGGACGGTCGTCGCAGGACCCAGGCCTAATTCCTTGGACAAGTATTTAGCGCAGCCCTGTGCCGGACCACGCATGTTGCGGAAGACCAGCAACTTCTCGCCCTGTCCAACCAGTTGCTGAACCAGCGGCACGATCACGTCTTGCGAGCTGGGCTTGTCGCGACGCTGCACGATGCGATGCGCAGGCAACAGGGCTTCGGTCTTGGTAGTGCCGTCCGCATCGACGAACTGGAACATCCCGCGCCGATCGAGCACGCCCTCGACCAGGGGCACAGGCCGCTCGCGGGACATCAGCAAGGGCAGGTCGAGCCAGCGATCGAAGCTGTTGAGGTTGCCAATGACCGCCGACAAGATCACCAGTTGCGGCTCGATGCCGCGCTGACGCGCCCGCAGCAGAAGCGCGAAAATCAACTCGACCGTAATGCCTCGATTCGGGTCCGTGATGAATTGGCCCTCGTCAAGCACAACGAGGCCGAGCTGGTTGAGCAGGCGCGGCGAGCCGAGCGCCAGATTGAGAAAGGTCTCGTAGGTGAAGAAACCTAGGTCATAGCGACCGCCCAACACGGGGCCAATGCCATCCGTTGCATCACCGCTGCACCGAACGACGCGCAGCCCTGCGGGGCCGTATCGCTCGCTGAACTCCTCGAACTTCTCGTTGACCAACGCCCGATACGGCAGCAGAAACGCCGCTTTCTTCCCGGCTGTGACGGCCTGGATAGCGGCCAGTTCGCCGATCATGGTCTTACCCGAGCTGGTCGGCGCGACCACCAGCAGCGATCTGCCGGCCAGTACGCCGTGATCGTTGACTGCCTTGAGTTGCAGCGCGTTGAGGCCTCGCGGGAAGTCCATCGTCCACTGATCGACGATTTCCGGCGGAAAGCCGTGCGCGGAAAATTCCGAAAACGATCCCGACATTTGCTGGACCGCCCTAGCCGGAAACGCGGCGGCGTAGTTATCACCACGTTTAAGAGCCGGAAACACCAAACCGCCCTGTACGCTCCCCAGGAACACAGGTGTTTGCGTCACGCTCATGCGTTCGGCTTCGACGCGCGCCAGCCGGATGATCTCGCCGGCGATCTCCGGAAAACTTACCGATCCACCGACCGCGCCTGTCAATGCCTCGATCACCGCATGTGTGAGCAGGCCGTGTCCGGTACCTGGCTGCTCCCAGGCAGATTCGTTGGTTGCACACGCGGCAAGCAGGATGCGCCCTTCTCCGTAAATGCCGGTGAGCGCAAACGCGTTTCGCGGGCGTGCGGCCGTCTCGAGCACGCGAGCGGGCGCTTGGCCGCTGAAGCAGCAATCGAGAACGCACAGCACCGCACGGGCCTTCGTCGCCTTGAAGGCGTCGGCCAGGCTCGCCATCGAGAGGCCTGTGCTGGAAAGATCGGCTGCATTGGTATCGAACAGGACCAGGTTTCCATCGGGAGAGCCGTGCCCAGCGAATGTGATGACGACCACGTCGTCCTGGCCCGCGGCCGACAGCGTTCCGAGGATGGCCTGCGACACCTCTGCATGCGTGGCGGCCTCATCGACAAGCAGTCGGCCAGCCAGGCCTTCGACAGTGTCGGTGAACAGCGCCCACAACGCCGTCGCATCGCGGCGGGCCCCGCCCAGCTCAGGGATCGTCGCGTCGAGGTGTTTGTTGATGCCCACGAAAATTGCTTTGATCGCCACGCTGTCCCCTGTCCAATACGCGCCAAGAGTTGTTTGATCATGTAGCTCGCTGGCGCTGACGTCGGACCTTCGCCCAGTTCAATCGGGTGACAGAAACCGCGACATCGCTGCTACACACTGAACAGTACCGGTAGAAATCAAGTCAAATGCTTTTCAACAGCTCATGGGCATAAAAAAACCGGGGAACCATCTGCATTTCGCAGTGGCCTCCCCGGCATTCTTTATTCGCACTTCGTTTTACCGATAGCGCCGAATCACTCCCACTCAATCGTAGCCGGCGGCTTAGAACTCACGTCATAAACAACTCGGTTAATCCCCCGAACCTCATTGATAATCCGCCCCGATACCTTCCCCAGCAGCGAATACGGCAACTCAGCCCACCCAGCCGTCATGAAGTCCGACGTCTCAACAGCCCGCAGCGCCACAACGTAGTCATACGTCCGACCATCGCCCATCACGCCAACAGACTTCACCGGCAAGAACACCGCAAACGCCTGCGACGTCAGGTCATACCAGCTCTTCCCCGTCGTCGGGTCGATCGTCCCGCGCAGCTCTTCAATGAAGATCGCATCGGCACGACGCAGCAGGTCTGCGTATTCCTTCTTCACTTCGCCCAGAATCCGCACACCCAGACCAGGTCCGGGGAACGGATGGCGATACACCATTGACGGCGGCAGGCCCAGGGCGACGCCCAGCTTGCGCACTTCGTCTTTGAACAGCTCGCGCAGCGGTTCCAGCAAGCTCAGCTTCAGCGTGTCCGGCAAGCCACCCACGTTGTGGTGCGACTTGATGG
>Ga0265798_10007480_pt1 | contig 14113 bp, 11 predicted proteins | sample P3T30metagenome_FD_192430 | JGI IMG/M metagenome (GOLD analysis project Ga0265798, IMG submission 192430) | Plant litter microbial communities from East Loma Ridge, Irvine, California - P3 T30 | ecosystem: Environmental > Terrestrial > Plant litter > Unclassified | place: USA: California...
GGAACGCAACGGCTGTTCGGACCAGCATCTCGATGCGCTGCTGAGCGGTGCAAGGGCGCTGGTGCTGCCGTCCTTCGCGGAAGGCTATGGCATGCCGGTCGCAGAGGCGCTCGCGGTCGGGACGCCGGTGATCTGTAGTGACCTGCCCGCGTTACGCGAGGCGGGCGGATCGGCACCGGACTTCCTCGACCCGCTCGACGGGCCCGCCTGGCGGCACGCTATCCTCGACCATTTCCGCGCCGGACCGATGCATGCGGCGCAACGCGAGCGGGTCCCCGCCTATCGCGCACCGACATGGGCACAGCATGTCGCGATCGTGCTCGCAGCGATCGACGCGCTGCAGCGGTGATCGCTTACGCCCGCTTCTTCTTCTTGGGAATATACGTTCCGAACACGCGATCCCACAGGATTGCCGTAATCGCGAAATTGCCTTCCTGCTTGGCGTAATGATGCCGGATGTGATGCTGGCGCAACGCCCCCAGGATCCGACCGCGCATCGGAAACTGATGGCAGGCATAGTGCGTCACGTCGTAAACGACATAGCCGATGCCGAAACCGACAAACAGCACCGAACCGGTTGCGCCAAACATCTGGACGAAAAGGAACCATACCCCACAGGAGATCAGCACGCTGACCACCGGCGGCATAATATTGCGATACGGATCGCCAGGCATCGCGTGATGGTTGCCATGTGCGATGAAGATCAGCCCTCGCCCCCATTCCGACGTGAACTTCAGATGGAAGACGAAGCGGTGCATCACATATTCGAACAGCGTCCAGATCAGCACACCGAGCGCAACCAGAGCGATCGACTGGCCGAAGCTCGTCACACCCCAACTGGCGTATATCGCAAAACCGAGAAAGATCGTCCAGGTGACCGCGAAGGCCGCCGGCGAAATCAACGTGAACCGTTCTAGAAAATCACTCCGAAACAGCCGAATGCGGGTAACATCAGACCTGTTATTCATCATAGGCAGGCCTCGCAAAATTCGGGTCCAATACGCAAATATGGAGGCTGCTATGGTCAGACACAGCCCCCTCCTGTCAACCCGCAAAGCGGCAGAGCGCCGCACCGCGCCGACCGGATCGAAGCTGTTGTTCCTTATGACCATTCCAGCAGTAGAAGCGACTCATGAACAAAGTATCACCGGATCGCATCGTCATAACCGGCGCATCCGGGGGGCTGGGGGCCGCGTTGGCGCGCCATTACGCCGCACCGGGGCGGACGCTCGTGCTCTGGGGCCGCGACGCAACGCGCCTTGCGTTGGTCGCCGCCACGTGCCGGCAAGCAGGGGCGATGGTCGTCCTGCGTCAGCTCGATCTGACCGACAGTAATGCGGCGATCGCCGCAATCGAGGACGATGACGATGCCGGGGCGATTACCCTGGCGCTGTTGGTCGCCGGTGCGGGGGACGTTCGTGCCGCGGGCAACTTGGTCGAGGACGCCGAACAGATCGCACGGCTCGGCCTCGTCAATTATGTTGCGCCGAGCGCGATCGCGGCGGCGCTTGCGCGGCGCATGGCACGGCGGGGTGGCGGCGGGATCGTGCTGGTCGGTTCCGCCGCTGCGTTCCATGCCCTGCCGTTTGCTGCGGGATACGCAGGGTCCAAGGCCGGGTTGCTGCGCTTCGGCGATGCGCTGCGGTTGAGCGTCTGCCAGCATGGCGTGCGCGTGACGGTCGTTTCCCCCGGGTTCATCGACACCGCCGCGGGTCGAAGCACTGCGGGACCACGCCCGTTCCAGATCCAGCCCGCCGATGCCGCGGCGCGAATCGCCACCGCGGCGGCACGTGGCCGAAGCCACGCGATCTTCCCCTGGCCCTTCGTCATGCTGCGATGGTTCGATCGGTTGCTGCCACCGCTCTTGCGCGACCGTCTGCTCATCGCGCTCATTCCGCGCGACGAATAACCTCGTCGGGTGCGGTCACGCAGCGCAGGATGGTGTGGTGCAATTCGGACGGGGTCAGCGCGATGGGACCGCCCGTACCAGGCGCGATGACCCCGTCCACGTCGAAGCGCAGCATGACATAGGGGGTATGCCGCGCACCACCGGGGGCCGTGACACCGGGAATGCTCGGGCGGTGATCGCCGAAGAAGACGAGCAATGCGGACCGCTTGGCCTGCGTGAAATAGGCGGTCAGATTCTGCAGCATCGCGTCGCTGCTGCGCGCGTGGCAAAGATACGCGTCCCGTCGCCCCGCGGCATCGCGCGCGGTGTCGCTGTCCCACGGTCCGTGATTTTCCATCGTGACGGTGTAGATCATCGTCGGCCCGGTCGCGGCCTCGATCATCCCGATCACCGAGGCACCGAGGGTCCGGTCATCGACATAGCGCCCCCCGCCGTCGCCGCGCGCCGGAAAGCCCTCCTCCCCGATCATTGCGGCGAAGCCGACCTGCGGCATCAACCGGTCGCGGCTGTAGAAGCGCAGATCGTGGGGATGAACGAACAGGCTGCGATATCCCGCGTCGTGCAATCGGGCGGACAATGCATGCGACGCATCGCCTGTCGCCGTCAGGAAGGGATCATACCGGCGGAACCCGAGCGCTTCCTCGCTGCGGCCGAACAGCACGCCATATTCGGTCCGCATTGTATAAGCGCCGAAACCGCTGACATCGAGCGTACCCCACTGCCACGCAGCCCGCCGCGCCGCATCCAGGCCGGCGAATGCGTCCCGCGGATCACCCGTGAGTTCGACCGGGTCGCAAAACGATTCGCACTGCACGATCACGACCACGTCAGGCAGCACGCCCGCCGCCGGTCGCGGTTCCGCGGGGCGTGGCTGCGGATCTAACGATTCACGCCAGCGCCACCAGTACAGCACCAGCGTGGCGATCATGCCAAGGCGCGCGAAATCGTCCTCCAGCGCGGGAGTCGCGGCGAGGGCGTTCAGCGCCGCGCTGCGCAACAAAAGTGCGGTCGACAGGCCGACCCCTGCCGCAATCGCCACCCCGGTCAGGTGGGGTCGCAGCGCGGCCGAAGAAAACAGTGCGATCGCGATCAGCGCAACGCCCGCACCGATCGCCAGCATCCAGCGCTGCACCGGCGACAACGCCGAAAAATAGAAGCGGGGGTGTCGCACCACGCCCACCAGCAACGCCAGATCCGAAAACACCAACGGCTCGCCGAGCATTTTGCGCTTGGCGTTGGAGGCCACCATGAACAGCGCGACTAGCGAGACGCTCACCAGCGCGGCAATCACGGGATTGCCGGTGCTCGCCAGGATCACGCCGAAGATGCCCGTCATTACCATCAGATGGAGCATCAGACCGCGCCAGTGGCGCCCCGTACGCGCACGTGGCCGTGCCGCTGCATCAAGCACGACCGAAAGGAGCAGCATTGTAAGAAATGGGATCACACCGTTCGCCCAGAATGGGTTGCGTCCCCGTAGGGCCGAAGCGGAACGATCGGTCCGGCAGTAGAGAAACCCGGTCGCCTATAACGATCGCCCACGAGACTGTCACGACCCCGGGGTCTGACCCGGCCGCCGGCCGCGACAGCTTGGAAAATTGCCGGTCCAGTTCTATGGACAAACCAACCCACTGCGATCCGAAGGGCCGCGGTATTGAGAAACATGAGGAATTACGGATGGCGGACATGATTTCCGACGAATCCGTCACCCTGCCGCGGGCTGCTGCGGCGGCGGTGGTACAACCGCTCGCGGAGCGCAATATTCTGCTGCTGCAGGGGCTGATGGGACCGCTGTTCCGGCGGCTGGGCCAGGTCCTGCGGCAGGACGGCTACGGTGTGCACAAGGTCAATTTCAACGGCGGTGACCGGCTGTTCTGGCGTCTCCCCAACGGCATCGACTATCGCGGCAGTCTCGAGGACTGGCCAGCGATGCTGCGCAAGCTTATCATGGACCGGGCGATCACCGACGTGCTGCTGTTTGGCGACTGCCGCCCGATCCATATGGCCGCGATAGCCGTGTGTCGCGACATGCACATCCCTGTCCATGTCTTCGAGGAAGGCTATATCCGGCCCGACTGGGTCACGCTCGAACTCGGCGGGGTCAACGGCCACTCGACCTTGCCGCGCGACCCGGAATGGTATCGCGCGCGGGCGGCGCTGCTCCCGCCAGTGCCGCAGCATGCACCCGTGCCCTCGTCCTTCCGGCGTCGCGCAACCGAGGCGCTGATCTACAATACTGCCGACGTGCTCAGCCGATCGCATTATCCGCATTGGGAAAACCATCGCCCATGGCATCCCCTGGTCGAAGGCATGGGGTGGGTGAGGCGGCTGACGCGCCGCAAAGCCGCAGCACAGCGTGCGCAAGCGGTCCAGTCCGCAATGGCGAAGCGCAACGCGCCATACATGTTGTTCCCGTTGCAGCTCGATTCGGACGCGCAGATCCGGTTGCATTCGTCCTTCGCCGGGATCGCCGATGCGCTGCGAATGGTCATCACATCGTTCGCTAGCCATGCGCCCCGCGAATTGCGGCTCGTGATCAAGGAACATCCGCTCGACAACGGCGTCCGCGACTGGCGGCTGGAAACCAAGACGCTCGCTGCGCTGCACGGCGTGACCGACCGGATCGATTATCTCGAGGGCGGCGACATCGTGCCGATCTCGCTCGGGTCGCGCGGCATGGTGACGATCAACAGCACCAGCGGCACGCTCGCGCTCGCGCAGGGAATTCCGGTGATCGCCCTCGGCCAGGCGGTCTATGATATCGAGGACATCACGTTTCAGGGGCGGTTGAACGATTTCTGGGCCGACCCCGGCAAGCCGGACACCGCGACGTTCGACGCATTTCGCCGCGTGCTGATCGAGCGCTGCCTCGTCCCGGGCGGCTTTTTCTCCGAAGAAGCGCTGGACAAGCTGACGAGCGGAATCATTGCCAAGATCGAAGCGGCGAGTCCGTTGTTGCAGCCAGCACCGGCACGGGTCTCGCTGCCGCACTCGACGCAGGCGATCCTGTCCAACTGATGAGGCTGCGCGTTCCGGTCGCCCGTTGGTGGCCGAGGGAACGCGTGGTGGGCTCGCCGGGATTCGAACCCGGGACCTACAGATTAAAAGTCCGTTGCTCTACCGACTGAGCTACGAGCCCACACACGCCGATGCGCGTTAGGAGCGGATCGGCGTTCGGTCAACCTTGTCCAGCCGCATCGCCAGTTGTCGCATCGTCCGCCCGGTCAACGGGTCACGCCAGGACGGCGCGATTTGTGCCAGCGGTCGCAGCACGAAATCGCGAGTCCGAAACGCAACGTGCGGCACCGACAAAGTGGAATCGCGCCAGACGCCGCCCGACCACAGCACGATATCGAGGTCGATCACACGCGCCGACCAGCGCTGCCCGCGGCGACGCCCGAAATCGCGCTCGATCGCCTTTAGCCGTGCGAGCATCACGAGCGGTGGTTCGATGCTCCGCAACAGTACCGCCGCATTGGTAAACCGCCGCAACGACGGCCCAAGCGGGGCGGTCTCGATCAGCCGGGACACCGTCACCACGCCGGGCAGAGCTGCGATCGCCGCCCGCACCTCGTCGCGCGGATGACCGTGGCGGCCGCGTCGGTTCGATCCGATCGCAATCGCGTAGGATGGGTAGGTGGTTGAGATCGACACCCAAACACGCCTATCGGCTTTTCATGAACTTCGCACCCAGCCCGATCGCGGACTCCGAGCCGCCGCATGATTGTCCGCTCTGTCCGCGCCTCGTCGCTTTCCGCCACGAATTGCGGGAGGAATTCCCGACCTGGTGGAATGCCCCCGTAAACGCGTTCGGCGACCCTTCGGCTTGGCTCGGCATCATCGGGCTGGCACCCGGCAAGCATGGTGCGAATCGCACCGGACGGCCGTTCACGGGCGATTTCGCGGGGGTATTGCTGTACGATACGCTCATCAAATACGGATTCGCGACGGGCATCTTCGAAGCCAAGCCCGACGATACGCTGCAATTGCAGGGCGCGATGATCATCAATGCGGTGAAATGCCTGCCGCCGCAGAACAAGCCGACGCCCGAGGAAATTCGTACCTGCCGCACCTTCCTGGAAGGGCAGATCAGCGCGCTACCCAAGGCGCGGGTCTTCGTTGCACTAGGACAGATCGCGCATCAGTCCGCGGTCAAGGCACTGGGCGGCCGACTGCCCAAATGCAAGTTCGGCCATCTCGCCGAACATCGCATGCCTGACGGGCGCATTCTGATCGATAGCTACCATTGTTCGCGCTACAACCAGAATACCGGTCGCCTGACCACCGAGATGTTCGAGGCGGTGTTCGCACGTGCAGCAGAACTACGTGATTCTTCGGTATCTTAACTACGGTTTCGTTGAACTAATGGATGAGAGATCTTTGCCGAAGCTTACGCTATGACAGCGGTGGCTGAAGCGGAGTATTGCTGCGGCCGTGGAGCGTAGCGTACCGATACGCGGGGGCGATCGAGACTGCCGGGCGGTTCCTTCCGCCCTCCCCCCAAGTCCGATCGCCTCCGCGGGTCATCACGCGGACCCGAAGAGTCTCGCTCAGACATCCTGAACCAGCCGCCCGTACAGTTCGGGCCGACGATCGCGGAAGAATCCAAACGCGGCGCGGTGACGCTTGACGCGATCGAGGTCGAACGTCGCGGTGATCACGCCTTCTTCCTCACGCCCCAGTTCAACGATGATGTCGCCGCGTTCGTCCGCGATAAAGCTGGTGCCGTAGAACGTCTGGTCGTGCTCGGTGCCGATGCGGTTCGCCGCGACGATCGGCACGACGTTGGACACCGCATGGCCGACCATCGCGCGCCGCCACAGCCGCGCGGTGTCGAGTGACGTGTCGTGCGGCTCGCTACCGATCGCGGTCGGGTAGAACAGCACGTCCGCCCCCATCAGCATCATCGCGCGCGCGGTCTCGGGATACCATTGGTCCCAACACACCCCGACGCCGAGTATGGTCTTTGCGGGGCCGGGCCACACCTTGAACCCCGTATTGCCGGGGCGGAAATAGAATTTCTCCTCATAGCCCGGGCCGTCCGGGATATGGCTCTTGCGATAGACGCCCTGCACTTCGCCATCGGGGCCGATCATCGCGAGGCTGTTGTAATGATGCGGCCCGTCCGCCTCGAAGAAGCTCGTCGGAATCGTGACCTTGAGCGCCTCGGCGAGCGCCTGCATCGCGAGCACCGCCTTGTGCTCGCCGACCGGCTTCGCATTCGAGAACAGGCCCTCGTCCTCGACGCGGCAGAAATACTCGCCCTCGAACAGTTCGGGCGGCAGGATCACCTGCGCCCCGCGGCTCGCCGCCTCGCGCACGAGTTCCGAGACATGCTCGATATTTGCGTCTATGTCGTTGGAGAAGGCGAGTTGCAGCGCGGCGACGGTGATTTCGGTCATGCGCCGTCATATCGTGCTTCGTGCGCCAGATTCAAACGGGATATCGCCGATGGAACGCCCGTTCGAGACGATTGCCTGGCGTGTCGCCAACTGGGCGGGGCGACCGATCGCGTTCGGCGCGCGACACGTTCATCGGGATCAAGCCTAATACGTAGGACGACCTCGAGCGGATCAAGGGCGCTGAAGCGCGAATCCAGCGACGACACGACGCAACACGAACCGATCGAGCGGCGGTGCGGGCGGTTGTGAGACCCAACGCCCTGCGCGCAGCGGAGGAAGGAGTCCGGGGCTAGAAGCGCGGCGTCTGCAACCCTGCTGGGGTCCGACCGCGCAAAGCCCGTTAGCGCCCCCCTGCGCGCAAGGTGATCCGCGTCAGTTCCGACGGCACGCCCAGCCGCAGCGCGAAGCCCGGCCATAGCCCGGTGCCGTTATTGACGTACAGCGTCATCCCGTCGACATCGTAGCGCCCCGAGACGAACCCCGCATTCGCGCGCGCGACGATCCGGTCGAGCCCGACGATCATCCCGCCATGCGTATGCCCCGACAATTGCAGCGCGACCCCGCGCGCCGCCGCCGCGCGCGCCATCCGCGGCTGGTGATCGAGCAGGATGACCGGCGCGCCCGCGGGGGCGCCTGCAAGCGCCTTGGCGAGATCAGGCGCCGGATGTCCGGTTGCGCGCGCGGACAGGTCGGTCACGCCGGCGATCACCAGTTGGCCATCGCCGCGCGTCAGCACGGCATGCGCATTGGGGAGCATTCGCATCCCAAGCCCCGCCAGATGCCGCATCCAGCCATCATATTCGAAGAAATATTCATGGTTGCCAGGGATCGCCAGAACCCCGTCGGCGGCGCGCAGCCCCGCGAGCGGCGCGACATCGGCGCGGCGCATCGCGATCGATCCGTCGATAAAGTCGCCGGTGATGACGATCAGGTCGGGGTTCAGCGCGTTAGTGCGGTCGACGACGGCTTGCGTCCAGCGCGCCGGGAACAGGCGGCTGATGTGGAGGTCGGTCAACTGCACCATTGTATAGCTGTCGAACGCCGCTGGAAGCCCGAGGATCGTCACGTCGATGTCGCGCACCGGCGGCACGCGCGCAGCCTGCGCCGCGCTGACGCCCGCCAGCGCGAGCGCGACCAGCCCCATGGCGTAGCGCACCCCGGCGGGCACCGCGAACCCGCCCTGCCCGATCAGCAGCGCGGGCAGCCGCAGCAGGTCCGCCGCGAGCTGGAACACCGCAAGCAGCACGATCGCGCCGAACCCGACGTTGAACCCGATGACGATCGCGCGCGGCATCTCGGGGGCAAATACCGACCCCGACGAAAGGCGGCTCCAGAGATGGAATTGCGACACGCCTAGCAACACGAGCGCCGTAAGGATCTTGGCGGTCACGCTCCACGGCAGCGGCAGCACGAAGCGCAGCAGCACGAACAGCGACGGCAGAGTGAAGATAAGGTGGAAGATGATGCGTATCCTTCATGGTCCGTGTCTGCCCGGCGCGGCGCTTCGGCAAAGATGGGGATGCGGCGTTGCGCCCGCAAACGCGTTCGAACCTCAACGCCCTCGCCTGGCAGGCATGTGTACTCGTCCGTCACCCCGGGCTTGTCTCGGGGTCTACTAAGGTTCGCATCCTGCGTCCGCTGGAACGGCGGCACGGTAGCCCCCGGCACGAGGCCGGAGTGACCAAGTGGGATATGGCTCCGCCGTAGTGGTAAGCGGCGCTTACGCCGGAATTTGCTGCGAGATGCAGTGGAAGCTGCCGCCCCCGGTCAGGATCGCATCGGCGCGCAGGCCGACCACCTCGCGCCCCGAGAACAGCGCCTCGAGCGCCGCGACCGCCGCAGCGTCATTGGGCGCGCCGTACAAGGGCACCACCACCGCAGCATTGCCGATGTAGAAGTTCATGTAGCTCGCCGGCACGATCTCCTCGTCGCGCAGCACGCGTCCCGGCGAGGGAATGCGGACGAGGTCGATCCCCGGCATCGCGGACGCCGCTGCTGCCGCTTGCTGATAGACCTGCCAGTTGGGGTCGTTCTCCGCCGCCTCGGGGATCGCGAGGACGCCCGGCGCGACGAAACGCGCGAGATTGTCGACATGCCCGTCGGTGTGATCGTGCATCAGCCCGTCACCCAGCCACAGGACGTGCGCAAAACCGAGATCGTTGCACAGCCGCTGTTCGATCTGGGTCTTGCTCAGCGCGGGGTTGCGATTGGGGTTGAGCAGGCATTGCTCGGTCGTCACGACGAGGCCGGTCCCGTCGCCGTCGATCGCGCCGCCCTCGAGCACCCAGTCACACCGCTCGACCACGATCCCACGGTCCGCCGCAAGCCGATGGCCGATGTCGCTGTCGCCCGGCAGGTCATATTTCCCGCCCCAGCCGTTGAAGCCGAAATCGCGCGCACTGCCGTCGGACAGCAGGATCGGGGCGGTATCGCGTAGCCAGATGTCGCCGAACGATTCGACCACGACCTCCGCGAAATCGCCTGCCATCGCCCGTGCGGCGGTCGCGGCTTCGTCGTCCGCCGCGACGAGCAGCACACGCTCGCCCCGCCCCCCGGCATGGACCGCGCGCGCGAACGCGACCACCTCGGTCCGTGCGGGTTCGAGATCTTCGACCCACAGGTCGGCATGGCTCGGAAAGCCGATCCACACCGCGGCATGCGGGGCCCATTCGGCGGGCGGGACTAGGCGTGTCATGTCGTCTGTTTCCTGTGTCTACTTGCCCGCGCGGCTCTTGTCGCGAATCGCGCGGAATTCCGCGGTGCTGTACCAACTGGGCCAGGTCGTGCCGTCTGCCAAACCACGGCCGAGACCGTAATAGAGCGTCAGGTCCTCGACCGCACCCGACCAGTCCCACGCCGCATTATATTCGTCCTGCGGCTTGTGATAGCGATGCACGATATAGTCCTCGGTCGCGGCATGGCCAGCGGCGGTCCCGCCAACGCGGAGATCCTCGCCCGATTCACCGTAGAACATCGGTACGCCCGCGCGCGCGAACGCGAAATGGTCGGAGCGGAAATAGCTGCCGCGCTCGGGGTTGGGCTCGGGCTTGATCACGCGGTCCTGCGCGGTGACCAGCGTCTTCATCCTGTCCTCGAGCTCCGACTTGCCCGCGCCGGTCACGACGAAATCCTTCGCGCGCCCGACGACGTTCAATCCGTCCATGTTCACGCCCCCGACGGTCTGCGCCATCGGGTAGATCGGATGTTCGGCATAATAACGCGCGCCGAGCAGCCCGCATTCCTCGCACGTCACCGCGAGGAAGACTTGCGAGCGGCGGGCCGCCCCGGCCTTGACGTTGGCCTCGGCGAGCGCGACCAGCCCCGCGGTCCCGCTCGCATTGTCGAGCGCGCCGTTGCAGATGTCGTCGCCATCGACCGGGTCGCAGCGCCCGAGATGATCCCAATGCGCGGTGTAGAAGACATAGTCGTTCGGTGCCCCGCCCTGCCCCGCGGGCTTGCCCGGCAGGATTCCGACGACGTTCTTGGACGCTTGCCGCTTGATCGTATTGGCGAACGACGCCGACGCGGTCACGCCCAGCGGCACCGCCTTGAACCCCTTCAGCTTGGCGGCCGTGTTGAGAACGTCGAAATCCTGCCCGGCGCTTGCGAACAAGGCTCGTGCCTTGTCGAGCTGGATCCAGCCGATCGCCTGGCTCTGGTCGGCATGGTCGCCCTTCTCGTCGAGCTCGAGCTGCGGCCCAGTCCAGCTCGACTGGACGACGCCCCAGCCGTACGCCGCGGGCGCGGTCTCGTGGACGATCAGCGCGCCCGCAGCACCATGCCGTGCGGCTTCCTCGAACTTGTAGGTCCAGCGACCGTAATAGGTCATCGCCCGACCTTCGAAGAGGCCGGTGTTGGTCGAGGTCTGCCAGTCGGGATCGTTGACCAGAATGACGACGGTCTTGCCGCGCACGTCGACGCCCGCATAATCGTCCCACCCGCGTTCGGGCGCGGTGATGCCGTAGCCGACGAACACGACCGGACTGTCCTTCAGGTCGATCTTCGGCGTGACGCGATAGGTCGCGAGCACCATGTCGCTGCGGTACGCCAAGCTGACGGGCGTCTTGCCGCCCTTGAACGTCATCGGCGTGACATTGGTCGCGGTCAGCTCGACCAGCGGCACGTCCTGGAACCACTGGCCGTTGTTGCCGGGCTTGAGCCCCGCCGCCTTGAAGCGTTCGACGATATAGTCGGTCGCCTTGGTTTCGCCCGGCGTTGTCGGCTTGCGGCCCTCGAACGCATCGGAGGACAGCGTCTTGGTGACGTCCTTGAGCGTCTCGACCGAAATCGCCGGGGCGGGCTTAGCGGACTGCGCAGCGACCGGTTGCGCGATCGCCGGCAGGCCTGTCACCAAGAGCCTTAAACCAAACTTTCTTAAACAGTTCATCGCCATATCGACCCCGTTCCGAAGGCGCTGTTCTGACAGTCACGGCCGGACCGCGCAACCATCTCAGAAGGTGCTTGGCAGAGCCCTGGACGGTTCGTATCGTCCGAATTGGGGGAGAGTAAGAATGATCAAACGTATCGTTGTCGCCGGCTGTCTGATCGGCGCAACCGTGCCGATTCACGCGCAAAGCGACGCAGCCAAGAAGTTCGGCGCGCGCGAGGAAGTCGAGCACATCAGCCTGTCGCCGGATGGCAAGCGCTTTGTCGCCTTGGTGGCGGATGCGAAGCGCGGGGTTCGCGCAATGGTGTTCTCGATCGACACCCCGACGGCTCCAGCAACCATCCTGATGTCGACCGGAGAGAAGGAACAGCTACGCTATTGCGAATGGTCCAACGACACGCGGCTGATCTGCGGGTTCAGCGTGACCGTGGGGCGGGTCACCGAAATGATCGGCTTCGATCGTGTCGTCACGCTTGGTGCCGACGGCAAGGGTCTGAAACTGCTGAGCGCGCGCACATCGCTCGATTCGCTCGGCATCATGCAGCATGGCGGCAGCATCATCGACTGGCAGGGTGACGCCAAGGGCGACACCGTCCTGATGACCCGCCAGTATGTCCCGACTTTGGATACGGGGACGCACATCGCTGGCGAAGGCCAAGGCCTAGGGGTCGAGCGTGTGGATCCCCTGACGCTCCGTCGACAGGTGGTAGAGAAGCCACGCCCCATCGCGCGCGAATATATCGCCGATGGGCAAGGGCATGTCCGCATCATGGGCCTGCAACCGACCACCGGGACGGGCTACAACGGTGCCAAGGTCGTCTATCAATATCGCAAGCCCGGCGTGAACTCCTGGCTTCCGCTCAGCACCGTGGTCAGCGATTCTCAAACTGGGCAAGGGTTCGATCCCTACGCAGTCGATCCGACACTCAACGTCACCTACGGGTTCGACGTGCAGGACGGGCGCAACGCGTTGTTCAAGATCGCGCTCGATGGCAGCCTCAAGCGCGACCTGGTGTTCGCACGCCCCGATGTCGATGTCGCCGGACTGGTGCAGATCGGACGGCAGCACCGCGTCGTCGGCGCGACCTATGTCACCGACAAGCGGCAAGTCGAATTCTTCGATCCGGAATTGAAGAAACTTCAGACGAGCCTCGCCAAGGCACTGCCCAATCAACCGCTCGTCCGCTTCGTCGATGCGAGCGCGGACGAATCGAAGCTGCTGCTGTGGACCGGCAGCGATGTCGATCCGGGCGGTTTTGCACTGTTCGACAAAAAGACGCGGCACTTCGACGGGTTGCTCCGGTCGCGGCCGCCGCTTGAAGGGGTCACCCTCGCGCCGGTCAAGGCGATCACCTTCCCCGCCGCCGACGGAACACCGATCCCGGCCTATCTGACGCTGCCGGTCGGCCCGGCACGCAAGAACCTGCCCGCGATCGTCATGCCGCATGGCGGCCCCAGCGCCCGCGACGAATGGGGGTTCGACTGGCTCGCGCAATTCTTCGCCGCGCGCGGCTATGCGGTGCTCCAGCCCAATTACCGGGGGTCGGCGGGCTATGGCGACGGCTGGTTCAAGGAGAATGGCTTCAAGTCGTGGCAGACCGCGATCGGAGACGTCAACGACGGCGGGCGCTGGCTGATCAAGGAAGGGATCGCGGCACCATCGACGCTGGCGATCGTCGGCTGGTCCTATGGCGGCTATGCAGCATTGCAATCCGCGGTACTCGATCCGACGCTGTTCAAGGCGATCGTCGCGGTCGCCCCCGTGACCGATCTCGATACGCTGCGGCACGAGCATGACAATTACATGGACTACAATCTGGTCGACGCGTTCATCGGCAAGGGTCCGCATGTTCGCCAGGGGTCGCCCGCGCAGAACGCGGCGAAGATCACCGCGCCCGTGCTGATGTTCCACGGCGACCTCGACCAGAATGTCGGCATCGGCGAATCGCGGCTGATGGCGAGCCGGTTGCGCAGCGCAGGCAAGCAGGTCGAACTGGTCGAGTTCAAGGGGCTCGCGCATTCGCTCGACGATACCGAGGCGCGGACCACGTTGCTCGATCGCAGCGACCTGTTCCTGCGCGCGACGATGGGGATCAAGTAGCGGGTCTTGCCCCCGCTAAACCCCCACCCCGTTCGGGCTGAGCGAAGTCGAAGCCCCTCTCCAGGGGCCTTGGCCTGCCTTCCGGGCGCCCCTTCGACTGCGCTCAGGGCGAACGGGGCGGGGGAAAGGCAGCGCAACGAAAAAGGGCGGCCCCAGCGGGACCGCCCTTTCCGTCGCCACAGATCAGAAGATCAGCGCGAGTAGAATTCGACGACCAGATTCGGTTCCATCTTCACCGGGTAAGGCACTTCGTCGAGCGACGGAACGCGCGTGAAGGTGACCTTGGCCGCGCCGTCCGGAGCGACGTAATCGGG
>Ga0265798_10007482_pt1 | contig 14113 bp, 10 predicted proteins | sample P3T30metagenome_FD_192430 | JGI IMG/M metagenome (GOLD analysis project Ga0265798, IMG submission 192430) | Plant litter microbial communities from East Loma Ridge, Irvine, California - P3 T30 | ecosystem: Environmental > Terrestrial > Plant litter > Unclassified | place: USA: California...
TCGGAGGCAAGCGTTTCCGCTATTCAGCATTTAAAACCATCGGCCGCAGAAGTATCGGGGACTGGCCCTGCGGGCCTGTCCCCATTTTTAAATCCCAGGCAAAGTCAAAATGGGGTCAGGCACCTACGGCGCCAGACCCCTTAATGCAACACTTGGTAATTGACGGGCACGAAATCGTAGCCCTTGCCATCCTTGCGCAAGTGGCCCACACCTGGAAACGCCAGGTGGGCGCCGCCGATCAGGTAGCCGGCGCGGGCCGCTGCGTCGAACGCCTGCCGGCGTGAGGCCAGCGCTTCCTTCGGTTCGCTGTCAAACCCGATCGTCACCTCAGGATGGGCCATCTGCACGGCGGCCACGTGAATCAGGTCGCCGATCAGGACCAGCTTCTGGCCCTTGCTTTCCACCACGTAGGTAGCGTGGCCCGGGGTGTGGCCCTTGCCCGAGTGGGAACTCACGCCTGGCACCAGTTCGACGTCGCCCTCGAAAGGCTTGAATTTGCCGGCCTTGACGTAAGGGTTGAGGGAGGCCATGGCGCCCTTGAAGAAGTCAGCCTTGCTGGCGTCCTTGTTCATATTGGCTTCGCTCAGCCAGTAGTCGCTTTCCTGCTTCTGTGCGCGCACGACGGCGTTCGGAAATGCGCGCTGTTCGCCCGCCATCAGGCCCCCCACGTGGTCGGGGTGCATGTGGGTGATGTAGATTTCATCGACCTGGTCGGGGGTGTAGCCGGCCGCCTTCAGGTTGGCGGCGAACTTGCCCAGGTTGGGGCCGAAAAGGCCGGCGGCGCCCGTGTCGACCAGCACCAGTTTGCTGCCGGTGTTGATCAGGAAGGCGTTGAAGGAGGTTTCCAGCGGCGCGGCCTGGAAGTTTTTCTTCAGGTTGGCTGTGATGTCGGCTTTATTCATGCCTTGCAGCAGGGTGTCGACGGGCAGGGGATTGGTGCCGTCGCTGATGACGGTCACTTCGAAGTCGCCCAGCATCATGCGGTAAAAGCCGGGGGCGCTGGTCTTGACCATGGGCGCGGCGGCGATGGCGGGGGCGGCAACGGCGGCCGCAAACAGGGCCGCCGCCAGCGTGGAGAGCGCGAATCGTTTCATTGTTGTCCTTGGAAGAGTTGATCGACAGAAAACTGTTGGCGATCCTACATCAACTTTGGCAACTTTGCTGCATAGCATTCAGGCGTGCGGGTCGGCGTGTCCCGTGTTGAAATCCTGCGCCACCGATTGCAAGGGCGCGGAGACCGCGTTGCGGTTGATGGCTGCGGGAACGGGCACGCGCAGAGGCGCCACCTTGCCGTTGGCGGCGCACAGGACATTGTCGGTGGTGCCAGGCGCCGCATCCCAGACCGGGTCTGCTATTCCTTCGAACACGGCTTTCAACTGGGCGCCCCAGCTCGAACGCAGCATCTGAAAATACTGGTTGTGCTCGTCGATGGTGGTAAAGCGGGTCACGGCCAGGCTGTCCGCCTCGTACACCAGCAGGTCCAGCGGCAGGCCGACGGAAATGTTCGAGCGCAGGGTGGAGTCCATCGAAATCAGGGCGCACTTGGCCGCTTCGTCCAAAGCGGTTTGCGGCGTGATGACCCGGTCCAATATCGGTTTGCCGTATTTTGACTCGCCTATTTGAAAATAGGGGGTCTGGTCGTGCGACTCGATGAAGTTGCCGGCCGAGTAAATACTGAACAGGCGGCAGCGCTCGCCCTTGATCTGGCCGCCGAAGATGATGCTGATATTAAAATCGACACCGAACTCGGCCAGCGCCTCGGCATCGCGCTGGTGGATGCTGCGCACGGCGTCGCCGACGATGCGTACGGCCGCCAGCATGTTCGGGGCGTTCCAGATCGAGGCGCCATCGATGCCCACCCAGCTCGAGACGTGTTCGCGCACGCCCTGGGAGATCGACAGATTGCCCGAGGTCATCAGCACCAGGACCCGGTCGCCCGGGTTTTCGTAGACCGTCATCTTGCGGAAGGTGCCGACCTGGTCCATCCCGGCGTTGGTGCGGGAATCGGACAGGAACACCAGTCCGGCATCGAGGCGCATGCCTGTACAGTAAGTCATGGTTGGCGTGGCTTCATCAAAAGGCCCATTTTACACACGCATTCATACCGGCGCGATCAGGGCTTCGACCGTCATGGTTTCCTCGCCCGCACCGCGGCGGCTGCCACGCACGGGCGCGGCTGAATCGTAATCGCGCCCGATGGCGAGGCGGCAATAGGCGTCCGTCATCAGGCGGGCGTGGGTCACATCGATGCTGATCCAGCCTTCGAAATCGGCATCCTTGACCCACACGTCGACCCAGGCGTGGCTGGCTGCGTGGCCCGTCGTGCCCGGATCGATGTAGCCCGAGACATAGCGCGCCGGCACGCCAAGCGCATGGCAGCAGGCCAGGAACAGGTGGGCGTGGTCCTGGCACACGCCGGCGCCGAGCAGCATGGCGTCGTGGGCGGTGGTGTCGACGCTGGTGGCGCCCGTGACATAGGCCACGCTGCCATAAATGCGCTCAGCCAGCTCGAGCATGGCGCCGGTGCTGGCGCTCGCGCCGATGCGCTGCCTGGCCGCATACTCGCGTACGGCCTCAGTCGGCGTGGTGAGACGGGTCGGCACGGTGAACACGAGCGGAGACAGCGGCTCGGGATTGTCGAGCCGGCCGCGTTCAAGCAGGGTGGTCTGCACCAGCCCTTCGGCAATGATCGCCACCTGGCGGTGCGGCTCGTTCAGGGTCAGCATGTGCGAACGGTTGCCGTAAGCATCGGTATAGGCGTGGCATGCGCCGGGCGTGTTCAGGCTCCAACTGAGAACCTGCTGCTGGGCTTCGAGGCGGGGCGTGACGTGCAGTTGCTGGATGCTGTAGGCCTGGCTGGCGGCGTAGCGGTACACGGTTTCGTGGCGAATCGACAGTTTCATATCACGACCCCAGCGGCACCAGGAAGTCGCGGCTGACCTGGCGGCCCAGCGCGTCGATGTCTTCCAGGAAGGCGGAGAGGCTGTCGTGCAGGCCTGCTTCGAGGATGTCTTCGATGCGTGCAAACTTCAGTTCGGCATGCAGTTTGCCGGCCAGGCGCTCCGTGTCGGCCGACACATCGTTGCGCACGGCGCAGAGGTTTTCCACCACCTGTTCCATGCAGAACAGCAGGGCGCGCGGCATGTCGGGATGGAGCATCAGCAATTCGGCCACCCGTTCGCGCGTGATGACGTCGCGGTAGACCTTGCGATAGATTTCAAAGCCCGACACCGAGCGCAGCAGGGCCGCCCAGTAATAAAAGTCGCGCTGCGAGGATGCTTCGGCGGCGCCGTGGTATTTCACGTCGAGGATGCGCGCCGTGTTGTCGGCCCGTTCCAGAAAGGTGCCGAGGCGGATGAAATACATGGCCTCGTCCTTGAGCATGGTGCCCAGGGTCACGCCGCGCGCGAGGTGGGAGCGGTATTTCACCCATTCAAAAAAGGCGCTGGGGTCGTTGTCGAGCGCGCCTGGCGCAAGCTGGCGGGGCAGGTCAAGCCAGGTGGCGTTGGTGGTTTCCCACACTTCCGTCGTCAGCGCGCCCCGCACCGCCCGCGCATTGTCGCGCGCGCCCTTGAGGCAGGCGGCAATCGAGGAGGGATTACCGGCATCGCGCACCATGAAGTCGAGCACCTCGGCCTGGTTGCAATGACGCTCGCGGCGGGCGAATTCCCCGTCCAGTTCGGAAATGCCCAGCATGGCGCGCCAGCCCGCTTCGCTGTCTTCCAGCGACTGGGGCAGCATGGCGGCCTGCACCGCCACGTCGAGCATGCGGGCGGTGTTTTCGGCGCGCTCGGTGTAGCGCGCCATCCAGTACAGGTGGTCGGCGGTGCGGCTCAGCATGGCTGCTCCAGGATCCAGGTGTCCTTGGTGCCGCCCCCTTGCGAGGAGTTCACCACCAGCGAGCCTTCCTGCAACGCCACCCGGGTCAGGCCGCCCGGCACCATCGAGATGGTCTTGCCCGACAATACAAAGGGTCGCAGGTCGATGTGGCGCGGGGCGATGCCGTTTTCCACATAGGTCGGGCAGGCCGACAGGGCCAGCGTCGGTTGGGCGATGTAGCCGTCCGGCCTGGCTTTCAGGCGCTGGCGGAAATCCTCGATCTGCGCCTGCGACGAAGCCGGCCCGATCAGCATGCCGTAACCGCCGGCGCCGTGCACTTCCTTCACCACCAGCTTCGACAGATTCGCCAGCACGTATTCCAGATCGGCGCGCTTCCTGCATTGCCAGGTGGGGACGTTATTCAGGATCGGCTCTTCCGACAGGTAAAACTTGATCATGTCGGGCACAAAAGGATAAATGGACTTGTCGTCGGCTACGCCGGTGCCGATGGCGTTGGCCAGGGTCACTCTTCCCGCGCGGTAGACCGACAGCAGGCCCGGCACGCCCAGGGTGGAGTCGGCGCGGAAGGCCAGCGGATCGAGATAATCGTCGTCGATGCGGCGGTAGATCACGTCGACCCGCTGGGGGCCGCGGATGGTGCGCATGTAGACGGCATTGTCGTTGACAAACAAATCCTTGCCTTCGACCAGTTCCACACCCATCTGCTGGGCCAGGAAGGCGTGCTCGAAATAGGCGGCGTTATGGATGCCGGGAGTGAGCACGACCACCGTCGGATCGTTGGTGCCGGCGGGTGCGACCGAACGCAGGTTGTCGAGCAACAGGTCGGGGTAGTGGTCGACGGGGGCAATGCGGTTGCGCGCAAACAGTTCGGGGAACAGTCGCATCATCATCTTGCGGTCTTCCAGCATATAGGAAACGCCCGATGGCACGCGCAGGTTGTCTTCCAGCACATAGAACTCGCCTTTGCCGGCGCGTACGATGTCGACCCCGGCAATGTGGGCATAAATGTCCGAGGCCACCTTGATGCCTTGCATCTCGGGACGGTACTGGGCGTTCTGATAGATCTGGGCGGCGGGGATCAGGCCGGCCTTGATGATGGCCTGCTCGTGATAAATGTCGTGGATGAACATATTGAGCGCCTGCACCCGCTGCACCAGGCCAGCCTGCAACTGCGCCCACTCGTGCGCGGGGATGATGCGCGGAATGGTGTCGAAGGGGATCAGGCGCTCGGTCCCGGCATCGTCGCCATACACGGCGAAGGTGATGCCAACGCGGCGGAAGGTGAGATCCGCCTCGGCGCGCTTGCTGGCAATCTGTTCGGGGGTCTGGCGCGCCAGCCAGGCGTCGAAGGCGCGATAATGGTCACGCACCGCGGGCCCTTCCTGGCCGCCAGCACCAATCTCGTCGGCATGGTGATGCATCTCGTCAAAAAAGCGCGCGCGTTCGTGCAGGGCTGACATGTGGATTCCCGTTTTTTTGTTTTGATATAGACAACAAACAATATATAACAAGAAACGTGCCAGTGATTTCGTCAACCGTGCGGGGCATGCCGCGGACAAATGCACCACGACAGTGCATGGGACGTCATGAGAATGGCATAATCGTCGTTTTCCAATAAAAACTGGGGCGATCGTGGAGCAGCGGGACAGGGCAGAAAGATTCAAATCGTGGCTGGGACGTTTCCGGCCCCAGCCAACCACGGCCAGCCGTAGCGAACAGCTCAAGGCCGGCGCGGGCGCCTTGCTGGGATTGGCGCTGACGGCCTTGCTCACGCCCCTGATCACGCACAGCATGCTGGCCGACAGCAGCGCCATCGCGTTCCTGGTCGCGCCGATGGGAGCATCGGCCGTGCTGCTGTTTGCCGTGCCCGCCAGTCCGCTGGCCCAGCCCTGGTCCGTGTTCGGCGGCAATGTGGTGTCGGGCATTGTCGGCGTCACGGCCGCCATGTGGATCGCCGATCCCGTCTGGGCCGCGCCGGTGGCCGCCGCTGGCGCCATCGTCGGCATGTTCCTGTGCCGCTGCCTGCACCCGCCCGGCGGCGCGGTGGCCCTGACGGCCGTGCTGGCCGGCCCGGCGGTACATGCCTCCGGCTACCAGTTTGCCTTCGGCCAGGTGGCCGTCAACACGGCGCTGATGGTGCTGGCGGCGCTGGCCTACAACAACCTGACGGGACGGCGCTACCCGCACACCCAGCAATCTTCGCTGCAGCAGGCGCACGCCACGCGCGACCCAGCGCCCACCAGCCGGGTCGGTTTTTCGCCGCACGATCTCGATGTCGTGCTCAAGCGCTACGGCCAGGTGCTCGACGTCAGCCGCGACGACCTCGAAAACATTATTTTGGCAACCGAGATGCAGGCTTACGAGCGCCGCTTCGGCGTCATCACGTGCGGCAGCATCATGTCGAAAGATGCGATCACGGTGGAATTTGCGACCGGCATGCTGGAGGCGTGGAAACTGCTGCGTCACCACAAGCTGCATGCCTTGCCTGTCCTGAACAAGGCGAACCGGGTGATCGGCATCGTCACCCAGAGCGACTTCCTGCGCCACGGCGAGCTCGACAGTTTCAAAGGCTTCGGCGCCCGCCTGCGCGATTTTTTATTGCCCTACTCGGGCACCCATTCCGACAAGCCCGAAGTGGTGGGGCAGATCATGACGGCCAGGCCGATCACGGCCCGGGCCGACACGCCCATCGTGGAACTGGTGCCCCTGATGTCCAATTCCGGCTTGCACCACATCCCCGTCGTCGACGAGGAAGAACGCTTTGCCGGCATGGTGAGCCAGTCGGATCTGCTGGCGGCCTTGTACGAGAGCCGGCTGAACGAACCGGCAACGGCGCTAGCTTGATCAAACAAAAGAGATCAAACGAAAGTGAACCCCTACTTTCGTTTGGGTTGGTCAGATAAAAATGCCCCGGGAAACCCGGGGCATTTTCAGTTTACGCAAACCCGATTCAAAGAGATCAAACAAAAGTGAACCCCTACTTTTGTTTGGGTTAGTCAGGCGAAAAGCCCTCGGCGGAGCCGAGGTTTTTCGGGGGACGCAAACCCGATTCATAGCGAGCGTCGCCTCGGGGCGTTACGCCAACTCGCAAAAATGGGGACAGGCACCTTCGGCGCCAGTCCCCCTGCTGCAAGCGTCACCGCGCCGTGATTAGCAGGGCGACTGGCGCCGCAGGGCGGTTGCACGCAAGCGCGTCCCATTTTTCGCATTACATGAGTATGTCAGCTCAACTGAACGGCATTACCGGGAAACCCGGGGCATTTTCAGTTTACGCAAACCCGATGCATATCGCGCTTCGCCTCGGGGCGTTACGCTGGCTTTGTGCGCAGGGCGCTTTTTTGTCAGGCGAGGCGGCGCAGGCGCAGTTCGGCCACTGTCACCGGGGCTGGCGCTTCGACCAGGCGCAGTGGGACCAGGGCGCGCTTGGAACGGGCGATCTGGGCGCTGATGTCGATCAGGGCGGCAAGCACCATCTCGTGGCGTTTTCTCGCTTCCGAGCGTTTCTTGGAAGCGATGTCGGACAGGTCCAGCGCCGGCAGGGATTCGCAGGGCAGGGTGAAGTCGCCGTCGGCCCGTTGGCGCGCGCCCAGTTCGGTCCACATGCTGTCGTAATCAGCGTGCACCTTGCCGCTGCGCATGGATTTGGTGACCACGCGGTTGGCGTTACCGACCAGCAGCATGTTGGCGCAGCCGTGCTCATGGCCGAACTGGCGCACCACGCGCATCAGGAAATTTTTTGGACGCATGCCGTGCAGGGCGCGGGTCGCTTCGCGCACGCCGTCCTGGGCCGCGGCGCCGGCGGCGCCCTGCATGCAGCCGACGCCGAGCAGCACCTGGAAGCCTTCGCGCACAAAGCCGCAGGCCACCGAGTAGATCAGGGTCTGTTCGTGCATCAACTGGAAAATCAGTTCGCCTTCACGCACCAGTACGCCGCCGGCGCGCAGTTGCACCGTGTAGTCGCCGTCCTTGCTTTGCAGGCGGCACATTTCCACCGGTGCGCTGGCGGCGCGCGCTACCAGCGGCGCAAGGCCCTCGGCGATGACGGTGTTGTAATGGGTCTGCATGGCATCAAGCCGCTCGTCGCAACCAAGGCGCGTGCTGAAATAGCTGCGGTAGATCTTGCTTGAAAGGCGGGTGCAGGTCGGCTGCATCTGGCTGAACAGGGGGTGGGAATTGAGCAGTCCCAGCCATTCTGTGGTCTGGCGCCGATACAGCAGGGCGCGGCCGGCCAGCTTGAGGGATTCGCGCAGCAGTTTAAGACCGCGCAGTTCGAGGCGGAGACCGGAATACAGTGAAATCGTTGCTTGCATGGCGTGCTCGTTGAAGAGCCGGCACAGGCGGGGCCAGGCCGCGGTAAGAGCGGCATATCAGGCAACTGTGGAGTCGGCGGATCGAGCGCAGCGATGTGGCGCATTGACCTGGAGGACAGGACGGTCCGCCCGGTTCGTGGGGCGGCAGCCGTCAGCCAGGGTTTGTCTTAACGAAAACCTATCTGATGTTTCATAATGTATCACAATGTAACAGCTGTCAATGCCTATTGGAATTTATAGGTCCAGCATGCAACAAATGATGCGCTCGCTATCTCTAACGCTTTTTCAGCAGGGAGCCCAGGACGCCCCGTATCAGTTCGCGGCCGACCTGGGAGCCGATGCTGCGGGCGGCCGACTTGACCATGGCCTGCATGGGCGTGTCGCGCCGGCTGCTGCCGCCGAACAGGCCGCCCAGTCCATCCAGCATGCCGCCCAGGGCGCCTGAATCTGCATGGGCCGGCGGGTTGGATGCGGGAGACGGGGCAGGGCCGCGAGGCGCAGGCGCCGGTGCCGGCGCGGCGCCCGTGGCCCGCTGGGTCAGCATTTCATAGGCCGACTGGCGGTCGATGGCATGTTCGTACACGCCTGCCACCAGCGAGGATGCAATCACCGCCTGGCGGGTCGCCGTATCAATGGGACCGATGCGCGAGGCGGGCGGGAGAATGTAGGCGCGTTCGACGATATTCGGCCGGCCTTTTTCATCGAGAAAGGAGACCAGCGCCTCGCCCACGCCCAGTTCGGTAATCACGTTGGCCGTGTCCAGCGCCGGATTGGTCCGGAACGTGTCGGCCGCCGCCTTGACGGCTTTCTGGTCGCGCGGCGTGTAGGCCCGCAGGGCGTGCTGAACCCGGTTGCCCAGTTGTCCCAGCACGGTGTCGGGGATGTCGAGCGGATTTTGCGTGACGAAAAACACCCCCACGCCCTTGGAGCGGATCAGGCGCACCACCTGTTCGATCTTGTCGAGCAGGGCCTTGGGCGCGTCGTCGAACAGCAGGTGGGCTTCGTCGAAGAAAAACACCAGCTTGGGCTGGTCCAGGTCGCCCACCTCGGGCAGATGTTCGTACAGTTCCGACAGCAGCCACAGCAGAAACACCGCATACAGCTTGGGGGCGTTCATCAGCTTGTCGGCGGCGAGGATGTTGACCACGCCCTTGCCGCGTGCATCGGTCTGCAGCAGGTCGTCGATGTTGAGCATGGGTTCGCCAAAAAACTGGTCCCCGCCCTGTTCTTCGATCGAGATCAGCCCGCGCTGGATGGCGCCGATACTGGCCGCCGAGATATTGCCGTAACTGGTGCGGAAGTCCGCCGCGTTGTCGCCCAGGTGTTGCAGCAGGGCCCGCAGGTCCTTGGTGTCGAGCAGCAGCCAGCCATTGTCGTCAGCAATGCGGAAGGCCAGTTGCAGCACGCCTTCCTGGGTCTCGTTGAGGTTGAGCATGCGCGCCAGCAGCAAAGGCCCCAGGTCCGACACGGTGGCGCGCACGGGATGGCCCTGTTCGCCAAACACATCCCAGAAGGCGACCGGGCAGGCGGCCCAAGCGGGCTGCTCCACCTTGAGCAGCGCCAGGCGTTCGGCCATTTTCGGCGACATCGCGCCCGGCGCCGCCAGGCCCGACAGGTCGCCCTTGATGTCGGCCATGAAGACGGGCACGCCGATGTCCGACAGCGCCTGCGCCAGCACCTGCAGGGTCACCGTCTTGCCGGTGCCGGTGGCCCCGGTGATGCAGCCATGCCGATTGGCCAGGTTGGAAAGCAGACCAAAGGCCTGGTCGCGGTCGATACTGGTGGCAATCGTCAAGAGCTTGGACATGGGACCCCGTCGTTTAAAGTGATTTCAAAGGAAACAGCGGATCAGGATTGCTCGGCGCCGCAGCACTTTTTATACTTCTTCCCGCTGCCGCAAGGGCAATCGTCGTTGCGGCCCACTTTTGCTTCTTCGCGCTTGACCGGTTGCACGCCGGATTTGCGCAGCGGCAGCCAGAATTTGTAGATGGCCGGCAGGTTTGCCTCGATCTCCATGGCCAGCTTGTGGCCCTTGACCGGGTCGTCCACTTCGGCTAGTTCGGCTTCCTCGATCTCGTCGGCGCCGAGCAGGTAAATCGGGCGCATCAGGGGCGCGGCGTCGGAGGTGAAAATCGGATCCCACGATCCCGGGCGCAATTCGAGACCTTCCCAGAAACCCCAGCACCAGGCTTCCGCATCGATCAGGGTCTTGCCTTCGTGCTCGTGCTCGACGAACAGGGGTTCGAATTCCTTGGGCGCGACTTCAAACGTCACCGCCACTTCGTTCATGAAGCGCATGATCAGTTCAAAAATCCGGTCGGCTTCCTTGGCGTTTTTCCAGGTCGGCTCACCCTGGCCTTCCATGCCCCACACTTTCGGCAGCCACTCGGTCGGCAGGATGGCCTCCGGGCCGATGGCGATGGCGGTCAGGAAGCCATGCAAGGTGTCCATCGTCATGGCGTCGTCGGACGAACGGTCCGAGAGCAGGAAGGAATCGAGCTCGTCGAATTCCTTGTCGGAGAGGGGCTGGTCGTATTGCATGATGTTCTGCTTTCTTTAAATGAAGGTGACAGTTTAACGTGTCTCGCACTGTACGCGGGCGTGATCGCTCGGAGGTACAATGTGGCCATGAATTCCGACGCCGTCCCACCACAGCAAACCCATCCCGAGTTACACCCATTCGCGGCCCTCAATCCCGAATGCGTGCTCGACGCCCTCGACAGTATCGGCCTGCATGGGGACGGTCGCCTGCTGGCCCTGAACAGCTATGAAAACCGGGTCTACCAGGTGGGCCGGGACGACGGCGGTCCCGTGGTCGTCAAGTTCTACCGGCCCCAGCGCTGGAGCGACGCCGCCATCCTGGAAGAGCACGGGTTTGTCGCTGAACTGGCCGCCAATGAAATCCCCGTCGTTCCCGCCAACACCATTGATGGCCGCACCCTGCACGATTTCGCCGGCTTCAAATTTGCCGTGTTTGATTGCCGCGGCGGGCGCGCGCCGGAACTGGACGATCCCGCCGTGCGCGAATGGATCGGCCGTTTTATCGGGCGCATCCATGCCGTCGGCGCCACCCGGCCCTTCATCGAGCGTCCCGCGCTCGATCCCGCCACCTTCGGCAAGACGCCGCGCGACTACCTGCTGGCCAACGGTTTCATCCCGCCGCAATTGTTGCCGGCCTGGACCAGCGTGGTGGACCAGGCCCTCGAGGGCGTGGCCCACTGCTACAACCGGGCAGGGCCGCAATCCCTGATCCGCCTGCATGGCGACTGCCACGTGGGCAACATCATGTGGACCGACGCCGGTCCCCATTTCGTCGACTTCGACGATGCCCGCAGCGGCCCGGCCGTGCAGGATTTGTGGATGCTGCTGTCGGGCGAACGGGCAGAGCGCAGCAGCCAGCTTGCCGACGTGCTGGCCGGCTACGAAGACTTCATGGAATTCGACGCCAGCCAGTTGCACCTGGTTGAAGCGCTGCGCACCCTGCGCCTGATTCATTACTCGGCCTGGCTGGCCATGCGCTGGGACGACCCGGCCTTTCCGGTCGCTTTCCCTTGGTTCAATACGGAACGTTACTGGCAGGACCGTATTCTCGAACTGCGCGAACAGGTCGCGCTGATGGAAGAAGGGCCATTGTGGGCAACATAAGTACCCGGAACTGAGCGGTATTTCCCTGCCTGCTCCTCTCAAGCGGGCGCGCCATTCCAAACGATAATCGTGTATGTTTTCCATCTTGGAAGGCAATCTTGCGAGAATGACCATGGAACCGCTGCAGCCCCACGACGACGCCAACCTGAACATCGATCTGCCCGCGCCGGCAGCGAGGGCGCCTGCTGCTGCAAAGGAAGCTGCTCCCGAGCGTGCCCAGCTGGAAATGCGCGCCATCCAGGAAGGCATCGCCCGCGTCGAGGCGGAAGCAAAAGCCTCCTGCGCCGCCGAAAGCCGGGCTCACGCCGAGGCGCGCGCCCGTTCGCTGGCCGAGGAACGCGCCGCGATGGATGCGGCCGCCGCCGCCGCCGCGCTCGAACACGCCCAGGCCTCCGAAGAAGCCATCGAAGCCAACCGCGACCGCCTGGAAACCCTGCGCGCCGCCGCCCAGGCCAGCGCCGAGCGGCTTGAAGCGGTGCGCCAGGAAACGGCCGAATTGCGCGCCCGGGTCGAAGCCGATACCCGCATCAAGCTGGCCGCCGAGGCGCGCGCCCGCTTTGAAGAAGAAGCCCGCCGCCGCGCCGCCGAACAGATCGCGCTCGATGCCGCCATGGCCGCTGCCGCCGAGCAGGCCACCCAGGACCTGGAAGCGCAGACCGAACAGGCGCGCCGCCAGGCCGTCGAGCGGGTCGCCGCCGTCCATGCCGCCAAGGAAGAAGTACTGCACATCGCCACCGCGGACGCCCGCATGGCCATCCTCGCCCGCGAACGCGAGCGCCAGGCCAAGGGCGCCCGCCAGACCGCCGAACTGCTGGCGGAAGCGGAAGCGGAAGCGCTTGAGCTGACGGTGCAGCGCGAAAAAGCCGACCAGGTGGCGCTGGCCTCCGCCTTTGCCCGCGCCATGGCCGAAGCGCGTGCGCTGGAAGAAGCGCGCGCCCTGGCCCACGTCGAGCAGGAGCGCGAAGCCATCGCCCTGGCCCAAGCCGAGTCCGAACGCATGGCGGCCCGCTCGATCCACTTGCGCTTGCAGACCGAGAAGGAATTGCGCGACGCGGCCGTCCACCGCGAGCGTCTCGAACAAAAAGCCGCCGCCAGCCTGGAAGCGCGGCGTGACGCGGAGGCGCGCATCATGGCCGCCACCGAAGCGCGCATCGAGGTCGACCGCCAGTTGCGCGAAGTGGCGCTGGCGCGCGCCATGGTCGAGGAAGAAGCCAGCGCGGAAGTGCAAGACCGCATCGCCACGGAGGAGCTCGCTGCCGAAGCGGCCCGCCAGCGCGCCGCCGCCGAACGGCTGGCTGCGGCCGCTGCTACCGCCAAGCAGGAGCAGGAAGAGGCCGCGCGCGCCATCGCGCTGGACCAGGCTGCCCTGATCGAACAGGCCGCCGCCGCCCAGGCGCGCGCCAACCAGGCGGCGCAGACTGAACGCCAGGCCTTGCAAGTGAAAGCGCAGCACGCAGCCGCGGCCGCCGAGGCCGCCGAACAGGCCGCCGCGCTGGCCGAGGAACTGGCAGTGGCTGAAGGCGCCCGCATGGAAGCGGAGCAGGGCGCGCTGGCGGCCTTGCAGAACAAGCTCGCCGCCGAGCAGGAACTGGCGGCCGCGGCCGAAGTACGTGCTGCGGCCCAGCAGGCTCAGGCCGATTTGCTGCGTCAAAAATCGGACGCCGAGCAGCAGGCCGCCAGGGCCCGGCTGGAGGCGAATGAGGCCGAGCGCCTTTTGGCAGGCCAGGCCGATATCGCGGCGGCGCACGAGCAGAGCGCGCGGGACGCCATCGCCGCCCAGTTGCAGGCGGCCGAGGCGCTGGCGCTGGCCCAGGCCGAGCGCGCTCGTATCGAAACGGAAAAACAGGCGCTGGCCGAACAGCAAGCCGCCACTGCACAAATAGCTGCCAGGCAGGAAGCTGCCGCGCTGGCCCTGACTGCGCAGTTGGTGGACGCCCAGCAGGAAGCTGCAACAGCCCGTGAGCAGGAAAACGCCGACATGGCCGAGCGCATCGCCGCCGAGCAAGCCATCGCCGCCGCCACCGCCGCCCGCGCTGCCGCCGAACACGAACGCCTGGCCGTGGCGCGCGAAGTGCAGGCGGCCGAGGAAGCGGCGGCCGAAGCAATGGCCGACAAGGTTGCCGCCCAGCGCCTGCTGCTCGAGAGCGCGCAGACCCATGCCGCCCTGCAGCGCAAGGTGGCCATGACGACCCAGGCAATGGCCGAATCGAAGCAGCAACTGATCGATCTGGAAACCTCGCGCCTGGCCGCTGAACGGCGCGCGCTGGCCGCGGCCGGTGAAGCGGTGGCCCAGCGGGCCAGCGAAGCGCACCAGCGGG
>Ga0265798_10007483_pt1 | contig 14112 bp, 11 predicted proteins | sample P3T30metagenome_FD_192430 | JGI IMG/M metagenome (GOLD analysis project Ga0265798, IMG submission 192430) | Plant litter microbial communities from East Loma Ridge, Irvine, California - P3 T30 | ecosystem: Environmental > Terrestrial > Plant litter > Unclassified | place: USA: California...
TGGACGCTGTTCGTTGTCTCCGGGTGGCTCGACCGGCCGGGGACCGGCCCGCGCGGGATCCTGGGCTGGCGCGAGGTCGAGGCCCTGGCCTCGGCCGGCGCCGAGATCGGCAGCCATTCCATCACCCATCCGAATTTCGGGGGCCTCAGCGCCGAGCGGGCGGCCGAGGAGCTCGACGGCTCGCGCCGGGCGATCGCAGCCCGGCTCGGCATCCGGCCCGACAGCTTCGCGATCCCGCTGGGGCAGTCGGCGAACTGGACACCGGCTGCCGCCCGCGCCGCCCAGCAGGCCGGCTACCGGATCGTCTACGCGCAGGCCGTGGAGACGCGGCCGCTCGGGACCATCGGGCGCAGCTTCGTCACGCATTTCGACAACGACCTGGTCTTCGGGGCCCTCCTGAACGGCGTCTACGACGCCTGGGAAGAATGGACATGATGCAGCCCGCGCCCCGCGCCACGGTTTCCGTGGTGGTCCCCACCTGCAACCGGCCCGCCCTGCTGCGCGAGGCCCTGGCGAGCATCCGCGCCCTGGAGGCGCCCGATCTCGCCTTCGAGATCATCGTGGGCGACAACGGTCAGGCGGGTCCGGCCGCCGAGGTCGCCGCCGCGTTCGGCGCCATCCACGTGCCGGTCGCGCGTGCCGGAGCGGGGGCCGCCCGCAACGCGGCGCTGCTGCGGGCTAGCGCACCCTACGTGGCGTTCCTCGACGACGACGATGTCTGGCTGCCGGGCCACATCCGCCCCCATCTCCGACGGCTCGAAGCGGAGCCCGGTCTCGGCATCGTCTTCGGGCAGGTGATCACCACCTCCCCGGAACTGGAGCCGGTCTACGGTCCCTGGCCGGCGGAGCTCCCGGCCGACGGGGCCGCGCTGCTGCGCCGGATGTTGAGCGGCTACTTCCCGCAGGTCGGCGCGACCGTGGTGCGCCGGAGCCTGGTCGACAGCGTCGGCCTGTTCGACGAGGCGCTGCTCGGCGACCAGGATTGGGATTGGCAGATCCGGGCGGTGCGCCGGCACGGGGCCGCCTTCGTGGCCGTGCCCGGTGTCCATTTCCGGCAACGGCCGGCCGGGACCTTCGACAGCCTGATCGCCCGCCGGATCCGCTTCACGCGGCTGGTCTTCCGGCGGCACGCGCCGGCCCTCGGCGTTTCGCGCCTTCAGGCCCTGAGCCTCTATTTCGCGACCGTGCAGGGGTATTACGACGCCTTCCTGGACGGCGCCCAGGCCCATGCGGCCCGGGGCGACCGGCGCGCCGCCGCCGGCGCGCTGCTCTCCGCCTTCCGGCTGATGCCGCACCGGGCGGTCAAGGACGCGATCCGGCCGACCCATCTGCGCGCGGCCCTGGTGGCCGTCGCCCAGGCAAGCCGCCCCCTCGCGGCGGCCGGGCCGGGGACGCGCTGACGGATCGGGCTTGCCCGTCGCAGGGACGTCCAGGCATCCAACCCGTGATTCCGGGCGCCGCTGTGGGTTCCTGACCTGACGAGGGCATTGGAACGGACAAGAAAACAGGCCCGGGAAACCGCAGGGTTTCCCGGGCCTGTTTTTGCGTGATCCGATGGATACGCCTTCTCAACCGGCCCGCAGAAGCCCCGGCCGGTCCTTCACGTTGCGCACCAGCCATTCCGGCAGCAGCAGGCGCACCCGCTCCCAGGGGCTGGAGAAGTCGCCGGCGCGGCGCAGGGCCGCCCAGGAGGCGACGCGTTGCCGGAGCGGCAGCATGCCGATGTAGTTCTTGGTCATGCCGGAGATCGGGAAGTCCGAGCCGAACATGTCCTGATGGCGCAGGTCCGGTTCGCCCAGATGAGGCGCCTCGACCGTCACCGGCCCGGCACCCGGCGCGAGCCGGGGCAGCGCCTGGGCCTGCGCGTAGACCGCGTCGAGCCCGGCGGCCCAGCTCGCCGGCGCGTAGAGGCGCGCGATGGCGGCGCTGATCTCGGCCCCCGTGGTCCGGCGGTCCTCCGCGTCGGTGATCAGCGCGGTGAGGTGAGCCTCGTATTCCGCTTGGTCGCGGGCGACCCGAGCCGTGGTGTCGAGCCCCGGATGGTTGATTGCGACGATCTCGGCCGCCGCGGGCGCCTCGAAGCGCGTCACCAGCGGCAGCCCGTAGGCGGCGGCTTCGAGCATCGAGGTCGACGAGACGAACGGGTAGGAATCGACGTAGATGTCCGCCGCCTCGAAGAAGGCCCGCGGATCCGACTGCTCGGCATAGGCCACGATCCGCCCGCCCGTGGCGGCCTGCGCCCGGGCCCAGTCCGCGCGCTCGCCCGCGCCGACCACGATCAGGCGGGCCTTCGGATGCGCTGCCAGGAGATCGACGTGGCGGTCGGCGTAGGTGACGTCGCCGACGTTGCGGTACTTGGCGCCGCGCGCCACGGAGACCAGCAGGACCTCGTCGTCCGCGATCCCGAGGGCGCGCTTGGCCGCCGCGCGGCTCCGCTGGCGCTCGGGCAGCGTGATCAGGGTCGGGAGCAGGAAGCTCCGGGCCGGATCGACGCCGCGCCGCGTGATCGCGAGCCGGCGGGCGGCCTCGCGCAGGTTGATCACCGCGTGGCTGATCCGGGTCCCGATCCAGAACAGGTGATCCGCGTGGTTCAGGAGGAGGACCGGCGGGTGCTTGCCCGGATCCGCGAAGGCGATCAGCGGGACCACGTCCTCGCAATGGATGTGGAGGACGACGACGTCGTAATCCCGCGCGACCCGGCGCAGCTCCCGCGCCCAGGCGAGCTTGCCGCCCTGGCGGTGGTTCAGGTGGTGGATCGCGCCGCCGCTGGCGCGGACCGCCTCGGCGATCCGCCCATCGACCGGGCCGCGATGCTGGGTCAGGGCGAGGCTGTTGGTCCGGTGGGCGTCGGCGCCGATCCACAACGCCAGCATCTTGGTGAGGCCGCCCACCGGGGCGAGCTGCGTGCAGACGTGGAGGACGCGCCGGAACGGGGCCGGCTCCGGGGCCGTGCGAGGGCCGGCCTCCGGCTCGAGCCGCCGGCCGATTTCGGCGGTCAGACGCTCCAGGCGCGGGCTCGCGAAGACGCCGCAATGGCGATGGGCCGCCATCGTCGCCGCAATGGCGGCTTCGACGGCGGCGCCTTCGAGGTCGCCCGCAGCCGCCCGGCGCTCGGCCTCCCGCACCCGGGCATCGAAGGCCGAGAAATTCGCCTGGATCCGCCCGGCGCGCCGGGCGGTCTCGTCGTCGATGTCTCGGCGTCCGTCATGGCGGAGCTCTGACGCAACAATGGCCATCGTGCCCTCCGGGCTTCAGCGATGCGGTGCGGGATCCGCCGTCCAGGTGCCGGGAGTGTGGAAGACACCGAACACGTCGGGGGCGAAGACCGGGTGCTCCACGTGGAAGCGGGCGCCGATCCGCGCGGCGAGCAGGCGCTCGAAGCCCCGCTGCCGGACCACCACGGAGACCTTGTAGGTGTCCGCGGTGAGGGTCAGCGGCGGCGTCAGCAGCTCGATCGTGCCGTCGCCCGACAGGGTCTGCAGCTTGGCGCGATCCGTCATCGTGCTGAAGTTGCAGCAGAGCAGCTCGTCCGATCGCGTGATCGAGAACAGCACATGCGGGTCGGTGATCGGCTCCGAGGCGGTGTAGCGCGCCGTGATCCGCATCCGCTCGCCGTGCCGGAACAGCGTCTTCGGAGCGCCCGATTCGTCGGCGACCGTGACGTCCTGGATCTCCACCGGGTGGTGGCCGCCCTCGGGCCGGAACCAGGGTGCGTCGGCCAGGTAGCTGTCGCGCTCGTAGTGGTGCAGCCCCTCGTCGGTGGGGCCGTCGAAGGCGACGCGGCCGTTTTTGATGTAGATCACCCGCTCGCACATGGTCTTCACGCTGAACATGTTGTGCGAGACGAGCAGGATCGTCGAGCCCTTGCTCTGGAGGCGGCGGGCGAAGTCGATGCACTTCTTCTGGAAGGTGTAGTCGCCGACCGCCAGGACCTCGTCGAGGAGCAGGATGTCGGGCTCGAGATGGGCGGCGACCGAGAAGGCCAGCCGGACATACATGCCGCTGGAATAGCGCTTCACCGGCATGTCGATGAAGTCGCCGATCTCCGAGAACTCGACGATCGCGTCGAACTTCTCGGCGATCTCATGGCGGTGCATGCCCAGGATCGAGCCGTAGAGGAAGATGTTCTCGCGGCCGGTGAGCTCCCGGTGGAAGCCCGTGCCGACTTCGAGCAGGGCGCCGACCCGGCCGACCAGCCGGATGCTGCCGGTGGTCGGGGCGGCGATCCGCGAGATCAGCTTGAGCAGGGTGCTCTTGCCCGCCCCGTTCATCCCGATGATGCCGACGTTCTCGCCGTGCTTGATGCCGAAGCTGACATCCTTCAGCGCCCAGAACCCCTCCTTGGTCGGGCGCGCCTCGGACCGGCGCGTCAGCAGGCCCCGCGCGCCGTCGATGAGCGCCTCGCGCAGGGAGTTGTCGTGCGTGGCCCGCGGGGCACGCCAGTATTGCTTGCCGATATCCTGTACGCTGATCGCCATCGACATCAGATTATATCCGCGAAAGAGCGCTCCATGCGCTGGAAGAAGATCAGTCCGGTGAACAGCAGCAGCGACGACACCGTGACCGAGACCGCGAGGGCGAACAGGTCGGGCGTGGTTCCGCCGAGGATCGCGAACCGGAACGCCTCGATCAGCCCGACCATCGGGTTGAGCGCGTAGAGCCAGCGCACCGAGTCGGGGACGATGCTCGCCGCGTAGACGATCGGCGAGGCGTACATCCAGATCTGGATGAGGAACGGCAGCGTGTGCTTGACGTCCCGGAAGCGGACGTTGACCGGCCCGAGCCACAGGCTCACCCCGAGCGCCAGCATCGCGGTGACCGCGAGCGTCGGCACCGCGAGGACGATGTGCCAGCTCGGCATCACCCCGTAGCAAAGCATCAGCACCAGCATCACCGCGAGGGCGATGGCGAAGTCCACCATCGGCGACACCACGGTGGCGAGCGGGATCACCAGGCGCGGGAAGTAGATCTTGCGGATGAGCTCCGCCTCGGTGACGAGGCCGGTGGCGCTCCGGCGTACCGACTCGGCGAAGTAGGTCCACAGGATGATCGCGCTGCCGGCGAACAGCGCATAGGGCGCCCCGTCGGTGGGGATCTTGGCGAAATGGCCGAAGATGACGGTGAAGATCGCCACCGTGAAAAGCGGCTGCGCGATCGCCCAGCAGGCGCCCAGGGCGGTCTGGCGATAGAGCACCTTCAGGTCGCGCAGGATCAGGACCCACAGCAACCCGCGATACTGCCAGACCCCCGCGGCATCGAAGGCGACGAGTTGATTGTCGGGAAGGATTTCGGTGACCGGCATCGCGGTCGGTTCCGATCTGGGCCCGCCAAGGCCATGTTTCGGCGCATCGAGCGCAAGCGCGTCCAAAGAGTCCATCATTCGAAGCGATCCCGCACGACGATCGGTGCTTGCTGGATCCGTTCGCGGCATCAGCTGCCGGATCGGCGATCCCACTGAGCCGGGCTATCACCGCGGTCATCCGGCACGAATTACATCTTTCGTCGTACCGAGCCTCCCGACTGAAGAGGTGGTTGTCGTTGACCACCGTATTGATTGCTTATGAGGACAGAAGAGACCCCGGGCGCGGGACGTCGTCTCTGTCGATGCCGGCTCGGCCGGCCCGGACACGCGTGCCGGGCGAACGGGCCGTCCTCACCGAGGCGCTGGGCTTCCTCCGGAACGGGGCCACCGCGGGGCCGGCGCAAGATCGGGCTCGGGTCTCAGGAGAACCGCCATGAAGGACGCTTCGGTCGACGGCCCGGACGGCGCGGGCATCCCGTTGGTGACGATCGCCATGCCGGCCCTGAACGAGGCCCAGCACATCGCCGAGGCGATCCGCTCGGTGATGCCGGCCCCAGGGTCGCTCGCGTGTGAATTGCTGGTGATGGACGGCGGCAGCAGCGACGCGACCTGCGCCATCGTCCAGGCGCTCAGCGACAAGGATCCGCGAATCCAGCTGATCCACAATGCCCGCCGCATCCAGGCCTCGGCGCTCAACCTAGCGGCCCGCCTCGCACATCCGGGCTCGACCTATCTCGTGCGCGCCGATTGCCACGCGGCCTATCCCGAGAACTGGGTGCAGGACCTGATGCGGACGATTCGCCAGTGGGACGCCGTCTCGGTGGTCGTGCCCCTGCGGACCATCGGGGTGACGCCGCTGCAGCGTGCCATCGCGGCCGCCCAGAACAGCCGGCTCGGCAACGGCGGCTCGGCGCACCGCCTGGGTGGGATCTCGGGCTACGTCGCCCACGGCCACCACGCCATCTTCGACCGGCGCGAGTTCCTGCGGGTCGGTGGATACGACGAGAGTTTCTCGCACAACGAGGACGCCGAACTCGACCGCCGGCTCTGCGCGGCCGGCGGCAAGATCTATCTCGCGGCCGACCTCGTCGTGACCTACTACCCCCGCGCGACCCTGTTCAGCCTGACCCGGCAATATTTCCTGTACGGCCGTGGCTGCGCCCGAACCCTGGAGAAGCACGCCAGCCTGCCGCGGATGCGCCAGATGCTGCCGCCCCTGGTCCTGCTCTACGGCGTTGCCGCCCTGGCCCTCGTCACGGTTGCCCCGATGCTGCTGATCCTGCTGGCGGTCTATGTGGGGGGCTGCGGCCTCAGCGGCCTCGCGCTGGCCCTGAAGGCGCGGGAGCCGGGCCTGGTCATGAGCGGCCCGGCGGCGATCGCGATGCACCTGGCCTGGGCCGCCGGCTTCCTGTCGCATCGTGGTTATCGCCGGACCCTGTTGCGGACCGCCTTGCGCCGGAAGCCGCCCCTGCTCGGCGTCGCACCCGGATCGGATCCGGCGAGCGTCAACTGACCGGGATTCTGCGAACGGGCCCCGCGAATCCCGTGTCAGATACCGGACGCCGTTCCCCTTCCGTCGCCAATTCCTACCCTGGGCTGTAGTCTCGCGCGGCCAAGCCGATTATCGACACGCGCATCTCTCCGGACCTCGAGGGTCCGGAGTACCCGCGCCGTGCCGTGCAGGCCTTGGAGTGTTGTGACCGTGCCCGACAGGACCCCGCGCCCCGTGATGCTCGTGATCCTCGACGGCTGGGGACTCCGGGACGCGGTCGCCGACAATGCCGTCCACCAGGCCCGCACGCCCGTCTTCGACGGCCTGATGCGCGAGGGTCCCCGGGCGCGGCTGCAGACCTTCGGGGCCGATGTCGGCCTGCCCGAGGGGCAGATGGGCAATTCCGAGGTCGGGCACCTGAACATCGGCGCGGGCCGGGTGGTCATGCAGGACCTGCCACGCATCGATACCGCCGTCGCGGACGGCTCGCTCGCCAGCAACCCGGCCCTGACCCGGTTCATCGACGCGCTGCGGGCGAGCGGCGGGACCTGCCACCTCGTCGGCCTGCTGTCGCCCGGGGGCGTCCACGCGCACCAGGACCACGCGGTGGCGCTGGCGCGGGTGCTGGTCGAGGCCGGCGTGCCGGTCCGCCTCCACGCCTTCACGGACGGGCGCGATATGCCGCCGCGCTCCGCGGCCGGCTGCCTGGAGGCCGTCGAGGCCGCACTCCCCGACGGCGCCCGCATCGCCACCTTGTGCGGCCGCTACTACGCGATGGACCGCGACCGGCGCTGGGAGCGGGTCTCGATCGCCTACGACGCGATGACCGCGGCGCGCGGCGCCCGGTTCGCGAGCGCCCTGGAGGCGATCGCCGCCTCCTATGTGCTCGACCTGTCGGACGAGTTCCTGCGGCCGGCCATCATCGGCGACTATGCCGGCATGCAGGACGGCGACGGCGTGCTGAGCTTCAATTTCCGCGCCGACCGGACCCGGCAGATCCTCGAGGCCCTGCTCGATCCGGCCTTCGCGGGCTTCGCGCGGACCCGGACGGTCCGGTTCGCCGCAGCCCTCGGCATCGTCCAGTACAGCGTCGAGATCGACGCCTTCGCCGACACCCTGTTCGGCCCCCTCGACCTGCCGAACGGCCTCGGCGAGACCGTGGCCCGGGCCGGGCGCACCCAGCTGCGCATGGCCGAGACCGAAAAGTATCCGCACGTCACCTATTTCATGAACGGCGGCCGCGAGGCGCCGTTCGAGGGCCAGGACGCGATCCTGGTGCCGTCCCCGAAGGTGGCGACCTACGACCTGCAGCCGGAGATGTCGGCCGCGGAATTGACCGACCGCGCCGTGGAGGCGATCGGCTCCGGCCGCTACGACATGATCCTGCTGAACTTCGCCAATCCCGACATGGTCGGCCATACCGGCAGCCTCGCCGCCGCCGTGAAGGCGGTGGAGACGGTGGATGCCTGCCTCGGCCGGGTGGTCGACGCGATCAGGTCCAGCGGGGGCGCGCTGCTCGTCACCGCCGACCACGGCAATTGCGAGATGATGCGCGATCCGGAGACCGGCGAGCCGCACACCGCCCACACCCTCAACCCGGTGCCGGCGATGCTGGTCGGCGTCGATGGCGTGACGCTCGCCGACGGCCGCCTGGCCGACGTCGCGCCGACCCTCCTCGACCTGATGGGCCTCGAACAGCCCGCCGAGATGACCGGGCGGTCGCTGATCCGCCGCTGAGCGGGCCGACCACACGGCACCCGCCGGAACGATGCCCTAACGCTTGCGCCCGCATAAGGGATATCGCCGAAGCGGCGACCCGGATGGCGCATGATGCGTAGGACATGATTGCGCGGCACAGCCTGATCTATGTCGGCTCGCGCGGCTTCGCCGCCGCCCTGAACATGGCCTCCGTGGCCGTGTTCACGCGCCTCGCGCCGGTGGAGAGCTACGGGATCTACCTGTACGTCCTGTCCTGGGCGCTGGTGCTCTACGGGGCGACCTGCCAGTGGCCGAAATTCGCGTTCTTCGCCCTCTACGACGAGGCCCGTGAGCCGGCGCAGGTCGGCACCGTGGTGCGGATCCTGGGCGGCACGCTGCTGCTCGCCGGGCTCGGCAGCGCGCTCGCGGCCGGGCTCGGGCTGGTCCCGGCCGATATGGCGGCCGCGATCCTGGCGCTCGCCTTCGGCACCACCCTGTTCGAGGGCTCCACCGAGATCGCCCGCACGCGCCTGAAGGCCGGTGCGGTGGCGGCCTCGGTGATGAGCCGGGCCGTGCTGATGCTCGCACTGGGCAGCCTGGCGCTGCACCTGTCGACCGATCCGCTGCACCTCGCTTTTGCCGTGGCCGCCGCCAACGCCCTGGCGGCGCTGCCGGCCGCGATCACCATCGCCCCGATGATGCCCGGCCGCGGCAGCCGCGCCGAGGCTCTGCGGCTGTTCGCCTATGGCTGGCCGCTGGTGCTGTCCTTCGGGACGGCGGCCCTGGCCCAGAGCCTCGACCGGCTGATCATCGCCAAGACCGTGGGGCCCGCGGGGCTGGGCGCCTACGGGGCGCTGGCCGACTTCCTGAAGCAGAGCTTCATCGTGTTCGGCGAGGCGATCGCCCTGTCGCTGATCTCCATCGCCAAGCGCGAGGCGCGGGTCGGTGGCATCGCGGCGGCCTCCGGGGTGCTGAGCGACGCCGCCCGGGCGATGACCCTGATCGCCGCCTTCGGGGCGGTGTTCTTCCTCTGCTTCGACGACCTCGTCGTCGCGGTGCTGCTCGGGCCGGCCTACCGGGCGGAGGCCCGCGCGCTCGCCCCGGTGCTGATCCTGGCCAGCATCCTGATGATGTTCCGCGCCTATTATTTCGGGCAGGTGATCTACTTCACCCGCACCAGCCGGCTCGAGGCGGGGGCGGCCTTCGCCACCCTGGCGGCGGTGGCGGCACTCTCCCTGCTGCTGATCCCGACGCTCGGCGCCGCCGGGGCGGCTTTGGCCTTCGCGGGCGGGCAGGCTGCGGCCTGCCTGGTGCTGGTGCTCGGCGCCTATCGGGCCGGCACCACGATGCCGCTGCCGCTCGCCGACATGACGGGGATCGCCGGCGCGGCCCTGGTCTGCGGCGCGGTGATGGCCGGGATCGGCCTGATCCCGGGTGGCCTGATGCCGCCCGGCCAGGCCCTGCGGCTGGTCCTGCTCCTCACCGTGGCCGGGGCGACCGCGTGGCGCTACGACGTGCTCGGGTTCGCCGGGGCGATCCGCCACCGGCTCGCGGCCTGAGGGGCGCGCCATGCCGGACACTGCGACCCTTGCCGGCGGCCTCGTGGCGGCGGTCCGTCCCCTCGATCCGGCCGCCGCCTGGATCCCGGCCTGGCGGGCGCTCGGTGCGGGCGCCGCGGTCCGCAACCCGTTCTACGAGGCCGGCTACGCGCTGGCGGCCCGAGCCCCCTTCGGCGACGGCGTGCGGCTCCTGATCGTGGCCGACCGTCCCCCCGAGGCGCCGGGCGCGCGGATCCTGGCCGCCTGGCCGTTCCGCCGGCTGTGGCGCCGTTGGGGCCTGCCGCTGCCCGTGCTGATGGGCTGGACCCACGGATACGGCCCGTTCGGCGCGCCGCTGCTCGACGCCGCCGACCCGGGGGCCGCGCTCGCGGGACTGCTCGCCGCGCCGCGGGCGCTCGGCCTGCCGCCGCGGCTGCTGCTGCCGAACGCGCCCGCAACCGGCCCCCTGGCCGACCTGCTGTCCGCGTGCGGGGTGCGGCGGGTCGCCTACTGGCCGCACGAACGGGGGTTGCTCGACGTGACCGGCCGGTCGATGCAGGCACGGGCGACGTATCTCGACCACCTATCCGGCAAGCGGCGGCGCAAGCTGCGCCTCGCCCGGCAGCGCCTGGAGGCCGCGGGGCCGGTCGCGCTCGAGATCCTGGACGCCCCCGCGGCGCTCGACCGCGCCCTGGACGACCACGTCGCCCTCGAGGCGGCGGGCTGGAAGGGCCGGGCCGGCACCGGCCTGGGGGAGCGGCCCGACGAGGTGGCGTTCCTGCGCGCCGTGCTGGCCGATCTCGGATCCGAGGGGCGGCTACGCGTGGCGCGGCTGCGCCGGGACGGCCGCGTCCTGGCCTCCGCGATCCTGCCGATCACCGGCGCCGAGGCCTGGGTCCTCAAGATCGCCCACGACGAGGCGGACCCGGAGGCCGCCCCCGGGGTGCAACTCGTCCACCGCCTGACCGAGACGGTGCTGGCCCGCGAGGGCATCGACCGGATCGATCGGATCGATTCTTGCGCCCCGCCGGATTTCGCCCTCGGCTCGACATTCTGGACGGAACGGCGCCCGATCGCCCACCTGCTGGTTGAGGCCGGCCGCGACCCGCTGTTCCCCCTGGCCCGCACTCTGGAGCGCGCCCGCGAGCGCGTGGCGCGGGCGCGCCTCACCAGCCGAAGCGGGCGATCTGCGTGAGCCGGGCCTGCACCGCCGCGTCGTCGCGGCCGATGCGTGCGATCCGCTCGGACAGACCGTAGCAGGTCGCGCAGAACGGCAACTGGATCACCGGGATGCCCTCGCTCCGCGCGCGCGCGACCGAGGCGATCAGGCAGGGGACGACCGGCTCGTCCGCAGGCGTTCCGAGGCAGTCGGCCCGCGGGCTTCCGAACGCCGGGCGGTTGGGCCAGGTCAGCTGGAGCGTCGTGCCGCCGCGCCGGTCGGGGGCGGGCGCCAGGGTGTAGCTGCGCAGGAACAGGCCGCAGCTCAGCAGGACGAGCCCGGGCAGGATCAGGGCGGCGCGCATCGGCCCCTCAATCCGCCGCGTCGAAGCGGCTGCGGAAGAACACCTCGCGGCCGGCGCCGTCGATGACCCGCACGGCCTCGGCCGGCTCGCCGGACCGCTGCGGCACCCGGGCGCGGGCGAACAGGCGCAGGGCCCGCTCCTGGGCGGTCTCCAGGCTGCCGACGCGCACCGAGATCCGCGTCTGGACCTCGCCGGATTCCGGACCGAGGACTTCGATATGGAACGTCTCGCGCAACGGCACCTGCCTGATCGTGAGCGCCCGCCGCCGGAGCGGGCCCGGTTCGGCGCGGGGTGAAACCCGTCCCGGGAGACGGCCTCGGAGCCAAGTCCGATTGCAACGCGATCCGGGGCGGCTCTAAGAGGGGCCCGCCCCGACATAGGGGAGATTGTTCGAGGAGTCCCGTGGACCCGCTCAAGGCTGCCGCCGCGACTGCCGTCTGCCTCGTCCTGTTCTGGCTGGCCTTCCGGCTGACCCGGCGCCTCGTCGACATGGCGATCGCGGGCGGCTACGCCGAGGAGCAGCGGCGGCTGGCCGAAGAGGAGGCTCAGGCGGCCGAGGGCGCGGTGCCGCAGGCCTCGGCCATCTGCGCCACCGCGGCGAGCTTGGCCGCAAACAGCGACCAGTCGTCGGCCGCAGCGATCGGGGCCCAGAGCGCCTCGACCTCCTCGATCAGCATCGTGCAGGGCTCCCCCGCGAAATAGGGATGGTCGAGCCGCGCGCCCGGAGCCGGGGTGAGCGCGTCGAGCGCCGCCCGCACCGGCGCGAAGGCCTCCGATCGGTAATGACCGGCGCTCGGGCCGGCCTCCGCCCGGCCGGCGCTCGCCGGGCCGCCGTACCAGTCGAAGAAGAAGCGCTCGAACGGCGCGCGGGTCTCGGCCAGGAACCGCCAGACCGCCGAGACCAGCCGGTCGGTCTCGGGCCGGGGCGCCTCAGCCAACCCGAGCCGGCCGAACAGCGCCTGCGCAAACCCGTCCTGCAGGGCGGGGCCGAAGCCGGACAGGGCCGCTTCCAGGCGCGCCTGCGGGCTGAGCGTCAGCAGGCAATCGGCCAGCCGGGCCAGGTTCCAGAACAGCGCCTCGGGCTGGCGGCCGAAGCTGTAGAGCCCGGTCTCGTCGAAATACGCGGCGGTGAAGTCCGGGTCGTAATGCGGCAGGACGCGCCAGGGGCCGTAATCGAAGCTCTCGCCGGTGACGTTGATGTTGTCGGAGTTGAGCACTCCGTGGACGAAGCCCGCGGCCGCCCATTGCGCGCCGAGCCGGGCGACCCGGGCGACCACATCCTCCAGGAAGGCGACGCCCCGGTCCTCCAGGGTTTCGCGCCAGAGGTCCGGCCGGTGGGTCTCGATGGTGTGGTCGAGCAGCCGGGCGATGTTGTCCGGCTCGCCCAGCGCCAGGAAGCGCTGGAAGCTGCCGACGCGAATATGCCCGTGCGAGAGCCGCACCAGCACGCTGGACCGGGCCGGGGAAGGCTCGTCGCCGCGCACCAGATCCTCGCCGGTCTCGATCAGGCTGAAGCTCTTCGACGTGTAGACGCCCTGCGCCTCCAGCAGCGCCGTGGCCAGCACCTCGCGCACGCCGCCCTTGAGGGTGAGCCGCCCGTCGGCCCCGCGGGACCACGGCGTCGTGCCGCTGCCCTTGGTGCCGAGATCGAGCAGCCGCCCGTCCTCCAGGTCGTGCAGCTGCGCGAACAGGAAGCCGCGGCCGTCGCCCAGTTCCGGATTGTACGAGCGGAACTGGTGGCCGTGATAGCGCAGCGCCAGGGGCGTCTCGAAGCTACCAGGCAGCGGCGCGAACCGGCCAAAATGGGCGATCCAGTCCTCATCCGACAAGCCGGAGAGGCCAACGCGCGCGGCCCAGGCCTGGTTGCGGTAGCGCAGGATCGTGGCCGGGACGCGCGCGGCCGCCACGGGATCGTAGAAGGCGGATCCAAGATCGGCGTGGCGCCGGGACGGCCGGTAGGGTCTGGGTTCGGTCACGCGGCGCGTCTCCCGGGCTGGCGGCGCGGGTGCTGCCGAGGACCCGCCCCCATGATGCCCCGCCCCTATCAAGCCGGTGGGCCGCGATCCGGTTCGAACCCGCCGGTCCGGCGCAGGGCCTCGCCGGCGATCATCGCGGCCGCGACCGCGACGTTGAGCGAGCGCAGGCCCGGCCGGATCGGCACCACGACCCGGGCGTCGGCGGCCGCATGGACGGAATCGGGTACGCCGGCCGATTCGCGCCCGACCATGATGCAATCGTCCGGGCCGAACGCGAAATCCGTATGGGGCCGGGCGCCCGCCGTTGTGGCGAGGACAAGCCGCAGGCCGGCCTCGGCCCGCCACGCCTCGAAGGCCGAAAACGAGCGGTGCCGGGTGATCGCCACGTGGTCGAGGTAATCGAGCCCCGAGCGGCGCAGGTGCCGGTCCGAGACGTCGAAGCCCGCGGGCTCCACGATCTCGACCGCGAGCCCGAGGCAGGCGGCCATCCGCAGCATCGTGCCGGTGTTCTGGGGGATGTCGGGTTGGTAGAGGACGAGGCGCAGCATGGGGCCAGGCTTGTGATGGGCCGGCGCCGTGCCGT
>Ga0265798_10007484_pt1 | contig 14111 bp, 11 predicted proteins | sample P3T30metagenome_FD_192430 | JGI IMG/M metagenome (GOLD analysis project Ga0265798, IMG submission 192430) | Plant litter microbial communities from East Loma Ridge, Irvine, California - P3 T30 | ecosystem: Environmental > Terrestrial > Plant litter > Unclassified | place: USA: California...
CATCGCCCTTGTCAGTGAACATGCCTCGCCAATGGCCCTCGCGGGTGGCGTCGACAGTGGTGGACAGAACATCTACGTAGCCAACGTCGCCAAGCAACTTGCGGCGCACGGCTTTCAAGTCGACGTCTTCACGCGTCGCGACAGTTCGGTGCTGCCCGACATCCTGGCCTGGCAACCCGGCATTCGCATCGTCAACGTGACCGCTGGTCCGCCACGGCAACTTCCCAAGGAAAAATTGCTCGAGCACATGGATGGCTTCGGTCGGTGGATGCGCAACTTCATGGCACAGCAACCTTTTGCCTACGACGTCGTGCATGCGAACTTCTTCATGTCCGGCCTGGCCGCGCTGCATGTGACGACCGAGTTCAAGCTGCCGCTGGTGATGACCTTCCATGCGCTGGGCCGAGTACGCCGTCTGCACCAGGGCGATGCCGACCAGTTTCCGCCCGAACGCATCGCGATCGAGGAACATCTGATCCGCCAGGCCGACTGCATCGTCGCCGAATGCCCGCAGGATCTTGAAGACCTCACCGTGCTCTACGGGGCGAACAAACAGAAGATCGAGGTCATTCCATGCGGCTACGATGCGGCCGAGTTTGCGCCGATGGACCGTGATCGGGCACGTCATGAGCTGGGCTGGGACCCCGACGCGTTTTCACTGCTTCAGCTCGGTCGCATGGTGCCCCGCAAGGGGGTCGACAACGTGGTCCGAGCCCTGGGCCTGCTGCGTCGCGACCATGGCATCGACGGCAGGCTGTACGTGGTGGGCGGCAATTCGGCCGAGCCAAATCCCGTAGCCACGCCCGAGATCGGCCGGCTGCGCGCGATTGCCGAGCAATCAGGTGTATCCGACCTGGTGAACTTCGTCGGACGCCGAGGGCGTGCTGCGCTCGCTACCTATTACGGTGCCGCAGACGCGTTCGTCACCACGCCCTGGTACGAACCTTTCGGCATCACACCGGTGGAAGCGATGGCCTGCGGCCGTGCGGTCATTGGCGCGAGCGTCGGCGGTATCCGGTCGACCGTCAAGGCAGGCGAAACCGGCTTGCTGGTTCCGCCCAACGACCCGCCTGCACTGGCTGACGCCATGGCGCGACTCGCCCTCGACCCCGCCTTGTGCGCTCGGATGGGCCAGGCAGGCAGACGCCGCGCCGAAAGCGGCTTTACCTGGCGTGGGGTCACCCAAGAATTGATTCGGGTCTACCAAAGCTTCAGCCCCGTCCCCGCGCGGGTCAGGTCTGGCGCGACCGCCCATCTGCGTGCACCTGTTGCCGCCGCCGCCGCGACGTGATTCATGCCCCGATGCAGCGCGATCTTCCTCGACAAGGACGGCACGATCCTGGTCGATGTTCCGTACAACGTCGACCCCGACAAGATGTACCCTGCGCCCGGCGCACTGGCGGCACTGCGCCAACTGGGCCGGCTCGACTGCCCGCTGATCGTCGTGAGCAATCAGTCCGGCCTTGCGCTGGGCCGGTTTGCGCGGCCGGCGCTGAGCCATGTGCACGCGAGGCTTGCCCGGATGTTCGATGAGTCCGGCGCAAGACTTCACGACTTCTACTACTGCCCGCACCACCCGCAAGGCAGCGTGCCGGCCTACGCTCGCGACTGCAGTTGCCGCAAGCCCGCGCCCGGCATGTTGCTGCGCGCCGCGGTCGAACACGACATCGATCTGCAGACGTCCTGGATGGTGGGCGACATCCTGAACGATGTGGAGGCAGGACGACGAGTCGGCTGTCGCACGATCCTGATCGACAACGGCAACGAAACCGAATGGCAGATGTCGCCGCAGCGCACGCCAGACTTCGTCGTCGGCGACCTGGAAGCCGCCTCCCGGATCATCATTGCCTGCTCGCCGCCAAGCGCGACGGGTACCGCTGGCGTGCCGGCTACCACTGTCGAGGGCCGGCCATGAGTCCATGCTGGAACGACGTCAAGAAAATACTCTGCGTGCGGCTCGACAACCTGGGCGATGTGCTGATGTCCACCCCGGCCATGCGAGCGCTCGCCACACGGTTTCCGCAAGCGCATCTGAGCGTGATGGTGTCGAGCTCGGGGGCCGCCATGGCACCTTTCCTGCCGGACATCGACGAATTCATCGTGTACGACGCGCCCTGGGTCAAGCAGCCCCAGCCGGGTGGCGTTGCCGCCGATCTGGACATGCTCGGGCGCCTGCGCGCAGGCGACTTCGACGCGGCCGTGATCTTCACGGTCTATAGCCAGAGCGCGCTGCCCGCAGCCTTGTTCTGCCGGTTGGCGGGCATTCCACGCATCCTTGCCCACGCCCGCGAGAACCCCTACGAACTGCTGTCGAACTGGACGCCTGACAGCCTGCCTGCAGATGGCGGACGCCATGAGGTGCAACGCCAGCTGGACCTCGTCGCGCAGGTGGGCGCACGGGTCACGGACCCACGACTGATCTTCGCGCTGCGCGAGCAGGATCGCCAAGGCATGCGCAACAAGCTGGCCGCGCACGGCGTGGATCCCGACGACGAGCTCATCGTCGTGCACCCCGGCGCCACGGCAGCGTCGCGGCGCTATCCCGCCGAGTATTTCGCGCTGGCGGTGCGACGCCTGGCTGTGCAGGTCGACGGTCGCATCCTGCTTACCGGGACGCCATCCGAGCACCTGCTTGCGGCGACCATCGGCAAGGCGTCGCTGGTCGCTCCGGTCAACCTGGCCGGCGTGCTGACGCTGGGCGAATTCGCGGCGCTGATCGATTCGTCGGCCGTACTGATATCGAACAACAGCAGCCCGGTCCACATCGCCGCCGCAATGGGCACGCCGGTTGTCGACCTGTATGCCTTGACCAACCCCCAGCACACGCCGTGGCGCGTGTCGCATCGCCTGCTTTATCACGACGTGCCCTGCCGCTACTGCTACCGCAGCATCTGCCCGCAGGGCCACCAGGCCTGCCTGCGCGGTGTCGAGCCCGACGCGGTAGTCGCTGCGGCGCTCGACCTGCTTCGCCTGGCGGCTGACCCCACGGTGCCGGATACCGCCCTGCAATCGCTGCCTCCGCTGCCCGCCGACAGCGCCGCCAGAACGCCAGCCGCCGGCAAAAAGCCCGGCGCTATCGAAACCCTGCTTTTCACGCGCGCGAGACCTTGATATGTACACACTTGGCATCAATGCGGTCTATCACGATTGTTCGGCAACCCTGGTGCGCGATGGCGTCGTCATTGCCGCCGCCGAAGAAGAACGTTTCACCCATGTGAAGCATGGCAAGCGGCCTGTGCCGTTCACGACATGGCAGCTGCCTTTTCATGCCATCGACTACTGCCTGAGCGAAGCCGGCATCGGCTTCGAGGACATCGACCACTTCGCCTACTCCTACGACCCGGCAATCCTGCTGGGGGAACGCATCCACGACCGTGACATCACGCTGCCGCTGCAGCCCTGGCGACATGCGGCCCAAGGCCCGAGCGCATCGCCCTGGGATCCGCTGTTCCTGAGCTACATCGTCAACGCCCCGCGCCAGCTGGCTGACGGCGCACCGCATCATCTGCAGGCACGTTTCCGCAATGCACGCGCCGACGATATCGAGGCTCGCTGGCATTTCGTCGAACATCATCTGGCGCACGAGGCCAGCGCCTTTCTGGCCTCGCCCTTCGACCAATGCGCGGTGCTGACGCTCGACGGCCGCGGCGAGCGCGCCACCACCAGTTACGGCGTGTACGAAGCGGGCAAGTACCGGCGCATCAAGCAGATCAACCTGCCGCATTCGCTCGGCCTGCTGTATGAAGACGTCACGCGCCATCTGGGCTTCCTGCACTCGTCGGACGAATACAAGGTGATGGCGCTGGCGTCCTTTGGCCAGCCGCGCTGCCTGCACGAATTCGAGCGCATCGTGCGCGTCGACGACCAGGGCGACTACGTCCTGGAACCCTATGACCTGACTGCCTTGTTCGGCCCGCCCCGACTGCGCAATGCATCGCTCGACCCGCTGCATTTCGACATCGCCCAGTCTTTGCAGAAGATCCTGGAGCAGACCGTCGCCCGCATGGTCGACTGGCTGCATCGGGAAACGGGCATGGACCAGCTTGCGATGGCAGGCGGCGTGGCGCTGAACTGCGTGATGAATGCACGGGTTCGCGACCACGGCCCCTTCAAGGATGTCTGGGTCCAACCGGCTGCCGGCGATGCTGGCACGTCGCTGGGCGCGGCGCTGTGGATCGATGCCGAGCAGCGCAAGCCAGCGAGCCGCAGCTGGCGCATGGACCATGCGTTCTACGGTCCTGCCTACGACGATGCCGAGATCGAAGCATTCCTTAAACGATCCAAGCTGCGTTATCGCAGGCTCGACAACATCGCCGAAGAAGTCGCAGAACTGCTGGCCGCCAACAAGGTCATCGGCTGGTTCCAGGGACGCATGGAATTCGGCCCGCGCGCCCTCGGTGCACGCTCGATCCTGGCCTCGCCGATCGACCCGTCCATGCAGGCCACGCTCAACGAGATCAAGGACCGGGAAGACTTCCGCCCGGTTGCCCCGGCGGTGATGGAAGAGCACGCCCATGAATGGTTCCGCACCGCGCGGGCTGACGGTACCCAAGCGCCCATCGTCGCGCCGTTCATGCTGTTCATCTTCGATGTGCTGCCCGAGAAGGCGGCGATGATTCCGGCCGTGCGCCACACCGACGGCACGGCGCGCGTGCAGACGGTGCGCCGTGACCAGCACGCGCTGTATTACGACCTGCTGGCCGCGTTCAAGCGACGCACCGGCGTACCGGTATTGGTCAACACCTCGTTCAACACCCGCAGCGAGCCGGTGGTCTGCACGCCGCGCGATGCGGTCGAGTCCTTCTGGACGTCGCCGCTGGACGCACTGGCGATCGGTTCGTTCCTGGTGGAGAAGCCGGCATGAATGCGACGCATTCCTCAGCGGCCATCTCTGCCGGAATGCTTGCGCCAGCAACGCAGCCTGGCCGCGATGCGCTGCACATCTCGGTCGTGGTGCCGACTTGGCGCAGGCCCGACCTGCTGCGGCGCTGCCTGGACGCGCTCTGCGCGCAAGACCTCCCCGGTCACGCCTTCGAGGTGATCGTCTGCGACGACGGACCTACCGCAGACACGCATCGTCTGGTCGAAGCGGTAGCCAGACGCCAGCAAGCCGCCGGCCCTGCGATTCACTATCTACCGGTGACTGCAACCCAAGGCCCCGCGGGTGCACGCAACCAAGGCTGGCAACGTGCGCGTGCAGGCATCGTCGCGTTCACCGACGACGACACCGTGCCGGACCCAGGCTGGCTCAGGCAAGGCCTGATGGCCATGGACGACCCAGCTTTGGGGGCAGTATCCGGCAAGGTCGTCATGCCGTTGCCGGATCCGCCGACCGACTACGCCCTGAATGAAAGCGGACTGACCACCGCCGAATTCGTCACCGCCAACTGCATCGTGCGGCGTGACGCGCTGCGTGCCGTGGGCGGCTTCGACGAGCGTTTCACCATGGCATGGCGAGAAGACTCCGACCTGCAGTTCAAGCTGCTGGAAAACGGATACCGGATCGGCCGCGCCGAGCAGGCAGTGGTCGTCCACCCCTTGCGGCCGGCGCCGCCCGGCATCAGCGTGCGCCAGCAACGCAAGGTGTATTTCGACGCCTTGCTGTACCGCAAGCATCCGTCGCGCTATCGCCGCCACATCAGCGCACATCCGCCCTGGAACTATTTCGTGATCGTCGCCTGCCTTGCCGTCATGGCGATCGCAGCAATCGCGCAATGGCCGACCGTGGGCGGCATTGCCTTGCTGGTCTGGGCCGCCCTGACCCTTTCATTTGCCTGGCGCAGATTGCGCCACACCTCCCGCCGACCATCTCACGTACTCGAGATGGTGTTGACGTCGATTGCCATCCCTCCACTGTCGGTGTATTGGCGCCTGCTGGGCGCCTGGCATTTTCGAGTGGCTTTTCTGTGAAGACGTGCCGTGATGACCATCACTTCCGATCCCCCCAGCCGCATCGCCATTTTCCGCGCCTTGCAACTTGGCGACATGCTGTGCGCCATCCCTGCCTTGCGCGCGCTGCGCGCCGCTTGGCCAGACGCGCACGTGACCTTGATCGGCCTGGAAAACGCAGCTGCGTTTGTCGCCCGCTTTCATGACTACATCGACGATTTGATGATCTTCCCGGGCGTCGATGGCATGCCTGAACAAGCCTCCAGGCCCGAGCTGATGCCCGCGTTCTACGCGCAGGCACGCGAGCGCAACTTCGACCTGGCGATCCAGATGCACGGCACTGGCCAGCAGGTCAACGACATCGTCGACCAGCTTGGCGCGCGTTGCACGGCCGGCTTCAAACCCACTGCCGACAGTGCCGCGCCCAGCCAGTACTTCATGCCCTGGCCGGACACTTTGCCCGAGCCGGTTCGATACACCGCCTTGATGGAATTTCTGGGTATTCCGGTCGAGGATCTGGCGCTTGCCTTTCCCCTGTCCGCCAGGGATCAGACGGACTGCGATGCCTTGGTGGCCGACATGTCGCTTGCACCGGACAGGACCATCTTGATGCATCCCGGCGCCCGTCTGGAATCGCGGCGCTGGCCGGTGGAGCGATTTGCGGTGGTGGCGGACAAACTGGTCGAAGCAGGCTGGCAGGTAGCGGTAACAGGAAGCGAGGACGAACAAAGCCTGACGGGCGCGCTGATCGCCCTGGCAGGCGTGCCCATGACCGACCTGACCGGGCGAACCACGCTGGGCAGCCTGGCAGCACTGCTGGCCCGCTGCCGGCTGCTGGTCTGCAACGACACGGGGGTATCCCACGTTGCCGCCGCCGTTCACACGTCCAGCGTGGTGGTCGCGTCGGGCAGCGACGTTGCGCGCTGGGCGCCCCTGAACGAACGCCTGCATCGCGTGTTGTGGCACAGCGTGCCGTGCCGGCCCTGCGCCTACCAGCGCTGCCCCACCGGCCATGAATGCGCCACGGCGATTGAACCCGCCCTGGTGCTGGACGCGGCGATGCGCAAACTCAATCGGGAGCTTCGTTATGCATGAACCCATCGCACGCTCGGCGCTGCCCTAGCGCCGCCGTCTGCGCATTCTCACCTGGCATGTGCATGGCAACTACCTGTACTACCTGAGCCAGGTGCCGCACGATTTCACCATCATTACCCGCCCGGGAAACCCGCCCGGTTACAGCGCGCTCGGCACCGGGCTGCCCTGGGGCGACAACATTCGCGAAGTGCCCTGGGACCGGGTACGCAACGAGGACTTCGACTGCGTGCTGTTCCAGTCTCGCGATCACTACGAGATCGACCAGTACGAGCTGCTGTCGGCGGCGCAACGGGCCCTGCCCCGCATGTATGTCGAGCATGACCCACCACAAGGTCACCCGACCGACACCCGTCACCCATTCCAGGACCCGGACGGCCTGCTGATCCACGTGACACCCTTCAACGCCTTGATGTGGAACAGCGGCGTGACGCCATCGCGGGTGATCGAACACGGCGTGCTGGTGCCGGAAGGCGTGCGTTTTCACGGCGACCTGGCACGTGGCGTGACGGTGATCAACCACTTGAAGCAACGGGGCCGACGCCTCGGTGCAGATGTGTTCGAACGCGTGCGCAGCCAGGTGCCGCTCGATCTGGTCGGCATGGACGCCGAGGCCATGGGCGGCATCGGCGAAGTCAGGAACATGGACCTGGCGCAGTGCGTGTCCCACTACCGATTCTTCTTCAACCCGATCCGCTACACCAGCCTTGGTCTGGCGGTGATCGAAGCCATGATGAGCGGCGTCCCGGTGGTGGGGCTTGCCACGACGGAACTGGTGACGGTCATCGACAACGAGGTCAACGGCTACGTCGCCATCCGCGAAGAAGCGCTGGTACCGGTCATGCAGCGGCTGCTGAAGGACCCTGACCTGGCACGAGCCTGGGGCGAAGCGGGTCGCCAGCTGGCGCAGGAACGCTTCGGCATCGGACGTTTCGTGTCCGACTGGATGGCTGCTTTCGAGAGCAAGACAGCCGCAACTCACACCAACCTGGGGAGACAACGCGCATGAAGGAAAAACACTATCGACGAGTGCTGGTGACCGGCGGCGCCGGCTTCCTGGGTTCGCATCTGTGCAGGCGCCTGCTGAACGACGGGCACGACGTGCTGTGCGTCGACAACTTCTACACCGGCAGCAAGGACAACATTGCGGATCTGCTTGGCAACGCGCGCTTTGAGCTGCTGCGCCACGACATCACCTTCCCGCTGTATGTGGAAGTCGATGACATCTACAACCTGGCCTGCCCGGCCTCGCCGGTGCACTACCAGTTCGACCCGGTGCAGACCACCAAGACCTGCGTGCACGGATCGATCAACATGTTGGGCCTGGCCAAGCGCGTGAAGGCGCGCATTCTGCAGGCATCCACCAGCGAGGTTTACGGCGACCCCGTCCAGCATCCGCAGACCGAAGCCTATTGGGGCCACGTCAATCCCACGGGCATCCGGTCTTGTTATGACGAGGGCAAGCGCTGCGCCGAGACCCTGTTTTCGGACTACCGGCGCCAGTATGGCCTGCGCGTGAAGATTGCCCGCATCTTCAACACCTATGGGCCCAACATGCATCCCGACGACGGGCGGGTGGTGTCCAACTTCATCATGCAGGCCTTGGCAGGCCAGCCCATCACGCTTTATGGCGACGGTGAGCAGACCCGCTCGTTCTGTTATGTGGATGACTTGATCGACGCCTTGGTCAGGCTGATGAACAGCCCGGATGATGTCAACGGCCCCATCAACCTGGGCAATCCGCACGAGATCAGCATGCGCGACATGGCGCAGCGCATCCTGGCGATTACCGGATCGAAAAGCGAGCTGTGTTTGCGCCCCCTGCCTGCCGACGATCCTGCGCGCCGCTGCCCCGATATTTCAATGGCGGCGCACCTGCTGCAGTGGCAACCCTGCGTGCACGTGGACCAAGGGCTGCGCCAGACCGTGCAGTATTTCGAAAACCGGTTTTTCCGTTCAGGCGGCACACACGACCATCGGGATGCGGCGACGGCAGCACGATGACATTTCGCAGGGGGGCCTTTGCGTACTTTCAGGTACACGCAAGGGCTCGAAAGCCTTGCACTGTATGAACTTGCAACGACCCCGCGATTGACCACGCCGAGAACGGGGGCAGACAATCGCCGTCTCATCTTCCGCCGACCGAGTTGCTCCTTGCATCAACACTTCCGAACTTCCGTCCTTGCTGCCGCCCTTTGCCTGGGTACTTACACCGGTATTGCCCACGCGGGGTACGAGGAAGGGCTCGCCGCGTTCCAGCGCCGCGACTACCCGACCGCGTTGAAAGAGTTCGAGACGGCGGCGAAAAAAGGCGAGGCGAAGTCGCAATATGCGTTGGGACGCATGTACGGAAACGGCCAAGGTGTTACCAAAGACGATGCCCAGTCCATCAGCTGGCTGCGCAAGGCGGCTGACCAAGGCTATTCCGAAGCCGAGTATCGACTGGCGCTCGCTTATGTGGAAGGCGCCGGCGTCACGGCCAGCCCGGCCGACGCGTTTGCCTGGTTCCGACGCTCGGCCGAACAAGGCTACCCGCCCGCGCAGCACAACCTGGCCTCCATGTACGCCATGGGCCAGGGCACGACCAAGGACGCGGCGAAAGCGGCGCAATGGTATGCGAAGGCTGCCGAACAAGGCATGGTGCAGTCGCAGTACAACCTGGCCGCCATGTATGCCGAAGGCAATGGCGTACCCAAAGACGATGCCAAGGCCGTCAGCTGGTTCAGCAAGGCAGCAGAAAAGGACAACGCCCCGGCGCAATTCAGCCTGGGCATGGCCTATGGCAACGGTATCGGCGTGGCCAAGGACGACAAGCAGGCTTTCTCATGGTTCATGAAAGCCGCCGAGCAACAGGTTCCCGCTGCCCAGCATCAGGTCGGCAGCCGCTACGCCAATGGCGTCGGCGTGGCGCGCAACGACGCCCAGGCAGTGTCGTGGTTCCGCAAAGCCGCCGACCAAGGCTTCCCGGCTGCGGAATATGACTTGGGCCTGGCCTATGCCAAAGGCATTGGTATCGCCAAGGACGAAAAACAGGCTGCCCAGTGGTTCCGCAAGTCGGCAGACCAAGGCGACGCCGATGCGATCACCAATCTGGGCGTGAACTACGAACGCGGCGCAGGCGTGGCGAAGAATGCCGTCGCTGCCTATGCCTTGTATGACGTGGCCGCGGCACGCGGCAATGCAGAAGCCTCCGGCAATCTGCAACGTCTGATTCCGGTGATGTCGCCGACCGAGGTCGAAACTGCCAAGCAGCTGTCCCAACAGATCCAGGCGGGCGGACAAGTGTCGAACGCCATCGACGGGTTTGTGAGCGGCCGAGGCAAACCAGGTTGAACCAGGGGCTGAACGACAGGCTGAACAGCTTGAACAATCGCCACCTGGCCACACAGATGGCCGGCCAGGAAGCAGCCTGAATCCATGGCCCTGACCCTGGACTCACTCGACATTCAACAACGCATCCACCACGTCGTCTGGACGGGTTTTTACCCCGATGCCTACGTGGCTGGGGTGATCACCGACAGGCTGGACGCGTCGGCGGCGCTCACCGCCGAAGATCGGCAGTGGATCGAGACAGAGACCGCACGTGTGTGTTCGGACAAGCAAGCCGCCGAGCACGGCTGGCCCACGCAGACCGAGTACGACCTGATCGATCAGGCCTTCGTGCAGCTGCGCAAGGACAAGTTCATTGCCTTGCACCCCGACCCGGACAGCCACTTGTCCGGCCAACAGCACATGCAGGCGGTCTGGCGCACGGCAGGCGGCTTCGATTCGGGCATACGCGGCGCGTGTTTCTATCAGATTGCAGACGTCGAACACGCGCTGGACTCCCGGCGCCTGACCCTGGCCTTCAGCGGCGGCATGATTCCCGAGAGCAACAAGCGCGAGGCCAACAGCAGGCTTGCCGCACGGCGCATTCTTGAAGCCTTGCGATCGGCAAAGCTGCTGCCGACATGGAGCGGCGACCTGAACGCCCGCATTGAGCTGCCGGTGGACCAATGGCGCAAACGGGCGCCATCGGCCTGATCCACGCGGCCTGACCCAACCTGGCTAATTGTTCGAGCTTCCATGCACCGCGGTCTGTTCCCGTCTCTCGTCCTTGCGCTTTCCTGTCTGCTGACCAGCGCACCGCTGCACGCGGCCGACGATCCACGTCAGTTCATGCATGGCGTCGGCACGGCGCGCGCGCCCGACGGCGGTCACTATCTGTTCTACAGCGCGTCCGGCCTGCCGTCGCGCGGTGCCGATGCGGACGGCAGCTGGCCGCACGATGTCTACGTGTCCACCTGGCAGCCGAAAACGGGCGTGCTGTCGGCGGCAAGCCCGTTCATCTCGCGCCCCGAGGCGCAGGAACCTGTATCGGTCGCTCAGCACGCCAGCGGCGCCATCATGCTGAGCTTCGAAGACGGCTTCGATACCCGCGATCAGGTCTCGCAGCGCTATGGCCTGTATGGGCCCGCGCTGGCGCCGATCAAACCCTATCCACAAGACATCCTCAGCGGAGGACACTCCGGGCACGTCGCGGCGGTCGATGATGGCTTCGTGGTGTTCTATTCCGAAGGCTGGGTAGCCGGCGGCGGGGTAGACGACCTGGGCTCGGGCGACAGTGTCCATGCGGCATTCATCGACACCCGTGGCCGCATCATCCGGCAGGTAGAGGTAGCCAGCGGCCGACGGGCATGGTGGCCAGTGCTGGCAGCTGCGCCCGACCGGGCCTTGCTGGTCTGGCAGCAATTCGCGCGCGGCCGCACCGACGCCACCCTGCATGCGGCGCTGTTGCAGCCCGCCACCGGCAAGCTGATTCCGCTTGGCCGGCTACTCGACAGACTGAATTACTACACCTATCAGGTGGCATGGATGCCGGCCGCCAATCGCTTCCTGCTTGCGGGCACCCGATCAGGCGACCAGGGCTTTGCGCTGTTGATCACCCCTGCCGGCAAGGTCGTGGCACGGGCGGACTGCTTGCCTGCCACGGTGCGCGAAGCAGAAATCATGGTGCGTGATCGTCAGGCGCTTGTCCCGGCGGCCGATGGACAGGTGATCCGGCTGGATGTCGACGAGCAGGATGCGCTGCAAGCCGCCACCTTGCCCGTCGGCGCGCAGTGGGGCAGCACCGGCACCCTGGGGCTGCCCGCTGCCGAGCAGGATGTGATGTGGTTCACGCTGACACCGCAGGGCGTGCGCCAATACCCTCAGGCGGCCTCACTTGCGGCAAGCGATCTGCCGGCCAGGGAAGCGTCCTGTGTGACGACGGGCAATGCGACCGCAGCACCTGCTGCGTCCTGACGCTGACTTCAGTTGAAGCGGTAGAGATAACCTGCGCGCACCGCCGGCAACCAGGTCCGATCGACGATGGGGCTGTCCTGGATACCTGAGCCAACTCGGTTGGCGCTCAGGTCCAGAAACACCATTTGCCGGTTGGTCAGCGAATACTGGGCACGCACACCAAGCTCGGTGTTGATCGTCGACTTTCCACCATAGGCAGCACGCCCAGGACGGGCTTCCGACGCGCGCACGCCGTAGTAGTAATCGACGAAATCTCGGTCCTGCCAGATTGCCCCGATGCGCGGCGTCAGTTGCAGTGCCCCCATCGGAATGTCGCGCTCCAGCGCGAGGCCCACTTGCTGACCCTTGCTGCGGCCGGACGTATCGCCCAGCCATGACGCAGTCACGTCGGCCCACCCGGCATCCCACTCCACCACCCCGCCAAGCCAGATCGCTTCCTTGCGATGGCTCATGCCGGTGAGCGCAGACGAATCCGAGCCCTTGTAGCCATCACCAAACCCATATTCGGCACGTGCGGAGAACGACAAGGTTTCGTCGCCCAGCAAATGCACGTCGGCGGTCTTGCCCTGAATGCTGAATAGCCGGCTTTCGTAACTCACGACCGGAATCACGTGGTTTTCGTAGCCCACGCCCTTGTACGGGCTGCGCTCGCTGCTCAGGCCGATACCCAGGCCGAAGAAATAATCATCGGCCTTCGAAGCGGGCTGCGCCGCTGCGGTTTGGGCCATCGCAGCAGGCATCGTGGCAACCATCAAGGCAGCGCTCAAGGCAGCAAATATCGACGAGGTGGAAGGCATGGCGTATCCATCAGAGAAAGCAAGCCACCTCGTGATCGCGGTGGCGCGAGCGACGTCTACCGCAGGCACAGATGCCTGCGGTAGACGTCGCAAGCAGTTTACTTCCCCGCTGCGCCCACCGTGACACGGCGCGCCTTGACCGCACGCGACAGGCGATCGAGCACGCCCAGCGAAGTTTCCCAGTCGATGCAGCCGTCGGTGATGCTCTGGCCGTAGGTCAGCGGCTTGCCATCGATCTGGTCCTGACGACCACCGACCAGATGGCTTTCGACCATCACGCCGACGATGCGTCGGTCGCCGGCTTCCATCTGTCCCGACACATCGTCGATCACGGCAGGCTGGTTCTCGGGATTCTTGCTGCTGTTGGCATGACTGGCATCGATCATGATGCGCTGGGCCAAGCCCGCTTTCGAGATGTCCTGGCAGGCGGCCGCAATGCTGGTGGCGTCGTAGTTAGGGGTCTTGCCGCCGCGCAGGATCACGTGGCAATCCTCATTGCCATGGGTCGACACGATGGCCGCATGGCCGCCCTTGGTGACCGACAGGAAATGGTGCGGCTGCGATGCGGCCTTGATTGCATCGACCGCAATCTTGACGTTGCCATCGGTGCCGTTCTTGAAGCCCACCGGGCACGACAGGCCCGACGACAGTTCGCGGTGCACCTGGCTTTCGGTGGTGCGCGCACCGATCGCGCCCCAGGAGACCAGGTCGGCGATGAATTGCGGCGTGATCATGTCCAGGTATTCGCAGCCCGCCGGTACGCCCTTTTCATTGATCGACAACAACAGTTCGCGCGCCGTGCGCAGGCCCTTGTTGATGTTGCAGCTGCCGTCCAGGTCAGGATCGTTGATCAGCCCCTTCCAGCCCACCGTGGTGCGGGGCTTCTCGAAATACACCCGCATCACGATTTCCAGCTCGCCTGCGTAGCGCTCGCGCTCGGCCTTCAGGCGGGTCGCGTATTCCAGTGCCGCCTTGGGATCGTGGATCGAGCACGGTCCGATCACGACGATGACCCGGTCGTCCATGCCGTGCAGGATGCGGTGCATGGCC
>Ga0265798_10007485_pt1 | contig 14110 bp, 21 predicted proteins | sample P3T30metagenome_FD_192430 | JGI IMG/M metagenome (GOLD analysis project Ga0265798, IMG submission 192430) | Plant litter microbial communities from East Loma Ridge, Irvine, California - P3 T30 | ecosystem: Environmental > Terrestrial > Plant litter > Unclassified | place: USA: California...
TCGGAGGAAAAGTAAATACATCGCTCCGCTCTGTATCATGCACATTTACTAACAACCATGATTCAGATGTACGCTCTATACAGTTCTCCATCATCCTACACACCATCTTTCCGTAGCGACGTAGCGTCGCTGTCGGGCATGACAGCGGAGCCCTGGAACTGCGAAGGTGCCGGATCCTCTGACTACTGGCGCGTTACGAGTACACTCAATACGCACATCAAGACTGCGTTGACCGACGGCTTGAAGATGGAAATCTTGTGTTCGTGCTCCTACCAGGTGTTTGGCTCTGCGGATCTGTTCTGTAAGCCGGCTGGTGGATTTGCTGCGCTTGGGAAGGCGGCGGATGCGACGCTGGCGAGAGAGTTGCCCAGTCCATTTTCGTGTCCTATGCTGGATGGGTGAGCGAGCGTGTGCGATCGTGGCGTAAATCTCTTTGTCTGCTTGGTAAAGACAGGGCGGAAATGAGATGGGCTTTGCATTGTTCCATTCTTGTCCGCGAGCTGGAAGCCACCGGGGAGGCTTTGTTTAGAAGCAGTGTCGCGCGTCTTGTTCTCATCTCATTGTGCCATTTTCATCTTCGTGTCAAATCTGTAGCAGGCCTGGCTATCCTCCATAACAGTCTCCGTTCCCATCTCTTCATTTTGCGCTCTAGCATACATCTCCCGCCACGAAGATTCCTTCATTACGTGCAGTCTCTACCTGTTCTTCTTTCTTTTGCCAGCCATGTTATTATTCCTTCTACTCCCGTTGAGCGGGCTTTTCAGTACGACGCAAGCGCAATATACCCAGCAGAATGTCAGCGATATTGTCACCTTCGACAACATATTCAATGACGCCCAGAAAGGCGTGGTTTTACTTGCCATAGAGGATGCGTTCTCGATGGCAGATATGGTTCGCAGCCTGCCGGATGCCGGTGTGAACGATGGACCGGCTTTCATGGATCTGTTTGGCCCCAGTGCCGACGCCAACCGGTCGCAAATTGGTGATAAATTCACCGAGTTCGTCTATGGCAAATAGGAGATTGCGGCTTCCTGCGACATGACCAACTCCGACGACCACTGTACCGATCGCTATCTAGTTGGCGACATTGATGCCAAGGCTGTCGACAGCTCGAATTACTTCCAACCGCGTCTCGTGTTCTGTAAGCAGTTCTGGGGAACGAGTTCGCTAGGACTACAAATGCGTGAAGCCATTGGACACCCCAATATTCGTCAAGCTAGGTTTGATCTTGGATATATCAGCGACAATCAAGGTAAGCCAGTTTAGCGACAGGCAGTCAGCGAGAGGTACTGATTGATTTACTATAGCAATCTCTGTGCTCCGAAAACTGTTCCAGCAGATGGACCCGGCACCGGCGAAAGGCTCTATCATCGCCCAGCTGTGGCCGCTGTTGATGCATCAAGACGGCCAGTCATAGTACACCGTGTGTGGAGGTGTCTACTGCGCAAGACTGTTAGCTCGTATAGGTGAGAGGCTTTCGAGTGGTAACAGTTCGGGCATGTGGAATGGTAACAGTGCGGCCATGTGGAATGGTGAGTATGGTCCCTTCCAACCAAGTGCCTCACGCTCGAGCCTCTGCTGACTGTTCAAGCTGCAGATTACGCATTATATGCCCTTGCTAAGCATGCACAAACATACCTTGAGGGCGGAGCTTATCCTTTCTTACCACTGTTAGACAGGTATCCAGACCGCAACCAGGACCTCATCAAGACAGTCGGCAATCTTGCTAATACTGCCATATATGTAACGGCTCTATACCGCATCCCCCAGGTAGCTTCCCAGTGGGACTATAACCCTGCCAGGTACGAACATCTACGGAACGACACGAGATTCGCGAGTGTCAACAGCTCTAACCCTATCATTACCGAGAACTTCATCAACTTTCTCATTGGGTCGGACCTCACAATGGCACGTCTTGCTAATCTCACTGTGGCATATAATGCCGGTATAAATGACTTCCTTGCAGGATGGGACCAGGAACAGAGCTGGGGACTGTGCAATGCCACTATTACCACGAAATTCTCCTGCTTCAGCAAAACAGACAGCCAGGTACTCCAAAGCTATGAAATCAAAGAAGCCCTGGACATCGCTCGCGAATTCTGCAACAAGGAAATGCGCCCAGGATGAATACTGACAGTCTCACTTATAACGATAACCAGCTCTTTCCACTAGTGTCGAGTGGCTTCGCTGGCCACGAATCCACTTTAGTGACCACCATGCCAAGAGCGGGCTCGAATGGCAGCACGCAGATGACGTTTGCGCTTGGCACGAATATGGACGCAGTTGGCGCGCGCTTGGTTGTTAACTACTTCGAAGGTCTTAACGTAGAGAAGAAAACCGAAAATTGCATCAAGAGATTCGAGAAGATGATCAACAACGTGAGTCCACGAGATATCAAAACTCGCACTGCATCACTTACTGACTTGTGTAGTGTAACGGCGAGCCAGAAGGTTCGAAATTCGGTGCCATGACCGAGATTGGTGACAGGGTAAGCTGCCATAACCCCACTCCCTGATCTCTCATACTCAAAACACTACTAGGTATACGCGGTTTGGAGCACCCCAAAGACACACAACGCGATCTTCGCTGAAGTGCGGACCGTCCCACCCATGCAGTGCAACAACTTCGACATCACCGGCTATTGGCGCCTCCGCGATGCTTATCAAGAACTTGACAAGCTGGACAAGAATAGGCTGTGTCATTGCTGGATACCGAGGGAAGACGGACCAATCATTCCGGACCTATTTTGTAAGCCGAAGGGCGGGTGTGGGGATGTTAGTTCGGGGAAGGAGCGTGTGCTCGCGCAGATGAGCCCAAGCGGCTTCAAGTGTGAGCAGTGACCGGAAGACCCACCCGTGGAATTCTCTCCCAAGTGAGAGATTGCCCGCGTCTGGTTCAAGATAACTGGAAATGTACAACTCGGATATCCAGTGTGAGAAGTGTGGTGGTCACAGCGTCAAGATCGATCTTGTCCCTGCAATTTACAATGTACGCTTGAGCCAATCCAATGAGTAGTTCGTGCGTAAACAACGACGGTCTAGAATGTGCAATATGCTGGTACACTGCGCAGTACTGTGTGCATACATGACTACTAGATACACTATAAATGCTACCGAACCAACTCTCTGACTTTCCCCTCACAAACACAAACAAAATGACGCGCCAATCTACTCACAAAGAAAAGGAACGCGCCTCGCTCTTCAAAATTACCACTAAGTATGCGAACAGAATACGAAGGCAGGAGATGAACAACGTGGAGCTGCTGAAGACCTATTCGGAAGTCGTAGATGCGTGGTACAGAGTCCAAGGTGTACCTCGCCGTAAACAACGTATCCCTGCGCCTCCAGCTCCAGTGCGCCCTTCTCAGAATTCGGTCTCCCTACTAATCAGCTCGAATCGCGCATAGAAGACCAATATGCTCGACTAGAAGAGCTCCATGATATCGTCCGCACCAATCGAGCAACGCTCGCCATCGGTCGAGAACATCTCCGCCAGGTTCAAGCTAATCCGTTCTGTGTTCCCTGTTCATCTGCAGACGAGCCTTGCGCTATCTACTTGGAAAATATGCAGGATGAACCTGAACGTCCGGTGGGGGTTATAGCTCGTTTGTTTGAGATAGAGACTTCGTGGCTTGTGTGGTGTCGGTCTTGTGGCCATGCCATGCATGGGGAATGCTTCAAGCATGTAGGGCCGACGCAATTGCCACAGTACGTTGAGGAGCTGCGGTGTTCACTGTGTCGAGCACGTTGGCGGTGAGCGGCGTTGTGGCGTTGACTTGGGGTCCGCTGTGCGAAAGAGCTTGCATATATGTTTGCTAAGTATCTTTGTTTTAGTACACAATGATAACCATGGAAGAACCATCCCAAGTCCTGCACTATTTCCTCTACATGGTAATCCTTGTTTATGCATTGACTGTGTCGCAACAACTTGTGGTCTTCAATGCACTCCTCCTGATTCGTACTGTACTCGAGATCTATGTAATCGTGAAGCATGTTGAAGCCACAACGGATACATCATTATATTAGCGAGCCTTCGCTTTCATCCCCTCAATCCTGACCAATAACCACATCCTTTTTCCGCGACTCTGGCAATACTGCAAGTTTCTCAACCTTACCTTCCACCACTGTACCTTCAACAGTAGTGTTGTGAGGCGCATAAAGCTTGAACCGAACATCCCAAGTCTGAGGCCACGCGCCCAGCAATCGAATATCGTCCCCAACAAATGTCTGCATCAATTGCTCCTGAAGGCCGATAGCCGCCGCCCCAAAGTGATTCAGATCAGGCGTCCAGTCAAAGTTCGGGCCCTTGAACGTCGGAAACTTGCAGACTGTACTGGGCGCAAAGCGCTCTTCGGTCATAGCGGTTGCGTTGCTAGTAAGGCCCATACGCGCGAGCCAAATGACGTCCTGCTTCCAGCCGGTGTTTCCATGGTAGGACTGCGTTTCGGTATCGTACAGGTAGGTATTGAGGGCGTAGGTCAAGTTGGGCAGGCCGAGACCGTACTCGGGCCACGGAAAGACGGTATAGAGCTGTGGAATCTCACTATTTTGTACACGAGTATACGCCTCCGCGGGTGAGATACATGTGTAACCTTGTTGCTGACGTAATTTATTCTCGGGGATGCGCGCGAGGTAGGTGGTGTAGTAAGTCCTATTTTGAAGTTCGAACTCACCAACCTCAAGGAGATCGTGAAGCACTTTCCGGAGGCCAGCGAGGGTGGAAACGGCATTGTACGACTCTTTGTATGTCTCTGCACCAGAGCCGGGATAGATGACGAGAGATTGGTTGCCGTACAGCCCAGTCAAGCCCCAGGGAGTGCGCTCCTGCATCTTTTTGGTGTAGTACTTGTCGAACCAGGCTAGCTGGTATTCTATGAACTCGAGATAAGGCTTGACATCGTATCCGCTGTAGATGTTGGCCTGGAGGATCATGTCGGCGAACTCGCTGAAGATTGATACGTCAGCACTTCCGGATTTCAAGAACAGCACGAATCATTCGTAGTAAAGCACGATTTGGCTAGCGCGAAACTATGAGGTTCACTCACTTCGCCGTATCTTGCATATGGTTGAGCCACACATTCCAAAGCTCGCCATTCGGGAAGAAGTCGGGACGGGGCGTGTTCTGCTCATCATCGTAGTACTGAGCATTATACTCAAAGACATTAGAAAGACCGGTGTTATCGACCTGCTCGAGGAAATAAGCTGCATCAATATCCTGGTAGACCTGGCCGCGAAGAACAGCATTAGGCGTGATGCGCTTGTAGAAGTCGAATTGCTGGGTCATAGTGTCAAAGTCACCAGATCGTAATAAGGGCCAGTAGAGTAGACGTTGGTTTTGGGCAGTGAATGTGCCGCCTCCCCAACGCCGATGATCAGGGGTATATGGGCGGAATTTGTTGACATAGACTGGGTCAAAAGTCCAAAGGCCGCCGTTGAATTTCGTCGGCCACTCGCCTTTGGCATTGCAGCCCATGAGGTATCGCCATATTTGGTAGTTCTTGCCAACCTGAAAACCTGGATTGTCCTCACCTTGGTTCTCGTTTATGATGATGTAAGATCGTTCCCACCAATCGCGCCACCAGTCAAGCGTGGCCTGCTGAGTTGCGTTGATAGCAGATACAATGACCTTCTCAAGACCATCATACCACTCTTTATGGCTACTGATCTGGGCCTGGTGCAGAGCTAGGGTGACCTTAAATGACTTGCGCGCGGTTTTGGTGCCCAGATTCCAGGCTTTGAAGGTGGTATTGACGTATGTCCCAGTGGTAATATTTCCAGGCGAAAGCTGATCAGAGTGGATGAAGACACCAAACTCGTTGTTGCGCATCGGGTTGTACATCCTTTCCGCATACTCCTTGAGCCCTTGCTGCTTGACCTGGAAGTTCCAGAGGTCAAGCTTTTCATTGCGGTGACTCATCAAAACGCCATCCTTGTGGAAGTCGATGTTATCGGCGTAGGTGGTACCATTTCGAACTTTGGAGGTGTACAGCCCCCATGAGCCTTGATTGCGCTCTTCATTGACGAGCACGCGATTTTCGAACCGCCAGTTCTCATAGGCGAGCTTCAAGGCAATTTTCTCCGGGCTATCGATCTCGACGTGAACAACTGGATTGAAGACGTCTACCCAGATCTTGGCTGTGGCGTTGTTCTTGCCAGTGAATCGAACGTAGCCAGAATTGAGTACCAGTCGCTGTTCGAAGGAGTCATGGTCGAAGGGGTTTGGCTGGAAGGAAAGTCTGACGCGACCCAACTTTAGTAGAGAATTGTTTTCGTCAAATGTACCACTCTTGGCAATGTACATTAAGATGGAGCCTTGTTGCTTGTTAGCAAGCGGTTCTCCGTAGACAGCCGCGTTACACGATTAATACAGCCAAATGCAAAATTGTCGCAGCAGGAAAGACGGAGCAGGGTATAATGCCTTAGTAGATACAAGTGTTGATGCTAAATTTCCAGCAAAGAATGCCACTCACCATCTTCGAACCACGTATTGATGCCGATATCGCCACCACCAAGGGGCATTGAATCGGCAGATCCATTCACACCAGGCGTAGTCCAAGTAACATCGTACGATGTTGGCAGGGTTGCTAAAGTGCCTACAAACAGGGCGTTAAGAATCAGCACCGTCTTTATTAAGAATGCCATTGCGGACTACAGCTTCGAAGTCGCAAATTGAGGGCCCTTGAATTTGAGCGGTGATATACATCCGTCCGGACATTTTAAAGCGTTTGGGACCATATTAAGTACGACTTAGACGAATGTTATCCCCGCACTGTTACACGAAAGTGGACTGGAGTAATGAATACTACCTAAGGCTGATCAGTCGTGTACTGTGGGTCGCAGATAGGCCTACTCCGGAGTGTACTTGATTATGACACCGGGGTGAACACCGAAAATAAGGTGATGATGGTGGGCACAGCAACTCAAAGTCCACCACAGAGATAATCCCATTTTCTGTCCAACCAGAGATAGACTACAGATCTCCAGCTACAATCCTATCTTTTCAGAATTCTTTAATTCGATGATTAGGTGAACATACGACGATTGTGAGGTAGGCTTATTCAATCCCTTACTTCCGGTGATTTCGCCGGGTTTCCCTGAATTGCCGGATCCAACGCGAACAAATGTGCGGGGAAAATCTCCTTGCAATTGCGCACGACCGAGGTTCGCCACATCTTTTGTCCGAAAATTCCGCCAGTGAAACAATACATACGAAGTACTGTGTGGGCCATGTCAAAACGACTGAGGCGCTTCAGATAGCGTACAAGTTGCCGTGCTGAGCACTTTCAACAAAAAGCGCAGCCTATGTTTCTACGCCTGGGAAGTACGTCTAGTCGAATGTACATGAGATAGATTGGAGGAAGCATCTATACGAAAGAGGCCCGTAAATGAGAATGTAATGCGTGTCATGAAGAAATGTGTCGGAACCCAGTGTCTTCCACTAGCTTCTGCGGGTTCCTTTCCTTTCATCCTTTCACGTACTTCTAAAGCCAAGCGTACGGAGAAGGAGTAATTGCAAAGTGCAGTAGCTAGGTGTCGAGCGTCCGTGTAGGTGGTCAAATCAAGGAAAGATGTCTCCGCACGTCTAAATCTGCAGTCTTCCTGCCAGTGCTTGACCTTCGACATCAAAGATGTCTGAAACCAGGAATCGCGAGGTCCTGCTCCAGCCAATAGGCTATTATCCCCCGCTCGTAATCATGTCCTTCGATGATAAGCCCAGCGATAGCCGCCTTGTGCATCTTTTCCGTCTCGCCGTCCAGCTTGCAGAGATCTGCCAGTCGAAGGTACCTGTTTGACAGTCAGTAATTTGAGGAACACAAGGCACAAACATTGAATTAACGCTCGAGAAAGTCGCTCGTCGCTGAAACCGTAGAATTCCAGTGTGCTGATGAACTGCTCGGCGGAGTATATGCGCTGGGCAAAGACAAATGGCTGGTTGACGGGGTCTGGCAAGAATATCTCAGTCTCGAGCGCGCGAGCGAAAGCCCAGGCAGAGTCAGTAAATGCCCGATTGCCGACTGTGCACGCGATGCAGTTGCAGACGAAGTTCCAATGTGTTTGCAATGCTGGACTTCTAATGTTGAAAGAGTGAAGCCAGAAACCAGGGTCCTTTGAGTATTCGATTGTTATTTCTTCACCGAGTGCAATGTCCTTCGTTGCAATGATTTTCATTCGACCCGTGTGATTGGGGTTGCGGTTGGCATTTGTACCAGTCAAAATATCTGTGACTCGAGCATTTGGCACACATGAGTGGTTGAGCCTACTGATGTTCCGGTAGACTACAAGCCAGTGGCGATCGTTCTGACTTGGGTCTTCGAACCCGAACGCATTGCTCTCAACGATGTTCGCATCTGTCACACGCGCCGGGGCATTATTAAGAGCGACCCGCCCCGAGGACAGTGCTCTGAATGCCACTCGATTGTCCCTCCATCGAACGCTTCGTAGCGCCGAGTGTATGCGGCGTGTTGTGTTGTTGCGTTCGTCAGCGTAGAAGGTGGCAGACCGCTGCCCCTGGTTCCATTGGACATGCGTGATATTTGTGTCGATGACGACCAATGGATCGTCTTCGAGAATGACAGTATCCTTTATGATGGCCCGGGCGGCGACCATGCCAGTGCCAGCCACAACGCCCACATTGGCGATTAGATACAGTGGTTGTGCCATGGCGTCACGATCGATGAGGGGAGTTGTTGTACAGAAGCCTGTAGTACGATGATATCGTCCTTTTGTAGCTAGCAGGGTGTTTGAAAGTAAAACAATGGACGACTATGGAGAAACAAATCAAAGAGATGCGAGATGCGTAAAAAGGAGACCATCGGGACATTGTACAATGTCTCGAAAGTGTTTGCACTTGTGAAAGACCCCATGAGACATTGCAAGCCGTACAAACCAGGATATTGAGCTATGCGATTCTTAGAGCTTCGAATATGGCGTGATGCGAGACCGCAAGAAAAGACAGCGATGTGGTGATGGTCCATCGTTGCGGCATGGCGACAAGACCATAACATTACACCAACTGTCTGTGTCTTCCGGGGCAGTTTAGAGACACCCCATCTAACGCGACGATCATTCAATGCTTCAGCAAAGATGCGTGAGGTTGTCAGTACGATGGAGAAGTAGCTGAAGTCAACCCTCGTGCCTCATTTTCGCGTACCTACCTGCCAAGCCAACCCCCCACCCACTCACCACCCCCAATCCCCCATCCCCCCATCCAGCCCTTCCCAAAGCGCCAAAACACTCCCAGCACCGCGTCCACTCAGCACCAGCTAATCGCTCGATGAAAGCGCAACACGAGACCATGCTTCCAAAAGCGCATTGTATCTGGACCGTGCGTCCGTGATGCGCCGCGCTATTGAAAGGCTTAGTTGACGCCATGGCTCCAGGGGATACGACATTGAACAAAAGAGCCAGCGACCGCGTGTTGTGTTACATGCCGCTGTTGATTTTTTACTTAGTCGCTCTTTGGACAGTACATTCATTTGTTGATGTATCACTACTATCTTTAATACAAACATACATACCTATCTATCTTGCCCTGAACACACCAAATCGACAATGGTTCGCGCACTCTTCGCAGCGCTTTGTCTCCTCAGCAGCGCGGCGGCACAGAGTTCATGTACGTCTACGCCAAAGTAATCATGACAAATTAAAAGAAGAAAATACTAACACTACATACAGACACAGGACCCCTCTTCAACCCCGACACAGCCCCCTTCTTCGGCGTCTCCTCCCTCGTGATCCCTACGCTCACCGACATCATCCCATCTTCCACCGAATCACCTACATCTTCTCGCTCGCGCGTGAGCTCGGCTGCGGCTTCGATTACAGGGACTACGAGTCGTAATTCGACGGTTACGACTTCGGTCTCGCGTAACGCTACTGTGTCGTCTACTTCGCGGTCATCGAGCGTGTCTCTCATTACTTCGGCTTCGAGGACGGCTTCGGTATCGGCGCCGGCGTCGAGCACGGGCGCGGCGGTTGGCAATGGAGGGGCTGGGCTTGGGTTGGTGGTGGGAGGGGTGTTGGCTGGGTTGGCGATGATGTAGATTTGTGGATTGATTTGGGATAGGAGGGGGGTGTAAGAGGTTGTGGAAGGGAGAAAGGCGAGCTAGAAAAGAAAACACGGAATATCAGGTGGTAGCAGGACAGACAGTGACCAGCAGAAACGACGAGAAAAGAAGGCACTATAGCTTTGCGGAAGACGCGTCAAGTGGGCCAGCCCTTAACACAGAGTATAGAAAATAGACGCGTCGTAATACAGCCATGTTGCCCGGAGCCAGCGTTCGAGGCGCAAGGATGTGTTCGGGCAATTTTGCACGCATTCTTGCTGCACTTGTAAACAGTGGACACACTGAATATGTCAGAATCGAAAGGGTATATTCGGAAGTGCTCATAAAGTGCCCCAAACAGCCATAGAGCACCCAGCTTTTCCTTTGACCGTTCCAAACGCCCCTAACGCCGTCATGATACATACGCCCTTCTCTAACATCCTACTCCTCCATCGCGCCCACCTCCTTCACCTCCGCGCTCTCCTTCTCATAATACGCCTTAACATCGATCCTGAACTCGGCCATTGCAACGCCAAACATCTTCAACAGCGCCGTCTGATGACTATTCAGCACATCGCCCTCCCTACACACCGTATACTCGGCGTCGAGCACAACCTTCCCCTGCACCAACTTGGTCGGCATACCCCACTTGCGCACGGTCGTCTCGACGCTATGTGGCAGAGGCACGTCTTCCTCGGCCGCGATCTCGCCGCCGCGCGAAGTCACGACGCCTGCGGGCACGACGAAGTCCTGGCTCGCGATGACGCCGGCGCGCGCAAAGTCGGTCTGCGTGTAGGTTGCGAAGAAGTCGATTATGGATGCGGGGCTACGGTCCGTGAAGAGCAGACCGACGTTACCGGCGAGGTGGGCGGTTAGGGCAGAGAGGTTGGGAAGATGTTCTTCTGCGGGGGTGAGGCCCAGGGCTTTGGCCATGACTTTTGTCTTGCCGAAGAAGAATCTGATATGAACGTCAGTAACGAAATGTTGCAAGGGATACGAGGTCTGACATACCGAGAGTCGGCGAATTCATTGCGCACGCCCTTTAGGTACGAATTGCGCATGTTTTCGACGCTGAAGACGAAGATGTGCTGGAAGGTTTCGGCGGCTTCTTGGACGTTGGCGAAGAGCTTGAGGGAGAGTTCTTTGCCCTTCTTGTCCGTCTTCGTCAGGTGTACGATCTTCGCGCGTTTGGATTTCGGCATCTTGGCGGTATTATCGGTGGTGTGGTTGTGGTGGTGAGGTTGCTGGGAAAAGTTCGAGGTCGTCCAGCGGTGTCCAGAAATAAATTTAGGCGGGGAATTCTCTTGCGGACTCCCGATCCGATCTTGGCGGCCGCGGCTCGTGTCCGCGATGCAGGAACGATTACTGCCCCACGCTGCGCTATTCGTTCCTTGATTGTTATGACGATGCTGCGCCGGTGAAGGAAGCATGTTGGACTTCATGGAGAATGTGCAACATGCATTCTACGAAGCTTCGCACTGGAACGTCGACAATTCCTATGGCGCGTTGAACGCGACCGCCCGAGGTGGGAAAGTGTCAATATCTGGAATTGATGAGTACTGATAGTATCGTAGCACTGCTCGACTTCGACATACCGCGCGGCTTGCGCTTGCAAATATCGTCTCTCGCTGCACCCAACTTTGCAACCTCATACACGCTGGGCAGTGTGGGCGTGGTGGACGGCTCAGTGTCCTACCTGTACTCATCTCTTCCTCTGCGGAAAGACTTCAAGAGCTCTCGCATAGACCTACACCACGTCATTCGGGGTTACAAGCACCTACAAGAGCTACGTAAGCCAGAAGAGCAATGGTTCTGGGAAACATGGCACGCCGGGAAGCGCGTCGACCGCAAGAGTTCGTCGACCACCACCCCTTACAACCTCCCAACTAAAGTCTGGCAGACACACTCCTTTACGGCCGTATCTTCCTCCCGCAATCCCGCCTTGAAGCCCTATACTTGCGCCGACTGACACCCACGCGTCAACTCCGCATCGCAGCAGTCAGCGACTCGAACCTCAACAACGGCGGCACAATCCTCACGCTGCTGCAGAACGACTTTGGCAAATACTCCACCGAGTACATGTACAGCACCGACTCTGCGCTTCTGGGCCTGCGCGGCCTCTATAACTTCGGGTCTGACCCACGCCTCGCTCCCACAGCACCCTCCCACAACGAGCCAGTCCAGGGACGCTTCAGCGCCGGCGCAGAAGTATACTACGGCATCTTGAACAAGAGCGGCGGCATAAGTACAGGCTTTAGATTCACCACACTCCCGCACCACCCAGGCTTTCCATACACAATGACACTAACACTCAACCCACTAATGGGCAACCTCTCATCCACATACGCCGTCAAAGCCGGGCCCTCCCTCGCACTATGCAGCCGCTTCGACTTCAACTTCTACTCGTACGAAAGCGAGCTACAACTCGGATGCGAACTGTGGCGCCGCCGACGCACGAATCCAGACGTTGAATGGGCAGTCAGGAAGATTCGACCTGAGTGGAAGACAGCCAGTACCGGTGACGAGGACGTCTCAGGCGTACTGAAAGCGCGAGTCGATCAAGACTGGCGCATAGGCGTGCTGTGGGAAGGACGCATCAAAGAGCTGTTATTCACGCTAGGCGCGAGTCTGGATCTGAAGAAACGAGAGCAGATTTTCCGCGCTGTGGGCGTCGAGTTGCAGTATTCGTCGTGAAAGGAGAAAGACGCATGAAACGAGTTGAGTACAGTGGACGCGATTATCCTGGGTTCTGGAAACATGGTCGTTCTGCATGAATGGCAGGCTGCGATATCCCTCCTTCCACGCGACGTCTGGAAGCATGTTCATCTACATGCCGTCGATCTCGAAACGCGATCCACCCGTCGTGGTGAGACATGTCCCGCAAGCATGACGTCTGCTCCACCAAAACGTTTCGAAACAGCATCCTCAATGCACGCGACGCTACCACGTCCATCAGCATCGTTAGCGTAGCGTCAAAGGAACATAGATGCAGCGTACGGAATACTCGAGGCACTGGGGTTGGGGCTGGCGCGTGCGTGCGGCTAAATGCCCGATGGTGGAGATGAGGCTTCCGGTGACCTGGTTGGTGTTGGCTCGCGTGCGGGCATCGAGATTGGGTGGCTGACGTGTTGCAGTAGTGTTGCTGAGAGGAGTATATTTTTACGCTCGGTATGGGGAAGACGTGAAAGTGGCGTACGAGGGACATTCAACGCCGAATGGAAAGCTCAAGTACTTCGTTGAGCAGCAAATCGTTCGGGGATATCTTCTTCTGCCTCAGTGCTCTCGAGAGCTGTCCGTGCACGTGCTAGAAGCCTACCTCTCTGACATCGTAGCAAGTCGAGCTGTATTCATATTTGCACACTGCGTTCGAACCATGTGTAGCTCACAAACGCGTGTAGACACACAGACTACGGACGCGATGTGCAGGATCTTCTGCACATGAGATCCTTCAGACACTCCGCGGAGATTCGCAAGCGGTGGTTAAAAAAGTCGATTGCCTGATGCAGCGCAGCGCAGTTGTTAGGTGATGTGTCGTGACATTGGACTAGAATCGGATATCAGTCGGATTCGTTATTGTATCTTTCTTCTCGTGTGTGTGTGAATGGCGCTAATATCACGCTTCCATGCAATCTTGACATTTCTTGCAGTGCTATTTGTTGCGACCGTGAAGTGGTGCCTTGTTCTCGTGGGTTAGTGTGGCCAGAGGTCGAATATACAGACAGATCTTTTGCAGCTATAACAGAATGGGCCGCCATATCGTGTATCGGAAATGCATGGTTCCGCTCTTGCTTCCGGAATTCAATTGTTATGCCTCCTAGTATGTTGCAGCAGACACTGCTAGCATATGAAGGAGAACTCAAATGCTAGTGAGTGCATAGAAGAGATCGGATGAAGACTTGAGTGAAGCGTAAGGAGAAAAAGACTTCAGCTGTGTGAGAACAAGCAAATGTAGTCCTACACTGCCCAAACGGTGCAAGTTCTTTTTCCAATGAGCTACAGAGCTGCTCATATCTATCGTGTCACCCTTCAGAACACACTCAACGTCAAAATCCGTGATTCAAACTG
>Ga0265798_10007486_pt1 | contig 14109 bp, 17 predicted proteins | sample P3T30metagenome_FD_192430 | JGI IMG/M metagenome (GOLD analysis project Ga0265798, IMG submission 192430) | Plant litter microbial communities from East Loma Ridge, Irvine, California - P3 T30 | ecosystem: Environmental > Terrestrial > Plant litter > Unclassified | place: USA: California...
CTTGGGTTCAGCTGGTCGTCGCAACACCACCGTGATCCGGAGTGTTGCAGATGGGATCAAGACAGGAACATCGTGCCCGGGAGGCACGGTTCTGGGAGCTACTCGGACAAGGAATGAACAGGCCCGCAGCTTGCGATGCTGTGGGAGTGCATCCACGTCAGGGCTACCGATGGTTCAAAGCAGCTCGCGGGAAGAACCCGTTCGAACGGCCCGGCCGCTCAGCTCGATACCTCAGTCAAGAAGAACGGCTGCGGATCGCGGACCTGCGCCTCAGTGGCGTCGGCGTGCGACGGATAGCTCTCGAGCTGGGCCGGGCACCGTCAACGATCAGTCGCGAGTTGTCTCGTAACAGCACGCCCCGGGGCGACTACCGCCCCTACGCGGCAGAGCGACGATGTCGTGCGCGTGCTCGCCGACCGAAGCCGGCGAAGCTCGACTTCCCCGAGTTGGCGTTGCAGGTCGAGGTCCGGTTGCTGCGGAACTGGTCCCCGGAGCAGATCCGTGATGACCTGGTCAGGTCCTTCCCGAACCGGCCGGAGATGCACGTGTCGCACGAGACGATCTACCAGTCCCTCTTCGTCCAGGGCCGCGGGCACCTGCGCGCTGACCTGCATCAACACCTCCGCACCGGGCGGGCGATCCGCCGACACCGGGGCGAGGCCAGGCGGGCGTCGTGGTCGAAGATCCGCGACATGGTCCTCATCAGCGAACGCCCCGCCGAGGTGGAAGACCGGGCCGTTCCCGGGCACTGGGAAGGCGACCTCATCGTCGGCACGAACGCCCGCAGCGCGATCGGCACCCTCGTCGAACGCACCACCCGTTACGTGATGCTGCTGCACCTGCCGAACGGGCACAGCGCCGACGCCGTCCGGGACGCGATGATCCCCACGATCAAGACCCTTCCCGAGCACTTGCGGCGGTCGTTGACCTGGGACCAGGGCACGGAGCTTGCCCGGCACAAAGACATCACCCTCGCCACGGACCTTGCGATCTACTTCTGCGACCCGCACAAGCCCTGGCAGCGCGGCTCGAACGAGAACACCAACGGCCTGCTCCGGCAGTACTTCCCCAAGTCCACCGACCTCACCGTTCACACCCCCGAACGCCTCCTCGAAGTCGCCACCGAACTCAACGGGCGACCTCGGAAGACCCTCGGCTTCCGGACCCCGGCAGAAGCGTTCGAGGAGCTACTCTCGGACCCGAAACGACCACCTGTTGCGACGACCCCCTGAAACCGCCATCCCCTACCGGGCAGCTGGAGGACCGCTTCGCTGCCGCCGACTCAGCTCCCACTCCACGACGACCGCACTGTGCTCACCCAGAGGTTTGAGGTGCACCACTGCTCGGCGTTCGCGATCCCATTCAACGATGCCGGCATCGTGGAGTCGCTGCCACAGCTCGAGAACCGAGGGCAGCGTCACCGGCACCGGAGGTGCCACCGGATCGGTGCGAAGGTACTCAGCCGCAGAATCGATGGTGAAGTCGGCTCCGCCATGGAAGATCACCGGGAACCGGACGTTGACGAGATCCTCGAGGTCGACCTCTGGGTGCTCGTGAACGTGACTCGCGTAGTCCCAGATAGGCACGTTCGGGCGATCAGCTGTCGCCGGGCCGGCAAGAGTCCCGGCGGCAAGGGCTGATGCTCCAGGATGTGCAGCTTCCAGCCTGGCCAGAGTCAGCAGTCTCTCCTGCTCCGGCATGCCCTCGATGTCCATGCCCGCATCCTCCACCTCGCGCCGCGTCGCGGCAAGCGATCGGCTATCGGGCACCTCGTCCGCTCGTCAGGTAGTCACGCGCTCGACTCGAATGTGGAGTGAGTCCCAAGCGCGGCCCACGACTCCGGGCCCCGGCTCTTGTGCCGTGACGATGTGAGGGTGAGGCCACACAGTCGCGCCTATGGGAGGCGCGTCCGGGTCGAAGTCCGCGAGCACAACACCAGCGGCGTAGGCGACCTTCTCCGCATCACTGAATTCCAGACCGATCACGGAGGGGAACACGACGGGATCACCGATTCCGATGCTCATGAGCTCAAGCTAGCCCCGCCCAGAGAGTCACCGAAGAACCATCGGCTATCGGGCACTGATGAGTTCAAGCACGCCCTTGTCAGCGCTGTTGCTGGCGCTGGCTTGGCTGAGAGCGCAGCGACACGGGCCATGGTTGCCACCCATGCTCTGAGGGGATTAGCCGCTGCCCCCAGGGGCTGCGCTTTCTTCCTCAAGGGGAACATCGCCGGCATCCAGGCAGCGTTTACCGTCCTGAGGCAAGTATCCGGCTGCCGTCGAAAGATCTTGCGCGACTGTGCCGCTGCTGACGCGCGTGAGGTCAATGACGACTTCGAGGCCCGGTACGCGACCAAAGGTACGAAGAATGCCCCTCTCAGGGTCTGCCGGATCTACCGAACTAATCCAGTCGACGCCAGCTACCGGGTAGCAGGGGTCATCGCTCACGGCAGGCGACTCGACACCACAACGCAGAAGAACGCTCGTCGGCGTACCCCAAGCACCCGTGGCCTGCGCATCGGTCTCTCGTCGAGCATGGTCGCCAACAGCTTCGGGAAGGTGGACCGTCACCTGGGCACACGCGGGGTCGTTTGCACCCTCAGCGGGGCTCAAAGGCACAGCGGCGGAACACGCACCGAGGACCGGAACGACAAGCGCGGTGAGCACTAGCGCGACGAAACCACGGCAACGGCGAGGACCTGACATTGGCGGAAGGCTACCGCCGGCTTAGACCGCAGCGTCGCCAACGTCTTCCATGAAGCGATGCACTAGGACGCGTCGGTGATCGATCCCCTACCGGGACTGATTCCGCGACGGATGTGCGAGCTCGTGGCAGCCGGTCAGCCCGTGACGGGCGCGGGTGCGATAGCTAGGGCGTAGGCGGTCGGGTCACCGGTGAGGCCAAGGATGACGCGCGGTGCGTCTGCGCTGCTGTCGTACTCGAAGCTGATCGTCTCATTCGAGCAGGTGGCATCTGGGGAACCAGGAGCGGCGGGGTCCTCAGGCTCCTGGAGGCGGACCGCGATCGTCCCGTCGCCCAGGCACGCCACATCGACCGCGTATCGCCCGGGGGGCTCCTCGAGTGCGGACACGGTCAGCTGAGGCGAGGTGCCGGCACTGAGCCACCCACTCTGGTTCACCAGCCGGCCTGCTGCACCGGGCCTGGGGAGTGCGCTGGCTGCCCAGGCGGGGATCTCTTCGGGAGGCAGTGGCAACCTATCCATGTCTGCTCGTGCCTCGTCTGTGTCCGCCTCGGAACCACGCGACGGCGCAGAAGTGATCGCCGAGCTCGTCGGCGCAGAGCTTGCCCCTGCGTTGTCGTCGCCCGTCGTGCACGCGGCCGTGAGCCCCGTCACGACGGCCGCTACTGCAGCCACGGACGCGATCCGGTATGCGAGGCCCGCGGGCTTGCGGCTGTTCACCGTGACTTGCGCCTCGGCGGGGTAGCGCTACCGTGCACCCGCCCGGGACCCCAGAGGTTGAAAACGATGTCGACGACTGTGCCGACGGCCGCTGCAGCTCGAAGGAACAGGACAGTGGGCCAGCTCTTACGGGACGGACGCGATGCAGACATGCGGTTCCTCTCGACGGTGAGCGCCACACGGTACCCGGCGTGACCGAGCGGCTGCACAGCCCTGTCCGTCGGACAGTAGGCGGACGAAGAACCATCGACGCACCAACGGGTGACAGTTTGGCCCCACCAAGCGATAGGCGAGTGCGACACTCGGCCTCCCGTTTCCGGGCCTAGTACCTGTCAGCCGGTAGGAACGATGAAGTCTGCACGCACACGAGTGCCATCAGCGGAAAAGAACACGTTCTCTTCCTCCATCCACGTCTTCCATCGGCCGCGATGCGTCGCCCCGTGCCCGTCACGTGCGAGGCCCCGTCGGAGTCTCTCCTCAGGCGGCGCCTCCACCCAAATACGGCAAGCCAGATGGCGAGCCGCCGCCACGCGGGTGCATGTGACTCCTTCGATCACGACGATGGGCGCCCACGGCACAGTCCGCCACTCGCCGAGCCCCTTACCGAACTCGTCTCCGGCCCAGTCCCTGCGCTGGTACACGGCGTCCTTGCCCGAGAGGAAGGGCTCGAGCACCTGATCCTCGAAACGCGGCCACCACCCTGAAAAGTCGACCCAGGACACAAAGTCGTCGATCTCGATGACGGGTGCATCGAGCCTCTCCGCGAGAGGCCGCGCGAGGGTGCTCTTACCGGATCCGGACGGCCCGTCAACGCCGATGAGGCGAACGCCCGGGACGGGCGCGGACAGCGTGTGCTGCACCAGAGACTCGATGAGGGCTAGATCGGGGGAGGTCATCGTGGCGGCTTCCATTCGATGCGGGTCGAAGGCACTGCATCGCAGCGGCGCCGCCTAAGAGGTTACGAGTTGCCACCAGGAACCGTTCTTCTACCGAGCAGCACAGTACGAGGTTGGGTTCCTTACACGTTCGTACCTCTGATCCATCGGCTATCGGGACTCTCAGGACCGGCGTCAGCACTGCCACCCGGGCTGTCCCTAGGCTGTCGACATGGACGAGGACCCACCGGGAGAACGCCTCGCCGACTGCGGCGCTCGCACCGAGACCACCCTGTCAGGTCCAATGGACCCCTCCGAGCCCTTGATCCTCATCGGATACTGGGCCGAGCCGGGCCATTTAGACAGCCCCTACCCAGACCCCCGCGATCTCGTCGACCACGATCAACCCCGAGAAGAACGCGCCGCCATCGTCGACTACCTCACACGCGGCCTGCTGGCCCGGGCCTACATGGGCCGGTCGACCTGCCGCATCTGCGGCGACCCCGCGAACGGCAGCCTCGAGCTCACCGACGGCGTCTTCCTCTGGCCCGAGGGCCTGGCCCACTACGTCCGTGACCATGATGTCCGCCTTCCCACGGCATTTGCCGAGCACGTGGACCAACAGGACGACCGACAGTCGACTCGGCGACATGATGGCGCCGAATGGTGGCGATACAACGCCCACCTCATCGGCCTTCGCGAAGTCTTCCCACCTGCTCCAGAAGATGACCCCGGCGACCAGACCCTACGACCCTGACGCCAACGTCTGAAGCCCGGGCGCGGCCCAACACCAGGGCGTAAGAATGCGCGCTGAGCGATCCCCTATCGGGCAGTCAGGAACGGTCGTTGCTGACCGCTCGTCGAAGGCCTTTCCGTCAGAACGCCCGGTATGAGCCACCTGCCCACGTGATGCGTCGTCAAGATAGTGAAGTGCGGCGCATTCATCTCTGCAAGGTGTTCCGGGTGGTCTGAGCGATCTCCTCTAGCGGAAGACGCCTGCGCCGCCGGCGACGTAGATCGACTGGGCGGTGAGGTAGGTGGAGTCGTCGCCGAGAAGGAACGAGACCAGCGCACCCACGTCATTCTCGGTGTCACCGATTCGCTTGAGGGGCACAGCCTCCATGACCGACTTGAAGACATCGGGGGCTGAGTCTTCCCACGACAGGGCGCCTTCTGAGTTGGCGAAGGGGAGGATGACGTTGACTCGGATGTTGTCAGCACCCCACTCGAGGGCGGCGACGCGAGAAAGTCCGCGGATTGATTCCTTGGCCGCTCCGTAGGTGGCAAATCCCGGTTCCCCGCCGGCGCCCGCACCGGAGCCGAGGTTCACTACGGAGCCACCGCCCGCAGCGACGAGGTGCGGGTGGGCAGCCTTCATGAGGAGGAAGGTCGCGCGAGGACCTGTGCTCGAGGAGAGTTCGAAGTCTTCAGCCGTCTGCGAGCTGAACGGGCTGGCTGGCTTGATGGCGATGGCGTTGTTGACGAGCCCGTGCAGGCCTCCGAACGCCTCGACGGCGGTGTCGACGATCAGATCTGCGGCGGTGATGTCACGGAGGTCAGCGGACACACTGCGGACCTCCGCGCCGAGGGCGGTGAGTTCTCCGCGAGCGTCTTCGAGCTCGTCGGCGAGGATGTCAGTGACGACCAGGCGGGCTCCGTTGCGGGCCAGAGCCCGGGCGATTCCTCGGCCGACGCCTCTGCCGGCACCGGTGACGATGACGGTTTTTCCTTCGAGTGAACCGGGGTGCGCGTAAGGCATGGATTTCCTTTCGTGTTTTCCTGGGTGAGATGCGTGAAGTCGTAGGTGTGCAGTGGATGAACTGGCTGGCGCAGCTTGTCCGAAGCGACTTCTCCCGGCGCAGTGCTGCCGCGCCAAGCGCTGTCGCGCTCAGTGCTTAGAGGTGCACTTATCGGACCTTCTTGATGGGCAAGATGAAGGCGGCTGCGAGGACCATGAGGACCAGAACTGCCACGAACCCAGCGGTATATCCGCCTGTGGTCAGGACGAGAACCGACATGATCACGGGGCCGGCCAGCTGACCGGCCGTCGAGCCGATGTTGAGGATGCCGAGGTCCTTGGCTGCCTGAGACTTGTCGGGAAGCACGTCGATGTTGAGTGCTTGGTCCACTGAGGTGAAAATTCCGCTTCCGATGCCACCGAGGAGTCCGTAGGCAAGGAACGCCCAGCTGGCCGGAGCGAGGAGAGGGAACAGGACGCCCAGTCCGACGAGGAGGGCGGCGGCGATGACGAACGGCTTGCGTCGCCTCAGCTTGTCCGAAAGTGGGCCTGAGGTGAATCCGAAAATGACACTCGCGCCGAGGGTGAGAAGACCGTTGATCGCGATGAGTCCGGCGGCGTCCGCCGGGTTCAACCTGATGTAGTCGGTCAGGATGTAGAGCTGGTAGTTCGTGATGGCGAAGCCGCCGGCGGTGAAGCAGAACTTGGCTATGAGCGCGAAGTAGTAATCCCGGGCGCCCTTGACCGGCGGGCGGAAGTTCTTGGCGATGCTGCGGAACGACGTGTGACGTCGCTCTGCGCCCTTGTTGGATCGCAGCGGCATGAGCGCCAGAAAGACGATGGCAGAGAGGATGGTCAAGGCGGCTGCGCCAGCAATGCCGGTACGCGGCGCGCTGATGAAGGACGCAGCGACAACCGATGAAAGCGTGCCGCCGATCAGAAGACCGACACCGTACAAAGCGGACACGGTTCCCCTGTACTTGTCGGGAACTTCGTCAGCGATCACGGCGAGCATGGGAGCGCTCAGCGAGTTGAGGCCGACGAGATAAACGCACCACCACAGCAGGATCAGCGGGATGGTTTCGGCGGAACTGAGCATCAGCAAGCTCACGGCGCCGACGACGCCACCGATGATCACCCACGGTGCGCGGGCTCCGATGCGTGTGTGCGTCGCGTCGGAGAGGGCGCCGATGATGATGTTCACCACAAGGCCCACCAGGGCACCCGTGATGGCGATGACGCCGACGATCGCAACCTTTTGGGCCTCGTCGACTTGTGCAACGAGTGCAGGAATAAGAATTGCGATTCCGGCCAAATAGGGTGCGATCCAGAGCATTCCCCCGAGGGAGATCGCCCAGACGATTCGCCAGTTGAACCTCGAAAGCGACGTAGGCCCCACGACGACGTTGCTCGTGGTGAGTGGTTCGGGTGAGTTGTCGGCGTTGCCCAGACCGGGGGTGAAAGGTGACATCGTTGTCTTCCTAGTTGGTAGCTGAAGCGTCGGGATAGGTGGTGGGAGGTAAGTCAGCGGATGGGTCTAGAAACTCAAGGTCGTGTGTGCCGCGTCCGGGTCTCCGGAGAACGCGGCGGCTTCGATGGTGGCGTGGGGCGAAGCCGGCACGAACCCTTCTGAGGTCCACCGCTGAAGAGGTCGGGTGGATCCGGTGACCGTGACGTCTTCGGTCTGTCCGGCACGAATTTCAACGGAAGCGAAGCCGAGGAGCACGCGGGTGGGGAAGTCGTCGGCTTCGACGACGCCGTACATCTGTACGACGTGTCGTCCGGGACGGGTGCCTGTGTTGGTCACGCGGACTGTTGCCGTGAATGCCTCGTCGTCGACGGGGCCGACACTGACCTCGTCGATGACGAACGTGGTGTACGAGAGGCCAAATCCGAGCGGATACGCGGGAACGCGGCCGTCCCGATCAAGGAGGCGCTGCCCGACCCAGCGGTCGTATGTGATGGTCGTGGCATTTCGATCGAAGGCAGGCAGGTGCGCCTCGTCCGTGGGGACTGAGTAGGGCAGGCGCCCAGTGGCATCCGTCTTTCCGAGCAGAACATCAGCGAGTGCATGTCCTCCTTCACTCCCCGAGTACCAGCCGACGACCATCGCCGGGACAGTGGAGCTCCATTCCTCGGTGATGACTGCGCCGGCTGTGACGATGACCACGATGGTGCGGGGGTTTGCGTGGGCGGTGGCGCGGATGATGTCGACGTCCACGGGGCGAAGGCGAAGGCTCGAGCGATCTCCGCCTTCGGCGGAGCCCATCAGGGTCGTGGAGTCGCCACTGTTGGACATGGCCTCTGTGGCCACGGCGGCGAAGTCGGCGTAGCCGTCGGGAAGCGGCGGGAACAGCGCCGTCAGTGCCGGCGTCATGCTGTCTGCTCCGAGGTATTCGCCCTCGTCGTCACCGGTGTAGCCCACAACGACGATGGCGACGTCTGAGTCACCTGCGGCGGCTGCTGCCGCGGCGGGGTCGTCCGTTGTGACCGTGGTGATGCGCGCGTCGGGAAGCGCTGCTGCGAGGCCACCGAGGGGGGTAGCGATCGCGGGCGATCGGACATCGGAGGAACCGTGGTCGCCCGTGTTCGGCATGTCCGCCAGACGCCCGATTACCGCAAGCTTCGACACTGCCGACGGGTCAAGCGGCAAGAGCGGTTTGTCTCCCACGACGTCGTTCTTGAGGAGGACGACTGAACGCTGTGCGACGGTGCGGGCGAGTGCGCGGTGCTCATCACTGAAGACCACATCGAGTTCGGGTTTTTCCTCGAGCAAGGAGGAGTGGAATGCCAGCTGCGTGCGGATGATGCGACGCGCTGCCCGGTCGACGTGATCCCACGAGGCCCGGCCGGCCTCGAGGTCGCCGGGGAGGTGCTGTGCTCGTTGCTGGCGGAACGGCTCTTCAACATCCAGCCCTGCCTGCAGAGACGCTGCAGCGTTCCGAAGCCCGTAAAGAAAGTCCGAGACCGTGACCCCCTGGAAGCCCCACTGGCGACGGAGGACGTCCTGCAGGAGCATCTCGTTCTGTCCGGCCCATTCGCCGTTGACCGAGTTGTACGCGGTCATGATTCCGTCGACGCCTTCTTCCACAACGCGGCGGAAGTGGGGCAGGAACACTTCGTGCAACGTTGCGTCGTCCGCGACCACGTCGACTACGAACCGCGCGTTCTCCATGGAGTTCAGCGCGTAGTGCTTTGCCACCGCCATGGCGTTCCTCTTCACGCCGCGGACGAGAGCTGCACCGAACTCGCCGAGGAAGTAGGAGTCCTCCCCGTAGGTTTCCTGAGCTCGTCCCCACGCTGGGTGCCTCGGGAGGTTGATGCAGACGCCGCCGAAGAAGTTCGCTCCTTGAGCTCGCATTTCTCGTCCAATGGCGATGCCGACTCGCTCTTCAAGGTCGACATCCCATGTCGCTCCGCGAGCCATCGACACGGGGAAAGCAGTCGAGGCCCCCATCACCACACCGCGCGGGCCGTCGCTGAATTGCAGGCCCGGGATGCCGAGTCGAGCCACTTCGCCCATGGGGATCGGCCGAAGGTTGTAGCCCGTCACCATCTCTCCAAGCCCGGCCCAGAATTCAGCATCGCCGTCGAGGAGCCAAAGCTTTTCGTCCTCGGTCAGCTCTTCCAGCAAGAGATCCGTTGTCGAGTCCAGATCCGCACCTTGACGCACAGCGTCGACGGCGCGTGTGAAAGCAGGCTCGGGCTGACTGGGGGCGTTCGACATCGAGATCCTCTATCTACAGGGGTGTAGGTAACCAACTTGCGTTAGTGTAGGTAGCAGCCGGTAGGAGCGCAACGGTTGCGAGGGAGCAAACGGATGAAGTCAGTGCCAAGGGTGCGGATGGCCGCCGATGAGCGTCGTAAGATGTTGCTCCGCGTTGCCACGCAGCAGATCGCGCAGAACGGTTATCGCCAGTTCTCGATCGCGCAGCTGGCCAAGGCCTGCTCCATCACCCGCGCAGGTGTCCTGCACTACTTCGAGTCAAAGGAGCACCTGCTTCGGGACGTCCTGGCTGCTCGAGATGCCATTGACAGCGCGGCGGTCGCGGAGGGCTTGGACAGTTCCCACATCGACGTCCGAGAAGCCCTAGACCGGAATATGCGCCGCAACATCAATCAGCGCGAAATAGTTCGGCTTTACGCCGTTCTTTCGGCCGAAGCCATCGATCCTGATCACCCCGCGCACAGCTACTTCTACGACCGACTCCGTACAAACGTCGCCGACATGGGAAGTGCCCTCGAAGGTTTTGACAGGCCCGGCCACGAGGTCGCCATGGAGATCTATTCCTTCATGGACGGCATTCAAGCCAACTGGTTACGCGACCCTCAGATCGATCTGTGGCAGCAATGGAGCCAATTTGCTGATCGACTTTTTGCCCAACAACAGGTATCGGCCGCATCGCGCTGAGCAAAATTTCTGCCGGCGTCACGCATGGCAGGACTGACTGGCCGGCTCATAGCCGTTCAACGACGCCCGACCGGGGCGCTTTAGGAAAGGAAGACTTATGACCAATCGTTTCGAGGGCAAAGTTGCCGTCGTCACTGGCGGCGTTTCTGGGATTGGCGCGCAGATCACCAAGCGTCTGGCTGCCGAGGGCGCGCGCGTTGTCGCCGTAGACATCAATTCCGAACTGGTAGCGACAGCCACGGACACGTTCGGGGAGTCGGTCATTGGGCACGTCGCAAACGTCACGGATGAAACAGCGTTGAGTGGTGCCTTCGAGCGGGCCGTCTCCGAGTTCGGGACGTTGGATTTGCTCTTCAACGTCGCAGGGGGCTCGAAGTCGAGCCCCCTGGTGGACATGAGCTACTCGGACTGGGATTTCACAATCCGCCTCAACCTCTACAGCGCCTTTCTCGGTACGCAACTCGCAGCGAAGCAGTTCCTCCGAGAGGGTAAAGCTGGAGCGATCGTCAACATCGCGTCCTTGAACTCGATCGTCCCCATGCACATGGGTGCCGGCTACACAGCATCCAAGGCGGCAGTGGTGATGCTGACCAAGCAGGCCGCTCTCGAGCTTGCCGAGCACGGTATTCGCGTCAACGCAATCTCGCCAGGGCTGGTTGACACTCCGTTGACGGCGGCGATGTTCTCGGCCCCCGAGGTGGCAAATGCATATCTGGAGCGGATCCCGATGAACCGAGCGGCGCAACCTGAGGAGATCGCCGCGGCAGCCCTCTTCCTCGCCAGCGACGACGCCTCCTACATCTCAGGTGACAACCTCGTGGTCGACGGGGCATGGGCAACAAGCGGATACCCCGACCTCCGAAAGTTGTTCAGCTAGGACGTTTCACGCCTCCCATTTTCGCGGCCCTCCACGGGCGCCTTCGGAACTTGTCTGTCGGAGGTTCACCGCCACGAGCGCATGCTCATGCGACGTGTGATGCGTGAGGAACTCTGGGACAGCGGTCGGCCTCGGAAGGAGGCCAGCCGCTGCCCCTAAACGCATACGTCCCGCAATGACGTGGCACCGACCGCATGACCTATTTCGAGGGGACCCTGTGAGCACCTTCCTGCAACTCGACCAAGCCCGCATCGACGAGCCCGTCCGGGCACTCCGGCCGGACTACCGGGCCTCACTTCTGGTGGCGTCGGGGCTCACCGCTGGCGACAGCGACCAGGCCAGCGACGACCTCCTCACCGCGGCCGAGACGAAAGCCCGCGTGCTCCTCGCGAGCACCCCCGCAGAGGAACTCCCCCATGTTTCAGCCTGGCGGGAGACCTACCGGAGCTTTGGTGCCAAGCCGCAGCGCACCAGGAACAGCCTCGAGGCACTCCTCCGACGAGCGGAGAGTGGCCTGCCCCGAGTGAACCGGTTGACCGACATCTACAACGCGATCTCGGTCCTGCACCAGGTCCCCCTCGGAGGTGAGGACCTCGATCGCTACGCCGGTGCGCCTCGCCTCGTCCGCGCCTCCGGCGACGAGGCTTTCGATACGACAGCCGGCGGCGTCGACGTGTCCGAGCATCCGGAGGCGGGGGAGGTCGTCTGGCGCGATGACGTCGGCGTGACCTGCCGGCGGTGGAACTGGCGCCAGGGCCGCCGGACGCAGCTACTCGACCGCACAACGAACGCGCTGTTCATCCTCGACGCACTCGACCCCATGACCGACGACCAGCTGCACGACGCGAGCGAGGAACTCGCCACCTACCTCGCACGACTCGGCCCCGACGTCGACATCGAGTCACGCCTCCTAGGCGCTTCGACCCTCACCTGATCTGACTTCACCGGCCCCTGCGTTTGCCTCCCCACGGATGGGGACTTCCCTAACCGGCAAGCACGACGCCATTACTCAGAGCGATGGCACCTGGACCCTTCACAGCGGCAACCAAGTGGACGCCGGCACTGGCACAAACCGGAACCCGCTTGGCACGTCTAACTTCTCCTTGCTGCCCAGGGACCCGGCGTGGATGAACTGGTCCGAGACCACCCAGCTCGCGCAAGAACGGAACAGCTCCGCCAACCTGGCGCGACAAGACTCCGGTCAACGGTGCACTCATCTGGGCCCGCCAGCACTAGGACTCCTGGGCTGCATCGCGGCCCTACTCGATCGGCGGCTCTAGAGCAGGGACAGGCGAACATGGGCGACGTGGTCGGCCTTGAGCGGTTTTCTCGGCGTCAAGGCGCTCCTCATCATCGCCACCCTGATCGAAGCCGTCGACTCGACCGTCAACGGACCCCCGCCGTGGCTCGGACCTTGACGACTCCTCGAGACCGCGACCTCATCTATGGGACCGCAGGTACACGCCCCTTAACCGATCCCCTAGCGGGACGCAACCGCCGCTAGGTTCAGGACGTGGAAATTCACGACTTCATAGCCGAAGTCACTCGGCGATTCACCGCGCACCCCTCAGGCGGCACGCGGTGGGACGACCCTCATGAGCACCGGGACATCGCTGACGAGGAGTACTCCCAAATCAGCGAACCAGAGCGCTACGCCATCGTGGGCGCCAGGGCCAAGTCGTGGATCGACGCTCTGGAAGCCCTGGAGCTCGCGACGGCACAGAACGTCGAAGCGCCGCCATGGGCGTACGGACCAACCGACGCGCGGGCCGTTCTCGTCACTCCCGTGAAAGCGGATGCCCTGTCGATCTTGGTCGTCATGGGGTCGACGGAGGGCATCGAAGACGCAGTCGCGCTCGGAGTCGGTGACCCTGCAATCCTGATCGGGATGGAGCCCTTCTGTGGCTGCGACGCGTGCGACAGCGGAAGCGACAACCTGCTGACTGCGATCGACGACCTGTTCATCGGGATCATGAACGGAGAGTTTCTCTACGCCGAGGGCAAGGACTGGAAGCTGACTGTCGGCGTAAATGGTTGGTCCGCGTCAGGCTCGCAGGACTTCGATTCGCTCATCGACAAAGCTCGGTCAGGAACGAGCATCGGCCGCCTCATGATCACCGGACACCCCTGGCTCAACTGACACCAGGGCTCGTGCTCCTAACCGAGCCCGGTCATCGATCGTCTATCGGGCAGCGGAAGGCTCGCGGGATAGCGGAGCTGTTGGTGCGGTTGCACGCAATGATGGCCGCATGCCTGGCCACGACGATTCCCTCTTTCGGCCGCGGCGACGTCGAGTTCCGGTGGTGACCGCCTCACTTTCGGCAGCAGCCCTCGTGCTCCTCCTCGTGGTCGCGCTCGGCGTGCTGCCCGGCGACTACGTCTGGGGTCTGACGCGGGCCGCTCTCTTTTTGCTTCCCTTGCCGCCCCTCTTGGCTATCGCCGCTACCGTTGCCGCAACCCTCGACCGGCGCATCAGCGAGTTGGGCAAGGTCCTCTGGGCTGTGGGATCAGGTCTCTTCGCACTCCTGTACGTGCCAGCGCTGTGGGCCTACACCGTCTTGGTGGCGGGCCCGTAAGCACGTGACGAGCGACGGACGTCTCGAAGCTTTCTCGGGCGCCCTGCCACCGATCCCCTACCGGGCGCCTCGAAGCTCAAGCGGTGGTCGGCGGAAGTCGAAGCTGACCCCAGCCGAAGCCACTCTCCGCGATGAAGTCCTGCACGTCGTCGAGCACAGCACGCTCAAGTGCCGCGATGCCCGCACGCGGGTCCAGCTCGCCCGACCATCC
>Ga0265798_10007488_pt1 | contig 14109 bp, 10 predicted proteins | sample P3T30metagenome_FD_192430 | JGI IMG/M metagenome (GOLD analysis project Ga0265798, IMG submission 192430) | Plant litter microbial communities from East Loma Ridge, Irvine, California - P3 T30 | ecosystem: Environmental > Terrestrial > Plant litter > Unclassified | place: USA: California...
ATTATTTTCTTCGCACATGCTTGACCTTTCTGAAGAGCCTATCGAAGAAAACATCGAAATATCTGCTAAATATTTAGAGCGCATGGCCAAAATGGGCATGACCATTGAAATTGAGTTAGGTGTTACAGGTGGTGAAGAAGACGGCGTTGATAACAGCGATGTAGACAGTTCACGCTTATACACTCAGCCCGAAGAAGTGGCTTATGCTTATGAGCATTTATCGGCGGTTAGCCCACGTTTTACTGTGGCTGCTGCATTTGGTAACGTGCACGGTGTATACAAACCAGGCAACGTGAAATTACAGCCGGTTATTTTACATAACTCACAAGAGTTTTTAAAAGAGAAACATGGCATTAGTACCGAAAAGCCAATTAACTTCGTTTTCCATGGTGGTTCGGGCTCAAGCCAGGAAGAAATTCGTGAGGCTATTTCTTACGGTGCCATCAAAATGAATATCGATACCGATATGCAGTGGGCATTTTGGGAAGGTATCAAAGATTTTTACAAATCAAAAGAAGGTTACCTCCAATCGCAAATTGGTAACCCCGAGGGCGAAGATTCTCCGAACAAAAAATACTATGATCCACGTGTTTGGTTACGTAAAGGCGAAGAAACCTTTGTTAAGCGTTTAACCCAGGCATTTGCCGATTTAAACTGTGTGGATGTAAACAGCAAGCTGTAACGCCGCATTTAAAATAAGAGAAGCGCCATTACGTTAATGTAATGGCGCTTTTTTGCTGATACTTTAAATACCTACCCGCTCATGTCGAAAAATAAGAAAACCGGTTATTTTGAAAGATTTGCTAACTGGGCAACTACCGCTACCGGAAGCTCGGGCGCATTTATGCTGGCGGCCTTGGTGGTTGTAGTTTGGGCTGCAAGTGGTCCATTATTTCACTATTCGGAAACATGGCAGCTAGTTATTAATACCGGGACTACCATCATAACGTTTTTAATGGTTTTCCTGATCCAAAATGCTCAAAATAAAGATTCGAGGGCGGTACATTTAAAACTAAACGAACTTATTGCTGCCCACGAAGGAGCAAGCAACCGGATAGTTAACATTGAAGATCTGAGTGAAAGTGAGCTGGAACAGATACATAAGTTTTATGTGAAACTCTCTGAATTAGCTAAAAAGGAAGACGACCTCGGCTGTACACATACTTTCGACGCAGCTAATGTGAATAACGATAGTAAATCGGAAAGAACAAAAACGACAACACTAAAAATAAATGAATCAAAACATAAACGTACAGAAAGTAACGGAACAAAGTGACCTGGATAAGGTGTTTGCCATACGCCGTGAGGTTTTTGTGGGCGAGCAAAAGTGCCCCCCGGAATTGGAATGGGAGTTTGAAGAAGAGTCGAACCATTTTTTAGCTACTATTGATGGCGAGCCTGCCGGAGCATCGCGCTGGCGCAAAACCGATAAAGGATATAAGTTAGAGCGCTTTGCTGTGCAAAAAGATTTCAGAGGCAAAGGGGTAGGCCAGGCGCTGGTGCAGGCAGTTTTGGCCGATTTACCTGCCGACGCCAATTACGTTTACCTGCATGCTCAAATACAGGCCGTAAATTTATATGAGAAATTTAATTTCGAAAAAACCGGACCCGAGTTTGAAGAGGCTGGCATCAGGCATTACAAAATGGTTTTGAAGCGTTAGTTTGAAATTAATCAATAAAAAGGGTGTGAGTTATTTACTCACACCCTTTTTATTGATATTTAAATTTTTATGCAACAATCAGGCAAGCGCATTTTCCATCGTAATGTTGCCGGCCAGCACTTTATGTATAGGGCAGGAGTTGGCAATGGTTAACAACCGACTTATTTGTTCGGTAGTTAAATCGCCTTTAAAATCTATTTTACTTTGAATGAGGTGTCCACCCTCAACAGCGAAGGCTTCCAGTTCGATACTGATCTCATCTACCACCCACATTTTGCGGTCAATGTACATGCGCAGCGTAATGATAGTGCAGCTTCCTAAGCTACTAAGCAATAAGCCAAAAGGTCCCATGCCGGTATCGCCGCCACCTAACACTGTTGGTTCGTCTACAATAATTGAGTGTTGGCCACTGCTGGCAATAGTTTGATACTTTGCCCGCGCAATGCGCGCTTTTGCCTGGGCTATAGATCTAATTTCAGTATCCATCATGTAAAGTATAAAATAAACGGGATACTTAATATTATGTTTCGTTTTTGAAAGCCGGTAGTTAGCACAGTGTGATGGCTACCTAATACGGTATCATACGCTGGCCATTAATAAAAATCGTAGCAACGGCGTGAGCCCTGAAATTTGGGCGAGCTGTTACGCGACGGCAGCGTGGTTTCGTATCCTAAACTACCTTCGGTAGTGCCGCTGGTATTGCTGTAATTAAGCTTTGAAGCAGGTGCATCATGGCTTAAGCCGAAACGCAGCTTTTCGCCACCATCCTGATTAATAAACAAGTCGAATATGAATGATACTACAAAAGCACTTGGACCGCTTTGACCTCCGCTGCGATACCATAGGCCGGCATTTACCGCACGGCGCTTATATTGCATACCCGCACTAATCGATGTAGAAGAGCCCTGCTTATACATTACTATAGATGGTATCACGTACGATTTTTCATCTTCGGTATAGTTATCATATGGGTTCATATCCCAACGGTAGCTTAGGTGCCCCGTGGCGCGCATCGGCAGTTTGGCCGTTGCCCCGGTAAACGATTGATCGGGACGATTAATATGCTGTAAAGCACCGCCAGCCATGAAGTTGCCCACTACCAGGTTAACGCCGGCGCCTGCATCAAAGTAAAATTTGTTGTTCAGGTCGCCCAAATCTGCAGCAGAGGTAGAGCCGGGTATATAGCCTAAACGCGGGTCTATCTGATCATTAAATATAAGTTTACTACGGTCAATAGTGCGGTTCCCTATGCCTGCCTGCAGTCCGAATGACAGTACGAAATCATCTGAACCCACACTGTAAGAATATATGCCAGACAGATTGTTGCGCAAATAGTAAGCTGTTCCTTCGTTAGCCCTGGTAAACATCAAGCCAATGCCGCCACCAAATTTGGGGATATTATAATCAACAGAAGCGGTCATGTATGTAAGAGCTCCCGGTACCGACGACCATTGGTTGCGGTAGATCATATTCACCCTAACATCACCCTCAAACTGTCCGTTCAGGGCCGGGTTAAGGTAAACCGGTGAGTTGAAAAATTGTGAATACTGATGATCTTGTGCTACTGCATTCATCGCCAACACTGTCATCACCGCACTCAAAACGTAGTATCTGATCTTCTTCATCTGCATTATCTTATCAGGTGTATAACTCCCGTACGCTTAGGCGATGAGCCGTTATATGACATTCCCTTCCACTCGTTACCATTGATAAAGCTGGCTTCAACCTGCCATATATAAACCCCCTGTGGCATCTGCGTTCCCTGGAAGGTACCATCCCAGCCGTCAACCGGTTCTCCGCGTGCATCAAGTCGGGTTGTTTCCCATACCAACTGCCCATAATTGTTAAAAATGCGCATGTGCCAGTCGCGTAACCCCGAACCTTTGGCTTTAAATGTCTGAAGCTCAAGGTTGGTGCTGCTTGGTGTAAAGGCATTAGGCAAATACAATTGCCCCGGTGTTCCGGTTATACGTACATAACGTACTTTAGTTGTCCCGCAGAATTGATTTGTGGCCAGCAGGGTAACCTTGTATGTACCCGTATCGGCATACGTATGCGTTGGATTTTGCAGCGTCGACCCGGTGCCATCGCCAAAGGTCCATCTCCAGGTACGCGGTGCATTAGTGCTTTGGTCCTCAAAGGAGAACGAATAGTTAGGATAGGTAATCACGCTATCTGGCCGTACCCTGAAATTGGCAATAGCCGGGGCGTTCACTGTAATAGTACGGCTAATTGTTTCTGAACAACCTGTGGCACGGCTGGTTACCGTTAATTTAACTGTGTACGGCGAACCCAGGTAGCTGAATGTATGTGCAGGAGGCGTGCGCAGCTCTGATGTGTTCAAATTGCTGCCGGTAGAACTTGCATCACCAAAATTCCAGTTGTACAAATAATCAGTGGCTTGTGAGCCCGGCTCTATAGGCGTGGTGTTGGTGAAATTAACCGTCAGTGTATTGCAACCTGTTGTATTATCAGGATTGAAGGCAGGAGCGGGCTTTGCCTTCACCGTGATGACTAACGAGTCGATATCTTCACCGCAAGCGTTTATGGCATGAAGCTTTACAATATACTTACCAGGATTTTGGTAGGTATGCAGCAAAGGACTTTTGCTGTTTGTTGGTAATGATGTACCATCGCCCCAATCATATAAATAAGAGCTTGCACCCTGGCTTTCATTTAAGATAGTAACCATATACGGCGCACAGCCCGCTCGGTCGACTGACGGGTTGGAGGTGTTCACTCCTGCACCCACCGTACGTGAGGTAACCTGTATAGTTCTTATTGCGCTTTTACCAGAGGTATTGCAATATGTATTTATGGCTTCCAGGTACAACGAGTAAGTTCCTTCGTTAGATATAATAACGCTTTGTTGTGTCTTGTTGTTAACCGTTCTTATCACTACATCGTTACCTGATGCATCAACCAGGTGATAACGGTACTGATCGTTGTTGCCCGGTGTTATGTTATCTACAACCAAATTGAACGGAGCGCAACCGTTAGTTGATCGCGGCGCTATACGAGGTATTGGCTTGGTTGGTTTAACGGTAATGTTCATTACCATGCTATCTATGCTACAGGTGGTAGTGGCTACTAACGATACTTTGTAGACTTTATCGATACCGTCAACATCATCGGCGTCAAACGTAACCGGTGCAGGCTGTGTTTGATTAGAGAATTGGCCATTGCCAAAGTTCCAGGTATAGGTGCCCCCGTTTAAAGGTGTTGAGGTGTTAACAAATGCTATAGTAGAATTGCCGCAATACTGTGTAACGTTAGGTGTAAAGCTGGCTTTTACTCGCTTGGTGGTGGTAAATTGGTGGGTAAATACTTCAGACTCGCAACCAAATTTGCTGGTAACTATGAGTTTTATCTCTGCCGATTCTCCATCAATAGCTATAGTATAACCGGGGAAGGTAATACCCGTACCAATTACTTGATTATTGGCATACCAGGTATATACATCATTACGATCTGAGTAAGGTACCGCTTTGACGTTTTGCGGAGTGATTGCAAAAGGTACACAACCAGCATCTGCTGTCCATGTAAACTCGGCTTTAGCATCAGGGTTAACTTTTACCATAGCCACATTGCTGATACTGCTTTGAACACCGTTACACAATAACGAACTTACCACACGGCGATATTGAATATCGGCAATTAATACTGGTGTGGTGTAATTAATTTGCGTAGCACCGTTAATATTGTTCCAGGTGGTGCCTCCATCGGTACTGCTTTGCCATTGATAACTGTAGTTGCCATCGGCGCCGGCAGGTGCGCTTCCGGTAATTTGACCGGCAGATTTGTTCACACAAACGTTATAAGGGCCTGCAGCTATGGTATTGGCTGAGATAGCCGGTTGCACGATAGCCCTTACTACATTGCTCTTATCATCTGTACATGGTCCTGAGCCAACCGAACGCCTGAAATAAGTGCTCTCCGTAACTACAATATTTAAGTCTTTTTCTGTTTGATTAGACAAAGTGGTCCAGGTAGTGCCGTTAGCACTACTTTCCCAAACATAAGTATAAGCGCCGCTACCACCAGTTGGCGTGCTGCCTGTTACTGTTACATTTTGCCCGGCACAGGTGGTAGGATTAGTCAAAGCAGCCATATTATTGGCAATAGGCAGATTGTTGGTTACCTTAACTTCGTCAAACTGGGCTGTACACTGTGCAGCACCAGTAATCGTCCACCTAAAAGTGTAAACCTGCCCCGGCTGTAAACCATTTACCGTAGTAGTAAATTGATTGGCATTGGAAAAGGTAATGCCTGTTTGTCCTGAGGTAATTGTCCAGGTACCGGTGAAGTTTGCACCCGGATCGTTGCCTTGAAGTTGGAAATTGGGTTGGCTACACAGTACCACATCGGTACCTGCATTAGCCGCCGGAACTGCCGGTTGCACGGTAATAGTGATAGTCTGCGGCGTGCCCTCACAAGCATCGGCCGAATTAGCGTTTACAGGGGTAACGGTATAAGTAACCGTAGCAGGTGTTGCGCTATTATTTATTAAAACCTGGCTGATGCCTGTTGCCGCTACAGGTGTAGTTTGGTCGGCAGCGCCGGTCACGCCACCTGTAATAGACGTTGTCCAGGTATATTGCGTACCAGTGACGTTAGAACTCAATTGAATGCTTGCAGGCGATCCGCTGCATACGGCATTGCCAGCAGGACCGGTTAATGTTATTTGCGGTTTGGGTACTACGGTAACTGTTAAATTAAAAGGTGCGCCATCGCAATCATTGGCCCGCGGCGTAATTTTGTAAGTAACCGTTGCACTAGCGGTAGCAGAGGAATTAGTTATGACGTCCAATATATCGCCGGTGCCAGAGGTTGTAAAGCCGCTTGCGTTAGCTGAATTTGAGGTTACCAACCAATTGAAAGTACTGCCAGCTACTGTAGATGCAGGAGTGTAACTTACTGAATTTCCGGTACAGATAGTTTTAGTGCTTGCGCTGGTTACGGTATTTGTGGGGTTTATTGTGATTTTTACCTGGTCGCTAATGGTAGCACAATCGCCAGGAAGCGAGGTGGTAATGCTCAGCGTGAGTGTTACCGTACCGGCATTTCGGTCGGCATCACTTGGGGTATAAATTGGTTTTTCTACGTTCGTGTCGCTAAAGATACCCGTACCACTGGTGGTCCACATGCGCGTATTGTAGGCGCCTGTCACTTGGCCGTCCAATTGTGCGTTGGTGCCTGGGCATATAATCTGGTCTGGGCCGGCCAACACAGTTGGTGCTTCTTTAAAAGTGATATGCTGGGTGGTAGAAGTTACCGTACCACAATTATTGGTATGTGTAACAGTAACATCGTAAGTGCCGAAATCAGGGAATGTGATTTTTGGGTACTGGCTGTTTGCGGTAGTACCATTTACAAAAATAGCCGGTTGAATGCCGCCTTGCCCAACAACATTCCACTGGTAAGTGTTAGGTTGCGGGTTTACGGTACCCGTCAAAATAGTTCGGGTGGCACTTCCGGCAGTGTTATCAAATGTTAAGGTCTGACCTTTGCCGCATAAAGAAAAATCCGCCGAAAGTGTAGCTACCGGTACACTGGTAATTACAATTTGTTTAACAGGGCTCCTGAAAGTACCACATGATGAATTGGTAATTTCCAGGTATACTTCATAAGTGCCTGTATTGGCAAATACAAATTGGGGGGCCCTGTTGCCTGCATTGGTGCCATTAGCGTAAGTAACCCCAGCCGATGGAGTAACCGTCCATGTATATGTATAGTTGTCATTACATCCTAAATCCAATACAGATCGGTCTACGGCTAAAACTGGGCCGTCGTTAATACAACGCGCGGCATCCAGGTCAAAAGCCGGTCGGGGAGGTTCTTGCACGCAAACAGTTTTGGTAAAAGGGGTAGGAGGACAATCACTTTGCGGGTTTTCAAGCTCAATGGTTACCGTGTGCGATCCACGGGTGGTGAAGGTCCATTTAAATTCTTCGGTTAAACGTTTACCGGTAGCTTTAACCACACCATCAACAGACCAGGTGTAAGAAGCATTGTTAAACACGCAGCCCGGCGTATTTCCCGAGGTAATAGTTTGACCGGGATATGAAGCATTAAGAAAGGTGGTTTCGGAACCCAGACAAATAGACGCCGGACCTGCAATGCTGTTTGTAGGCGGTAACAGCACTGTTTGATTGGTAGTAATGGTGTTGGGATTATCGGCGTTAGACGGTGGAGGACAGTAAGGGTTGCTTACGCTGAACCTTACCTGAAACTGGTTGGTAATGCTATTTTGAGCATTACGCGCACCGCACGACGATGTTCGATATGCATGTGCCAGTAGTCCGTTAACTGCCTGAATTTGCCTTAAAGTGAAGTTTTGAATGTTGCCATCGCCCCAAGTTACTGTGTATATACTGCCCGGGTAATTTCGCTGTATACCAGCTTGGGTCGAGATATCAACGTTGTAGGTTACCTGCGCCTCTCCATCGAGCAAACACTTTGAGCCAGAGTTTTGAGCTCCAAATATGATGTTGATGATGTTATTAATGAGCAGATAAGCCTTAGTGCCCACAGTGCCATCACCATTAACTGCTTTAACAAGTACGGTATAGCTGGAGGTTGTTAGCGCAGGCGTTCTTTGGCCTATGGTGTTTATGGTAATGGTACCACCTTCAGTTTGGCGGGTCATGTCGTTATACAAGGTAGCAGTTACCGTATGCGTGCCGGCCAGGGTACTGGTGAGGGTAAACTGATTGCCGTTTTGCCCAACACAGGTTCCAAAAACATCATCAGATGCCGATGACGTACTGGTTGATGCCGCCTGAGCCTGAACGCCGGGTACTGCGTTTACTGTAAAAGGAGCAGAGGGTGTACTGGTAATAACAGGAGCAGTGCTTTGAACTCTCACCCTATATCCTGTACCCGCAGGGATGTTGTTAGGAATAATACCGTTAACAAAACCGGTATAAAAGCCGGTAAGGGAGCCTATTAATGTTTGTGATGTGAAATTTCCATTGGCATCAGACAGGTATAAATTGTAGCGGTTAGTCAATGAAATGTTACCACCCGTTTCATCAACAGTAATCTCGGCTGCTATGTTCGATCCTCTGCCGTAAGGCCCCGAATCTACATTTCGTATGGTTACCGTTTGAGCGAAAGCTTGTATACCACCCAACAAACAGCACAAAATAAATAAGCCTCTTGTAAATAAACGGGTAAGAATTTTAACCATTAAATTGATATCGTATAAAAAGTATGTGCACTAATAGCTACAGGGCTTTTTACGGTGAGCGTCTTTAAATGTTCTGATAAAAAATAATTTAGAAAGTAAAATTTAATACTTATTGTGAAAGTATTTTTCCACAAAACGTGCTGTAAGTGGTTTGGTAATAAGGAAGTTAATAAATTTAATAGTTTATCCGAAGAAAAGATAGGCTACGAATATAGCGGCAATAACGCCTGCCAAATCAGCTATTAAGCTTGCTGGTATAACATACCGCGTTCTTTTAACGCCTACCGATCCAAAATATAAGGCAACCATATAAAACGTAGTATCAGCTGCACCATATAATATGCTCGATAGATGGCCAACAAAGCTGTCGGGACCAAATACCTTCATATTATCAAGCATTAAACCACGTGCCCCTGATGCGCTTAATGGTCTTAAAAAGGCAATTGGTAATACCTCTGTAAAACGGGTATCCATATTAAAGTGACTGAAAACCCATTTGAAACCATCTGTTAAATAAATTAGTGCACCGCAGTTACGAAACACGCTAACGCCAACTAACATAGCCACGAGGTAAGGTATGATTTTCACAGAAGTTTCAAAACCGCCAATAGCGCCTTCAATAAATGCTTCAAAAACATTTACATTTTTACGTACGCCGCCTAATACAAATAGTACAGGTATAGCAAAAAGAATTAGATTACTTGCCACTTTTGATACGTTACCTATTTGTTCTTTACTTAAGTAAACAGCAAAGTACCAAACTAATAACCCTATGAATGCTGTTAATGAAAACAGCCAACCTAATACCACTTTATCAAACAGGTTTATTTTTTGTTTAATGGCCACCACCAGTAACCCAACCAAGGTAGCTACATAAGTAGCTATTATACAGGGGATGAAGATATCAGTGGGATCATGTGAACCTAATATTGCTCTTTGAGCTATAATGCTGATAGGTAGTATAGTGAGCCCGGAGGCATGCAGCACCATAAACAAGATCTGTGCGTTGGAAGCCGTCTCTTTTTGTGGGTTTAGTTCTTGCAGCCCGGCCATAGCCTTGAGACCAAAAGGCGTTGCAGCATTGTCTAAACCGAGTAAGTTTGCCGAAAAATTCATCATCATTTGTCCGGCAGCTGGGTGATTCTTAGGTACTTCGGGAAACAAACGTTCAAAAAATGGCCCCACAATGCGCGACAAAAAATTTATTGCTCCTGCTTTTTCACCAACCCGCATAATGCCTAACCAAAAGGCCATGGTTCCAACAAGAGGTAAGGCAATATCCATTACTGATGATTTAGAAGAATCGAAGATACCTTCAATCAGAACCTTAAATATTTCGGTATCGCCTAAGAATATGAGCTTAATTAGGGCAATAACAAATGCTATCAAAAAAAAGCCTATCCAAATGTAATTGAGCGCCATGCGTAAGGTATAATTAGTTGTAAGCAGTAATGTTTTTGTCTGATACTATGCTGATGTCATAATCGCGTTTCACAGGGCTGTAAGGCACTTTGTCATTAGAAGTAGCGTAAATAACGCCGAGGTCTTTTACTTTATAAATGGTAATGCCAGAGTTTTCCTCCATACTCTCCAGATAGGGTTGAATAGAATTGTACAGCAAATTAAACTGTTGTATCTCATCGGTGGTAATATAAATATACACCCGTTTGCCGTCCGACCTTATCTCTACTTCGGAAGTGTTACCTGCGGACTGTAGCGTGAACTTCAAATTTCCCTGCCTTTTACTTTTTAAAGGCGAATATCCTTTCGATTGCATAAAGTTATTGGCTTTTTGCAAATTGTTTGTTTCAAGATACAGAAGGTCTTCGTACGACAAAAATTTTTGCTGTGCATAGCTTAATGCAGTTACAAAACTTAACACCGCAAGCAGAAATACTTTTTTCATGTGGATAACGCTGCTAAAACTATCATTTTTATACTGCGTAAACAAAACTTTCAACTCAAAATAATAATTTAGCTTTTTCTTATCCTAAAGCATATGCCCAATATAGAATTAATACGCGTAAGCGGTGATTACGGCTTTGAAGCCAGTGACGAATACGGCCATACCATTAAAATGGACAGCAGCCCTGAGAGCGGCGGACAAAACTATGGTGTACGCCCCATGCAAATGCTGCTAATGGGTCTGGGTGGCTGTTCGGCCATCGATGTCATCAGCATATTAAAGAAACAACGGCAGGAAGTGCTTGATTACCGGATGAAGATCAGCGGCGACCGCGAATCGGGTGTGGAGCCATCGCTATGGCAAAGCATAACCATTGAGTTTCATTTAAAAGGAAATATCGACGAAGATAAAGCCAAGCGTGCCGCCGAGCTTTCTATTGATAAATACTGTTCGGTAGCTGCCACACTCGAAAAAGCTGGTGCAGTTATTAACTGGCAGGTGATTATTCACCCGGCTGATTCAACTCTTTAACACAATATTTACATGTCTACAGATAATTTAGATCCGCTAAGCAAGGCTATCCGCATACGTTCGCCTAAAACGCTTCAGCAGGAGCACTCTACACCCTTGTATTTAACCAGCAGCTTTACCTTTGATGAGGCCGAAGCCATGCGCGCCGCCTTTGCTGATGAAACTGAAGCCAATATATATAGCCGTTTCAGCAATCCAAACGTTGATGAGTTTATAGCTAAGATGTGCGCGCTGGAAAATGCAGAGGCGGGTTTTGCAACATCAACCGGTATGAGCGCTATTTTCTCTTCTATGTTTGCTTTGCTGAGCCAGGGCGATCACCTGTTATGCTGTAGCTCTGTATTTGGCAGTACCTTTACTTTGGTTACCAAATACCTGCCTAAATATGGTATTACCTGCACACTGGTGCCTGCTAATGATGAAGATGCCTGGGAAGCTGCAGTACAGCCCAATACCAAGATGGTGTATCTGGAAACGCCTACTAATCCGCAATTAGAAATCATTGATTTAGAATGGGCTGGCCAGTTCTCTAAAAAGCACAACCTTATTTTAAATGTTGATAATTGCTTTGCCTCCCCATTATTGCAACGGCCAACCGATTATGGTGCCGATTTGGTAGTGCATTCGGCCACCAAGTGGATTGACGGACAGGGCAGGGTAATGGGCGGCGTTATTGTAGGCCGTGCCGATTTAATTAAAGAAATCTATCTGTTTTGCCGCAACACCGGTCCTGCATTATCGCCGTTTAATGCCTGGGTGCTAAGTAAAAGTTTAGAAACATTAGACGTACGCATGCAGCGCCATTGCGAAAATGCTTTAAAGGTTGCCGAAACTCTGCAAAGCCATCCTAACGTAAGTTGGGTTAAATACCCTTTCTTACCTACACACCCACAGTATGAAATTGCCAAAAAGCAAATGACGCAGGGTGGTGGTGTGTTATGTTTTGAGATTAAAGGCGGGTTAGAAGCAGGGCGCAAGTTTTTGGATAATTTAGAAATGCTATCGGTAACGGCCAACCTGGGCGATTCGCGCAGCATAGCGTCGCACCCGGCAAGTACCACACATTCTAAGCTAACCGATGAACAACGAGCAGCGGTGGGTATAACTCCTGGATTAATTCGTATTTCGACAGGTTTAGAGAAAGTGGATGATATTATTGCTGATATTAGTCAGGCGCTTGAAAAAAGTGTTGATTAATTAGTCTTGTTATGAACCCGGCTGTTCCCATACCTACAATACATTTGTTTCAAAAGCTCGATCAGTTGTTGATCGAGCTTTTGAAATCCCTTTCGCCCGATGACTGGGATATGCCAACACTGTCTAAACAATGGACAGTGAAAGACATTGCTGCTCATTTGCTCGATGGTAATTTGCGAACGCTTTCCATTGCGCGCGATGGTTATAAGGGCGACCCGCCAGTAAACGTCAACAACTATCGTGAACTGGTGACGTATTTAAATGATTTAAATACAATATGGGTGCTGGCATATAAACGCATCAGTCCAAAAATTTTGATCGAGATGCTCGAAACTACCGGTCGTGAGTTTAATAACTATCTGGAAAAGCTTGATATGTTTGAGCCGGCTTTGTTTCCGGTAGCCTGGGCAGGCGAAACCGAGTCGCAAAACTGGTTTCATGTTGCCCGTGAGTATACCGAGAAATGGCATCATCAGCAACAAATACGTGAGGCCATTGGTGTGCAGCATGTACTTATGACCACCGAGTTCTTTCATCCCTGTATTGATACTTTTTTACGTGCGCTACCTCATGCTTACCGCGATTTGGATACCGTTACCGGCGCTTTGGTTAAGGTAGAAATTACCGGTGATGGCGGCGGTGTTTGGTATATTGAAAAAACGTTTTCAGGATGGCGTTTTGTGAAGAACTTAGCCATGGCAGATGCATCGGCTACGGTAACTATGCCTACCGGCGTGGCCTGGAAATTATTTACTAAAGCTATAACTGCTGAAGAGGCAGGAGAAGAGATTCAAACTCAAGGCGATCCCAAACTTATACATCCTGCGTTGACTATGATTTCGGTTATGGCGTAGGGCAGTTTGTCTGTTTAAACAAACATAATTTAATTGAGCCGGCATGTTACATGACGGCTTTTTTCATTTTACTTAATGTTAATGTCAACCATAGATCAAGCCAACCCTATACGTAGATTATGAACTACTTATCAATTCAAATTTTAGCAAAAAGTTAAGTTCTGATTAAAAACTATAAAAGTGCTATTTGTAACAAAAATATTACTGGCACCAATGTTGCCTGTGTGGATGCGTAAGTAATAGGACAATAGCGTCCCTACGTTTTACAACATATTTGAAGAACATGAAATTAAATTTAAAAAAAGCTGGCTTGTTACTCTCTGGAGTGGTAATAGGTAGCAAACTTTTTGCACAAACTCCTGCTGATACAACCATTAACACTACCAATTACGTAAAGCCATTTTCTGGTGGTGAAAACTTCCGCACTTGGTCTGTAGGCTTACATGCAGGTATGATGTCGCCTTACACTATCTTTAGAGGACACGAAGATTATAAAACGCCAAACGAACGTGTAGGTTACGGTGGTTACATTAAAAAACAAATATTGCATTCTTTTGGCTTACAAGCTAACTTCTTTAGAGGACACGTTCAAGGTACTACACCTGCATTTTCAAATGTAACTCCTTACGAGCGCTTTGAAACTAAAATTAAATACGCAGTAGATATCAGCGCTAACATTACCTTAGCCAACATCAACTGGAAGAACCACAAAAGCTTTATGCAGCCTTACCTTACTGTGGGTGGTGGTAGCATGAATTACAGCACTTC
>Ga0265798_10007490_pt1 | contig 14108 bp, 10 predicted proteins | sample P3T30metagenome_FD_192430 | JGI IMG/M metagenome (GOLD analysis project Ga0265798, IMG submission 192430) | Plant litter microbial communities from East Loma Ridge, Irvine, California - P3 T30 | ecosystem: Environmental > Terrestrial > Plant litter > Unclassified | place: USA: California...
GTCTGGTATCCGCCGCAGTTCCCGGCGCGGGGAAGGCTGCCTTCACAGGCTGCGCTGGTGAGTGCAAACTGCCGCAAGCAGGACAGTGAGGATCAGCGGTTCCACAACGAACTGTGCCTTGCTGCCAGCATGCGCGTTGCACCCTCCGCAGAAAGGTCCTGCATATCAGCCTGCTTTTAATCATACGGTTAATCACGCCGAACTGTTTTAAATCGGGTTAAATATTCACTGAATGTACACCGAATAAATTCTGAATAATGATTTTCCCCACCTGTTCATAAATAGAAAGATCATTCAGCCGTGTCCGTTATTAACGGGCACCGTTAAATGATTTCAGGAAATAAAACGTAAATCCAAAAAAAGGAAAAACAATGAAATTAAAACTACCCGGCGTACTGGGCGCAATATTAATGCTGGCCGGATGTGGTCAGCAGCATGCGGAATATCACGGCGGCGGTGGCACTCTGGAGGCCATCAACCATACCAAATGGGCCATTCAGTTCAGTGTTAACGGCCAGTCAGGCATCGATATTATCGGCCCCTTCCAGGGCGGCGGTGGCGGCTGTTGTTTCGGTGCGCCATCAACATGGGAGCCGGGAATGACGGTCAGGGTGGACTGGGAAACCTCGGTCGCCTCTGCCAGCATTGATCTCCCGGAAATACCGGGCCCCAAACGTCCCAGTATGGATAACCTGGATGCCGAAACCGGTTATTTAATACAACGGAAATACAATATTGAATATCTCGCCTGGCGGGAAAAAGTAAAAAAACTGAGCCGCCAGCATTCGCTGACGGTCCCTGTTCCTGACTACACCGGGCAGAAAACCTGCGGCATCACCGTACACTTTCTGCCCTGTGACCAGGTGAAGGTTACCACCAGCTGCGCCGACTATGGTAATCCGCGTCATCCTATTAAAGAGCCTTTAGAGATGGAGGAGCCGAAGGTATGCCCGAAATAATCACCGAGCTGGTCTGGTATCCGCCGCAGTTCCCGGCGCGGGGAAGGCTGCCTTCACAGGCTGCGCTGGTGAGTGCAAACTGCCGCAAGCAGGACAGTGAGGATCAGCGGTTCCACAACGAACTGTGCCTTGCTGCCAAAAGGCGGGTGGTGCCGCCCTGCTGCAAGACTCTGCATATCAGTCTGTTTTTTGACGGCACCGGCAATAACCTTAATCACGACCTGAACATTGCCAGACCGAAGCATCCCACTAACATCGCCCGCCTGTTTCAGGCCGCCATCGGCCAGGGCCATGCCGGCGGGCTGGGCAGCAAAAACCAGCAGCTGACCGACTTGCCGGACAGTGCCGGAAACAAGTACTACAAATATTATATTCCCGGCGTGGGCACGCCGTTCCCGGAGGTGTCCGATCTCGACTTCAGCGTTGTTGGCCTGGCGACCGCCAGCCACGGCGAAGATCGGATCAACTGGGGGCTGCTGCGCATTATCGATGCCCTGCGCCGTACCAGCGGAATGGACAGGCTTGATGATACCATCTGCTGGGAATCCGTACAGGCAATGGGCACCTCAGTGGCGGCCTTTGGCCTGACCGGCGGCCGCAACCGCCGTGATGAGTTCCGGCGCCTGCTGCTGGAGGCGGAACTGGCGAAAGCGCTGCGTATCGCCCTTAACCCGGGCGAACCGGGCAGGGTCCGGTTGCTGGGTATCAGGCTCTACGTCTACGGTTTTTCACGCGGTGCCGCCGCCGCGCGCGCCTTTGTAAACTGGCTGAGCGAGTTGCTGCCCGCGCCTGCGGACAAAAATGAGAAGCCTGAGCAGTGTCTGGCGGCGGGCGACCTGAAAATCCCGCTCAGCGTTGAGTTTCTTGGCCTGCTGGATACCGTGGCGTCGGTAGGCGTGGCGCATATCGCCCCGATTGCCGAGGGGCACATGGGCTGGGCGGATGATACCCAGGAGCTGCCGGAAGAAAAGGCGTATGGCGGGCTGATTAAGCGCTGCGTGCATCTGGTTTCTTCTCACGAGCAGCGCCTGTGCTTCCCCCTTGACTCGCTACGCCGCACCGATGGCACCTTTCCGGCCAACAGCGAAGAGGTGATCTATCCGGGTATGCACTCGGACCTCGGCGGCGGCTACCCGCCGGGCGACCAGGGCAAGGCCGGCGAGCACGGTGATGGCCTGCTGCTGTCGCAGATTGCCCTGCATGATATGTACGCAGCGGCCTTTGCTAGTGGTGCACCGCTCAAGGTGACTTCTGAAGTTCTTCCCGAAGCCCTTCAAAAAGATAGATGGCGAATTATGTCTGATAACCTTATAGATCAATTTCATATTGATTCTGCTTTAGCCGTCCGCTTCAACGCCTGGCGCACCCTGACGCTGAATCTCCCCCCATCAGCAGATGCCATCAGCGATGAGCAGGCCGCCACCTTTACCCCGGTTGACGTCCGCGTCAGCCTGGAAAAGGCCATCGACGAACAGATGGCCTGGATTACCGCGTGGCGCATCGGCCGTTATGCGAATGGCAGTTATAAAACCCGGCGCTTTTATGTCGATGCCGCCGCCAGCGGCCGGGATAAGCACACCGACGCCGCCTTACGGCAAGCCGATAAAAACCAGCGGGATGCGCAGCAAAAAAGCGTGAACGACGCGCGCAAAAAAATAGCGGCCGGAATGAAAAGAGGCGAGTTCAGGCTGCTGCCGCAGGGCCCTAAAGATTTCGACGCCGCCCTCGGGCAAACCCAGCTGCGCGAGGCGGCAGAAGAGTTTCGTCAGGACTATCATGGCGTCGCCCGGGAAACGCAGGGCGAATGGTTTTATCCGGCCATCGGGGGGCTACAAAGCACCCTTTACCTGCTTAATACCGACAACGAGTACGGCGAGTGGCTAAAGATGAAAACCGCCGCTGAAACCCATCTGGACGTGCTGTTCCCGGCGGCGGGCGAGGAGAGCAACGCCGGGCTGCCGGCCGGCCTGGTGCGCGCGTTGTTTGACGACCAGGTCCACGATTCCCGCGCCTGGTTCATGCACAACGCGCTGGGTACGCGCGAACCCTGGGGCGGCTATTTCCGTTATCGGATGGTCTATTCCGGCAGGGAAAGTAATAAACCGCTGTCGCCGCTGATGATCGCCGGAGCGGTGGTGGGCGCGGCCACGCTGGCCGGCGGCGTGGCGTTTATCATCAGGCAGAATAACTCCCGGGACAGGCTGCTGGGCGCGGCGGGCATGTTCGGCGCGATCTCGCTGGAGACACAGGCCGTTGATCTGCTCTCCGGCAAACCCATCCCGATGCTGCCGGGCGCGGCGCTGCTGAAGGCATTCACCTGCAAGCCGGGCGAGGTGGCGGCACAGCAAAAGGTGGCGATCGCGGCGCAACGGCTGGCGCTGGCGAAAGCGGCCATTCCGCCCGGCTGGCTGAAAAAAACGCAGTCGACCATCACCACATAATCAAGGATGAAAACGGATGAAGAGTATTCGCGAAGGCGAGATGCTATGGGAGTTCGGCGGCAAAGTGTGGGCGATTCAAAACTGCTGGAAGGGGATTGCCGCACAAAAGCGTCGGATTAACTACAACGAGCAGGGTATGGCCACCCGCTGCGAGGTCAGCAAGCGGCGGTCGCCTGTTACTCAGCCCGCGGCGCTGCACCGCTACCGCGGTATCAGCCTTGTGGCTAATGCATGTGCCGCCAGGGGTACTGTGCGATGAGAGCCTTCCCCGAGTTTCCTGTCTGGAAGACCGCAAGCCCGCCCGCCGGTAAAATCTGGCTGGCCGCAGGAGCATTGATCATGCTGCTGACGGCAGGAAGCGGGGTTCTGTTACGCAAAAATGAGAGTGGCAGCATGATTTTCACCCTAATGCTCTTCTCTTTGGCAATCACCGGCGGCCTGTGGCTGTGCCAGCTGGTTTACTACCGCGCCTCATTGCATAACGTCATCGTCTGGCAGCAGGCGGTGGAGCAAGAGCATCAGCTGTGGTGGGAAACGCATCAACGTACGCTGGCCCTGCGTGACGTTGTGCTGATTGGCCCTGCCGGCAGTGAAACCGCTGACTGGCATCAGGTATTAAGCCGTGAGCGCCGTCCGCCAGAAGGGCATCAGGAATCTGGCGGTAAGGTTTTGCGTAGCGGCTGCATCTTCTCCCACGACATCGCGGCACGCGAGCAGCAGCTGGCGCGTTTGCTGGTGCTGTTATGGCAAAAACAACAGCATGAACCTCCCGGTGCGTTTACCGCCGTTTTCTGGCTGGGCAGTGAAGCCGCCTGGCAGGCATTTGGTTCGCAGATGAACACCAGCTTTCCTGAGATCGAATTACCCGCACAACCTGAAATCTGGCATGGCGAAGCGACGTTATCGCGCATGGCGGCGCAGTTAGGTGAGGGCAATAGCCAACAGTTTTTGCTGGCCGGATGCCACGTCTGCGTTGCGTCTTCTGACCACCCGTTGCCCGCGGGCGAGTCGGCGGTGCTGTGGCGGATAGCCGTTGAGGGCCCTGTCGTGCTGCCGCGCGGCGAAGTTTTTTCTGCCGCGGATGGAGAGGCACTTAATGAGGTTTGCCAACGCGCGCTAAAACAGAGCGATCTCCACGATATCCCGGATGCCTGCGTGCTGTTTTCGCATCCCGGGCAGCCCCAGCTGGCTGAGACCGGCTGGAATGTCACGCATCATCTGCAGGACGCTTACTGGGGTGATGTGGGGAACATGCAGATGCCGATCGTGATCTCGCTGGCGGCACTTCATGCCCTTGAGCATCAACAACCCTGCGGCTGGATAGCCGCCGATCCTCATCACACACTCGCACTTGGAATTGTTAAGCCTTATGGAAAAGGATAAAGCCAGTCAACAAACCAAAAGCCTCTCTGCGGCATTCACCGGTGTGCTGGTCGTGGCTGCAATCACCCTGATTATGCTGCTGGCCGGGTTGGCATACTGGTTTTTTGTTGAAAACGCGTCAGCGGAATGGCCGGTCATCCGCGGAGTGCTGATCGTCTGCAGCATTCTCTGGACGGTACTGACATGCCTGATCTTGCTGGCATTTCTGACGGTGCAGCTGTGGATCTTCAACCGGGTAAAGCAGCACTCCCCAGTGCAAAAGCGAGGCGCACACCAAAGCCACGCCGCGCCGATTTTCATCACCAGGCTAAAAAAACACCTTCGCACCCGCTATCAGCTGTTCTGGCGTTACAAGGTGCGGCTGCTGTTGATTGTCGGTGATGACGCGGCGCGTGAGGCCCTGCTTCCCGGATTACAAAAGCAGCAATGGCTGGAGGGACAGCGCACCGTGCTGATTGATGGTGGCAGCCTGGGCGCGGAACTGGACGCCGATAAACTTGCCGCGCTGAGTAAGCTACGACGCAGCAGGCCGCTTGACGGTATTGTCTGGGTGCTGGCAAACAGCCCGCCGCTGACCCTGCAGATGCAGGATAACGGCCTGCGCAGCCTGGAGAAGATCGCGCAGGCTCTGCGCTGGCAGCCGCCGGTCTGGCTGTGGCAGTTGTGCGGCAGTGACTGGCCGCAACAGGGGCGCGACGAGCAGACGGTCGGCGTGATGTTTTCCCCACGTGCGCGGCCGGAAGAGGTCGGTCAGCAGCTCGATAGCCTGGCACCACAGTTGCGCGAACAGGGCATTGCGCAAATTACGCAGCAGCGCGAGCACGACTTTTTGCTACGGCTGGGCAGCGCGCTGCAGCAGGGCGAAAGCCATCTGTGGCAGCAGCGTTTGAGCCGCTGGCTGACCAGCCATCAACGCATTCCGTTGCGCGGGCTGATGTTCAGCCTGCCCTCCGGTAGTCAGGCATCCGTCAGCCACGACCACGCGCTGATGCTCTCCGACAGCTGGGATGGCATCGTGAATGCCTGCCGCAGAATAACCGGCCGCCGCGTGGGTAGGGTGTGGCGGCAGACGCTGGCCTGCGGACTGATCGCTGTTATCGGCCTGTGGTGCATGGGATTGCTGCTCTCTTTTGTGCTTAATCACCAGCAGATTGTCAGCGTGGCAGAAAAAGCCCGCGCGCTGATACAGGATCCGGCGGTTTCCGATCGCCAGCTCACCGATCTGCATACGTTGCGCAATGACGCCGGGCTGCTTAAGCATCGCCATCAGTACGGCACGCCGTGGTATCAGCGCTTCGGCCTCGATCACAATACGCCGCTGCTTGAGGCGATGATGCCCTGGTACGGCGTGGCGAATACCCGCCTGATTCGCGATCCGTCCAGTGCCGCACTGCAACAGCGGCTGAGCGAACTGATTGAGCTACCGCCAAACAGTCCGCTGCGGGCAGAGCGCGCCAGGCCCGGTTACGATCAGCTCAAGGCGTGGCTGATGATGGCGCACCCGGACAAGGGTGACGGCGCCTTTTACGCGCAGGTGATGCAGCGCGTGCAGCCGACCCGAGAAGATCTCTCGCCCGGCCTGTGGCAGCGGCTGGCGCCGGACCTCTGGGCGTTTTACATCGACGAACTGCCACATCAGCCACAGTGGAAAATCACGCCGGATGCCACGCTGGTAAATCAGAGCCGCCAGGTGCTGTTGCAGCAGATTGGCCGCCGCAACGCCGAGAGCACGCTGTATGAGAACATGCTCAGATCGGTGCGCCGCAACGTAGCCGACGTCTCGCTGGAGGATATGACCGGCGGCACCGACGCGCGCCGTCTGTTCAACACCGATGAGATGGTGCCGGGCATGTTCACCCGTCAGGCATGGGAAGAGGGCGTGCAGCAGGCGATTGAGACCGCAGCCAACGCACGTCGCGATGAAATCGACTGGGTGCTGAGCGACAGTCGCCACAGTGTTTCCGCTGACCTGTCACCGGAAGCGCTCAGGGAACGGCTCACGCAGCGCTACTTCACCGACTTTGCCGGCAGCTGGCTTAATTTCCTCGGCAGTTTGCGCCTGAACCCTACCGATAACATTGCCGATGTGACCGACCAGCTAACGCTGATGAGCGATGTGCGTCAGTCGCCGTTGATTGCGCTAATGAACACGCTGGCGTGGCAGGGTCAGACCGGACAGCGGGGGGACGCGCTGTCAGACGCGTTGATTCAGTCGGCGAAGGCGTTGGTGGGCAGCAGTCAAAAGCCGGTTATTGACCAAAGTGCGGCCGGACCAAAGGGGCCACTCGACGAAACTTTTGGGCCGCTGCTGACGCTGATGGGCAGAAACAACGCCGCTAATGCCCTGTCCGGCGACGATAGCCTGAGCCTGCAAACGTATTTAATCCGCATCACCCGTGTGCGCCTGCGTCTGCAGCAGGTGGCAGGCAGTTCCGACCCGCAGGAGATGATGCAGACTCTGGCGCAGACGGTGTTCCAGGGGAAAAGCGTTGATCTGACTGACACCCGGCAATATGGCAGCCTGATTGCCGCCAGCCTTGGTGAAGAGTGGAGCGGTTTTGGTCAGACCATGTTTGTTCAACCGCTGACTCAGGCCTGGGAAACGGTGCTACAACCTTCTGCCGCCAGCCTCAATGACAAGTGGGCGCGCGCCGTGGTAGCCGCGTGGCGTGACGCGTTTGACGGACGCTACCCGTTTGCTGCCAGCAATAACGATGCCTCGCTGCCGATGTTGGCCGAATTTCTGCGTAAGGATAGCGGGCGCGTCGAGCGCTTCCTGAACGCTGAACTGAGCGGCGTATTGCACAAAGAGGGCAGCCAGTGGGTGCCGGATCGCACTCACGGCCAGGGGCTGACTTTTAATCCGGCGTTTATCAGGGCGCTCAACCAGCTGAGCCAGCTGTCAGATGTACTGTTTACCGATGGCAGCCAGGGCATCAGCTTTGAGTTGCAGGCGCGACCGACGCCAGGTGTGGTGCAGACGCAGTTGACCATCGATGGCCAGCAGCAGACCTATTTCAACCAGATGGCAGAATGGCAGACCTTCCGCTGGCCAGGCGAAACCTTTAAGCCGGGCACGATGCTGACCTGGAGCACCGCCAGCGCCGGAACCAGGCTGTTTGGTGATTACAGCGGTAGCTGGGGACTGATCCGCTGGCTGGAGCAGAGTAAGCGTCAGCAGCATAACCGTAGCCAGTGGATGATGAGTTTCACCGCCCCGGACGGCAACGTGTTGCAGTGGGCGCTGCGCTCGCAACTGGGCAGCGGCCCGTTACAGCTGCTGCAACTGCGTAATTTCACGCTGCCGACAGAAGTTTTTAGCGTTGATGCTGCGATGACAGCACAGGCGCTGGCACTGACGGAAAACGATCGTATTACCGCCACGGAAGGAGGTGTTGAATGACCACGCTGCAAAACTTAGTCATCGCCTGTGATGCCGAAGCGGGCACGCTAATGCGCCTGGCACAGGCGCGGACGGATGTCTGGAACGCCTGGCTGCTGCCGCTTAGCGATGTTCGGCCCGAGGGCGATGAACCTGGCTATGACGATGACTTCCAGCGCATGCGTGAGGAGATGAACAAGCTCTCAGGCATTGATACCGCGCTGATCTGCCAGCTTGCCGAAAAGCTGCTGACCGCGGTCAGCAAAGACCTGCGCGTGGTGACTTTTTACATCTGGGCACGCCTGCATCAGGACGGCGAGACCGGTCTGGCTGAAGGGCTGGAGCTGTTGGCCGCGATGCTGCAGCGCTTTGGCGTGCAGCTGCATCCGCAACGTGAACGCAGCCGTAAATCTGCGCTGGAATGGCTTGGCAGCGGACGCGTACTCGACAGCCTGTCGCGCTATCCGGAGGTGGATATGGCCGCCATGCAGCGTATCACTGGTGCCTTGCTGCTGGTGGAGCAGGTGATGCAGTCGCTTGCCGAAGCGCACCGCCCGCAGTTTGGCGGGCTATGCCTGGCGCTGGAAAATCGACTGGCTCAGAGCGGTGGGGCGGGCAGCCTGGTGCCGCAGACCAGCCGCGATGATCCGCTGTCTGCTGCGGCGACTTCTGCCACGCTGAATGCCGTAACCTCCGGCCGCGATCTGCTCGACCAGGCGAAAATGCTGGCGGGCTATCTGCGCGATCGCCCCGGAGGCTGGCTGGCGGGTCATCATCTGATGAAAAGCATACGTTGGGACACGCTGACCGAACTGCCGCCACTTGATGCCAGCGGACGGACTCGCCTCGCGCCGCCGAAGCCGGATCACCGTGCTCACCTCAAGCGCCTGCACCTGCAGCAGAGCTGGATGGAATTGCTGGAGCAGGCTGACAGCCTCTATGCTCAGGGCGTTAATCATCTGTGGCTGGATGTGCAATGGTACAGCTGGCAGGCGCTGGGGAAACTGGACGGTGACACGGTGCGGGCCGATATTCTTTGCCGTGGCGTCAAAGGGCTGTTGTCGCGGCTGCCCGGGCTCGAATCGCTGGCGTTCAACGACGGCACGCCCTTTGCCGATGAGGTTACGCAGAACTGGATAACTCAGCAGGTGAAGGATGATCCGGTTGGCTGGGGCTCGCAGGCGGTGACGCCGACCGCGCGCAGTGATGAAGAGGTACTGCTGCTGGAGCCCGAGCTGCTGGCACGGGTTGACAGCGACGGCATCGAAGCTGCGTTCGGCTGGTTGCAGTCGCGTCCGGACATGATGTCGGCGCGCGATCGCTGGCTGATGCGCCTGCTGATGGCGCGCGTGGCGGAGCAGTACGCCCGGCATGATCTGGCGTTCCATCTGCTCGGCGAGCTGGAAAAGGGCGCACACACCCTGACGCTGCAGCACTGGTCGCCGGAGCTGCTGTTTGAGGTGCGGGCGCGACGGCTTAAGCTCTTGCGCATCAAAGCCGCACGCAGCGAAACGGACAAAACCCACATTCAACCGGAGATGGACGCGCTGCTGAGTGGCTTAATCAGCCTCGACCCGGCGCGCGCGGCCATTCTCTGCGGTTAATTACCCCCTCCGATACTCACCTTACTCAGGTTTTATTATGGATGACATAACCCTGCGTTATTACGATGCAGAAATGCGCTACCTGCTTGAAGCTGGTGAAGAGTTTGCCCGCGCGCATCCGGATCGCGCGGCACTGCTTAATCTGGATAAATCGGGCGCCCGCGATCCTTACGTTGAGCGCCTGTTCGAAGGTTTTGCTTTTATGATGGGGCGCCTGCGCGAAAAGCTCGATGACGACCTGCCGGAACTGACGGAAGGGCTGGTCACACTGCTGTGGCCACACTATCTGCGCACTATTCCGTCGATGTCGGTGGTGGCGTTCAGCCCTGACTGGCGTGAAATGAAGGAGAAAATAGCGCTGGCGCAAGGCGCTGAAGTCCTCTCCCGACCAACAGGCGACAAGGCGACACGTTGCCGCTACACCACCACCCGGGAGATCAGCCTGCAGCCGCTGGCGCTGGAGCAGGCCGCGCTCTTTACCGATCCAGACGGTCGATCGGTGGTGCGTCTGCGTTTTGCCTGTAGCAGCCTGGCTGACTGGAGTCGGGCGGACCTCAGCCTGATTCCGTTTTACTTTGATGCCGACGCCCCGCTGGCCTGCGCCATGCATGAAGCTTTTACCTTACAGACCGCAGGCATCTGGCTGCGCCTGCCCGGCGATGCGCAACGTCGCCCGCTGGACGCGCGCTTTACCGCGCTGGGATTTGGTGAGGAGGATCGGCTGTGGCCCAGGGGTAACAGCAGCTTCAGCGGTTATCAGCTACTGCTGGAATACTTCACTTTCCGCGAAAAGTTTATGTTTACCGGCCTGCGTGGGCTGGAGAATATCGCGCTGCCCGCCTCACTGCCGTGGTTTGAAATTGACGTTGTGCTGGCGCAGCGCTGGGAGCACGACTTTACCTTTAGTGAAAAACATCTGCGGCTGCACTGCGTGCCAGTGATCAACCTCTTTCCGCTGGAGTCTGATCCGCTGACGCTGAATGCCCTGCAGACCGAATACCTGCTGCGCCCGATGCGTGTGCAGGACGGGCATACCGAAATTTATTCTGTTGATTCGGTAATCTCGTCGGGCAAACAGACCTGGGTGCCTTTTTCCAGCTTCCGCCATAAGGGCGGAATGATGCGCCACGACGCGCCGGAATATTACTACCATTCCCGCGTGCGCCGTGGCGCTTCGGGGCTGCATAACACCTGGCTTATTGTGGGCGGTGAAGCCTTTGATAATCACAGCGTACCCGATGATGAAAGCCTGTCGCTGACCCTCACTGGCACCAATGGCCAGTTGCCGCGCCGCGCCCTGCAAAGCACGGTATTGGATACCGCGATAATCACCAGTTCGACCCGCGTCGGGGTGCGCAATCTTTGTGCGCCAACGCTGCCCTGTTATCCGCCCGATCGTGACCGCTTTCACTGGCGCGTGCTGAGTCATCTCGGCAGTAACTTCCTGTCGATGATGGACAACGCCGAAGTACTGCGCGGCACGCTGGCGCTGTATGAGTGGACCGGCAGCGAGATGAACCGCCGCCGTCTGGAGGCGATAGTCGCCGTCAGCCACAGTGAAAGCGAGCGTTTTGAGCAGGGCTTCCTGCTGCGCGGCGTACAGATTGAGGTGACGCTCGACAGCCAGGGATTTGCCGGGCACGGAGATATCTGCCTGTTTGGTGAGATGCTCAGCCACTTTTTCGCCCTTTATACCGATATCTATCTGTTTAACCGCCTGATTATTATTCTGCAACCCACCGGAGAGCGCCTGGAATGGCAAGAGAAACACAACCGCCGTATCCCCGGCTAAGCCCGCGGATGGAAGCCGATTTGACGCGGATGAACTTCTACCGCTTCTGTCAGCTGCTGGAAAAACAGCACCCGGACCGGCCATTGCTCGGCAGCTCCAGCCATCCGCAGGATGATGCGGTGCGCTTCAGCCCGTGGCCGGGCATGGGCTTTCCGGCCAGTGAACTGAAAAGCGTGGAATACAGTGAGGATGATGCCGGTGCAGCGCCCAAAGTACGTACCACTTTTATGGGCGTCTACGGGGTGGATTCTCCGCTGCCGACCGCCTATCTCGACGACATCAGCCAGCGACGAGAGGGACATGAGGCGTTGCAGGATTTCCTCGATATCTTCAGCCATCGCATCCTGACGCAGTTCTACCGCATCTGGCGTAAGTACTCTTATCCGGCCACCTTTGAGAGTGGCGGAACGGACAGCATTTCCCAGTCGCTGCTCGGATTAGTTGGCCTGGGGATTCCCGGCACCGCCAGCTATATCGCCACGCCAGTTTCGCGCTTTCTGGCGCTGCTCGGTGTATTGCGCCAGCCGGCAAAAACGCAGGAGGGCGTACAGGCCATCGTGCGCCTGCTGGCACCGGAGACGCAGGCGCGAGTCAGCCCGTATTGCCTGCGCCCGATTAACATTAGCCAGCCACTCGCTTTTTACGGCGAGCGGGATTTTCTACTGGATGGCAATACGCCGCTGGGCGATGAAGTAATGGATACCAGCAGTCAGTTACTGATTGAATTAATGACCGGGTGTGAGCGCGAAGCGCAGGGCTGGAAGCCGGATGGCCAGCTGTATCAAGACTTCCTGGTAATGCTGCGCGTCTATCTCGGCTGGCGCTTTAAAGCGAAAATTCGGCTGACGGTCAGCACGGCGCTGCTGCCGGTGGTGCCTCTCGGCGAGGCGCCGTTCTGGCTGGGAATGAGCGGCGTGCTTGGTGTGGAGGGCAAAACGCTTCCCGATGATATTCCGCGAACGTTTACCACCGAGCTTGGCAGCTATTACGGCCTGCAACCCAGCCTACAGGAACAAGGAAATCAGCGTGTTCATTACCAGTTTGACTAAACCCACCCGCTGGCTGCTGCCTTTGCTGGCGATCAGCCTCAGCGGCTGCGGGCTGACGCAGAGCGTCACTGACACCACCCGTTCGGCGGTATCGTCCATTTTTTATAAAAAGATTACCCTACTGCAGCTTGATTTCACTGCGCGCGAAGCACTGAATACCGACACGCGTGAAAATCACACCCGCTCGCAGTCCGTGGTCATCCACATTTATCAGCTGAAGGATCGTAAAACCTTCGACACGCTGGTTTATCAACAGCTGGCTACCGATGGCGAGCGGCTGCTGGGTAAGGATCTGCTGGCCAGCCGTGATGCCGTGCTGACGCCGGGCGGTGCGATAAACCTCACTATGCCGATGGAGCCACACGCACAGTTTGTCGCCGTGGTGGCGCTGTTCCGTCATCCGGACCTGACCAACAATAGCTGGCAGCAGGTGCTCGATCGCGAAGCGCTTGAGCCCGATCGCGCGCGCGTTCTGCAAGCAGATGACAACAGCCTAATCCTGCTCCCACTCAAGAATAAGTGATGCCCGACGCACGCGGATTTTTTGCCCCTGTCAGTAATATCAACAATAAGCCGCTTGCTTATAGCCAAAGTATCTTTTGCTGCGGCCTGAGGTTAAATCTTTATGAGCTTATACCGGTAAGCCATTCGGATGAGTGAGCACCGCCAACCCAGACGCAACGTTAAATATGACGAATATAAAGAGTCTACTCATCAGGAATGCTCATATGCGTAAATGGATATTATTAATACCTTTGGTTGTATTGGTTTCAGGTTGTTCCCAGGCCGGAGGTAATGGCTATACCGCGGGAGATATCCGTGGAATTAACCATATGCCATACGTAATTAATTCGATGAATGTTAATGGTTTTGGTGGGCCTAATATGGGGGCTTACGGTGAGGGGGGCGGATATTGCTGCATCCTGCTGCCGGATAAATGGTCGCCGGGATTAAAAGCACGCGTGGAATGGGAGGTCGATCCCAATACCGCATCTCAATTTCCGGGTTATAAGCATTGGGAAGAATATTTGAAATGGGAAAAGGAAGTAAAAGCCAGTTTTCGGAAGCACCGTGCGGTAGTGGATATTCCTGAATATGGCGAAGAGCGCTGCGGTATTAAGGTGCATTTCCTGCCCTGCAATGAGATTAAGGTCACAACAATCTGTGACGGCTACGGTACGCCAAAGTACCCAATTAAAGATCCCAGAGAAATGAAGGAGCCTGCACAATGCCCGAAATAAATCTCATATTGCCCTCCCGGAAGCCTGCTGAATTTTATCAAAAGATACGATTCCAGCTTATGCCGGAGCAGCTTTTTATTCACTGGGTATGGGTTATTTGTTTGGTTTTATCTGTTTCAGGTTGTTCCCAGCACGGAGGTAATGGCTATACCGCGGGAGATATCCGTGGAATTAACCATATGCCATACGTAATTAATTCGATGAATGTTAATGGTTTTGGTGGGCCTAATATGGGGGCTTACGGTGAGGGGGGCGGA
>Ga0265798_10007491_pt1 | contig 14108 bp, 16 predicted proteins | sample P3T30metagenome_FD_192430 | JGI IMG/M metagenome (GOLD analysis project Ga0265798, IMG submission 192430) | Plant litter microbial communities from East Loma Ridge, Irvine, California - P3 T30 | ecosystem: Environmental > Terrestrial > Plant litter > Unclassified | place: USA: California...
GCCATTTGGACTGCCTTTGATTTTTATCAAGAACCCGCTGACTTATCTATCGGATATTGATCTTCGTCATGTAGAAAGCGCCACATCATCAATATGTGGTTTGCATACGTCGAAATTCGATAATAACCAGAGAAGGGGTTTAATAATGATCATGCAAGCAGACTTCGCCGCCATCACGGCCCTCGACCTCGATCGCATCAAAACCAAGCTATGTCACGTTGAAAGCGGCGAAGGCTGGAGCCGCGCCCGCGCTGATGCCGTCGAGATCGAATACCGCCGCTTCCTGTACCTGATGAAAGCGCACCCCACCGAGCAAACGGTCCCCACCGTCGAGGTCGATATTTTCTGGCATTACCACATTCTCGATACCGTCAAATACGCTGCCGACTGCAATGCGGCATTCGGCTACTTCCTGCACCACGATCCGTCGGTCGGTCTCGATAGCGACAGCGAAGCCATCGAACGGACCGAGCGCGCCGCGCGCCTCGACTCCCTGTACCGTGCAACGTTTGGCCCTGCTGCTCATGGCAAGGACGCCTATTGCGGCGCCGCGCACCCAGCCGCCGCCTATTGCGGGGCTGCGCGCCCAGCCACTGCCTCGCGCCAGGTGGCAACCAGCGTCAACGTCGCCGCATGGTGCGGCATGGCGACGTCCGAAAAGGCGGCTGCATGGTGCGGGATGGCGACGTCTATCTCTGCCGGCAAAATCACCGACGCCGTGGCTGCCTAGACAACGGTGACTGAAGACGTGCCTGCCTCGGACGTCGGCGGCAGGGTCATTGCCCGCACCGCCATCGACCGCACCGCCATCGACCGCACCGCCAGCGTCACATCCGGATAGCGCAGGCGCGCGCCAAGTTCTGACTTGATGCGCGCGTTTCACAGCCGGCGCGACTCCGACATGAACGACATCGTCACCGGCGACGCCACTGCCGCCAGTTCGCTGCGCGCGAGCCGCGGCACCCGCGCCATCCCGAACGCATCGGCCACCACGTCAAAATATTCCGCCATTTTCATGCGCGTGTCGTCGACCGCGTGGTACACACGCCCCGGCCGCGCGCGAAACAGCGCCAGCGCCACGATGCGCGCCAGGTCGTCGGCGTGGATATGGTTGGTGAACACATCATCCTGTTCGTTCAATGCTGGTGCGCGGTCCGCCAGGCGCTTGAGCGGCAAGCGGTCAGCCGCATAAATGCCGGGCACGCGGATCAGCGCCACGCTGCTGCCGGTCTTTTTCCCCCAGTCCCGCAAGGTGCGCTCCGCATCGACCCGGCGCCGCGCGCGCGGATTGTGCGGCTTGACGGTGCGCGTTTCATCGACCAGCGCGCCCTGGCAATCGCCATACACGCCAGTGGTGGACAGGTAGACCAGGCGCGCGCACGACCTGAGCGCATGCACGAGGTGGCGCGTGCGCGTGTCGAACGCGCCCTCGCCTTTTGGCGGCGCCATGTGCACCACGAGCGGCGCCAGCCGCGCCAGGCGGGCGAGCGTGTGCGGCGCATCGAGGTCGGCCACGATGGGAATGGCGCCGGCCGCGCGCAGTTCGGCACACCGGTCCGGGTTGCTGGTCACCGCGAAAACACGGAAAGCGTTGCGCACGAGCGGCAGCAGGCGCATGCCGACGTCGCCGCAACCGACGATCAACAGGCGCGGGCGCTGGAAGGGAGAGTTAACGTTAGCCATCCGGCAATTGTAAGGGACGGCGCCGCGCGCCGGCCACCGGCGCCCTGATGTGTGTGCGCCAAAGCGGTGTAAAATCGCCCATCCTTGCAGTCCTGTCCACTTACTCCAGTCCACTTTTTTCGGCATCCTGACGCATGACATTCCAGATCAACGTCGCCCCCAGCGGCCACGCATTTCCCTGCGACCCCGACGACACTGTCCTCGCCGCCGCCCTGCACGCAGGCGTCGGCTTGCCGTACGGCTGCAAGAACGGCGCCTGCGGTTCCTGCAAGGGCAAAGTCCTGGCCGGCGAATTCACGCACCGGCCCCACCAGCAGCGCGCGCTGTCCGACGCCGAGCGAGCCGACGGCTTCGCGCTGTTCTGCTGCGTCGTGCCGCAATCGGACCTGCAAATTGCCGCGCGCGAAGTAGCCGGCAGCAGCGACTACCCGGTGCGCAAGATGCCGTCGCGCGTGGCCAGCATTGCCAAGGTAACGCCTGATGTCGCAATCGTCACGTTGCAACTGCCAGCCAACGAAGCGCTGGCGTACCGCGCCGGCCAGTACATCGAGTTCCTGCTGCGCGACAATAAGCGCCGCTCGTACAGCATCGCCAACGCGCCATCGCTGGACCAGCCGCTCGAGCTGCACATCCGCCACATGCCCGGCGGCCTGTTCACCGAACAGGTATTTACCACCATGAAAGAGCGCGACATCCTGCGCTTCGAGGGTCCGCAAGGCAGCTTTTTCCTGCGCGAAGATTCGCACAAGCCGATCATCATGCTGGCCTCGGGCACCGGGTTCGCGCCTGTGAAAGCGCTGGTCGAGCACCTGCAGCACCTCAAGTCGCCGCGCCCGGTCACGCTGTATTGGGGCGGACGCCGGCCATCGGACCTGTACATGCACGCGCTGTGCGAAGAGTGGGCCGCCACGCTGCCGCACTTCCGCTACGTGCCGGTCATTTCCGATGCGCAGCCGGACGATACGTGGCTTGGGCGCACCGGCTATGTCCATGCGGCAGTGATGGCGGACCAGCCGGATTTGTCAAGCTACCAGGTCTATGCGTGCGGCGCGCCGATCATGGTCGATTCGGCCCGCGCCGATTACGTCGGCAAGTGCGGTTTGCCGGAGGAAGAATTTTTCGCCGATGCGTTTACGTCCGAGGCGGACCTGCACCAGTTTTGACTGCGCGCGGGGCATACATCGGGCACAATGCGTGATTCCATCACGCATGCTCGAAAGTCTCCATGACAGCGAAGTCCCCGTCCCACGGCCTGTCCGTCCTGCGCAACCGTAACCTCTCGCTGTACCTGTCCTCCCGTGTTCTCGGCACCCTGGCTGTCCAGATGCAAAGCGTCGCGGTGGGCTGGCAGGTCTACCAGATGACCCACAGCCTGTTCGCGCTGGGCCTGATCGGCCTGGCGCAATTCGCGCCTTTCCTGATCCTGATCCTGTGGGCCGGCCACATTGCCGACACCCATAACCGGCGCAACATCATTGTCGGCTGCTTTGCCGCGCAATTGCTCTGCAGCGCATTCCTGCTGCTGTTCACCTGGAGCGGCAGCACGGTTGTCTGGCCCGTATTTGCCGTGCTGGTGCTGTTCGGCAGCGCCCGTGCGTTCATGATGCCGGCCTCGCAGGCCGTGCTGAAAAACCTGGTCCCAAACGAAGCGTTCAGCCAGGCCGTGGCGCTGTCGTCGTCGAGCTTTCATGTCGCGGTGATCACTGGCCCGGTACTGGGCGGCTTGCTGTACGCGCTTGGACCAGCCACCGTCTACCTGGTTGCCGCCGCGCTGCTGGTGCTGTCCACCATCACGATGGCGCTGACCAAAAGCGCACCGCAAATCATGAACACGGCGCCCGTGAGCTGGGGCACGCTGCTCGAAGGCATCCGCTTCGTCTGGTCGCGCCCGATCGTGCTGGGCGCCATTTCCCTCGACCTGTTCGCCGTGCTGTTTGGCGGCGCCACCGCACTGCTGCCTGCCTACGCGCATGACATCCTGCACACCGGGCCCACCGGCCTCGGCTGGCTGCGCACCGCGCCGGGCGCGGGTGCAGCAATCTGCTCGATTGCGCTGGCGTTCTTTCCCATTCGCCGGCGCGTCGGCGCCTGGATGTTCGGCGGCGTCGCCGTGTTCGGCCTGGCCACGCTGACGCTGGGCTGGACCGCCAATTTCTCGGTCGCGCTGGTCGCCTTGTGCCTGCTGGGCGCCGGCGACATGGTCAGCGTCTACATCCGCCACCTGCTCGTGCAGTACGAAACCCCGGACAATATCCGCGGCCGCGTAAGCGCCGTGAACTCGGTGTTCATCGGCGCGTCGAACGAGCTGGGCGAATTCGAGTCGGGCATCACGGCCGGCTGGCTGGGCCTGGTGCGCGCGATTTTCCTCGGGGGCGCAGCCACGCTGGTGGTGACGGGCGTGTGGGCGGCGCTGTTCCCGGTGCTGTCGAAAATGGACCGTTTCCCGCACCATGAGGCCGAAGAGAAATCGCGTGCCGGGAGCGCATCATGACCGCCGACACCAAGGCTGACACGCCCAAGCGCAACCTGCTGCACCGCTTCATCAGCAGCCGGCCGTATTTCACCGTCGCGCTGATTGCCGGCGTTGCCACCGGCCTGTTTTTTACCGACCAGACATGGCTGCGCCAGGCGCTGATCGGCTGGAATGTCGCGGTCTGGCTGTACCTGGTCATCATCATCCCGGTGATGAGCCGCGCCGACCACCACCGCGTGCGCGAAGTGGCCGCCAAACAGGATGAGAGCGCGGGCATGGTCCTGACCACCATGACGTTCGGCATCGCGCTGACGATGGCCGCCGTCATCTCCGAATTATCCGGCGCCAGCAAGGGTGACAGCGACGCCCAGTCGGTGCACTACATCGTGACGGCCGTGACCGTCGTCGGCTCGTGGATTTTGCTGGGCGTGCTGTACTGCTTCCACTACGCACACAAGTTTTATAACAGTCGCGAAAAAGATCCCGAACTTAAATTTCCGGACGAGGAGAAGGAGCCGAATTACTGGGACTTCGCCTATTTCTCGTTCACGCTATCGGTGGCCGTGCAAACGTCCGACGTGGCTGTGATGACGCGCAACTTGCGCAAGGTGGTGCTGAGCCATTCGATCATGTGTTTTTTCTTCAACCTGGTCATCCTGGGCCTGGCGATCAATATCGCGGCGGGATTGATGAACGGCTGATCACCGCATAGGGTCCGTCCTGCTGGACGCGCGATTTTCGCCGCACGGTGTAAGATCGAATTACACTTTTTTGTTAAGCAGGAGGAACCTTATGCAGATCAATATCAACACCGACAAAACCATCCAGCGCAGCCAGGGCCTGGACGAGCACGTGGAAACCGCCGTCAAGGCAGCCGTCGAGCGATTCGGCGAGCACATCACCCGCGTCGAAGTGCACCTGAGCGACGAAAACAGCCAGAAGTCAGTCGATGGCGGCAACCGCTGCATGCTCGAAGCCCGCGTCACCGGCTACCAGCCGATCGCCGTCACGAACCACTCGAATAACTTGCACCAAGCCATCAGCGGCGCCGCCGACAAACTCAAGCGCGCCATTGACAGCGCCCTCGGCCGCCTGCATGACAAGAACCTGCACCGCACGCCGCAGACCGTGGTGGCGGACGATACGGATCTGCCGAGCTGATCAGCTAATAATCCCCGCATTCGTCGTCCCGCCGGGGCGACGATCGCCAGCACTGCGTCACCCCGCCTGTCGCTCCAGCTGCTCCCGCAGCACGCCCAGGTAGCCCAGTCCCGCCACTGACCGGCTGCCATACCACGACAGCATTTCCCCATCGACCAACAGCACCGGTTTGCCGATTTCAGCAGCCAGCTCCGCCACGTGCGATTGCGTGAACCGATAGGGTTCGGTAGACAGCAGCACCGCGTCGACGGGTGCCAATTGTGGGTCGTCCCACGTGAATACCGGATAGCGCGCCGGGTCGGCGAACGCCGGCACGTGCCAGCCGAGCTTATTGAGCATGCGGGCAATATACGTGTCGGCGGAAATGGTCATCCACGGATCACGCCAGATGCAATACAGCACCGTGCGCGGCGCGCCGCGCTGTACTGCCTGCAAAGCGGCATACGCTTCCTCGAACTGCCCGCACCAGCGCGCAGCTTCCGCTTCCCTGGCAAAGACCGCGCCCATCAATCGCGCCAGTGCCAGGTTGTCGCGTGGCGCGCGCGGGTGCGTGACGACGATGTGCGGTACAAAGGCGGCCAGCGCATCGGCTGTCGGTTTGGTGTTTTCGTCGATGTTGACGATGACGTGCGTCGGCTGCAGCTGGCGGATCTTGTCGATATTGACATCCTTGGTGCCGCCCACTTTCGGGATGGCGGCCACCGCGGCTGCCGGATGGACGCAAAACCCGGTGCGGCCCACCAGCTGGCTTGCCAGCCCCAGCTCGCACAGCAGCTCGGTAATCGACGGCACCAGGCACACGATGCGCGCCTGTGGCGAGCGCGCGTGCAGGGTCCCCACCGCATCGATCAGGTAAGGAGATGTAAAGCCTGTTTGGACTGGCTGGGGTTCTGCTAGCCTGACCTCAGGAGTGTTGCACGGCTTGTTCATTACTGTATTGGAACATCGACTGAGGTCGTTTGCCACATAAATCGCATAAAATGAACGGCTCAAAAAATTGATCGACACGCATTACCATACTAAAAATCAGAGATCACTCTGAACAGACGAAAGACTAATTTGGAAACCATCGGCACTTTTGGTGCTTCCCGCTACACCGCAGCAGACTTGCAGCTGTTTCGTGACGCAGAAGCCGGCCCGGTCAACGCTGCACTGGCCCAATGTTCGATCATCCGCCTGGCCAAGGGTCAGGTGGTCGAAGATGCATTTCAGGCGCGCCTCTACATCGTGCTGGCTGGTGCGCTCGAAGTTGCCGACGACAACGGCGTGATGTTTGCGGAAGGCGCTCCGGCGCGCATCTTGCCAGGCGAAAGCGTGGGCGAGCAATCGGTACTCGACGACGCCACCAACCTGGCCGCCATCACAGCGGTGGAAGACACGGAACTGCTGGTCATTGAGCCCGACCTGGTATGGCGCATGATTGACGACAGCAATGGCGTGGCGCGCAATTTGCTGCGTTTGCTGTCGTTCCGCATTCGCGCCGCCAACGCGTTGCTGCGCCGGCGCCAGAAGCTGGGCGAGTTTTATCGCCAGCTATCGCTCAACGATGGCTTGACCGGCCTGTACAACCGAAACTGGCTTAACGACATGCTGCCGAAACTCGTGTCGCGTGCGCGCCAGGACGGCCATCCGCTGTCGGTGCTGATGATAGACCTCGACCACTTCAAGAAGTTCAACGATACGCACGGCCACCTGGCAGGCGACGGCGCGCTGTGTGCCGCGACCAGCCTTGTACGCAACCTGCTGCGTCCGTCCGATTTCGCCGTGCGCTACGGCGGCGAAGAGATCCTGGTGCTGCTGCCGGAGACGCCGCCGGCAGTCGCGTCCATGGTGGCCGAGCGCCTGTGCGACAAGATGCGCAACACCGTGGTGTTCGACGATATGCGCGTGCCTTTGCCGCACATCACCGGCTCGTTCGGCATCGCCTCGCTGACCGCCGGCGGCGACGAAGCGTCGCTCATTGCCGACGCCGACGCGGCGCTGTACCGCGCCAAGGACGCCGGCCGCAACCGCATCTGTTTTTAGCCAGCCTGACGCGGGCAGTTCGTCTTGCGGCGCGATGTGTGACATCATGCCGCATCCGTTCCACCTGACCTCCTGGCGATGAGCACACACACTTTCCTTTGGCACGACTACGAAACCTTTGGCGCGGTCCCGCGGCGCGACCGGCCGGCCCAGTTTGCCGGCATCCGTACTGACGCCGAGCTCAACGAAATTGGCGACCCGATCATGCTGTACTGCCAGCCGGCGCCGGATTTTTTGCCCGACCCGCAGTCGTGCCTGATCACCGGCATCACCCCGCAGCAATGCCTGGAATGGGGCGTGCCGGAATACAAATTCGCCGCAGCCATCGAAGCGGCATTCAGCGAGCCAGGCACCATCGGTGTCGGCTACAACACCATCCGTTTCGACGATGAAATCACGCGCCACCTGTTCTGGCGCAACCTGATCGACCCGTACGCACGCGAATGGCAAAACAATTGCGGCCGCTGGGATTTGCTCGACGTGGTGCGCATGACCTACGCGCTGCGCCCGGAAGGCATCGAATGGCCGCTGCGCGAAGATGGCAAGCCCAGCTTTAAACTGGAGCACCTCGCCACCGCCAACGGCCTGGTACACGAGGCCGCGCACGATGCGCTGTCCGACGTGCGCGCCACCATTGCCTTGGCGCGGCTGATCCGCAGCAAGCAGCCGAAGCTGTTCGACTTCTGCCTGCAGCTGCGCAAGAAGGACAAGGTATCGACGGAAATGGGACTGCACCTGGACCGTGCCGACCGTGGTCCTTTCCTGCACGTGTCCGGCATGTTCCCGGCCGAGCGCGGCTGCATCGGCCTGGTCTATCCGCTTGGCACGCATCCGACCAACAAGAACGAAGTGCTGGTCTGGGATTGCCGCCACGATCCGTCCGAACTGTTCACGCTCGATGTCGACACCATCCGCATGCGCATGTTCACCCGCACCGCCGACATGCCGGAAGGCGTCACGCGCTTGCCGGTCAAGAGCGTGCACCTGAACAAATCGCCGATGCTGGTGGGGAACCTGAAAACGCTGAGCGCCGCGCAGGCGGCCCGCTGGGACATCGACATGGTGCAAGGCCAGGCCCACGCGGCGATTGCCGCAGCGGGCCCCGACATGAGCGCCACCTGGGCGGCTGTCTACCAGCGCCCGGCGCTGGATGTGCTCGATGTGGATGAAGATTTGTATGGCGGTTTCGTGGGCAACAACGACCGCCGCAAGCTGGAAGAATTGCGCGGCAACACGCCGGAACAATTGGCCAAGGCGCGGCCATCGTTTGAAGATGAGCGCCTGGAGGAAATCCTGTTCCGCTACCGCGCGCGCAACTTCCCGGAAACGCTGGGCGAAGGCGAACGCAGCACCTGGGAGCGGCACCGCGCCGCGCGCCTGTACGACGGCGTCGGCGGGGCGCGCTCGATCGAGCAATTGCAGATGGAAATTGACGCGCTGTCCGAAGACGCCGACGAACGCGCCGAAGAAATTTTAGGCGCGCTGTACGACTACGCCGAAGCGATCGCCCCGGCAGTGCGCTGAAAAGTGCCTGCAGTATGCGATAACTAGCGGCAGGCGTTGATGGCGTCGCGTGTCTCGGTCGCCACGCGCCGTGCCGCAGCCGCGAAATCTTCGCCGTCCTGCGGCCTGGCGTAGATGATTGCCCGCGATGAATTGATCATCATGCCGGCGCCGCCGGCAGTCTTGCCGGCCTTCACCGTAGCCTCGATATCGCCGCCCTGCGCGCCGATTCCCGGCACCAGCAGCGGCATGTCGCCTACCAGCGCGCGCACCTGTGCGATTTCCTCGGTGAACGTCGCGCCGACGACCAGCGCCAGCTGCCCGTGCCGGTTCCATTTCTCGGACACCAGCTGCGCCACGTGCTGGTACAGCGGCCGGCCTTCCACCTCGAGGAACTGCAGGTCCGAGCCACCCGGATTCGACGTGCGGCACAGCACGATCACGCCGCGGTCGGGCCAGGCAAAATACGGCTCGATCGAATCAAAGCCCATGTACGGATTGACGGTGACGGCGTCGGCGCCGTAGCGGTCGAACGCTTCGCGCGCGTACTGGTGCGCGGTGGCGCCGATGTCGCCGCGCTTGGCGTCGAGAATGATCGGCAGGTGCGGATAGCGCGCGCGGATGTAAGCGCACAGCTGCGCCAGTTCCGGTTCCGCTTCGAGGGCAGCGAAATAGGCGATCTGCGGCTTGAAGGCGCACGCCAGGTCGGCGGTGGCGTCGACGATGGCCTTGCAGAAGTCGAGCACGCCCGCCGCGTTGCGCGGAAACTGGGCTGGCAAGCGGTCGAGATCGGGATCGAGGCCCACGCACAGCAGGGAGTTGTTGGCGGTCCACGCTGCGGACAATTGATCGATGAAAGTCACGGCTGGCCCTCGGTATGTCGGAAAACCGTGATTGTACCTGCCTGCCCGCTCCCCCTCCAATGTCTGCTTGCGAACACATAAACGCCGCGTCTTGACAGTTTCAGGTATATTTTTGGCCATCTGACAACTTGTATGGACACTCAACATGCGCACTTCCCTCTTTTCCCGGTTTGCCGGTCTCCTGCTGGCGGCAACGCTAGCCTCCACCATGCTGTCCGGTTGCGGCTACAACCAGTTCCAGAGCAAGGATGAAGCGACCAAGGCGGCATGGGGCGAAGTGGTCAACCAGTACCAGCGCCGCGCGGACCTGATCCCCAACCTGGTCAACACCGTCAAGGGCTACGCAACCCATGAACGCGAAACGCTCGAGGCTGTCACACGTGCGCGCGCCGCGGCCACCAGTTTTCAGATCACGCCGGAAGTGCTGAACAATCCTGAAGCGTTCAAAAAATTCCAGGCGGTGCAGGGAGAATTGTCCGGCGCGCTGTCGCGCCTGATGGCCGTGTCGGAAAAATATCCCGACCTGAAAGCCGACACCAGTTTCCGTGATTTGCAGTCGCAGCTCGAAGGAACGGAAAACCGCATCACCGTCGCGCGCCAGCGGTACATTGCCTCGGTCCAGGATTACAACGTCACGGTGCGCAGTTTCCCGACCAACCTGACAGCAATGGCGTTTGGTTACACCGCGAAGCCTTCGTTCACGGTCGACAACGAAAAAGCCATCTCTACCGCGCCGACCGTCAACTTCGGCAAATAAGGCTCACCACCATGCGCATCCTCCGGGCCTGTGTGCTTGCCCTGCTGGTGGCCGCCGGGCCAGCGACCGCCCAACTGCAGCCGGTGCCGGCATTGACCGGCCACCTGGTCGACAACGCCGGCATGCTCGACGCCGCCCAGCGCGACAAGCTCGAAGCCGTGCTGCTTGATTATGAAACGAAGACCGGCAGTCAGATCGCGGTGCTGACCGTGAAATCGACCGAGCCCGAAGCCATCGAACAATTCAGCATCCGCGTGGTGGAAGCCTGGAAACTTGGCCGCAAGGGTGTCGACGATGGCGTGCTGTTGATGGTTGCGCGCGACAATCCGGCAGCATTGCGCCGCCTGCGCATCGAAGCCGGGCGCGGTGTGCAAGGTGTGTTGACCGACGCGCAGTCGAAGCGCGTGCTTCAGGATGTCATCGCGCCGCATTTCAAGACGCAGAATTATTACGATGGCCTGGTGGCAGGCGTGGGCGCGATTGCGACCTTGCTGAACCAGGAAAAATTTCCGGTCCCGGCGCAGCCACAAGCGCAGGCGCCTGCGCCGGCTGGCGGCGGCGGTGGCAGCGGCATTCCGTTCGGCGCGCTGATCGCGGTTGCGATCGGGTTCATGGTGCTGCGGGCCGTGTTTGGCGGGCGTGGACGCGGCGCCAGCCTGTCGCGCGGTAACTGGGGCAGCGGCGCTACCGGTTTTGTCATCGGCAACATCCTGGCGAATGCCGGGCGCGGTGGCGGCGGCTTTGGCGGCGGCGGCTTCGGCGGGGGTGGCGGCAGCGGCGGCGGATTCAGCGGTGGCGGCGGCAGCTTTGACGGCGGCGGCGCCTCGGGAGACTGGTAATGGATACGCACAGCAAACCCGGTCTCGGCCGCATCTGGCGCCACCTGGCCACGACAACGGCGGTCGCCAAGCGCGCCTTTCCCGATGCAACACTGGACGCCATCACTGCTGCCGTGATGACTGGCGAACAGACGCACCGCGGCGAAGTGCGCCTCGTGGTGGAAAAGTCGCTGCCGTTTGCGGCCGCCTGGGATGGCATCACCAACCGCCAGCGCGCGCTGGCGATGTTTGCCGAATGCGGCGTCTGGGATACCGAAGACAATTGCGGCGTCCTCATCTACGTCAACCTGGCCGAGCGCAAAATCGACATCGTCGCCGATCGCGGCATCGACCGGCGCATCGATGCCGCCACCTGGCAAGCGGTCTGCAACACCATGACGGCAGGCTTCGCACAAGGCAATTTCCACGACAGCACACTGGCTGCCATCGCACAGGTCAATGCGCTGCTGCAGATGCATTTCCCTGCCAATGGCAGCCGGCCGAACGAGCTCCCGGACCGGCCCGCGATGCTCTAAAATCCGGCCTTTCGATCAACCGCGAGCATCCATATGAAACTGAACAATAAAGTTGCCATCGTGACGGGCGCCAGCCAGGGCATCGGCCACGCCTGCGCCCATCGCCTCGTGCAGGAAGGCGCGCGCGTCATGCTGGCCGATATCCGGCCGGAAGGCGCGGAAGTTGCCGCCGAATTGGGCGAGAGCGCGCGCTTCTTTTGCGCTGACGTCAGCCAGAAGGCCGATGTGGACGCCCTGATCGCCGCCACACTCGCGCAATTCGGCCAGATCGACATCCTGGTCAACAATGCCGGCGTCACCCACGCGGCGGATTTCCTCGACCTCACCGAGGAAGACTTTGACCGCGTGCTGCGAATCAACCTCAAATCGATGTTCCTGTGCAGCCAGGCGGCGGCGCGCGAGATGGTCAAGCGCGAAAGCGGCTGCATCATCAATATGTCGAGCGTGAATGCCGAGCTGACGATCCCGAACCAGATTCCGTACGTGGTGTCCAAGGGCGGCGTCAATCAACTCACGCGCGTGGCCGCCATCGGTCTCGCGCAATACGGCATTCGCGTCAACGCCATTGGTCCGGGAACGATCCTGACCGAACTGGCGAAAAAGGCGGTGCTGGGCAGCCCCGAAGCGCGCCATACGATCCTGTCGCGCACGCCGCTTGGCCGCTGCGGAGAGCCCGAAGAAGTGGCGTCCATCGCCGCGTTCCTGGCCAGCGACGACGCCTCGTACATGACCGGCCAGACAATCTATGCCGATGGCGGACGCATGGCGCTGAATTACACTGTACCGGTCAAGGACTAGCGTTATTCTTTTCATGAATATCTGGTATCCGAAATGACCATTAGACAGGTGTCAAGTGCCAACGCATAATGCACCTGTCTCCACTATTCTCCTCCAAGAAAATAGTCTTCAGCCCGCCTCGAGCGGGCTTTTTTTTGCCCGTACGCATCGTTGCCTGGCTGAGTGTCACTCATCGCTCATAACGTTCACGCGCGCACCTTGAGCGATGTCATGCCAAGGTCATACTCGCTCCCTATAATTCATTCATCTGCACTACATGCAACCGATATGCCTGAATGCAGACAGGTGTGCCAAACGCGGCGCACCGCCCGAATCTCCGTCTGGTCCCATTCTTGGGTTGTGCCCGCCTTCAAACAGCGGGCATTTTTTTGTCTGCTCAGCCTTGGCTGGTCTCCCATTTGCGGCGCACACGCGACGCCCTTTGAAAAACCCCGCACTCCAGCTTGCGCATGGCATTTATTTGACTAAGATGAAGTTCGCCTGTGCACTTCATCCCTTCCGCACCACCTCGAGGAGTCCTGCCGATGCCTTTCCCCTCCCCCGATTTGCTTGCTGCCACTGGCAAGTTGCCCCACCCCACCAGGCAGCGTGCAGACTGCCCGCCTCTGATCCTGACCGAATTGAGTTTTCTCCAGGTAGTCGACTGCGACCCGGCGAACAGCGAACCCCAGGACATCCTGACATTTGGCACTGTCCGAGAGCCCTGCCCCAAATGCCTGCAGGGAGGCCTCAAACTTATCCTGCGCCAGTCGTCGGTGCGCGTCGCGCACCTGTTTTGCGTCGACTGCACCACGTGCTACGACGCCCAATATGCCGACGGCGCGCCCGCACTGACCATCTGATCGTCACGATCCGACTCCTGGCGGCATGGGCGGCAGGAGTCGCCAAGTCGCTGCGCATGGTATCGTTGATGTTTTAACCAGACATCTTCGCATGCGCTCCTTCTTTCACCTGCTTGTCCTCGATCCGAAAGTGCGCAAAGTGCGGCTCGGAATCGCCATTGCCCTCTACCTCGCCATCGTCATCATCGGGTCGATTCCCGGCGAACGGCATGCCATCGGCGAATACGCTACCGGCGTGGTGCTGCATTCGATTGCCTATTCCGGCCTGGCTGCACTGTGGTTTACGGGCAGCACAGGCGATGGCGCGCAGCGGGCGTTGAAAGCAGTCGCTGCCATCGCCCTGATGGGCGCATGCGACGAAGGCATCCAGAGCTTCTTCCCGTATCGCGGCGCCGCCGTGTCGGACTGGCTGGTGGACTGCATCGCGGCGATCGTGGCGGCCACGATCCTCTGGGCCGTGTTGCCCAAGCAATCCTTACTCCCCAGGCAATAGCAGAGTGGCGCTGGCGCAACGCCAGACACTCCTTGTTTGATATGGCTCATGCAGTAGCTGAGTCAGCCGGAACGTCGTGCTCCGTTAGGCCTCTTACTCACAGTGGCACGCGGAATTGTCACGCACACCCTGAACATATCATCCACAAGGAGTAGA
>Ga0265798_10007492_pt1 | contig 14105 bp, 11 predicted proteins | sample P3T30metagenome_FD_192430 | JGI IMG/M metagenome (GOLD analysis project Ga0265798, IMG submission 192430) | Plant litter microbial communities from East Loma Ridge, Irvine, California - P3 T30 | ecosystem: Environmental > Terrestrial > Plant litter > Unclassified | place: USA: California...
ACCTTTCTATTGATATTTATTTACACCAAGTACATTGAGTACCTATGGGGACATATTCCGTACACCCTGTTCTTCGCCATTTTAGCCGCATCTTTTTGGCTGATTGGCCGCAAAGCAGAGAAAATTGGAACCTGAATGCTTAGACGGTAAATGCTTTAAACGTTAATGCCCTGATGATAAATTACATTCCCGTTTCAAAAACAAACATTTTGTTCGCGGGTTAAATAAGCAATATTCGTACTTTTGTACACGCATTGGTTGTAAAGTGAAAACGCGCTGGTTTAAATACGCAATAATATTTGGCTTGATCCTGAGCATGCTCGAGAGCAACAATATTCCTGTGCTTTCTATATTTAACAACTTTACCGCTGCAACTACCTTGAACGACGATGATACCGCCGAAGCTCCGGTAAAGGAGGGGGAAAGCATGAAGATTGAATCGGCTAAAGATTATCTGCATGAGGTTTTTAATTTTAGCTTTGATGAACCGGTAATAGTGTTAACAGTGCAACACCCCGATTTATTCAAAACCAAGTTTCCATACACTTTTTACCCCGACGTGCCTACGCCGCCGCCCAACTGCTAAAACTGCCCCTTTCGTATCAATTTTATACAGCCGGTAATTTAATTATGCGGCTAATCAATCTGTTTTATTAATTATTTAACACCATGAAAACTTCCAGAATATTCATGCTGGTTTCAGCATTTTGCACGTTTGCAACTATAGCCTCGGCACAAACTACTAAAATTGCCGATAGCGAATTAAAAACCAATGTAGCCCCTATAACCAGTGCTTTAAGCGCTGTTAACCAGCTTAACCCGGTAACTTACCAGTATAGCGCCCCTGTAAAAGGCGTTAACATGCCGGGCGGTATGCAGTACGGCTTTTTAACAGGCAATGTACAATCGGTTTTACCGGGCGTAGTTAAAACAAAAAGTTATTTATACCCGGCGGGCAAAAACAATCAGCGCTCAGTAGATGTGCAAACGGTAGATATGCAAAGCCTCATCCCTGTTTTATTAGGTGCCATTAAAGAGCAGCAGGAGCAAATAGATGCTTTAAAGGCAGAAGTGCGCACACTGAAAGGCGGAACCACTACCGCTGCCGCGAAATAACAAGTGCAATAGTTGAATTTCGATGCCCCGTTTATTTAAGCGGGGCATTGTTGTTTTAACCCTGATAACACAATGCTGTAAGGCGAGTGTTAAGAAACTATACTTATTTTAGCCTTCGCAATCAATGTCATTACCCCAACCTGCTAATAACTGGCGCTTTAAGCTGCACGAGGTCATTTACGAGTCTAACACCAGTGCAGGTAAGGCGTTTGACGTAGGGCTGCTCATTGCTATTTTCACCAGTATTATTGTGGTGATGCTTGATAGTGTGGCCAGCATCCATCAGCAGTATGGGCATACCTTCTATTACGTAGAATGGGCATATTCCATCCTATTCACAGTAGAATATATTTTACGCCTGGTCAGCATAAATAAGCCCTGGAAATATGTGTTTAGTCCGCTTGGAATAATAGACCTGATAGCGCTTATACCCTCTTACCTCAGTATTTTCTTTGTGGGGGCACAATCATTATTAGTGTTCAGGGCATTGCGTTTACTCAGGGTATTCCGTATATTTAAGCTAAGCCGCTTTTTAACTGAGATAAACTTTCTAACCATAGCCTTAAAGGGCAGCCTGCGTAAAATCAGTATTTTTCTGCTCACGGTATTAACGCTGGTTATCATCCTTGGGTCTATCATGTACCTGGTAGAAAAACGGGAGAACGGCTTCTCTAACATTCCCGAAAGTATATACTGGGCTATTGTCACCATAACAACGGTAGGTTACGGCGATATTTCGCCTGTTACGCCTATGGGTAAGTTTGTTGCCTCGGTGGTAATGCTTATTGGTTATGCCATTATTGCGGTACCCACCGGCATTTTAACGCACGATTTAGCTATGGCTTCTAAACAGAAAAGTGAACTGCCCGAATCTTGCCCCAGTTGCGGCCGCGAAGGGCATGATAGTGATGCAGTATACTGCAAGTTTTGTGGAAGTATTCTTCAGTAACCGGGTACCTACCTCTGTCGAAAGTTAACGTTGCCACCCGTCGTTCCGTGGAACAATTGCGTTTTTGCCAACAACTAAATGACTGCCTATAGCACAAGGGGGCTTGCTCGGTTCCGCCCATTGCAAGCTGCCATCTTCCTGGTATTAGTTTAACGTTGCCAAACACGTCTACGCTTTACTAAGCTTTAGAACTAAATTTAATGGTCTTTAAGGCGCAAATTCAAATATTTCGACTAAAAATTAAAAATAATTTGGAAGTGCAAAATACTTGCCTACATTTGTAGTGTACTATTTAACTAATACACTACAACAATGGTTGAAATATCACAATTAACTTTTGGTTACGGTAAGCAAAAGCTTTTCGAAAACCTGAACCTCAACTTGTTGCCCGGCCATATCTATGGTTTATTGGGTAAAAACGGTGCCGGAAAATCCACACTGTTAAAAAATATTGCCGGTTTGGTTTTTCCATGGCAGGGCAACTGTACTGTTAAAGGGCTAACCGCCAGCAAACGCCTGCCAGCTTTTTTACAGGAAATATTTTTTGTGCCCGAAGAGGTGTACATGCCCGCCGTTACTGCCCGCCAGTTTGTAAACAGCACCGCGCATTTTTACCCCAACTTTAACGAGCAGCAGTTTAACACTATGCTGGCCGAATTTGATGTGCGCGACGATAAGTTGCTCACTAAACTCTCCTTTGGTCAGCAAAAAAAGGTGATGATCTCTTTTGGCCTGTCAACCAACACAGCGTTGCTGATCATGGATGAACCTACCAACGGGCTGGATATTCCTTCTAAAAGTCAGTTTCGTAAAGTTATAGCATCGGCCCTCACCGATGAACGCTGCGTGATCATTTCTACCCACCAGGTGCGCGATCTGGATAACCTGATAGATACGGTGCTGATCTTACACGATCGTCAGATTGTGGTAGCCAAAGAGCTTGATGCTATTGCAGAGAAGCTCAGCTTTGGCACCATACCGGCCAGCAGCACCGGCTATTTGTATGCCGAAGAAGGCATGATGGGCTTAAATGCCATTACCCTGAATCAAAATAACGACTACAGCAAGGTAGACATGGAACTCCTGTTTAACGCCGTAATTAGTAACAACAAACCATTAATTGATACCCTAAACTAAACTTATCATGAATAATACTTTTAGCTTCAAGCGTTTTGCCATGCTGTTTAAAAAACACACGTTAGAGCATGCCAAGATGTACCTGATGTCGGCCGGAGTGCTGGCCGGTATACTATTTTTGATGCTGGGCTTTGTAGCTTATAGTTCAAGCGGACAATTGCCTCCAGGTGCGCAAGCGATCATATTTATACTTTTTTTGCTATTTGCCGGTAGCATATTTACCAGTTTATCTTTTGCTGCCCTCGGCGATAAAAGAAAAGCCATTCCTGTGCTTACCTTACCGGCCTCACATTTCGAAAAATACCTGGTGGTTTGGATCTATTCTTTCATCATCTTTCAACTGGTGTTTATAGGTGTTTTCTATCTGGCCGATGGCATAGTGCTCAGTTTATGTTCTTCGGCCACCAACCATGTGCAGGTATTAAACCTGTTCGATGACAGGTACGATCCCTATGTTGCTTTCATCATTTACATGGTGCTGCACGCCTTTGCATTTTTAGGAGCCGTTTATTTCGAAAAATTGCACTTCATTAAAACCAGCTTTGTATTTTTTGCCATCATTATCGCTTTCGTATTTATTAACTACGCTATACTTAGCTCAATGCTTAATATCGAAGTGATGAAAAATACACCTTTTTCGGGGTTAGGATTTGTGGAGAATGGTCGTTATCAAAACATCAGGTCTCAAATTAATTTCAATTATTATCATATAGCCGCTGCTGCCATCACTGCTTTGTTATTATGGAGCAGCGCCTATTTCAGGTTAAAGGAAAAAGAAGTTTAGTTATGAATTTTAAAGACAAAGAAGCTATCTACCTGCAAATTGCAGCGTACATATGCGATCATATAGCTATGGGCAAATGGCTGCCCGAGCAAAAGCTGCCCTCGGTACGCGAGTTGGCCGGCGAACTGCAGGTTAACCCTAACACCATAATGCGTACTTATGAGTATCTGCAAAACCAGGAAATTGTATTTAACAAACGCGGCTTAGGCCTGTTTGTAGCCGCAAATGCCCTCGAGAAAATTAAAAGCAACCGCAAAGAGCGCTTTTTACAACAAGAGCTGCCGGAGTTTTTCAGAAGCCTTTATGTGCTGGATATTAGCCTGGATGAGCTGCAAAAGCGTTACGAAACTTTTAAAACCGAAAATTATCCCAATTAAGAATATTATTATGAAAACAAGCAATAAGATTTTTTTGGCTGCCGTACTGCTGCTGATTGCCTACCTGGTAGGGTACGATTTTACCCTGAAAGCCGAATATGAAAAAGGAACCTACAAAAACCGTTTTTACGGCATGACCGAGGTTAAGCTGAGTAATTTCAACGTTATTAATCATGATGCTGGTAACATGGTTGGCTTGCACGTTGAACAAGGTAAAGCCTATGGTGTGTGGGTAGAGGATTATTTTAAAGATAGAGTTACCTTAAGCCAGAGCGGACAAACGCTAACCATTAAGTACACCGGTAAGGATGTACGCCAGTGGCCAGACAGGGCCGGCATTATTATTACCTGCCCGGTAATTAGCCAGGTAACAGCCACGCCGTTTGCAATGCCCAAAGATTTTGAAGAAGAAGATGAATTCTCAACAAGAGGAATTGTTGAATTGGAAGGCTTTAAGCAGACCTTACCTTTAACTATCCGGTCGGATAAATCAATAAGTTTCGATCTGGCCAAAAATACCCTGGCACAACTTAATGCCGATTTCGGCTCTACACCTAAAGACCGGCCTCGTTTAACCATTAACCAAAGCAATCAAATACAAACGGCTAATTTGAACTTAAAAGGCGGTACACAATTAAGTTTATACAGTCCTTCTATAGCTAAACCTAATTATCAGTTTGGCGATAGTATCATGGTAACGCTATCGGGTTCATCGTTAAAAATGGTACAGCCTAAATAATAACAAATCAACCTATCATAATTCTTAAGGAAGATACGACAAGCGGAGTCGTGTTGTGCCGATTTGCCACAAAGCAAACCGGCATTCCTTTTTAATCAGGTTTCGCCGCGTTAGTTAAGGCAGCCGGGCGAGTTCAATTCGTCGTCTGATATTGATAATCCTGGGGGGATTTGACCGCGATTTCCCCGATTAATGACCCATCTAAAAATTTGAAGTTTTATGAACTTTTTTGAAGAAACAGGGAAGTTTTTGGTGGAAATATGTACTTATTTATCGCGTTTCATCCAGCTTACTACGGCTTTAATTTCGGCATAGGAATAGTTTTCGCCTAAAACTTCTTTCAAGGGGGCTAAGCGGTCGGCGCCGTAGCTGGCCACCGCATCCTGTATAAAAGGCATTTTTTCAGCGGTTACCATCTCGTTTACTTCCATTTCGCCGGTTTGTATAAAGCTGCATAAATGGCTCTCCACCGTAGTGGTAGCAAGGCTGCGCAGGGTGGCTATCTCATTGATACTCATGCCCGCCCTATACAGTTCAAAGCTCTCACGCTGTGTTTTTCCAGATGATGCTTTATTGTTAACGGCCGATTTTCTGGCCCTTGCGGGCGCTTTACCCTGTTTGCTGTCAATTTTCGAAGCCAGGTTGTGCTGATGGCAATAAGCCAGGGTAGCCTGTAAAAAGGCATCGCCATAGCGTACCAGCTTCACCTCACCAAAGCCCGAAATACGGCCTAACTCATTGGGCGTCTGTGGTAAATAGGTGGCAATTTCGAGCAGTGTGGCATCCGATAAAATGATGTAGGCGGGTACATTCTCGTTCATGGCCAGGTTAAAGCGCACCGTCTTTAAGTCCTGTAGTAAGCCAGCTTCATATACAGGAGTTTGTATTTCGGCAGCTACTTCCATTTCTTCGGCCAAGGTAAATTCTATCATTTGCTGCCCTTTCAACACGGCATCGCTGGCAGTTGTAAGCTGAAGAATAGGGTAATTGTCATCAGTAACCTTTAAATAGCCTTGATTTACCAGTTGGCCAATATAACGCTGCCATTCCGCCTTGCTTACATCGGCACCAATACCATAGGTTTTCAGGTGCTTATGCTCATCGCGTATCTTCTCACTCTTTGATCCCCGCAAAAAATCTATCACATAGGTAGTACCAAACCGCTGATTTAACCTTACTACGGCAGACAACGCTTTTTGAGCCAGTACAGTGCCATCGAACCGGGTATACTCGGTTAGGCAAACATCGCATGAGCCGCAATGGTCTGGGAAGGGCTCGTTAAAATAATGCATTAAATACTGCCGGCGGCAGGTTTGCAGCTGGCAGTACTTCACCATATCATCCAGTTTTTTCAGCATAATACGGCTTTGTTCCTCGTTGCCGTCAACCCTGGCAAAGCGCTGCAGCTTGTAAAAATCAGCCGCCGAATAAAACAGTAAAGCTTCTGAGGGCAATCCGTCGCGCCCGGCACGACCGGTTTCCTGGTAATAGCCCTCTATGTTCTTGGGCAAATCGTAATGCACCACGTATCGCACATTACTCTTATTAATTCCCATACCAAAGGCAATTGTGGCTACCATGATCTTCACCTCATCGCGCAGAAACTGGTCCTGGTTACGGGCCTTGGTTTCCTGGTCTAAACCCGCGTGGTAGGCACTGGCCAGGTAACCTGCTGCCCGCAGGTCTGCCGCCAGATCTTCGGTTGATGCTCTTGAAAGACAATAAATGATACCTGAATCTTCTTTACGCTCATTAAGAAAGTGAAGAAGTTGCTGGTAATTATTCTTTTTAGGCGCTACTTTGTAGCTGATGTTGGGGCGATTGAACGACGATACAAACTCGGCAGGGTTGTGCAGGGCGAGCTTTTCTTTAATATCCTCACGTGTAAGGTTATCGGCGGTGGCGGTAAGGGCAATTACGGGCACCGTAGGAAATTCAGTTTTAAAGCTCGACAGCATCAAGTATTCGGGCCTGAAATCGTGTCCCCAGTGTGAGATACAATGGGCCTCATCAATAGCGATCAGGCTTACGTTAAGCGATTTTAGAAAGCCAACCAACCTGCTCTCCGAACTGAATAAACGTTCGGGTGCCAGGTATAACAATTTAATTTCACCAGCCTTTAACCGGCTAATAATTTCCTGCTGCTCGCCGGTAGTTTGGCTGGAGTTAATGAATGCTGCTGGGATGCCGTTGATGTTGAGGCTGTCTACCTGGTCTTTCATCAAGGCAATCAAGGGCGATATTACGATGGTTAACCCCGGCAACAAAACGGCTGGCAACTGGTAGCAAAGCGATTTTCCACCGCCTGTAGGCATGAGCACCATAGTGTCGCCACCGCTCATCAACTGCTTAATAATAGCTTCCTGCTGGTGCCTGAACTGTGTATAACCGAAATATTTTTGGAGTGCCTGTAGGGGAGTCATGTAAGTAACTAAGCAAATAAGTTAGCGGCTGCAAATATACCGAGGTTATGCCGAAAGGTATTAATAAATAATAGTGATTGAACCGCTTAAAATTTGCTTGTTGCCGCTGGTGCTAATGATGTAGTAATAGGTGCCCATCGGTAACTTTCTACCCTGATACTCACCATTCCATGGCGTGGGGTAGCCCCTGCTTGTAAACACCACGGTGCCAAAACGGTTAAAAATGGTTACGCTGCTTTTTAAATCGTTATTAAGGCCAGAAATTTCCCAGGTATCATTTACACCATCGCCGTTTGGTGTAAAGGTATTAGGCATGTTAATAGTATTGCAGTGGCTGGCAATATTAATAGTTTCTGATGCTGTGCAATTATTCTGATCTGTAACTACTAAGCTTACCGTTCCTAAAGATTTTACAACATAACTACGGCCTCCTAATTGCCCGTTCCACACATAGCTGCTAAAGCCGGTAGGTGCAGTTAACGTGATTTGCTCATTGGTAAATTCACACAATGCAGCATCAGGCATATTTAATTTAGGTTTGGGGAAAAGGGTAACATTGATTTCTTTAGTTATTGTGCAACCGGCAATTGTGCTCACCGTTGCCGTATAAGTACCCGTATTTTTGACCTGAATATTTGGTGTGGCTGCTCCGGTAGACCAGGTAACGTTCCCTGTGTTAAAGGTTGCATTTAAATCAATGATTTCGCCATCGCAAAAGGCGGTGTTGCTGTGCTTTTCGAGTACTAATGTGGGTAGGGGGTTAACTATTACGTTGTAACCCGGTGATATCTTTGAGCAGGGAATTTGATTGCTGCTCACTGATACTGTGTAAGCTGCTGCAACATCGGTAATTAAAGTTGTTCGATTTGTATTACTGCTAATGATAGTTCCGTTACGATACCAGTTAATTGTGTATTCATTGCTAGTTAATATATTGGTTGATAACAGTGCTTGTTCACCAATACAATAAGTTGGCTTGCTTGCCGTAATAATGGGTTGTTGCAGATTAATAAATCTCACCTGTACTTCTTTTGTTGCAACCCACGTACCATTACAGGCGCTGATCTCTGCTTTATAAATGCCATTTTGTGTTGCAATTTGTGTAGTGGAGGTATTGCTATTTAATACCCCATCTTTATACCAGCGGTACTGGTAAACAGGATTATTGGCTTCTATTTTAAGTGCAGCTGATGTGCCTGCACAATTCTCAATTACATCCGGATAATTGAATGTAAAAACAGGTGTCGAAGTTACTGATACCTTTAAACGGTTGGTTTCTACGTGAAACGTAGAGCAAGGGTCGTAAAGTATCGCATAATATTCACCTTGTTGGTTTGTGTTAAGCCGGGCACTGCTTTGTCCTGTTATTTGTGCACCGTCTTTGTACCATTGAATAGTATTATTTAGAAACGCAGTGGCTACAGTTAAATCAACGCTATTGGTATTGTTACATAATTGAAATTCATTTAGGGATGAACTTAACCCCTGAAATTGAAGAGCCTGCACTTGGTTGGTAGTTGAAAAGCGTCCATAATCAGGCTTTATCAAATATAATCCATTTGCTGTTGCTATCCAAGCTCCATTTTCACACAACGGCATAGCTTCAGTAATCGCATTTACCGAAATATCATTAATAACAATGTTGCCCAAATCATCAAAGTGAAAGAAGGAATAATTAACAGTATTCCCGTCTCCTTCGTTAAAGTATTGCTGATACTTTGAATTGCTAAAATATAAACCCTGTTTAGAGCCTATTAGCAGGTTTTCTCTTACCATCGAATTTCCAAAGCTTTTAAGTCCGTAAATTGATGTAATTTTTGTTATATCTATTCCCTTTAAAAAGTGTCGGTGAGACCAAGATGGTGAATAGGAGTGATTCCAATTATTTTCAAAAAGGCCATTTTCGGTTGCCCAAAACTGATACATTGGAGGGGTAGAGTCATCATAGGCTGAAATGCGGTTATAATATGCTGATTTAATATTTTGACCAAAGTAATTTGAATTGATCCAAAGTTCGCCTACAAAAGAACTTGCATTTAAAAAACTTATAACACCAACTTTTTGAACCGAATCTATAACGTTTCTGCCCTCCCTGCCGTCAAAGTACATTTCTGTACGGTAGCTTGTTTCAAATATGCGAGTAGGAATGTTGACCGGTGCCGCTGTGATATTTTCACTCGTAAAATTGTAGCGGCATAACCCATTATTTGTGGATATAATTGCAGAATTTGTAAGATCTATGTATTTGTTGTTAAAGTATACAAGGTCTAAGGCAACGCCATTTACTATTCCCGGTATACCGTTTACAGAGCCTATAATTTTAAAAGTTCCAGTCTTGTACTCAATTACATTTGTAGAATTTGTAGCCACAAATACCGTATCCTTGCTTCTTCCTGCAATATCGATGAATTCAAAGCCACTATAAGCGCTAAAAACGGGAGTAAAATCTTCAACAACGTTAGTTAGGCTGTTTATCCGGTAAATTTCATTGTTTTGAGCCAATACCCATAAGTAAGGGTCTTTAAAGTCTCGCTTTACCTTTAAAATGTTTTTACCGGGTAGCAAATGCGCATTTAAATGAAAATCCACATCCTGTTGCGCATATACATTGCTAAAAAAGCCAACAAAAACAAACAGTAAGATGATTCTAAATAAATGCACCGACAGGGGTTTAGATTGCTGAAAAGTACAAAAAACGAAGGGAAATGCGATAGTAAACTAATTATTGTAGAACGAAAATAAGAATATATGAAATGTTTATTAGCTTAGGCGTACAATCAAAATATGAAGAAAATTTACGCTTTAATAATTTGCTTAAGCTGTATCTGTACAGCATTTGCCCAGGGATTGCAATCGCCTGCCGAGTTTTTAGGTTACCCGCTGGGCAGCCAGTATACCTATCATTACCGCATTGCGGAGTATGTAAAGTATGTGGCTCAAAACTCTAAAAAGGTTAAGCTCGTACCCTACGGTACCACCAACGAAGGCCGCCCGCTGATGGTAGCTTTTGTAGGCAGCGAAGAAAATATTGCACGCCTGGAAGATATACGCCAGCACAACTTGTACCTGGCCGGTTTAAGCAGCGGCCCGGCAACATTAAGCAATGCACCGGCCATTGTATGGCTAAGTTATAACGTACACGGTAATGAGCCCAGCAGCAGCGAGGCAGGTATGCAAACCTTGTATGATTTAGTTAACCCCGCTAATACCCGCACACAGCCCTGGTTGAAAAATACGGTAATAGTTATAGACCCCTGTTTAAACCCCGACGGCCGCGACCGCTACGTAAATTTTTATAACCAAAACCGTGGTTTACTGCCCGATCCTAACGCTTCATCGCGCGAGCATGCCGAGCCTTGGCCGGGTGGGCGTGTTAACCACTATTACTTCGATTTGAACCGCGATTGGGCCTGGCAAACGCAAAAAGAAGTGCAGGGCCGCGTGGGCTTATACAACCAATGGTTGCCGCAAATTCATGTAGATTTTCACGAACAGGGATTTAATAATCCCTATTACTTTGCCCCGGCGGCGGAGCCGTTTCATAAAGACATTACGCCATGGCAACGTGAGTTTCAAAATGTAATTGGCCGCAATAACGCCAAGTATTTTGATCAGAACGGCTGGCTTTATTTCACCAAAGAGGTATTCGATTTGTTGTACCCATCTTACGGCGACACTTATCCAATTTACAATGGGTCTATAGGCATGACCTATGAGCAGGGCGGGGGCCCGGCAGGCGGTTTGGCCGTGACCATGCGCAGCGGCGATACGCTTACCCTGGCCGACCGTATTGCCCACCATCATTCCAATGGTTTAAGTACGGTTGAAACCGCATCAAACAACGCACAAAAAGTATTAAGCGAATACAAAAAGTACTTTGATAACTCGCAAACCAATCCGCCGGGTGCTTATAAAACTTACATTATTAAAAATGAGAACCCCGATAAGCTGGCTAAACTGGCCGAACTGTTTGACCGTAACCAGATCAAATATGGTTATGGCGTAAGCCGCTCGGTAAACGGGTATAATTACTTTACGGGTAAAAATGAAAGCTACAATGTGAACGCTGCCGATATGGTGGTTAATGCCTATCAGCCTAAAGCGGTATTATTAACGGTATTGCTTGAACCCAAAACCTTTATAGCCGACTCTAATACTTATGATATTACAGCTTGGTCATTACCCTACGCTTACGGATTGAAAGCCTACGGTTTAACCGAATCTATTAAGCCTGTAAACAGCACGCTCGCAGCTACGCAAGCAGCGACAAGTGAAAATGCCCGGGCCTATGCTTATGTATGTGCCTGGCAGTCGGTTCAAGACGTTAAATTTTTAGCGGCTTTGCTGCAAAAGGGCATTAAGGTTCGTAATGCCTCAGAACCGTTTGAAGTGGGCACTAAGAAGTTTACAGCAGGTTCCTTAATATTAACGCGTGCCGGTAACAACCGTGCAGACTTCGATAAGATCGTTAACGAAACGGCTGCCAAGTTTAGCCGTAAATTAACGGCGCTGTCCACCGGTTTTGCCGACAAGGGTGCTGATTTAGGCTCGAGTGCGGTAGGGTATATTACCAAGCCACGGGTGATGCTGGTATCGGGCGAGGGTGTGTCGGCTAATGATATGGGCGAGGTATGGCACTTTTTTGAGCAGCAGATAGGTTACCCAATTTCAGTAGTGCGTTACCAGGATTTGAGCCGTGTAAAGCTGAGCGACTTTGATGTAGCCATTTTCCCTGACGGACGATATGCTAATTTCCCGTTAGAGCGTTTGCAGAACTGGATAAGCGATGGTGGTAAACTTGTTGCCATGGGCGGTGCTATCAGTCAGTTGGCCGATAAAAAAGGGTTTGCATTAAAAAGCAAGGAAGAATCCAAAGACGACAAAGCACCCAAAAAGAGCCCCGACCTGGCACCATATGATAGCCGCGACCGCGAATCTATCAAGAGCAATGTACCGGGGGCTATTTTCAAGGTATATTTAGATAATACGCATCCTTTAGGTTACGGTTATCCATCTTATTATTATACCCTAAAGTTAGGCGACGATGTATATGATTACCTGGACAACGGCGGCGTAAACGTAGGTGTGTTGAAGAAGGATAGCTATGTATCGGGTTTTGTGGGCCAAAAGGCTAAAGCATGGTTGAGTACCGGCTTACTGTTTGGCGTCCAATCATTAGGTCGTGGTTCGGTGGTGTATTTAACCGATGACCCGTTGTTCCGCAGTTTTTGGGAGAATGGAAAGCTATTGTTTAGTAACGCCGTGTTTATGACAAACTAAGAGAGTTTGGCTTAAGCAATTTCTGAAAGCTATTTGATGGGAAAAGTGTTCACGCAAAATGTATCAATAAACCTCACATAAATTAGGAAAAACTTCAAAAAAGTACATTTTTATTCATTTAAGCAGGTTTTTATAATTTCTTAAAAGGTAATAAACTTGTAAAATTGGGGAATAAGTGTTCACGAGTGAACACTTTTTGAACAGGTTATGAACGCTTTCGTGAACGTTTTTGGGCGTGTCTGGACCGACAAACATTAGATAGTTCTGTATTCAAGGATAACCTAACCAACCAACAAAAAAAGACGGCTGCTTCAATTAGAAGCAGCCGTCTTTTTTTTAATAGCACCGTTATTGCGAGGTACGAAGCAATCCCTGCGTAGACAGGTCGTCCGTCTACCTATCGTGTAGAGATTGCTTCGTACCTCGCAATGACGGTGACGATTATAGCTAAACCTTATTCAATCAAGCCACGTTTGCGCAGCAAGGGCTTAATGTCGGGCTCGTGGCCGCGGAAAGCCTTGAACATTTTGCCGTAGTTTTCGGTATTGCCGCGCGATAGGATCATGTCGCGGAAACGCTGGCCGTTCTGGCGCGATAGTCCCCCGTTTTCCTGGAACCAGCTGTAAGCATCGTTTTCCAGCATGGAGGTCCAGCTGTAAGCATAGTAACCGGCGGCGTAGCCATTGCTCCAGATGTGTAAAAAATAACTCGAGCGGTAACGCGGCGGCACTTGCGGTAAATCGAGTTTGGTGGTTTTTAAAGCCTGCGCTTCAAATTTATCTGCATCCTGTAAAGGGCTACTGGCAGGTAAGGTGTGCCATTGCATATCTAACTCAGCTGCGGCAAGGGCTTCGGTTAAGGCATAGCCCTGGTTAAACGTGGCTGCTTTCTTAATTTTATCCAATAAAGCCTGCGGCATAGGCTTGCCGGTTTGGTAATGCAGGGCATAGTTGTTAAACACCTTAGGGTCTGAGGCCCAGTGCTCGTTAAACTGCGAAGGGAACTCCACATAATCGCGGGCTACGCTGGTGCCCGACAGGCTGACGTACTTTTGGCTGGCAAATAAGCCGTGCAGCGCATGTCCAAATTCATGAAACATGGTGGTCACATCATCAAAACTTATTAATGCAGGCTGACCGGGAGCCGGTTTGGTAAAGTTGCACACGTTATAAATTACCGGCTTACTACCCATCAGGGTAGATTGTTCTACCAAATTGCTCATCCAGGCACCGCCCGATTTATTGTCGCGTTTAAAGTAATCGCAGTAAAACAAACCTACCTGGCTACCGTCTTTATCCAT
>Ga0265798_10007493_pt1 | contig 14103 bp, 14 predicted proteins | sample P3T30metagenome_FD_192430 | JGI IMG/M metagenome (GOLD analysis project Ga0265798, IMG submission 192430) | Plant litter microbial communities from East Loma Ridge, Irvine, California - P3 T30 | ecosystem: Environmental > Terrestrial > Plant litter > Unclassified | place: USA: California...
GTTTCATCTACTTTCACTCCACTATTATGATGATTTAATGAGATGCTTACAGATTTGCCAAAATTTTTGCCACTCCAGGAATAGATAGGTATGTTTATATCAGGCACACCTGTAGATTGACCGACCGGAATATTCCCAAACTTATTAAGTGCACTAACATTTGGAGATGGAGGAACTACGTTGTCAATCCCAGGGGTGAGCGTTGTCGTTTGGCTCAACACTGGTAAGCTGATACAAAAAAAGCCTATCAGTAGTGAGTACCGGACAAATGAGTTCTTAGAAAGCGTTTTCATTTAATATAATTTACAATAAGGATTAATGTGGCAATGCCAACTAGATTTCACTAAATTCCATTGGAATATCGAGAAAGCGTAAAGTTTTTGACGAACGAGCAATATGAGGTGATGAACGATGTTTTCCGAGTGACTAAATCAATTAAGCAATCTCGAGAGGTGGAAGCTAAAAACCTATTTTTGAAGTTTTAGCATCCTAAAGTTGGAAACCAGTAAGTCAACTAAAAGGCGGCTAGCTATTTTTTTGATTTTTAGAATGATTTAGCAGAAGCAATGTTTTAGTGACCAACTATTACTAGGAAACTAATAAAAGCTACGCTTTTAAAGTACTAGGGTGTAAGTTCATTAATGCTGAATCTAAGTCAATGCAAGCTGGATTATTCATATCCTTCCTCAATTTACTGATGCATGCCATGAAGCTATTTAGCTGGAGTTCTTATCAGCCACTGATAATGTTAAAATAATTACAGACATTCATTTAAGCTTTTGAAGATATTAATAAATAGAGAATTACATTCTTCAGCTTCTTGAGCTGAAACATATTAGGATTATCAAAAACTTCAAACTGTTAAATAAATTAGTTACTTGTCTCAAAAAAGGAATATTTAGCTGGTTCAAAACCCTAATAGTATTTCGACCTCTTGCACTTCTTTTTACCCAAGAAATGTTTAAATTATAAAGAATCAATAGCGACCTATCAAAAACAGAAGGAGATTGTATATATAGGAAAAGAGTTGCTTATCTCTGAAAAATTGATGTTTATTAGCTTGATCTACGCATTTTAGGGTTAGTAATTACCCGTTATGTGTTAAAGGTAGCGCTACTGATCTACCTACATTTGTATTAACGAGAAGCAAATGTAAATGGTACATCAACCACAACCCGCTCAAGACATTATAAATAAATTCCTGGTTAGGAGTACCTGGCCAATCATCAAGGCCTTATTTAAAGAACCTTTTGTTAAGGGTGTTATTGGGAAAGATTTTTTTTCACCTAGGACATTAAGTGCACTTATCAGTAGGATATCTGCCATTAGTCCCGACTCCAGGCGTCAATGGGGAACGATGACACCCGATCAGATGCTACACCATCTCAACCTGGCAACTGGCAGTGCATTTGGCTATTTCACCCTGCCAAACGAAAGCAATGTGTTGTCACAGACGTTGTTCAAGTGGTTGATGGTGGACTTGCTCTCCATTCAGCCCAAGGGACTGCAGTTACCGCTAAACTTTAAAATACCACAGTTAGAACGGTTTAGTTTTGAAGAAGAGAAAAACCTGCTGCTTGAGATCATAAATAAGGCATGTAACAGTACCTCTACGGTAAACTGGAGCCCTCATCCGTATTTTGGAAAGATGACCGATACTCAGTGGGGACGGCTCCTTACTGTACATATCGACTACCACCTAAAACAGTTCGGCGCTTAGCTGGTAATCATAACCCAAACAAATAATTATCATGGAAATAAAAGGAAAAACAATATTAATTACCGGTGGCACTGCCGGAATCGGTCTGGAGGCGGCAAAACAGTTCCTCGCACAGGGCGCAAAGGTGATCATCACAGGAAGAAGCCAAGATAAACTGGATGCAACAAAGAAATTGTATCCCGATCTGACGGCGCTGAAAAGTGACGCGGCCAATGCCGATGAAGCAAAGCTCCTTTATGAGCAGGTCAGGAAAATGGGCGGCATCGACATCCTGTACAACAACGCAGGCGTGATGGGTGCCCCGCGTAATTTAGGCACTGAAAATGCCGATCACTTTGAGGTCGCAACTAAGGAGATGAACATCAATTACCTGGGCGTTATCCGTATGAACAACCTTTTTATGGAAATGCTCAAATCCAGAGATCAGGGGGCCATAATAAACACCTCCTCGCTATTAAGTTATGTTCCATTAAATCTGTCCCCGACCTACTGCGCCTCTAAAGCAGCAATACGCTTTTACACCGTTTCACTCAGGAACCACCTGCAGATCATCGGCAGCAGTTTAAAGGTCTTCGAATTGGTGCCCCCAGTGGTGGCGACAGATATGACTAAAGGAATAGATCAAAAGGCGATCAGCCCCCAGGAGCTGATCAGTAAACTGATAACCGGGATAAAAAAAGACAGGTATACCATCAGGATAGGCCTTGCAAAAATGTTATATGCCTTTAGCCGTATTTCGCCCTGGATTACTTTCAAGATCCTGAATCCCAAAGCCAACGAAAAGCAACTGCAAAGCTGACAAAGACTTATTGAACCATTTAAAATCAAAAAGATGCCAACCAACATAATAAATGAAGCAGATCAGCTCAATGAGATCCTGCATAAGCAACGCGACGCTTTTCTGCGGGAAGGCGCACCCAGCCTTGCGCAAAGGCGTGCCGATCTGAGGAAATTCCTGTCAGCAATCGTTGCCAAAAGGAACGAAATCGAAGCAGCTGTAAATGCTGATTTTGGCCATCGATCAAAACATGAAACTGACATTGTAGAGATCATAGGTGTTATAGAAGGGATCCGTTATCTGGATCGTAACCTACGCAGGTTCATGCGCCCCACGAGCCGACATGTAGCGCTACACATGCGTTTGGGAAAAGCCTGGGTTGCGTACCAGCCCTTGGGCGTGGTGGGGGTTATCTCCCCATGGAACTATCCGATCAACCTGGCACTGATGCCTGTGGCAACCGCAATTGCCGCCGGTAACCGCGTGATGCTCAAGCCTTCAAAGTTTACCCCTGCTACCAACAAAGTGATCGAAAGCATGCTGTCCAAGATTTTCCCAAGGGAGCAGGTCGCCATGGTCAACAATGACGGCGCAACCTTTTCCAATCTGCCTTTTGACCACCTAGTGTTTACCGGCAGCACCGAGGTTGGAAGGGCTGTGATGAAGGCGGCCAGTCAGAACCTGGTTCCTGTCACCCTGGAGCTGGGTGGCAAATCTCCCGTGATCATCGCCAAGGGCTATTCCCTAGAAAAGGCAGTTCCACGGATCGTCTTTGGTAAACTGCTCAGTGCAGGACAGACCTGCATCGCACCAGATTACGTTATGGTACATCAGACGGAACTGGAAGCCTTCATCGCTGCCTATGACCGAAGCGTAAAAGCCGCCTATCCTGATGGACCAGCAAGCGAGGACTATACTTCAATCATTAACCAGCGGCAATATGATCTACTGAATGAAATGCTAATTGATGCAAGGAAACATGGTGCTAAAGTGATCGAGGTCGGAAACAGGCCAGAAGAGGCTTCAAAGCTAAAACACACCATGGCGCCTACAATAGTAATTGGTGTCACAGATGAGATGCGGATTGGGAGGGAAGAAATTTTTGGCCCTATATTACCAATTATTTCCTATCTTTCCCTTGAAGAGGCCATACTTTACGTGAATGAAAGACCACGACCGCTGGCGCTTTATTATTTCGGTGATGATTATAATAGCAGGCAAAAGGTGCTAAGCGGAACTACTTCGGGCAACGTGACCATTAATGGTACATTTTCCCATATCGCGCAGGATGACCTACCCTTTGGGGGCGTTGGTGAAAGTGGCATGGGTGCTTATCATGGGGTTGAGGGTTTCCGCTCCCTCAGTCATGCCAAGGGGATATTTGTCCATGGAAGGTGGAACGGGATGGATCTTTTTCGTGCACCGTTTGGAAAACTGACTGATAGGGTCATCAACTTTTTTCTTAGGTAAATCGAACCCTAGCAAGCAATAACATGAAGCATTTTAAGTCAATCAGGGAAATGGCAAAAGCCAATAACATGGCGCCGCCAGAGCATCCGCTCTTGGCACTGGTTCGGATCAACAGCAGCATCACCATTGATCAACCTGAATTTAGCACCGACTTCTATATGATCGGTTTCAAGAAAGTGAAGACCGGACATGTGCTGTATGGCCGGACAGCGTTTGACCACCAGACCGGTTCGATGATCTTCCTCAGGCCCAGGCAGATTATAGAAATGCGGAATCTGGAGTTTGAAGAAGATGGATATATCTTGTTTGTACATGAGGATTTTCTGGCGGGAAGCCCGCTTCACCAGGACATTCAGAAGTACTCTTTTTTTGAATACGAGACAAACGAAGCCCTGCATCTCGCACCTAAAGAGGAAAAAATCATCTGGAATCTTTTTTTTACCCTGGAACAGGAATATGTAAACAACGAAGATGAGTTCAGCAGGGAGATTATCCTTGCAGCTATAAATTCACTGCTTAAATATGCTGAAAGATTCTATAAGCGACAGTTCATAAATCGAAAGCAAGTTTCTGGAAAAACAGTAACAGAATTTAATAAAATTCTTCAAGAGCACATCAATGACAGGTCAATTCGGGAAAATGGCCTTCCCTCCGTCGGAAATTTGGCAGAGCGGTTAAACGTTTCTGCACGCTACCTTACCGATCTTTTGAAAATAGAAACTGGAAAAACTGCAATAGAGCTAATTCATGCCACACTTATCAACGAAGCAAAAAATAGGTTGAGGGCGAGAGGCAAATCGGTTTCCCAGATTGCATATGATCTAGGGTTCGAAAATATGTCATACTTCACCCGCTTATTTAAAAAGGAGACGGGTATTCTTCCAACAGTTTATAAAAGCCAGCTTATAAATTGAGGAATGTCCAGCTATAGGACAATAGCCGACTGAACTTGTCACTGCAAAAGATCTATCTAGCTTGCGTTAGCAGTAACGCTACTACTCGCGTAATGTAACACTAACGCCCACAATTAAAAATCTTTATCTAATGAGAAAGCACGCTCAGTTAGAATGCATTTCTTGAAATATACTTTATTGCAATACTCACCTTGATAAGTCTCAAAAAACGAACTTTTAATTTACCATTTTAGTTTATCATTTACTCATCATCAAAAACTAAAAATTGAATTTGATTAATGAAATGAGTTTATGATAATATTGGGAAAAAACAGAGTAGAGTAGGACAATAGTAGGCGACTCTGCGAACTATAAAATTCTCAAGTCCTACCTCGTGAAACTTATTAAATAATCAGGGGATAATGATAATGTATTTTTACGTTATGGATGTGGCTAAATGTTGAACAAGGGCTTGAAAATACTGCTCGACAGCATCAGGTTGATAGGAAAGATATAAGAACGGCTCTACTAATTCAAGTTCCATCAGCATAAACTTACCGTTAACCATTACACCATCTACCCTTGCATATAAAGTATCGCCAGCAAAGGCAGAGACATAGGATGCCGCATAGTCAATGTATTTCTGTTCTGGGCATACAATCTCAATGGTTCCACCAAAAACTTGCTGCACTCGAAAGTCCCCTGCTTTAGGCTTCTTGATAATGGCGTGGCTATATTGACCATCTAAAAAAACGAAAGACCATTCTCCATCTTTGATTTGTTGTATAAAAGGCTGAACAATGTAATCACCCCTTGAAATCAATTCCAAAACATGCTTTTTGTCCTCAAAAATAGAATCTGCACTGAGCACAAAAGTATTTGTTGATCCCCCACTGATACAAGGCTTGACAATCAACTTATTTGCACTTAACTTTTCAAAAAGAGGTTCAAGCTCATCCTTCCATCCCTGATCAAGAAATAAGGATGGGATAACATTAAAGCCAGCTTCAATGATATCTTTTAGATAGTGCTTATCCATATTCCACCTCAGGATTAGATAGTCATTAAGCAATTTTATATTTAAGCGCTCGATCTTTTCTAGCCATACATTAAACTGCTCAAATTTCCTATGATAATCCCAAGGGGTTTTTAATAGAATAACATCATACTGTTCCCAATCAACATTGGGATCATCCCATATTTCCGAAGATATATCAAGTCCTTTCTTTTGCAGGAACGGTAATAAGTCTTCAACTTCATTGAAGCCATTTGCCGGAGTATAATGCATGATTCCATCAAATGTAATATAGGCTATTCTCATTGTGACTCTGATTATATGTATTAGTTCATTATATGTTTTTTCGCATTCAACGCTCAAAATCTATAGTCAATAATCATGAGTGGGGTAAGTGACTTCATATCATGCAGATTACCAGTTTTGAACGGTCGGGCTGATTACGATATCATTCACCGTTACGTTACCTGGCTGATTCAGCGCAAACAAAACTGCTCCAGCAACGTCCTCAGATGCGATGGCATCTTTATTTAAATTTGCGGCAATCTCAGCTCCTTCCTGATTGGTTACTTTGTCTGCCCATCCCGTATTGATCACGCCTGGACTTATTAAACTTACTTTGATCCCATTGTGAACAGCAACTTCTTTTCTTAAGCTTTCAGTTATTGCTCTTACAAAGAATTTTGTTCCATGATAGATGCCAGCGCCCACGCCAACATTAATACCTGCAACAGAACCCATATTTAAGATATGTCCAGAACCTTGTTCAAGTAGTTCAGGAAGAACAACAGCAATTGTGTTCAGGTAACCTTTAATGTTGGTATCGATCATCCTGTTCCATTCATCAATGGCAACATCTTTCCACTGCGAAAAAAGCATCAGCCCTGCATTGTTTACCAGATTATCAATCTTTCCATATTTTTCAACGGTGAATTGAACCATGCTTCTCATCTGTTCAAGGTCAGTGACATCTGCGAGAAAAAATTCAGCAGAGCCACCTTCTTTCTTTATGTCCTCAATGATTTCCTCTACCTTATCTTGGCTTCTTGCCACCATCACAACCTTGCTACCAGCTTTTGCCAGCAACAGTGCTGTAGCTGCTCCAATACCGGAGGATGCACCGGTTATAATAGTAACCGATTCATTTAAATTTTTCATTTTTTTCATTTTAGTAATTATTCAAGGCTTGACGCTAACGGCAAGAACTTGATAAATAAATTGTTGTTTTTTTGCCCAAAAGGGAAGGCTACCTGGAAATGTAGATTACTGGCTTTTCCTGCAGCTTGTCAAAGGAAGCAAAGAATTCTTTAGAATATGGCTGCTCGTTGTGAAAATCAAGTCCTGCTAAATCTTTCCATTCTTCATTCAGGATAAATGTATTTTTATCATCTATGCTCTGATGGACATCGTTCTGTATGCACGATGCTTCTTTTTTTGAATGCTCTGGTAAACCCTCCAGCATTGCTTTTATTTCCTCCTGATGCTCAGGTTTTGCTTTTATAATTGCAGTTAAGTAAATGCTCATAATATTCTTTATCTCGTAATTAATTGACTTTTAGAGTTTGTTTTCTAAAATGCAAGCTCGTACGGTTTAGGTACCGGTATTTGCGAACGGAGTTCTTTTGCTGCATGCAATGGAAAATATGGGTTTCTTAAAAACTCACGGGCAATCAAAACAAAGTCTGCATCACCATTCACGAGAATGGTTTCTGCTTGTTGAGGACTTGTGATTAAGCCTACTGCCCCTACCAGCAAGCTGTCCTTAAGTACCCGTTTAATGGCACTTGCAAATGGCAGCTGATAACCCGCCCCTACCGGTATAGTCGCTTTTGCAACAGTACCACCTGTAGAGACATCAACAAGATCAATCCCAGCTGCTGCAAGCTTTGTACTCAGCCAGACGGAGTCCTCGTTTGTCCATCCTTCTTCCATCCAATCAGTAGCGGATATACGAACGGAAATAGGAAGGTCTGAAGGCCAGACTTCTTTGACGTCTTCAATGACTTCAAATAAGAGTCTTGACCGGTTCTCGCGGCTGCCTCCGTAATTGTCAGTCCTTTGGTTAGGGATTGGTGATAAAAATTCATTTAGCAGGTAACCATGCGCAGCATGAATCTCAATCAATTCAAAACCTGCTGTTAATGCTCTCTGGGCAGCATCGGTAAAAGCTTGTCTGATTTCCTGAATATCCTGCAGGGTCATTTCACGTGGTGTCTGCCTATCAGCAGAAAAAGGAATAGCGGAAGGGGCAATGATTTCCCAGCCATTTTCATCCTTAGCCATTAAAGCATGGCTTTCACCTCCCGAGGCCCAGGTACTTCCTTTTCTGCCGGAATGTGCCAGCTGGATCGCAGGAACGCTACCAGTGGTTTTAATGAAAGAGGCCACTTTTGCAAGAGGGGCAATATGCTCATCTTTCCAGATGCCTAAGTCACCAACTCCAATTCGCCCGTCGGCACGAACCGCTGTTGCCTCTAACATCACTGCTCCGGCTCCTCCCATGGCCCTTGATCCATAATGTACCAGGTGCCAGTCACTGGCAAAACCATCTTCGGCCATATACATACACATTGGTGAGGTAATGATGCGATTTTTAAACCTAACTGATTTTATAGTCCGTTCACTAAATAATATTGACATTTAATTTTTTTTTAAGTAGAAAAGCATGATCAGGGTCAAATGGCGTCTAATCATGCTTTCAGTTATTTTTCCCTATTTCTCGTACAGGTGAAATAGTTTGGCAACGACCTTCCACTGGCCGTCGATTTTAATTAGCGAATGATAATCTGTGAAGTCTTCGTTCGCTGCATCACTTTCCATTTCAACACGGATAATGGCTGTAGTGGATGTTTTATGGAGTACATCTAAATGTGTTTTAATGTTAGCGGCCGCTCCAAATTCTTCTACATACGTATATAGGTTATCAATGCTACCTTCGGATAGTCCGTCTTTTAGGTGGCCATACATCACTGCATCTTTGTGGAATGTTTGTTTAAGTTGTTCTACATTACCTGTTCTCAACCCTTCAACATATCCCTTTACTACTGCCAATACATCTTCATAATCCTGAACTGTATTGATGTTTTTATTTGTTGCCATATATTTTTTTAAGTGATAAATTTTAATTACCATTTCTAATTGTTGATACAAAATTAGGGTGATTATGTAAGACGCACCTGTGATATACCTCACTAAATAATAATGTCATTAGATTGCGCACAGGATGTTATTTTGAAATGTAATTACCAGGTACCGATTTCATTATATTTGTTGAAAACATAATTTATTAACAGCACATGGTAGACGTTTTAAGAAAGCATATTGAGGAGATTGTCAGCATCACAGATGATGAGTTTGAATTGATATTGTCTTACTTTAAAAAAAAATCATGTAAAAAACGTCAGGTTTTGGTTGAGATGGGTGAATTGGCACCTTATGAATATTTTGTGCTTTCTGGATTATTAAAATCGTCGCATGTTGATCAAATGGGTAAAAAACACATTTTGCAGTTTGCAATGGAAAATTGGTGGATATCAGATATGGAAGCTTTCCAGAAAGGCACTCATGCTACGCTGGATATTAATTGCCTGGAAGACTCAGAAGTGTTATACATCACCTATAAGAACAAGGAAAAGCTTTGTGCTGAACTTACAAAAATGGATTACTTTTTTAGGTTGAAAAGTAGTGCTGGAAACGTAGCCCTGCAAAAAAGAGTTTTGATGTTGATGTATGCCACGGCTACCGAGCGATATAATGCCTTGATACATCAGTACCCTTTACTTTATCAACGTGTATCAAAAACTTTAATAGCATCCTACTTGGGTGTAACAAGAGAAACATTAAGTCGCCTTGCTTCTACTTAAAGCTATAGCAACTGTTTAAGATACCGCTAAGGAAAAAGTAATTACATCTTCATTGTTATTAAATACCCATCTCATTTACTATCATTTAACGGTCGATTTTTGATAGGGCTTAAAGATTTCCTGTTAGTTATTGTTTCACAAAACGAAGATATTTATCTTAAGTAGAATTTTTAGTTAATAGGTTATATTTGTAACTTATAGCTTAAAGATCGATCTAAAGCCTTTTAATCAATCTAAAGGAATGTTTACAATAAAGCTCAGGATAATAGTTAAATGGCTATTAGTGATCACATTTTTATATTTTTTCTCAACTATACTGTATTTTGGCTACTCGCAAGTTGACGAAAAGAAGGGGGTTTATACATTTTATTGGTCTGGTTTGCAAGCACTATTTAACGATCAGGAATTCGGGATAGTAAAGAGCAAAAGTCTTGATACCAACTTTGATGGCCCCGATGGGCCTTACATTATAAATAAGGTAGTCTATCTGGTAAGTGAAAAAGCGCAATTAAGCAAATCATATCTTATAAACAAAGAAATAAAGGTATTTACAGGAAAGCAATATCTACCAGATTTTGAAGTAGAGCTAAAAGGCCTGGAAAAGGTTGATACAGCGCTTTACGCTACACCACAAAAGCTTCTTGTAATATCAGATATTGAAGGCAACTTTACAGGATTCTTCAGCTTCTTGCTAAGTAACCGGGTGATCGATAATAAAGGCAACTGGATCTATGGCAACGGTCACTTAGTGTTAAACGGCGATTTTGTTGATAGAGGGACAGATGTGACACAGGTTTTATGGCTTATTTACAAGTTAGACCAGCAAGCGGAAAATATAGGTGGAAAGGTCCATTATATTTTGGGTAATCATGAAATCATGATGTTACAAGGCAATGTATCTTATGCCAATTTCAAATATATTCAGGCGGCGAAAGAAATTTCGGGTAACAGGTCTTGGGACGGGGCGATGCAGACGCTTTATAATGAGCATACAGTACTGGGAAAATGGTTAAGAACTAAGAATGTTGTTGAACGCATCGGAACAACATTATTTGTACATGCAGGGTTAAACATCAGGCACATTGATGCTGGCTTGGATATTCCGACCTTGAATCAAATTGCCAGCAAAAATTATGGTAAACCCTATCATACAAATTTCAATAGTGAAAAGGAAGAACTAAGTTTAAGTGGTATTTATTCACCCTACTGGGATCGAAGCCTCGCTATGGATTTCAAAAATAAGGCACTATATTTTTTAAATCATATAAGCGTAAAGGAAACATCCCAGGACGAATTGGAGAAGATTTTGAAATATTACGGAGCGTCCAGAATCGTCATTGGCCATTCGATAGTGGATGATATCAAAGCCGATTATGATGGGAAAGTAATTAAAATTGATATTAAACATGGAACTCAGTTCAAATCAGGAGACACCAAAGGAGTTTTAATTGAAAATAATCGCATATATAAAGTTGATGATGCTTCAAATAAAATGCCTTTGGACAAATGAAATTAGCATCTATAAGATATTAAAGATATATATATGAAATACATATAGCCGGAATAAACTCCGGCAGAGTGAATTGAATAAGAATCATGTGACACGACGGACGATTAATCTCATAAAAGGAAGGTTAGGATTCATTACTGTATTTTTCTTTCAGCCGTAATTTTATTTAGATGGAAATTATGACAAAGGCTAAAACGATCTTAACAAATCAGCTATTAACTAGATTTAACTCTATAGAACACCATTAAGTTATTCGAAGAAAATTTCTCATATAATGCTGTTGAAGACACAACATCGAATCTTACCTCGTTATAAAAACAGACAATATATATAAGCATGTTAATGAAAGAAAAATTCAATCTAATATTTGAAAAGAAGAGGAGCTGGTTTTCGGTATATTATTATTGTAGCACCAAATCTCCCAAGCACGAGTATACTTATCTCGCTTCCAAGCTTACAACTATGCATCAAATTGAATGTGAAGGATTAATTGAAAGCATCGATGATGCTGAGAATGGAAAATATTATGAAGAGTATTTCGCACTAGATGCTGACGCTGCAAGCGACAATGACGAAATCCACATATTGCCACCAAATATAATAATCGATAAAAGCGTCACAATTTCTTTTTCTGATATGAAAAAGTTATTGCATGAGTGGATGTCTTTTCGAAATAAGTAAAGAGGCTAATATAACGATATTTGTTAGGCTGGTATTCGAAATATTTAGTGCTTATATCAATTAATTAATGTGAATTTAAAGTCTCAAAAAACGAAGATTATGATCAATATACCATTTGGAAGAGATAAAGATTATTATATTTGGTATTTACCTACATTTCAAATATCCGCTCATGAAAATAGCGCTCCTAGCCTTAATGGCGACGACTTTAAGTCTTACTGGTTATGCCCAAATAAAGAATGAAAGTTTTGAAAAAAAGAAGGAGAATTCGCTAATCCCATTAGATTGGAATTTCAAAGAAATAGTTGGGTACAGTGGTCAGATTGATGATTCCACTTCGCATTTAGGAAAGTCCTCATTCAGGCTGATTGGAACAGATAAAATTAAGGGTAATACTTTCCAGAACATTTCGCAGGCAATTAGTTATGAAACAAACGGCTTTGAGCATGTCCAAGTTTCAGGATATGTCAAGCTAAAAGAGGTCAAACAAAGCCTGGCATTTTGGTGTCAAATTTGGGATAAAGATAAAATGATTGGATTTGAGAACATCGAATCTCAACAGCCAGCACTAAGAGGCACCAGTGATTGGACAAAATACTCTCTTAAACTCATCCTACCCAAAGAAACCAAAAAACTTTACTTCGGGCTCTATCTAATGGGACAGGGAGCGGCCTGGATAGATGATTTTTCAATAGATAAATTAGAAATCCCTTACTCGCCTCCGAGTGCAGAAGTTTCCAAGTTTGTGAGTGATTTAAAAAAAATAATAAAAGAAAATTCGATCTATAAGGATTCACTTGACTGGAACGAAATTGATCAAGGTATTAAGTTCTTCTCATCAAACCTGAAAAACACCTCTGATGCCACCAAGGTAACCAACTACATTTTGGGGATCTTAAGAAAGGCGGGGGACAACCATTCTTTCTTTCAAACCCAGGTAAACGCCCAGAAATATTCAACCGGAAACACCAATCCCGAAAAGACAGAATCTGCTCTTCTCGAAAAAAACATCGGATACATTCTGGTTCCAGGTTTTGGCTCCTTGGATAAAAAAACAATGGATGACTTTGCGGGCGACATCCAGCAACGCATAGCGCAGCTAGATACCGAAAACCAGATTCGTGGATGGGTAGTCGACTTAAGGAAAAATACAGGTGGCAACATGTATCCTATGATTGCAGGACTAGGACCCCTTATCAATACCGGAGAACTAGGCTATTTTGTCTACCCAGATGGAAAAAAAATGAAATATTCAGCCTGGAGCTACACCGAATCAGATAAACCAACCTCCACCATGGGTATCAACATTATCAAGTCTTACCAAATTAGAAACAAAAACAATAAGGTCGCTGTACTGGTTGGCCCTCGTACCTCCAGCAGTGGAGAGATGACAACCATTTCATTTATCGGGAAATCAAATACGAAATTATTCGGTGAGCCAACAGGTGGTTATACGACTGCAAACCAAGGATTCAAGCTATCTGACGGCTCTTACCTTTATCTGGCCACAAGCCTCACTGCTGATCGAAACAAAAAGGAATACCGGGGAAAGATCCAACCAGATGTACTCATTAAGTCAACAGTTGATGATGATCAAGTTATAAAAGCTGCTCTAAAGTGGCTAAATGAAAAATAACTCTGTATAACTAAAATTGAATAAAAAAGTCATTAATGCTAAATTAAAATTATTAATTGGCTCCAAATAAAATAATAGTCAATGCATTAGATCTATTTCCACCTCGCGATGCCAAAACAAGGGGGTATTCTATTAGATATTGTTTTTCATCTGTAAGATGTTAGTTATACCAATTACGGCATAGAGAGAAACTATCTCATAAGACGAATATTTTGCTAGTCCAGACCAACAAGATATTTCGACCTATTGTACTTTGTTTTACGTGATAAGTGCTTAAATTGGTACCGACAAACAGCCACCTGTCTCAAAAAACTAGGAAATAAAACATGCAGAAAAAATAAAAACCATTATTTTATTACTTTTACAAAAGCTTAAAAGACAAGCTCTTTATTGTTCTAAATAAAAATCATCTCAAGATTTATTAGCCAAATGTAGTGTGAAACGACTATAAACGTTTAAAACGCTTATTTGCGAAACAAAATTTATAAACAAAACAGCTGAAACAACATCAAGGCGCGAGTTTTAAAAAAAGGTGTT
>Ga0265798_10007494_pt1 | contig 14103 bp, 10 predicted proteins | sample P3T30metagenome_FD_192430 | JGI IMG/M metagenome (GOLD analysis project Ga0265798, IMG submission 192430) | Plant litter microbial communities from East Loma Ridge, Irvine, California - P3 T30 | ecosystem: Environmental > Terrestrial > Plant litter > Unclassified | place: USA: California...
TACCTTTTCAATTTTTTGGCTGATGTAGTATTTTTCAATAGTGGTGCCTTCAGCTTCCGAGAACAGGTTGCTCAGGTAATTATACTCATAGTTCAGCTGATCGGCTAAATAGGTGGAAAGATTGACTGTCAAGCTATCCTCGCTATGATGCACCAACCGGACAATAATGTTCTTGATCTTTTCTACCAGCCTGGCTTTGCGGTCGTCTATCAATTCAAAGCCTAAATGCCTGAGGCGGCTGTCTAATGCATCTATTTGTTGCTGATTAAGTTGTTCGTCGATGGTTACTTCGCCCAGTTCGATTTGCTGTGGATGATAGCCGCTTTGCCGCAGTTCGTTTTCTACGGCCAGTTTGCAGCGGTGGCAAACCATATTTTTGATGTGTATTATCATAGCAAATTGAGTAGACGAGGCAAATTATCAAATAGTTGTTTAATTTTAAGCCAAACCCTATCATGTTAACATCACAAAAAATGTCTGCTAGAGCATTTAAGCCTTTTATTGGATGCTTTGTGGCATTAAAAGTCTTATTACTTCTATTGGCTATCAATCATTTTGGTTTTCACCGGGATGAAATGCTGCACCTGGTTTTAGGCAATCACCTGGATTGGGGTTATATGGAAGTGCCCCCCTTTATTGCACTACTGGCTAAAATCAGCACTACGGTGTTCGGCTCGTCGGTAGCAGCGGCACGTGTGTTCCCGGCTATGGCCAGTGCGTTGATGGTATGGTTTGCCGGCTTACTGGTGGTAGAATTTGGCTGCAGGCGCTTTGCCATAGCGCTGGCTTGTTTATGCGTTATTTTTTCTCCCGGAATGGCAGCAAGCGGTTACCTGTTTCAGCCGGTAGTGTTCGATCAGTTGTGGTGGTTGCTGGCCGCTTATTTGTCGGTTAAGTACGTCAGTACCAATCAGCCACGCTACCTGTACTGGTTAGGCCTGGTAATAGGTTTGGGCTTGCTCACTAAGTATACCATGGCCTTTTTTACCGGCGCTTTGCTGTTGGGCATATTGATTACTCCACAGCGCAGGCTTTTATGGCGTAGAGAGATACTGATTACTATTGCCATTACTACCCTGATTTTCTTGCCTAACATTATCTGGCAGTACCTGCACCACTGGCCGGTGGCTAGGCACATGAGTATGCTGCAGAAACAGCAATTAGATTACGTAAAACCGGCCGATTTTATTGTTCAGCAATTTTTAATGCACGGAGCACTGTTCATCGTGTGGGTTGTGGGGTTAGGCTATCTACTCTTTCATAAAACATTAAGTAAATACCGATTCGTAGCATTTGCTTATATTTTGGTATTCGCGTTTTTGTTAAAGATGAACGGCAAGGCTTACTACCTGCTGGCGGCTTACCCCATGTTGTTTGCCGCTGGTGGATATGGCGTTTCAATTTTATTCAAAAATTACCTGCTGCCTTGGGCAGTTCCACTGCTTTTAATAGTGCCCAATTTACTGCTGCTGCCTATTGCCTTGCCTGTATTAACGCTTAAACAAACCGTTAACTTTTTTGATTATTTCCGCCAGCATGTACCCTTTATGCGGTTTACGGTAACCTGGGAAGACCAAAAGCAGCACCCCCTTACCCAAGACTATGCCGATATGTTAGGCTGGGATGAAATGGCTGCTAAAACAGCTGCTGCTTACCATTCCCTTACACCCCAACAGCAGAAATACACCGTAATTTTTGCCGACAATTACGGCGAAGCCGGTGCTTTAGCCGCATACCAAAAGCAGTACAATTTGCCGCAGGCAGTTTGCATTAACAGTAGTTTTGCCCTTTGGGCGCCTGCCAGTTTGAAGGCCGACTACTTAATTTATGTAAGTGATGATAACGATGTAAGCGATTTGAAGCCTGTGGTAGAAAGCTATAAAAGGGTAGGTGGGGTAGATGATAAACTGGCGCGCGAATATGGTACTGGTATATTTTTAATTACCCATCCATCGCCGGTGTTAGAGAAGGTGTACCAGCAACATAGGAAGGAAAGCCGGCTGGAAGGTATAGAAAACAAATGATTCCTTTTTGTTGATGACACATTAAAGCATAAAAGACCGTCATTGCGAGGTACGAAGCAATCGCTGCACGTCAGGTAAGCCTGCAACTTTTCTACTCAGAGATTGCTTCGTACCTCGCAATGACGGTTAAGATTAAAGCTTTACCGCTGTAGAATAAAGCCAGCATTCTCAAAGTCTTGCCAAAAGGCAGGATAGGATTTATTAACCACTTCTGCCTCTTCAATTTCAACCTGTGGAATAACCAGTGCAAGCGGGGCAAAGGCCATAGCCATGCGGTGGTCCTCGTAAGTTTTGATGGTTATATGCTCGGGGATGAATTTGTGACTGCAATCTAATTTATACACCAGCCCTTTTTCGGTGAGGCGTACGCCCATTTTTATTAACTCATTTTGCAGGGCGGCTATGCGGTCGGTCTCTTTAATTTTCAAGGTTTCCAGACCTGTAAAGGTAGCATCGTGGCCTAAAGCGGCGCATACCACAATTAACGTTTGTGCCAGATCCGGACAGGATTTAAGGTCGAATATCTTACGGATGACAGGCTTAGGCTCTTTTTTCAAATGCACACCACCATCTTTAAACTGCGAAGTAATGCCAAAATTGGCCATGAGTTCGGTGATTACGCTGTCGCCCTGCAGGCTGTAAGAAGTTAATCCCGGCAACAACAATTCGGCTTCATCGGCCAGGGCAGCCACAGCATACCAGTAAGAAGCAGCGCTCCAGTCGGGTTCTACCCAGATGCTGGTTTCGCGAAAATCCTGCGGTGCAATACTGATCACATTATCGGTCCACTGGTGTTGAATGCCGGCTTGTTGTAACATACTCAAAGTCATTTCTACATACGGGCGGGAGGTTAACTCACCATCTATATGTAGATTTAAACCTTTAGGCAGGCTACTGGCAATGAGCAATAAAGCAGTGATGTACTGACTGCTGATATCGCCCTTAATGCTAATGTTATCAGTTAGTTGCTCAAAATCACCTTTAATATATAGAGGAGGGTAGCACTCGTTTTCAGGGTAACTTATATTGGCACCCAAACTTCTTAAAGCGTCTACCAAAATACCAATAGGGCGCTGTTTCATACGCTCGGTACCGGTAAGTAGTACTTCACCAGCCTGTAAAGTAAAATACGCCGTTAAAAATCGCATGGCTGTACCGGCAGGACCAATGTCGGTTATCTGTGGACTGTTGTCTGTTGTCTGGGTAGTGATTTCACTGGCAACTGACAACAGAGAACTGACAGCACCCCTCAATATTCCCGCCAGGGTTACGGCGTCGGCAGCGTCGGATATGTTGGTGACTGTTACTTTGCCTTTGCTCAGCGCCTCAATAACCAGTGCGCGGTTGCACTCGCTTTTAGAGCCGGTGAGTTGGATGGTGGCTTTTACAATTTTGTTGTTACGGCTAACCGTTATGTTGTTTGACATAGGAGTAATGGGAATTAAAAAGAAATGTCATTGCGAGGAGCGATAGCGACGTGGCAATCTCATGCGCTTGGTTACCATGCGGGTGAGATTGCCACGCTAACGCTCGCAATGACATAAAGAAGAATTACTACTAAGAATGTGTTAACTGCTCCTGAACCGGGGCGTTACCTTGTCCTTTGTTCATGATCTCGGTTTGTTTACGGATAGATTCGCCGTGGATGAGTTCCAACAGTTTTTCGGTAAAATCAGGGTTTAGGTTAAGCGCTTTGCCGTAGTTTGTGCGTTTTTGCAAAATCTCGTCCCAACGGTTAACTTGTAAAATGGTAATGCCGTTATCTTTTTTGTAGTTACCAATTTGCTCAACAATTTTCATACGCTCGGCCAGTTTGGCTATCACCAGGTCATCAATTTTGTCGATGCCGTTACGTAAGTCGGCCAGCGCATCTTTAACCTGGCTGTTAACCACGTCGGGCTTGCGCAAGGTAAGGCGGTCTATGAGTTCAACCAAAGCCGAAGGTGTTACTTGTTGTTTGGCATCCGTCCAGGCTACCGATGGATCGATGTGTGATTCGATCATTAAACCTTGCATATCCATATCCAATGCTTTTTGCGATACATAAGGAATCAGTTCGCGGTTACCCGAAATATGGCTTGGGTCGCAAATGATAGGCAACTCGGGCGCATGAGTTTTAAGGTTGATGGCCAGATCCCACATAGGTTCGTTACGGAAAGCTGTTTTTTCGTAGGATGAAAAACCGCGGTGAATAGCCGCCAGCTTAGTGATACCGGCATTGTTAACACGCTCTAAAGCGCCTATCCATAAAGACAGGTCAGGGTTGACCGGGTTCTTGATCATTACCGGAATGTCTACACCTTTCAATGCATCTGCAATTTCTTGCACGGTAAAAGGGTTAGCAGTTGAACGGGCACCAATCCAGAGGATATCTACGCCGCCTTTTAAAGCTTCTTCTACGTGCTTGGCCGTAGCTACTTCAACGGCGGTTGGTAAGCCAGTTTCGGCTTTAGCGCGTTTTAACCATTCAAGGCCAATACTGCCAATACCTTCAAACTCACCCGGACGGGTACGGGGTTTCCAGATACCTGCACGCAGGGCGGTTACTTTGCCTGTTGCGGCCAGCAAATGTGCTGTGGCTACCAGTTGTTCTTCAGTTTCGGCGCTGCAAGGGCCGGCAATAAGCAGGGGTTGGGCCTTAGCAGTCATCCAAGAGCTAAGCGGCTGTATTTTAAGATCGAGTTTCATATTGTTTTGAGTTAGGAAGTCCGTGAGTCCGAAGAGCCCGTGAGTTCCGAATATTTAGTTTTTACTGTTGAATTTATGTTTTAGTATTTGCTTCTTCAAAAAGTGTCTTGTCTCTCCCGACCGACGGACTTATGGACTGACCGATTCCTCCAAATACCGCTCATACTCGCCCAGTATATTGAAGTTTTTGGTGTAGTTGAGTATTTGCCTAACGGCTGTATCATACTGGCTGGGCTGATTCCATTCTACATCGAGGTAAAAGTTGTACTCATTGCGTTTACCCAGCACTGGCATGCTTTGAATTTTGCTCATATTAATTTCCTGCTCGGCTAAAATATTAAGCACTTTAGCTAAAGCGCCAACTTCGTTGCTCACCTGGAAACATAACGAGGCTTTGTTGGCTTTTACCTGTTTAGCGTTTTCATGGTTGGTAAAGATCAGGAACCGGGTGAAATTCTTCTTGTTGCTTTCTATGCGGCGTTCCTTTACTTCCAGTTCGTAAATTTTAGCGGCCAGGCTGTTAGCAATGGCGGCAGTATCGGTCAGTTGCTCATCGTGTACGCGTTTGGCGCAGGCGGCGGTGTCACTGCTTTCCACTACCTTAATGTGCGGGTACTCATCCATAAAATCAACACATTGACGCAGGGCAATAGGGTGGGAGATTACCGTTTTAATATCCTCAAACTTTACACCAGGCAAGGTTAAAAAGTGCAACTGGATAGGCAGGTAAACTTCGCCTACAATAGGAAAATTATAACTCATCAGCAGCGAGTAGTTGGGCAGTATGCTACCGGCAATATTGTTTTCGATAGCCATTACCACATAATCGGCCTCCTTGTTCTTAAGCGCCTCAAACGTTTGCTTAAACGATCCGCATTCTACCGTTCTAATATCGGTACCGAAATACCGGAAAGCCGCTTCTTCATGAAACGATGCGCGGATACCCTGTATGGCCACTCGTGGCTGTTGAATTTTCATAAATCCTGATTAAACAAAAAATCCCGGCTTGTTGGGCCGGGACTTTCTGATTTTGTATGTTTTGTTAGTGCATATCAGGCCCGGCTCTTACTGCTAAAGTAAAAGTAATAGAAACCAAAACCGAATGCGCTGTTATTAATCATTTCTTTTTGTTGGTGTAAATGTACAAGTAAAAAATAATTTGTCAAGAGAAAATTTCAAAAAAAGTGTTTAAACCAAATTAAATTTTTAAACGCTCATAAATTAATGTTTTTATGCGTAAAGGTTAAATAGCTATCAAATACGTTAATTATGCCCTTACAAGTGTGTATCTGTTATTACAAGTAGTTTGATATGCTTACATTTAAGCCACTAATTAATCAATGCTGAAGATTAAAGCCTACCTTTTATATGTATGGCACAGCTTAAATGGTTCTGTGTCTCAGTTTCCTCTTACTACGCGCATATTTCATTCTATATGCCTGATATCGGTATTGGCACTGGTATATAATGTGCCGCTTAACTATATGGTCGGGCTACCTGTGGTAGCCGCAGTTAGTGCCTTAGTAGCTGCGTTATTTGCCGGTTTATATTACTTGTCGCGCATTAAGCGCAATACCATGCTGGCTATGCTTATATTTTGCATAGCTGGCGATTTGATGTTTATTGCTATATTCTTTTTGAATTCGGGTATAAACGGCCCTACAGATATATTCTTCATACTCACTATGGTTATGATGGTGGCCATTGTGCCGGTGAGTCAATACTGGGTTTGGGTAATTACTAACGTAGTCATCGTTTCGGGCCTGCATTATATACAATATAATTATCCGGGGTTGGTACCTAACACTTACCATGAAGAAGTTAACCGCTATGTGGATATAACATCGGCTTACTTTACGGTGGTAGCAGTAGCATTGTTCAGCTTCTATTTAATACGGCGTAACTATGAGTCGGAGCGTAAATCGGCCGAACAGAAGACAGCTATGATGCGGCTGCTCAATGAAGAAAAAAACAAGTTGTTTTCTATCATATCGCATGATTTAAGAGCGCCGCTTAGTAATATTCAAAGTTATCTTGAACTGCTTACCGAGGTAGATATCAGCGAAGAAGAAGGGTTTAAGATCAAAGCGGATCTGTTGCAATCTACCCGTAATACGCTCGATTTGCTAAACAACGTGCTTTCATGGTCTAAAAGCCAGATGCAAGGTTTATCTTTCAAGTTATCGCCTTATAACGTATATCAGCTGTTATCGTCTCCAATGTTGCTGTTTATACGTATTGCAGAAAGCAAAAAAGTAAAGCTGGATATCTCTATAGACCCTAAATTGGAGGTTGTAGCTAATGGAGACATGCTTCAACTGATCATCAGGAACTTAATTAACAACGCCATTAAGTTTACAGCATCTGGCGGCCGCATCGCCTTTAGCGCTCAAAGGAACGGAGATCTATGTCATTTTATGATTAAAGACAGCGGTACAGGTAAGCCGGTAAAATTATCTAATGATATTTTTTACCTCAATTCAGAATCGACCACAGGAACGGCTAATGAGAAAGGTGTTGGGTTAGGGCTGGTATTGTGTAAAGAGTTTACAGAAGCTCAAAACGGAAGAATATGGTTTGAGTGCGACTCGGCCAGTGGCTCAAGCTTTTTTGTTCAATTGCCTTTGGTAAGTAAAGAAGATCCTGTAATTGTAGAAACGCTGTTCACTCAATAAACAGCGTTTCTCGCAAGCAATTAAAGTTCTGAATAATAGCTGAGGCTCTCGCAAAGCTCTTCTTCAGAACAGATATGATCAATGCTGCATTCGCCAATCTTGCTAAGCAGGGTGCAATTAACATTGTTACCCTGATTCTTCTTATCTGTTTTCATTAAGCTGTGCAATACCCCGTGACAAGAGCTTTCTATAGTGTGTTTAGGATATAAACCGGTAAGTACGGTAGTAATTTCCTGTAAATCTTCGGCGCTTAAACCTGCTTTTTTGTGTGATAACCAAGACTCACAAATCATGCCTATGGCAATAGCTTCGCCGTGGGTTAAATGGTCTTTATCGTTTTGCAGCGAATAGGTTTCTACCGCATGGCCAACGGTATGTCCAAAATTGAGGCATTTACGAAACCCTTTCTCCAAAGGGTCAGCTACCACTACTTTGTTCTTTATAGCTACCGATCGATAAACCAACTCTGGTGATGGCGCAATTTCCACATTTTGCACTTTCAGCAAGTTCCAATACGCTGCATCCTGTATCAATCCATGTTTCAGCATTTCCGCATAGCCCGACAGAATCTGACGTTTTGGAAGCGTTTCTAAAAAAGCATGCTCAATAAATACGGCTTTGGGAGAGGTAAATGTGCCAATAATGTTCTTAATATTGTTAAAATCGATACCTGTTTTGCCGCCCACCGAGGCATCTACCTGCGAAAGTAGGGTAGTAGGTACTTGTACAAAGTCCATCCCCCGTTTATAAACTGAAGCTGCAAAGCCGCCCATATCGCCAATAACACCACCACCTAAGTTGATCATTAAGCTATGACGGTCGGCACCAAAATCGATCAGGGTGTTCCAAATGCCCTCACAAAATTCAATGGTCTTACTTTCTTCACCGGCACTTACTTCAATCAGATCATAATTGTCAGCAGCACTCAGGTACATTTGCAGCAGTGGCAAGCAGTGTATGCTGGTGTATTCGTCGGTTAAGACAAAGCAACGGGAGTAGTTCCCTTTTTCTATAAAATTGACCAGTTCGGTCAGCGTATCTGTAAAATAGACGGGGTAGTCTATACTATTAATCGTATCCATAAATTATATCACCATGATCTTTTTCGAGCGAAACTCCACCACATCGCCTTTTTTTACTTTTAAGCGTTTGCGGTAGTCAACCTCGCCGTTGTACTTTACTTCACCTTCGGTTACCACAATTTGTGCTTCACCGCCGGTATAAACCAAACCTGTAGCCTTTAACAATTGTATTAGAGGGATAAACTCACCGTTTAGTTTAAATTCGATCATGATTTGGCAAAAATAAACTATTGAAGCAGAAAATGAGTTATATAGATTGATTTTCTAATTTTGCACAATGTTAGCTGAAAACAATCCCACTCAGCCCCAAAAGGGTACTTTATCTTTTGAAAATACCGAAATAGCTTTTAAGCATGCCAGTAATGCTGATTTAAAACGGGCCTACTGGTTATTTAAAGCGATCAATAATAACTTTTTAGTGAAAATAGGCCCCGGCATGACCAACCTTGCTATGAACCTGGGCTTGCCTATAAAAGGCATTATCAAGGCTACAATATTTAAACAGTTTTGCGGTGGCGAAACCATAGCCGAGTGCAACGATACGATCAAAAATCTGCAGTCGGGCGGGGTAGGTACTATCCTGGACTACTCGGTAGAAGGCGAGGAGCACGAACATGTGTTTGACCACACCCGGGATGAAATTATCCGCACGATTGAACGCGCCACGGGAGATACAGCTATACCACTTACCGTATTTAAAGTTACCGGTGTGGGACGCTTTGGCTTGTTAGAAAAACTTGATGCCGGTACAACATTAACTCCGGCTGAGGAAGAAGAATGGCAAAAAGTACAGGATAGGGTAAAGGCTATTTGTCAGAAAGCGCATCATGCAGGTATTCCGGTGATGATTGATGCAGAAGAAAGCTGGATTCAGAAAACTATTGATCATTTAGCATTAGCTATGATGCGGCGCTTTAATCATGAAAAGGGCATTGTTTACAACACCTATCAGCTTTACCGCCATGATAAACTGGCATCTTTAAAGCTTGATTTTGATATAGCCCGTACCGAAGAGTTTATTTTAGGTGTTAAGATAGTTCGCGGTGCTTATATGGAAAAGGAACGCAGGCGGGCTCAGGAGATGGGATACGCATCGCCTATACAACCCGACAAGGCATCGAGCGACCGCGACTACAACGAAGCGGTACGTTTTTGTATAACTAATGTAGAACGCATAGCCATGGTTGCCGGTACCCACAGTGAAGAAAGCTGCCGTATACTGGCTAATTTGCTTGATCAATACAACATTCCGCATAATCACCCACATGTGTATTTTTCACAGTTGCTGGGCATGAGCGACAACCTGAGTTTCAACCTGGCTAACGCCGGTTATAATGTAGCCAAATATGTTCCTTATGGCCCGGTTAAAGCAGTAATGCCATACCTGTTTAGGCGTGCACAAGAAAATACCTCCATTGCCGGCCAAACCAGTCGCGAACTTGGATTGATTACAAAGGAAAAAACAAGAAGACGTATTTAATTGTGGCTATTGAAAGGCTATGATTGACTAATCTTTCCTGGAAATGCTTAATGAATGTTCGTTCCTGAATCAGTTCAATATAATTATGGTAAAAGCTTAAGGCAATAAAGTATAGCAGTTTAAATGCACAACTGAAGTTATTGATCCCTATTCTTAAATCTTTAAAATATAAAACCCAGGCTGTAATATGTAATTGCAGCCTGGGTTTGTATCTGTTCAACAAAACTATTGCCTAATGCGCATTTGTTCTTGGTCGCTTATCTGAAAAATTTACGGATACTATAAGGCACATTAATAATTGTAGCGGCATCCACTCCATCCATGCTAACAGCCTTATTGTTTTGTAGATATACTTTGCCGTTGTGCAGAACGGCCAGATGCATTTTACCGTCTTTTAAATAGTTTCCGGGTATCGGTCTGTCGCCACTCTCCCCAAATTTAATAGGTGCTTTCATTTTATCTATAATCCATTCGCCGGTAGAGGGACGGTATACAGCCATTTCTGCACGTCCGTCGCCATCGTAATCGCCCGGAACCGGAATGTCGCCCGGCGTATGCTTTACCTGTAATGGAATATTTCCCATTTGAGCAATTTGCCACAACGAATTGGCAGGGTTAAAAAAACCTAACTCGGTAATACCGTCGCCATCATAATCGGCCGGAACAGGTATGCCGTTTTTGACTCCAAATTTAACACTGTCTTGCCCGTTTATATACCATGTGGTGTTTTCGGGGCGGTAAACAGCAAAGTCAGCAAAACCATCACCATCATAATCACCGGTAACCGGAATATCTCCCGATCTACCTAATTTTACCATTTTGCCATCCTGCATATAAAATGCAGCATCAGCTGGGCGGTATACCGCCGGTTCAACCTTGCCGTCGCCATTATAATCGGCAGGCATGGCAATATCGCTTTCCTTACCAAACTCAATTGGTTTTTGACCGCTTATATTCCATTTGCCATTAGCGAAGGAAACAAGCTCAGTAGTTTGATCGTTATTAAAATCAAGATAGCGCGCTACGTTGGTATGGTGCATCCAGGGGGTGGTAAACTTACTGTCGCCGTCTGTCTCTTCCTCGCCGGTATAGGGCGAGAACGTGCGGAAGCTGATCAGGTCTTTGCTTTTCGAGAACTTCATCAGTCTCATTAAACCATGACCTCCCTGTGGCCTGCTTTGGTAGTCGGTTAGGTAAGATTTTATGATATTACCTGCATAACCGTCCTGGCGATAGCCTTCACCATGATCGCCTACATGGCCGGATAGGGTCATGCAAACGTTGGGGTACCTCTTTAAACGATCAAACACACGCTGGCCTTGCTTGCTGAATTTCGGAAACCCCTTTTCATTGGTACCCGCCGTCTTATTAAAATGCAAAATAGAATGGCTGATCAACAACGCCTTGCGGTCTTTATAGCGTTCAAGCAAACCGCTTGCCCAATCGTTTAAACTTTCAATGTCTTCATCGTAAGAATCGTACTCTAAGTATATAGCGATAAAGCTAATACCGCCGGCACTGAACAAGTCGAAATGACTATCGTTGTTATCGCGATAATGGCCACCATACCAGGGTTTGCCCTTGAAATGATTGATACCGAAATATTTATTATACTGATCGGTCTTCCCGCTTAGCGGGTACTGGCTTTTAGTTTGATCATGGTTGCCCACCGCCAAACCATAAGGAATACCCTTTGGATAGCCTGGTTGCGGTTTATCTAACACATACATAGCCTCGGCTGCGCGTTCCCACTCCACCGGAAATTTTTCACCATCGTCAGAAATATCTCCAAGTTGAATTACATAGGCAATCTTTTCTTTAGCGGCGTTTTTAACGATCCAATCCGTTTGTGCTTTGAACATCTCGTTTTTGCCGCCATTTTTTTCAGAAGTATAATATTGCGTATCTGGCAAAATGGCTATTGCGAAATCTGTGTCTTCACTGTCGGCAACCGGAGCCGCCGCCGTGCTAACCACTAACTGCGCACTTAGCAACATTCCGATTCCTATTCTAAACTTTAAGTTTGTTAATAGATTTTTCATGTTTCTATACAAAATTGTGATGGGTCGATGATTAAAAAGAGTACCCTGGATTCTGTGTCATACCCGGGTTGAGGTTGCGCTCGGGCAATGGAATCGGGAACAAGAATTTATACGGCTGTATATCGAAGGCGTTATTCTCGAGGTTGGTATAGGTGGTTTTTGCCCGGGCGGCATACGAACGCATAATGGTTAAACCATTGGCACTGCGCTGCAAATCGTGGAAACGTTTGTTTTCGAAAGCCAGCTCAACACGTCGCTCGTGTAAAATAATATCACGCAATGCTCCCTGGTTAGTTTCTGTAACTGCAGGTAGGCCGGCCCGTATGCGCACTGCGTTAAGCGCCGTTAAAGGCGATTTTCCTTGCTCATTTTGCGCTTCTGCCAATAGTAATAACGCTTCAGAGTACCGGTATATAGGCCAGTTTTCGTTTGAGTTGGTGGCTGCTACAAAAGGCGGATGTATATACTTTTTTATAAATGGTGTACTGGCCACGGTTGCAGGTTTTACATATCCTACCGGGCTTTTAACAGCTGTTACCTTCATTACAAAACTGGCGTCATAAGTACCTTCTGCAATGCCAATAGAAGGTTCAAGGCGCTTATCGTTAGGTTCGTAAGTTGCTAAAAGGTCAAATGAAGGTATATTCCACCCCGAGCTTGTTGTATTGCTTGGAAACGCAGTACCGGTAATTAACGCTGTGGTTGTAGTTTTAGGCAAGAACTGAAAGATGATAGTATTTGGCTGGCTGCCGGCAGCGGTACCCTCCAAGTATTGTACCTCAAATAGTGATTCTTTACTGTTTTTGTTGGTGGTTAAAAAAGCATCGGTATAATTTGTATTTAAACCGTAGTTCATAGCAGGCAAGGTATTCAGTAACGCCTCGGCTTCGGCATAGCGTTTAAGTGTTACATAGACATCGGCCAAAAGCACCGTAGCCGATCCTTTTGTGGCTTCTCCTGTTTGTGGAAATTTAGGTGGCAGCAGCTCGGCAATTGCGTCTTTAGCATCGGCAATTATCTGTGCGTACACCTCATCTACAGTTGAGCGGTCTTTAAAAGCATCATCAGCCCTGCTAACTTCCTGCAAATACAAGGGCACCCCGCCAAACAGCCTTACCAGCTTAAAATAGTTGAAAGCACGTAAAAATTTTGCTTGTCCATCGGCCTTAGCTTTACCGGCATCGGTTGCTTTAGCAGCGTTGGCTATACGGCCTATAACAATGTTAGCACGCGATATGCCGGTATAGCAATGGTAGTATACGGCGTTTACATAATCATTATTGGCGTCATTATTCCAGTCCGATACGTTTTCGCGGTACACGGTTGCTGTACCACGGTTTACTGGGTTGGGAATGTAGTGGGTATTGTCCGACCGCATTTCCGAGGTGTGATAGTCGTTTACGAGTAAATCTCTGAGCGGCACATAAGCGGCAAGCACACCTTGCTGTAATTGATCATCGGTTTGATAGAATGTGGTGGGCGAAGGCGAATCCTGCGGCACCAGATCTATAAAACTCTTTTTGCATGATGATGAAACTCCTAAGAAAAGGAGCATCAGTGCTATATGTTTATTTTTCATAACGATTTGACAGATTATTTAAATGTTGCGTTAATACCAAACGAGAAAGTACGTGGAACCGGGTAAGCGTTTTCATCAACGCCAATGCCGTTTAAAGCATCAGCTCCGGTAATGCCTATTTCAGGGTTGCCACCGGTATAACCGGTTATAACGAAGGCCTGTTGCACAGAACCGAAGACTCTTAGATTTTTGAGTAAAAGCGCATTGCCGAGTTTAAAGTTGTAACCAAGTGTAATATTCCGCGCGGTTAAATAAGAGCCGTTTTCAACCCATTGAGTATTTACCGAACGGCCAATTGCGGTTGTACCGGTTTTTGTACGTGGATAAACGCCTGATCCCGGATTTTCTGGTGAGCGCCAGCGATCGGCTACAGCAGCAAGTGGTACGCGCGAACCGTCAAGATTGGTTAAATATGCCCATTTAGAGGCAGCTAATATTTTACCACCTACCTGGCCCGACATTGTAATATTAAGATCAAAGTTTAGGTAGCTGAAGCTATTGGTAAGGCCGAAAGTAAATGTTGGTGTAGGATT